>Ga0307509_10003849_pt1 | contig 22250 bp, 24 predicted proteins | sample 10_EM_MG_FD_202245 | JGI IMG/M metagenome (GOLD analysis project Ga0307509, IMG submission 202245) | Populus trichocarpa ectomycorrhiza microbial communities from riparian zone in the Pacific Northwest, United States - 10_EM | ecosystem: Host-associated > Plants > Roots > Unclassified | place... | reverse complement strand
CCCCCCAAGAACCTCTCAACAGTAGCTGTACTCACAACCCCCAATCAAACCCAAAATCCTCAGCAAAAAACAAATTCTTCCTCCTCCACTCCTTATCCCCATCCGTTTCCCCGGGACCCTCGCCATCAATCACCCCCCCATCCCCGCGCTTCACAAACTCCTCCAAAAAACCGGGGCTGCGGACCCGCTCCTCCCCATTACAAAACAAATGCGAGATCTTAAACCCTGCTTTCCGGCCAGGCACCCACTCCCCTACCCTTGCTTCTCTTAGTTCCTTAACTAGTTTTGGTATCTCCTTATCCGGATCCACGTTCTCTGCCGGACTCTTCCACTGGTTCGCTGTTCGGGGTGCCGTGCCTAGGGATTCCTCAGCATTTCTGACAACTTTGGAAATAGTCCTTATGTTCGGTGTAGCTACCTCGCGGAAAAAGTCGTGTTTGGGGTTATCACGGAGGTCGAAGACGGTCTTTGTTTGCCGGAGGAGTTGCTTCATAGCGAAGTCCACTTCCTGGTAGTCACCGGAGAGTTTGGGGGATGCAGGATGGGATGCTAAGGTTGGGAAAGGTGCGCCAAGGGTCTTGGGAATTAACATCGAGTCGAGGACAGCTTGGCGGAGGGGCGGCTCCCATTCGTGGGTGAGGCCAGCCACGAGGTCAAGAAGTTCGCGGCCGAGACTTGACGACGCAGGGGTCCTTAGTGATTGGAAAGCAGTTGAAAGCCAGGAGAGGACGTGGAGGAGGGAGGTTGTGGAAGCGGTGGAAATCGCATCAAGCAGTGTCGAGTATACCAACGAGTGTTGCATTAAAAGCATATGATTCTCAAAAACCTCGTCCCTTGTGCGAGGGTCTGAAGCTGACTGATAATTCTTGACCACCTCCGGCACCAGATATGTATCATAAACTTTGGTGATAATGTCCAAAGCCTCTCTCTTGGTTTTAGGGCCCGATTCCCGAACTTGAGTGATGGTCAGAATCGAATCGATAAGGTGAGATTCAAGCGAATGAAGCAAAAGACCCTCAGCATATTGGCCGGTTACTGAGAAGCCGAAGATAAGAAACTTCCGATTCATGACTTGCATATGATGACATAAGCTTGTCGGATCTTTATCGTTTGGTCTACCGTAATGCTGCTTCAGCAGCTCCAATAGGAAGCGCTCACGAATGTCAAATAATTGGAGCACTGGGTGGATGTTGTGAAGGATGGAATCTGGCAAGGCTACCGACTTGGCCTTCCTCAGCGCCAAGACAAATTCGAGGTTTCCAGCCCACAGCCAAAGTCTATCGCCAGATCCAGCGCCCTTCAGATGCTCCGGCTTAATCCCAAGGTACTCAGTTATCATCCCAAGTATCGACATTTGCTCTTCGGTTTTCCTAGCGTCCACACGTTTCATACTTGGCATAGGGAAAAGATCATCCTCGCATACCCGAGAAGCGGGCTGCTCTCCTTGGGCGATTTCACTTCCGTCCCCCCTTGGTGCCCTGGGTGCCCTCGAAAACGTGGCGAGGTAAGGCTGCCCAATATCCACCTCACTTTCATGGAGAATTTCTCCAATTTTGGGCCAGAGTCTCCTCATGGCACGCCAAACAGCGAGCCTTGCTTGATTTTTCCAAAAGAGTTTACCATCCGGATCGGTCAACAAGAGCCTGGAACTACCCTCCGTTCCCTGGGCAGTCGCTGGGCTCCCGGGCCAGGTTGGCCCTGCAACAGCAGGGGTATTCGGTTGGGTGAAATAATAATCGCCATTTGGTGCAGGTGTGGAAGGGTGGTAACTAGGAGTGGCGTTGAACGCAGATTGGGTAAAACTGTAGGGGAAATAGTTCACAGGTGGATAACCTGAACTTGAAGCCTGCTCTCTATTGACCGGAGCCGAAGGGTGCGGGTCAGGAGGCATGGAGGAAGTTGGGGTAGTAGGAACATTATAAAGGTACTTCCCGCGGCGAAAGGTATATGAGGTTTTCACCATGGCCTTAGTCAATACTGGCGTTGATAAAGGTAGTCTGATGATGAAAGGGATTGTAGCACAGGGTGCAAAGTTATCAGCCCTTAGATGGTCCTTCGGTGTAGGGTGATAGGTGATTTGGGATACAACAAATGGGCGTTTTCCCTCCAGCGGGTTGGAACGGCCAACATCCATTGGCCTAGGCTCTATCGGAGCAGATTTCCGCTTCGCCGCTCGCGACTTGATTCGTGGAGCACCTGGGCCTCGGACCTGCAGGTCTGATCCACCCACCTCCGTCCGTAGCTTCTTCTTGGTGTCATCGCCTATCACTCGGAGAACTGGGGATAATCAGCCCTAAAAGCATAGACCCCGACGGGAGAGATCGTGTCGAACCATTGTCACCAATAACCTTGCCTTCGCTCCCAACACCCAAAGCACGGAGCGAATTCAAGGGTCCTTTACGAACACCCTGGGCGTAAAGATACAGTCCAAGCCATTTCTGGAATTTATTCCTCACCTGGGAGCTTGCGAGAAGCAGCAGCATGATAGTGACTGTAAGTGGGGGGTTTGAGGGCGCCCCCATCATTGACCACGAGGCTGTGGTGGGGCCCGTATCCGTCTTTCGCCGTTTCGGCAACGGCTGAGGGGCCGATTCATCCCCGGCCGAGGCTGATGCTTTCGCTTCCACACGTTCACGGTCTGAAGACGAGAGAGTTTCCAGTAGACGCCAGAGAAGGGGAGCCTTGCGCTCGCAATGCCGTTGGACTTTGGCGAGATCGAAGTTCTCAAGGCCTTCCTTCAATATTTCCCCGGTGGTCCGACCACGGGACTCAGTAGAATTAGCTCGTACGTCGACATTAATCTATAATTTATCGATTCAACGTGTTAGGGGAAATTTCAAAAGATTTTTTTCTTTCTCTTTTCTCTCCACTTGTATAAGAGCAATAACTTTAGCAGGTTAAGGGGGAGGTATTAATACGAACTCCACCCTTGATGAGACCAGCGTCAAATTCATCCTTGAATACCCCACCAGCCCATGACACAGCAACCTCGTCGCCACCATTCTCCCTAGCGCGCTTCGTGTTCATAAAAATCTCGAGGACGGATCTAATGCCGCCGTGTGTGTAAAACAAACTCACACGACGTCGGACAGCTGCATCATCACTATTAAACAAGCGAACAAGGAAATCAGAAATGGAAGTGAATCCGAATGATTTTAGCGAATCCAAGACAGCTAAGAGTCTGAGTGGCTCAGGGGGTTGAGCACCTAGCAATCTACCGGTAGGGCTATAAGGTGGGATTGAAGCACCCTGTTGAGGAATTTGATTAAGATGGGGCTGTTGTTGACGCTGTTGATGTGATTGCTGCTGCTGGGCGACTGGAATTGGGCCAGAAGTGAACACATGACGAGTGGATGGAGGAGGATGGTGAACCGGGATGTGGTATTGTGGTGGTGGTGATTGCGGCAGTGGGTGCTGTAGTTGCTGCGGGTGTGGTTGTGGTGTGCCGGCGGGCGGGGGGGGTTCCTTGCGGCGATGAGGCATCTCCCTAAAATTCTAGTCTCAAACCCACTCCTTTGCGCTGAGAGCCTACGGGGGGGGGGGATTGCATGTAATCAATGCCAGGGATGACCCACAGAACGAATATTTTATGCTGAATTAAAGGAATTGGGAACCATAGCGTTGACCAATGGACAAGTGGGAGACGCGTTGTTGATGGTATAGCACTTTGTCTTGATCTCCCTTCGCCCTTCCTATCTTTTTTTCCTTTTTCTTGACCCTTTTTTCTTTTTCTTTCTTTTCTTCTTCCTCTCTCCCACTCCTTTCCGCACCCTCACTCACACATGATACAATACCAGTGCTACCGGTATAAGTTACTCGAGCACTGTACTGGTGCTGTACACTAGACAAGGCGTACTGTACACAACTTCCTGCACACAAACCACGGCTACACACATGCCCGCACAAAACATGGATTGTTCCTCCCATTCTATTAGGTATAATACTCATACTCTTAAAACTCCCAATCTCGATTTACTCAATCGAAATACGGCACATTATTCGAGACGATATGGTATGCGATGCCGATATCGGCAAGGTAAATACCGATATGCAATTGGGGATACAAGTATCAGTATCCTGTTGATCATCCCCCCCAACCTTCCAACCTTATGACCACTCGCGGCTATATGCTACGGCATGCTAGGGTAGCCCGATGTACGAGAGGGCAAAAACACCGCGCTATCACGTCTCTCGCAAATTCCTTGTCCCTTCAAATTAGGACTACGCATGCGGGCACTAGCTGTACCATTGATGATAGGGTGGAAGACGCTCGATAAGTTTATCGCGCTTTTCTCCATACACTTCACTCTCTTCTTGCAATCTATCGAAGGACTTTAGCGGTCGTAATTTTATTTGCGGGCGACATGGTAGTCTATCGCTCAACCAAAAGAAACAAAAAAATGCACTCGACCGTAAGATTGACACTTCGTATCATATAAATTTACTACCCGCCACCGGCCCAGTTCTCACCCTTACCGGTACCAGCGCTGGTACTGTGGCACTCGTACCAACGATAATTTGGGATCTTGGAATCTATGATTGGCGTTACCCCGCTATCGTATGTCTATCAGAGAGCTTACCGTAATCTGGCCATCGCAGTGTTGGTACTGTATGTACCGATACCGGTATCACGCCAACAGTGTGATGCCATACCGGTACGGTACCGCAAATCTCAGTGATCGCGTGGTTGTTGATAAGATAAGATGGATACTAAAGATAGTCTAATGGAGATAATCTAATCTCCTAGGGTTGATACCGGTATTTGCCGAGAGCAGGGTTAGGTTTCATGAAACCTCATAACTTAAGAAAAGAGGCGCACGCCCTTCGGGAAAGCAGGCTCACGATTGAAGGTACAATGACTAGTCAGACAGGCGAAATATAAAAAGCTCAAGATGGGTGGGGACGGATGTTGGTGGATCATGATAGGAAGTCCATCCTGTGGAGACCTCACTGAGGCTTCTATCAAGATGCCTTCCCTGACAGGACCCACCGCCTTGGGAATGGGGAATGGGATCAGGCACAGACGGTCCACTAAAGTCAGTGCCATGTGCCAGCACCGATTGTTGCCCACTCAGGGTCATCTATCCACCGTATTATACAAGTATCATATGCTGTCCTTCTCTCGCACCCTCTGTTGGAGCTGACCCTTATGGCTAATATGGCAGTTTAGGGTTGCGCTTGCGGTCATTTGTTCCCTCTTTGGGACAACATCCCAACATTTCCCTGCATCTACCGTACAGTACTCGAGTACAGAAGGCCTTCCACCGGGTCTCTTGCGCAGGCAAGGTAACATGGTAGCGAGATCTACGGCACATGTAAATTCTCCGTTAAACCCCTATCAAACATTTGGTGCCACATCAGTAACGCCTTTGCAGAGAGGGGCTCTTCATTAAAACGCTTCACAAGTCTGGATGGGTTCTTCCCCCCTCCCCCCCGTCGCTATAATGTGAGCTTCTCTCACCGACGCTTCTCACTACCACTTTGGAATATAAATCCGGACAAATCTAACGTCTGTGTACGGACGAGGGCTTTTTACTGCAGCCCTAAATCAGCCTTTCGCTATACCTTCCTGGCGCTTTTTTGGGCCCTAAATTGATCAATCTCGAGATCTCCCGGAGGTGTGAATCTCACTTCGTCACTCGCGTACTTCAAGTGAATCCTCCGACACAGAGCCAATCAGCTTCGACACCTTTGTGTGCATATCTCATCACGTGACTCGTCCACATTCAATTACCTCTCCCTCCACTTTACCTTCTCCCACTTGAACCACTTTTCTCCTCCACGTACAGCAGTGCAAATCTCGCACTCGGTGAATCCTTGCCCAAGCTCGCGTCGCCTCTGCTTTCCTCCGCACACTCCCTAACTAAGGCTTGTGTGCACTGAACATTACCGGTAATGTGCAGTGAAAACTCTCTACCTTGAACTCGCCCGAGCGAGATAATGTGCATCAGGGGATTAAAGATATGGACTGTGCGAAGAGCACGGCGGCCTCCCTCGCTCATTCTCTCTCCTATATATCCTATATATCTCCACAAAGGAAGACCGTTTGTGCATCATCGCCATCTTTCTGATTTGGTTTTAAGTGTTCTATTCCAGACTCCCCCGGCCCGGCCCCCTCTGCCTGCGACGTTTCATTTCCTTCTAGACTCTCGTTTTTGTTCTAGACTCTCTACTTCCAACGCCTCTCTGCCTTCCCTGGTCCCTTATTACTGCCCACTGGCTCTCGAAAATAGAGCGCCGGCACCAGCACATTTAGAGCGCATCATCACCGAAATTATTTGCTTACACCTGTACCCCCCCCCCCCCCCTACCTTATGTTTAATGTACGTACGGTCCGTCGGCTCACTATCTACTTATATATACAGACCCACACTAAATATGTCCGTCCAGGAGTACCCGGAGGCTTCGGATATTCTCCAAGACTCTGGATTTGTCGAAGACCTCTTTGTGCGCTTTCAAAGCGCCTTCGTCGCATGCTGTACAGAGCATTATCCCGACCGATTCACAAGAGTGATCAACAATGACGGCTTCCTCCTCTTCATCTTCCAAGCTATAGCTGCGGCGCACTCAGACGCACGAGCAGAAAGCAACGCCGTCTGCCGAAGACACGCTAGTGGGCCACACCCTGAGGGCGGTCACTTTGAAAATAATTGGTTTCACGCTAGCAACCCTCACAACTCCCATTTTGCACAAGGTAACACTCTTTTCCTCTCCTCGCCCAGCGACAGAGAGGAGCATGTCATGAAAGTAATCGCGAATGTGGATCAACAATTGCCTGAGGATACAATCATGTCCGACTCTCACTACCAGAGCCAAGCGCAGCAACAACAACACACTCAACCTCCTCCATCACCATCAGAAAGTTACCAGACCAACATGGCTTCCAACGGCAACCCCCAAATCCAGCTAATGGGAACGCAACAACACTTCTCCCTCGCCCAGGCCCAAATCCTCAACCCGCAATGCCCCGGACGGTCCATCGGGAACCGTACTTCGGAGAGCGGGGAATCCTCCGGTGCCCAGTCTGACAATTCGTTGGCTAGCGCCCGTAAACTAGGTGGAAAGCGGGCACCAGGAAGGTACTACTGCACGGTCGAAGACTGCCCGAAGAAGGACGAGCCCATGCAGAAGTGTCGTTTAGAGTAACCCCCCCCCCCCATTCCCTCTTTCCACTTGCGCTACTCATCCTTTCTCGCATGTGATGTTGATGGAGAGTTATGGATACAGAGACCACATGGCACTCCACGATCCTGCCCTTCGCACTCCGTGTCCTAGTCCTGGTTGCGATAAGGTATACATGCACAGTCGGACCTGCAATGATCATACAAAGAAGGCGCATGGAATGGACTTGAAAACGTTGTATGAGCAGCAGTCATATCAATAGGCACGGAGGTGCCTTTCTCGGAGGAGGAAGCGATGGCGGTGGCTGTCAAGAGTTAAGTTAGGGATCCCTGTTGCCGGAGGGGGGATATCTTCTCTATAATGATGTGGGGGGATTTGTTTGTCTTCTTTGGTTCTTCCATGCTCATCTCTATCTTTTTTACTCGCGCTTCATTCGTCCGGTCTTGTCTAATTTTTGTTCGGCTTGCTTTTACTTCCTGTGCCCGCTTGTTGCTTGCTTGTTTGTTTACATCTTTTCATGCTGGATGGGGAGTTGGACATGTTCCTGGCGAATACAGGTGGCTAAAATATTTTTGTTTCAGTTTCCATTTTCATTCTTACTCAAGATAAATTCTCCAACTTTTGGTTTTATCCCTCTTTTTTACCCCACTTTACCCCTTTCACACTTTATCACTATACCCTCTCCCTCTCGCCCGCCCTCTTATTTCCTCTAACCTCTCAAGGGGAGGAGGGAAAAAAACCCTTTGGTCGTCTAATTATTTGTACCATACCGTATTTGTGCAAGTATCGTACGAGCAACGTATGTCTCTACGAGTGATGGACCATGCTTATGTTTTTTACTCTGTCGCATTCTGCCCCCCCCCTCCGCCATCCATGCTTTGGATTACTTTCCGGTTAGTTTAGTGTAGTTTGGTTAATTCACAATCACGATACTAGCCCCCGCTTAGCCTCCCCAACCGGAGTGCCGCCCGGGGGATAACTATCTTATCACCATCACCTCCCATCATCACATTGGTACCATAGGGGCGCAGAGCTGTACAGCCCTACTTGCCGTACACAATTATGAACACAACAGCCAACCAACCGCACTTGCAATAAAATTTCACTGAAAAAGAAAAAAATCACCTGCGAACACCAACAACTCTTGCCTCACAAACCCTCCCCCCCAGTACACCCCCATCAGTGAGTGGGTAATAATGCAGGAACGAAACGAAACAACCGTTATTACAGCTACCCAACCCGGCAGGTGGGGGCCCGGATCTTTCTTCTGCAGGCTTAATACTAGATGTGCACTTCGGTAGCCAACCATCCATCTCAGCTAGTGAACACGCAGCCAGCCTTGCTATGCTCATCCATATTTTTCCATCATAATTTATCTTCCCCAACAAATTCATTAAATGCACACTTAAATTAACTTAAATTAAATTAATGAATGCATATCCAGGAATTCCCATCACTAGCCGAATGGACCAAAGGTTCATCCAAAGGTTCATCCAAAGGTTTGAGCAAGCCTTAGTCTAGGGGAAATTATGTCGCACAGATATGAGAGGGTGGGGTAAGAAAGGGAGAGATGAGACAAGGCTAACGAAACCCTCTATTCGCTCCTCATTGAGTGGAATGTGCTGTGCTGTGCTGTGCTGTGTGATTTTACGTACGAGTGTTCTACGATGTTCTGTGCATAGATGTTATCTCGTTGTGTGCATTTATTTTTTTGCTTTTTGAGAGGGGACGGCCCCGGTACTGCACATCGCGGAAGGGGTGGGGGCGGGGCACGATGATCGGATAAAGGGATGAAATGGATGAGATAGTCAAGCAAAAGGTAACTTGGTGCATAGCAAGGCGTTGTTCGCGGGTAGGGCTGAAGTACTCTGATAGGCTAGAGGAGAGTTGTGTTCATATTGCTTGGTGTGCCTCCGTGTTCCTTACTCTCCAACTCTCCACGGAACCACCCCCATTCATACTACTCTCTCCTCCTATCATAGTGAAGAAGAGGCGGTATTTCTTCCATTGCTGAGACTTGAGTGACTGTAAACCTTCCATCCAGCCAGATTCAAGGGTATGGTCATGTCTCCCGGAGGTTTCGAGCACATGTCTTTCTAACGTTGATTGGTCATCAGGGATCTACAAGCTCAAATGGGAGAGCTCTAAGCACAACACTTAGGAGATAGAACCCGGAGGAGAAGGTGCTAAGGAGTGGTAGCATCCCAGACAGCTAGCGAGGAATCTTCCCATCAGGAATCTTACGGAAAAAAGGAGTAAGGTGCTATTCCGTAGTTGAAAGAAGGTTATTCTCCACACATCTTGAGCAATACTTGCCCCACTCTTGTAATAGCTCCTACCCAGAGGCAGATCTTAACTTCCCTTGTTCCCAGTTTCCATAGGCTGATCTACTCACAGGCTAGATCTCCTTGATTTAGATTATTGATTCCCGCCCGTTATGATATTGAGGGGATTCCGGTTAGAGTAGTCGATTTCAGGAATTGATGGACATCTAGCTCAGCCCCTACTACTCCATCATTACTCAGATAAGGTAGGCCAACTTAAAAACCCTTACCGGTACCTGTACTACTTCCGTGGAGCAGCCAATTCCATCCTTACCTTCCGCGCTAGGAGTTCCCCTGCAGCGGGTGGCTATCCCGAGGTTCGGTGGTACAAATACTACTCAGGGTCCCGGATCCCAGGACCTAATTGAGCTTGAGATCGGTAATCTATCCAGATCATAGATCTGAAGCTTATCATCGCATCGGTGGTACCGTACGATGCCATATCGGCAATTTGTGCATTATTAGGCTATTTAGGACGTCTATTCACTTTCTCGAGGAGTTGACTGTTTCTATTACACCGCCGTGCACCTACCCCACATAGACCCTTGGTTTAGGTTCCACATAGCCCTTTAGTTACCCCTGATTGGGTCGCTCTTGGAGGGTTTGAGGATTTATCTTGTTCTTCTATCAAGCATGCCCCCCCTTAGTTGTGGAGGTATGGACGATAGATAGGAGCCAGCACCCTACGTACGTCCAAGCCAACAAACGAGCCAAGTCACCTCCGAGAACAGTTCGGAGAGAGGGTAGCCTTTTGGGAACAAAAGGGGTTCTTAGATATGGCATTACACTGGCGGGCTGAATTTTCTAATTTTTTTTTCCTGGCCAACCGGTAGGATTATCCCAATCGATACAACTTAATTCACTTGTTTTCCATCGGAAGAACCGGCAACTGGTGGCAGGGGGGGGTATACGTTCCACCGAGCGGACAAATTACATCTAAAAAATTAGCTCCTTCACTGAAAGGCAATTAAAGAGTAACTCCGAAAAGAAAAGAAAAGAAAGGCGGATGGAAAAACAGGAAACTTAGGAGGGGGCACATCATGGCGGCTGCGATAAGGATTTCCACTCTCAGGCTTGAACAGGGAACAGCTACTTATTGTTGTGAGAGTCGGGGCTTAGATCACGAATGCACCCATACGGCCCCTGACCACTGAATCAACACAAGGACAGCGATTTATCATGATCCAGCATTGTTTCACACGCATCGGTAAACTAGAGTACCAGTACACGTACACGTACAAGTGTGTTACAGATACCATGATCCGGACCCACCAACTAGGTTTAGCGAAAGGTAAGCTGGATCTTCCTTGAACAGTAAGCCTAAGTTATTGTCTAGATTCAAACAAAAAGATAGTAAACTCCACAACTCAAAATACCGTTCTCGGCAAATAGACCAAAAGAGCCGGAAAAATCCTCACACTGTCAGACGGCTGGGAGGCGGGGGGCACAAAATGCCTTACGAGAAGACGTAATCATTAGGCTCCAATCGGAACATCACATCAAAAAAAGAGCAGTTTTTTTCTTTTTTCCCTCTCCCCAACAAAACATGTATCATGCCCAAGATATAGGGAGCGAAGCTTTAAACAAGCGCTAGGTGAGATACGCTGTCTTCTGAATGAGAAATAGTGCCTGATTTCCCACATCACGGCTCCTGCATCGAGCACGATCAGCAGTGACCCGATTCTAACGCTTATACATTGCCCCAAATGGCTGTAAAAATACGAGTGGCCTAGCTATTTTACTATATATTGGACTTCGCACAGGCTCAGGGGATCAGGGATAGGTAGGCTATCATTACAAAGTTGTCAGTTTCTAGGAGCCCGGTTGGTGAGGAAACCCAGCTGGTCCCCTGCAGCACCCTGTTTATGCTAGTCCGGAGCTAACATTCAGGTGCGTCAGGCTATTCAAGATCACGACTTCTTTAGATATCGGCCGAATGCTAGTATGGCACTGCTACTACTGCTACTACCATTACTATAATCGGTACCCGACGCCCACATTATAGGGGAAACTTGGGGCATTCACCCCCCAACGGGGATCGACCCCGTTTCCAAATCCGGCGCTAAGGAACTCAATCCACTACACAGTATGATAAGAGGAAAGGAAAGAAAAAGAAAAAGAAAAGAAAAAGGGACAGGTCAGCTCCACCCTGGCACTTACCCCATTTGCCATATTTGGCACTCACATTTTCTCCGGACCTCACCTCCCACCCCTTGGATCATTTGGGAGTGCTCCCGAGATGGGAAACCCAAGACATCTCTATTCTGTAGCGAGTGATAGTACATGAGTAACTCAGCCAAACCCCTTCGACAAGGCATCCGCTCCACAAGATTATTTCCGGCTGGAAAAGCTAATCCAGTTAGACCCGCATGTTTGCCCTATGCTGATCTATCCCTTAGCATGCGCTAACGTGGTGTCATCGCTAGGCATCACCGCTTTCACACACACACACAATCCAGGAATTTTGGGGGGGAAACTGAGGTAATGATCGGACAGGGGGGTTTTGTCACACTCTAGTGTTCGGTGACATGCCCGATCGTTGGTCGCGGATTTCTGCAGCGCAACAAAGATGACACCCCCTCTTTTCTTCTTCCTCTTCCCACTATCATTGGTTTACAATACAACCAGAACTCACCCAACCACAGCGGCTTTTCGCTCAGCGAAACATCAGGCCATTTCTTTTAACAGGCATTTCAAGATTTTGAGGAAAAGTGGGTTTTTAATTTTAGAGAATGTGGGAACTTCTGAAATTGGAAAAATTCGGAATAAATTATACTTTCTTTATATGAGCTGCTACACTATTATGATGTACTTTACCCGGTTAACTAGCACAGGGTAAGCGATCAGCCCCGCCAAAAAAAAAATTTATTCCATATCATACATACACCTATGATCCCTATACTAGAAAAAAAAAAAAATCGGAACTCAATATCATGTTGACACAAGCCCCCAGTCAAATTTTTGAATACCCCCCATTAGTTACGCTTTTGAACAGAGTTGCCGCCTTGTCGGAAATGACACTTTTCCGTGTTTTATGTCATTGTATTATAAACCTGCAATCTCTGCTGCATAGTCTTAAACCTGCAGAACCCGAAAAGGGAAATGAAAGAAGAAAAGGTCCCCCACACCAGAGGCATGATATGCGATGTCTTATCTGCAAGCTTAGTGAGCAACCGAGACTACCGATGATACGATATCGGGAACACGAAAGACTGGGCAACAGAGATGACAGCAACCTCGGATAGTCGGACAAAAAAAAACGCCACGGCTATATAATTAGAGGGAAGTAGGTTACTGGACAGAATTACACAGGTAATAGGCGAGGACTGCATAAGACGGGCGATTCGTACAGGACTGAAGGGGAGAAAACCTATTCAATACAAGCGAGTCTCGGACCCTCCCTACAGAATACCATCCAAGTCTTTTTAGGGAGATACAGGTACGGAGGCAGGGAGTTTGTCAGGTAAACGTCACTTAATTCAAAGTAGAGAGCTAGGAAAAAACAAAGGACGACCTAAAGAAATCCCGATCGATACCGTCGAGACACAAGAATGGGACAGGAGGTGGGGCGGGAAAAAAAAAAACCAAACACTGACTTTTTATATCAAGTCCTTATGGGCTTCCGGGGCACCAAGATAAAATTGTAAACACCGCAAACACGGCACTTTTAGCAAGAAAGAAACAAACACCAGGCGATGAGAAGCACATCATGGAGCTAGCCTCAACCCTCAAGACCTCACTATCAATGGCAAAGACAATAGCCTTCAAAGAAGGTTACAGCTTGAGCCCCATGCTTTTCAACAAGAGCTGGGGGTATGTCTCTTTGTCAATGCCTTCATTGAATGTTTCCAGTTCGTCGGTGGTTGCATTGCCAATCCACAAGAGCAAATTACGAAAAGCAACTTCCTGTTCCGGTTTCCACCACAAGCGTTTGTTGGTGAGAGTGGTCGCACGAGCATTCATCGCACATACTAGTTTTTCGTATCCTAATAGTAGCCTCAGTTAGAAATACAAATAATGCAATCACGAAATACCTAAATACACAACCTCTCAAATACACAGTTCCTACTGATTGGCTTGTAACTATGGATCACTATGATTCAGCCAATCAGGAACGAACCAGGAGTGAACTGTCTATTTGAGGAGGTTGTGTATTTGGGTCTTCCGCGATTGTAAAAGAAAAAAAGAGGGCCTAAAGGAAATAGACTGCATACCGAAAAGTGATTGGGCCTCTAACCATGACAAACCATACAGAGTAGAAAAGGTATCCTCACATTCGATGAAGTGATTTTTGAACAGACTAACGTCCAAACACACGTCGCCGGCGTGGGCTCTGAGATTTCCGTCGTCAATGGTGGGCTTATCCTCAGCTTCCATTTCATCCACCCTCCTGCGATAGGTGGCGAAAAAACGCTTACGGATGTCGATAGCGGTATCCTTAAGTGGGCGCAAAATCATAATCTCGGAGTCTTGGCTGTCAACCTTCTTCTGTAGTGTGAGGATCTTGTTCTTCTGATCGTCTCCGTTCTTCTGTAGTATGAGAATCTCGTCCTTCTGGTCGTCAACGTTCTTCTGTAGTGTGAGAATCTCGTCCTTCTGGTCGTCTCCGTTCTTCTGTAGTGTGAGAATCTCGTCATTCTGGTCGTCTCCGTTCTTCTGTAGTGTGAGAATATCGGTTTGCATCTTCTGGATTGACCGGAGCAGTGTTCGACCGGGTTTGTTTGCGTAAGCGGTCTGATTCCCTGAAGTTCCCACATGCATCCGAGAGATTTTTCGAGCTTTAGTGGTCAAAGCCCTCTTGACTCTGAAGACCTCTCGTCTTTGATTTGTGCTCCCGTGAACCTCGGTGTAGACAAGCCCGGTTACCATCTAGACCATTCATACATAGTTAGTAGACAACACTATTCATTGCTGGGGTAAACACTAATCCTACATTTGCTAATGGAGGCATTGGGGGTGTTCGAGTAGTGATTAAAGATTTACTAAGATAAAATAAAAAGGGAGTTTGAAGGACTGTTTGTCCTGGGACAAAAGGTTGAGATGAGAGATGATGCTTTTTATAGGAAAGCAGCAGCAACGGACCAGCCTGATGAGATAAGGGGGAGAATAGGAGATATGGGGATACGATGAGTGAAACGATGAGGGAAACTAATGCAAGTGGCAGTCAGTCAAACAAATGCGTACAAGTGTGTGTGTGCCTGGATGAGGAGGAGGAAGATAGGAGGAGGCAAAAGATAGAACGGAAGAGAGACCAAAATTACCAGTCACAGGCGAGAGACTCAAAGATCTCTAAGTGGATCAGGCTTAGCCCCGCATCCGTTCTGCCCTGTGCGGCTACAGAAATAGCGCCAACCCCAAATTCTAAAGTGACCACTTGTACTCACACCAAAAGAAAGTTGTTCCCTCGTACCTTTTTCCTCTGGCTTCCTTCTTTCCTTATCCAACGGCTATTATTCAAAAAAGACTTTCCTCCCCTTTCTTGAATCCCGATATTATTACTACCATGATCAATCTACTGTTTTTTTTATCAAACCTTGTTGGTTCTCAAATCTTTACCCATCAAGGAGAATCAAATATGTCAGACTCTCCTGAAGCGGTACTAGCTCCAACTTCCCCTCATGGCTTGGGTGTGCCTATCACTCCTGTGGTGGAGGAGGTGTCTTCTGCAGCAGATCCTGACCCAGTTAAGAAAACTGATCGTGAGGAGCCAAAGGAGGCAATCAAGAAAGCAACTGTGACGGGAACGGCGGGGTGTCATGCTGGGACTGGATCAAGCTCTGCTGCTCCAGCCTTTGGTCTCCCACCTCGGAGGACTGGAACCACAAGTTTATCAAGACCACCACAGAGATCTACCATCGGAATCAATGGGGCCACCGGCACTGCTAGCAATACTGCAACACGTAGGACCGTTTCTGGATCGACTAACAGTACTACCAACACTCCTCCAGCTGCTGGCTTGAGAATGGCTACAACATCCGGTATTTCAAGGAGAACACCGGCAATCGCTTCTCCAGCTCTTGAGATAGGGTCTCAGGGTCTAATTGAGATCGTAGGCGCTCAGGGGTATCGCAGAAAATACCCCCCTCGCTCTACTACTTCTGTGACTTTATGGTTAGGCCAGCGAAACGTTGGCGGGGGTCAATTGCGAGTAGTGGCCTGGTAAATTTGAATCCTGGTGCTGACTCGGGGCGCCGCAGCCGGGTATCTTGTTTAAGTCTTCTTCCGGTGTAATTCTTCTTGAAGGTTCCAAAAGTTGTGTTGCGGCATCCCCGGAGGAGACATCTTGGTTAGAAAACCCCGGGAGTTGATGATAGCCCTCTTGGCAGAGGAACAGGTCGCAATCACTAGTGAATGGTTGGGCAAAAGGATGGTGACTGGCGGACCGGTGCACAAATGCGAATTCCGAGGAACATGTGTGAAGGATGAGATAAGCGGGATAATTGTTTCTCCAGAATATCACCAACTAGTGAGAAATTGTGAAGCTGATGTCAATAGTGAGATCAGGTTTCTCTCTGAAGCAATCCCCTCTCCTAGATTCCACATACTTTAGCACACGAGACTGAAGTCTTTGGGGCCAAGGGTTGATGAGATAAGGAAGGTGACAGACTCTAACTGACCTAACTAATAATTCTCTAAACAGGATTTTCATGATGTTAAGGAATCCTCAGGCTATTTTCCACTTATCCTTTACATTGCATGGGGTGGCAAAGGGATGACAAGGTGTCCATCGGCATCCCAGGATTAAATTTCGCTCCGTAGCTCCTGTCTCGAAATAAGTTAGTACCATACCCGAATAACAAATGGCCGGATAGCAAGGATAAACCACTGAAGTGCTCCCAAATTGTAATTCCAAAAAAAAAATCCTGATTACTATGCCCACCCATCCTCTAGTTTATACCTTAACAACGGGTTTAAATAAAATAAAATAAGAAGCAGGAAACAGATAGATAATAAAAAATATCTTGAACACGTATGATAGTAGAGACCGCTAATCTAGAACATTCATATCAAACCATGTTAAATCCCCTGCGCTTAAACCGGACCACCCACATCTCTTTCCCACACATAAATGATTTCCACTGCAGGAAATTGTTCCGAGACACCAATGATCTGAGTTGAAGAAAAAAACATTTTATTCCTGGATTCTCGGCTGTTTGGTGTAATAGCAAAATGCGCGATCGTTTCAACGGAAAAGTAATAATAATTGGTAACGGTCAAGATCATTGATTATTGCTAACCACACTCCGGCTACTTGTAGAATGATAAGAAAAAAAGATATAGACCAGCTATATAGTGAAGTGGTTCATTCCTACTTTTAATACCATCGGGATTCCACAACAAGGAACAAAGACATTCAAAAGAAAAAGAAAAAGAAAAAGAAAAAGAAAAAGAAAAAGAAAAAGAAAAAGCACATAGGAAGGATTGAACCTCAGGCTATGGCGCTAAAGTTGCCTTTGATGGTAAAGTCCAGAAACCTTTTCGTCTTTCCTCTGTCTTGAGAGCTGGGACTTGATTTGTCAGTTTTCGCCCACCCCCCCCCACCCAAGAGGGAGGGTTTTGTACCTCTTAGGGAGAGAGACCCAATTGTTTCAGCAAATACGGTACCGTAAAACCAGGTGAGTCCTGCCAAAAAATTCCCCGCGAGAGCTAAACTAAGGTGTGGCTGAGGGGACGAGTGAGCAATGGAGATCAACTTAGACATGGAGTTGATGATGGGAGTCCAAGCACAACAATCGGCTACGGCCGTTGGCAGTGATAGGGATTCTAGGACAACAATCGCGGCATTCCAGCACAGTCAGATTGAAGACCGGCGGCCCGCATACCAGATGGCTTTCAGGGAGATGATGCCTTCTACCCCTAACTAAGTGTTGCTGGAGGAGGGGGTAGGGCATGGATCAGGGTAGAGCGGCAGCTAGGATAACCGGGGGTAAGAGGGATTCCGGTGCGACACTTGTAACGCCTATGCACAGTGCGAGCGAAGGTCGACCCAAACGCAAACAGCACCTTGAAGGGGTGTATTGTGCGTCGAAGCGTTGCGGGGGGGGTGTCAGGTCGGTGTTGGGGGCGGGATGGAATTGCCGGAGAAGAAGCGGCTCGTGAATGGGATGACGGTCCTTGAAGAGCTTGGAGTTGATCTTTACGTTCTTGGATTCTTGTTTTCCGGCTACCAAAATCTGAGCTTTGGGTCTAACGAGACGGGGAGTGGAGTCTTGAGCACACCATATGTTGGGCTCAAGGGCCTCCTACTCCTCCCTTATCTTAGGAAAAGGCCTAGATTAATTGCTCACCTTTTTCCTGCCCCTTTGTTTTCTGGTTAGGAAACTGTAGAAATGGTACCCAGGGCTGCGAAAAGGGGCTCTTGAGTATATTGGAAAACGGGTTGTTCACTATGGTGACCTCAGCCTCATCCAGACTACCCTCACCATCCCCATCTTCACTCGAGCGCTCATCAGCCGGTGACCGCTCCATAATGGCGTAGCGTGGCTTCTCTCATCAAAGAACATTTGGAACCTCACCTGCTAGCAGTCCGTAGACCGTTTAGTATGATACATTCAGGACCCTATTCATTTATAAAACCTTCCAGAAAGTCCCTAACAGAAGCTTAAGCTTTCCATGGGGTATCGAAGTAATTAGCCCGGCTTAATCTGACGTTCACTTCTACCCAAAACTCTAGTTACTTCCTCCCACACCGATAGAATGAAACCCCGCGGACAACCCAAAAAAACCCCCCCCACCGCCGAAATTCCCACTTTTTCAAGTAGTGAGAAGAACATTTGCTAGCATACTCGCCCTAAAGAAAGAAGGGCAAAAAAAAAAAGCATCTAAGGGCACCCGCAATTTCTCATACCAAAGGGACCATAAATTTCCAAGGATATCCAACCACCAAATCGATACCACACAAGGGGTGGTTCCGGCGGTTGTTGGCCAGATTAGACTCCCTGTCTTATCATTTCCCTAACATTCAGTCGGACGCCTAATACCTAATCTCCAAACATCCACAATATGAATTCCCAGTTTTTTTTTAGGGGGGGGGGGGGCTGCCAAAAAATGAGCTGTGAAAAAAGATGTCCATTCTTGAGTTATATATCTAGGTATGATATGATAAATCTACAAAGTTGCTGAGCAGCGCCAGCCAGCCAGCCAGCCATCACGGAAGAAAAAAAACCCATCCCTCCTTCCCGGACTCCCCCCTATCGACGCTGTACTGTACTGTGCTTGTATAATACTATAGCATCCGCAGTGGCAGTTCCAAGCCAAAAGGGGTGGGGAGGAGGGACGGAATAACTTAAAACCCTTTCCTTCCTCCCTTCCCTCCTCCCTAATCATTTACCCTTTTTTCTCTTCTCCTCTTTTCCGCTACACCTCCGATTGGAGATGGTATGCCGAGGTGGTATGTACTTGTGCAGTACGTTGCGCGTATGATAGCAGTACCAATTCCCCCCCCTTGCAAGCTTATTCGTGAATACCAAAGTTTGAACATTCCCACCCACCACCCCCCTTATGCTAAGCTAGGATTTCTAAATTTTTCTTACTAGGATACCTTACCTGGCCAATACATCGCTCGGTTTTTTCATCCAATGAAAAGCTCGCGCGTTGAGAGGAAATCGAACTGGGACCCTGTGCTTGGTTGGTTCCTGCTAAATCGCTCGCGGTTTAGGCCAACTATCATACTCTTTTTAACATTTTAGCTATGTATGACACCATGAAAGACGGATATTTCACGATGCAAGCGCAGTTAGAAGTTAGTTCCTTCTTCCAACCGATAACCATAGACGAATTTGAATCATTTAGACCTTTTCCTTCTCTTTTTTTCGCCTAGGGTTTAACTTGGTGACGACCTCTTTATCAAACATAGATTTCATGATACAGGGAGGAGTATAGTAGATATTATTATGATGCAGTAGTCTCCCAGAACAGGAGTTATCGGCATTGATCAAAGATAGGAACGATAGAAAAGCCCTTTTTTTCTTTTCTTCCCGATCAAAAGAATGACCCGGCGGCCTCAAATTGAGACATCAATGCCCCCCCCCCCCCAAAAAAAAAGGATGTCTAACGGCAGTGGGAAAAGGCATAATCTAACAGCCGGGTCGCCGGTCTTTGGGTTCTGGCTTAGATTTAGTTAGAGTCTTTGATTCCCTTAGCCAACTTTTGAAATGAATGCGCTAACGCGGCTGATTTATCAATGATTGAAGATTGAAAAAGACATCTCATCAGAACATTGACATTTTGAAGAAATCTTTTTCTTCCTTGACTAAACCAATTAATTGTTTAAATCGTAAAATTTATGGAGATACGCTACAAATTACTAGTGAGAAATAGGTGGCAGTAGTTGAAGCAGCATTGTAATTTTAAAAGTGAACTCTAGCTAGCCAATAATATCCGACAAGCGATAGAAGCGGGGGAATGAATATGAGAGCCCCCTAAAAACAGCCTATCCACACCTGCACCAGCTGGAAAAGCATGGCTTCCAAGTCGAGTGATATCAAATGATTCTAAGGATACCCCGCCGAAACCCAATATCTAAAGACGAGCCGGAAACCCCACACTTTTATAATACGGTAATGATAGCGGTAATAGCAATGGCAATAATACAGCCCTGCTTTCCCCCTTCGCCTCATAACCAGCCCCTACCCCAAAGCCTGCACAATCCCCATCGCAGCGGCCGCCGCCACCCCACCCACGACCACCATCTCAACTCCACCCCTAACCGCTTTGCCCCACCCCCTCTTATCCCCATCCCCACCCTCGTCCCGAGTTTCCACCTTTTCACTGCTGGCTCCAACAAGAACCGTCTTCCCAACCCCAAACGCAAACAAACTCGCCGCCATAACTCCGACGCTCCACGCAAGCCCTAGCAGAACCCTCCCTCTACTAACAAAGAAATATGGCAGAAGCGGGATAAACCCGCCAAAGAAGTACCCAGCGGCAATTGTCAAGGCAGAACTTAGCGGGGTGCGGTCGGATGGCAAGGGGAGTTTGTGATGGAATTGCATTATGAAGGCGGCAAGGTGTGGGGATTCACTCAGGCCCTGGACTATTGGGGAGAGCGAGCGCGGTGGGAGGTTGTAGTGCGAGAAAATTGAGCACAGGAGTGGTGGGATTGAGGCCGGGCGGGTGGAAATAAGGGTCTTTGTGGCTGTTAGGGTGTTTTCGTAGAATTCACTGTGGGTCATTAGTCACTGTCGCAATGTTTCCGGGAAAGAGAAAGGAAGGGAGAGGAAAATATCATACGCTTCGCCACGGCCCGCTAACCACCCTCCCAACCCCATGGATATGCTCCCAGCAATCAGCTCGGCGATACCACCGTATAAGACAACCTTCGTATCGTTAAATGCGGATAGCCCTGCCGTGAGCGCGAAGGGAACTGTCAACCCATCGGACAAGCCAATAGTAAGATCGGACAAAACCCTCGGATCGATGACGCCTGCCGTAGACTTTTTTTCTGGAGCCGACCCGTCCTGCACGTTAGTGGCGAGCAGAGAGGCACGCTCGCAGGGAGAGTCCCGAGAGAGGGCTGGACATGTCGGGTGTGGGCATGAGGAGGAGTCAGGGGTCCCATAGATTTTTGCGTGAGTTGGGAGAAGAGGTGGTGAAGGTGTGTGCGAAGCGGTGGGTTTCGAATGTGGGAAAAGGAGGTTTTTGATGTATACTAGTACCATTGTTCGGCCTGTAACTGTGATCGTGCAAGGTGGTGGTGGGTGATGTTGTCGTTGGTGTTTACCAAGAGGTGCTTATAAGTGGTGGTGGTGGTGGTGATGAGATGGGGTGAATTGAACTTAATTCAAGGAAAAAACAATACCACCACACAGGAAGAGGTGGTGGCTGTGATGGTGGTGTGAAGTCTTCCTTGGTGGCGAGACCCGCCAAATAGCGGAAGAAAAGAAAATGCACGACTAAGCAACCAAGAGACAAAGCCTTTCTCTCCTAAAGTGCGATCAAGATCAACCCAGGCAGTATCAGTGAATTAGCATTAGGGTCCAGGCTTTTTCCAACTTATTAAATACTGTACCGTATTGGCGGGGAAGGGGGAAGGTCCAAGTTTTTAGATGAAGCGTGATTCCAACCAATCAGCTTCCAGCCATTTCTCATCTATGTCTTGGTTGTTGCTGGTTAGGAAAATGACGTAACCGAGGACTCAACTTCCAAACCGCGACGCCTAAACTCCAATCATCACTGTTATGTGACCTCTAAAAGAAGGTATCATAAGGTAAAGTATTTCATTATTACGGCGTATCCTGAGACCCAAGAGTAGAGAAATAAAGAGGGAAACCCCGAAGTGCGTGAAAGAGATAAAGATAAAAGAAACCCGAAGCCAGATACGTATCCCCGGTCCACTGCATCGGACATCCCTCCTCTCCGATAGAAACCTAACCCCAGGTTTCGGTCAAGCGCCTCCCTCCCTCTTAGCATACTCCTCCTCCATCCTCTCCAAATAAGCCCTATCCGCTGCCTCCTGCTCCTCCCTCGTCGGTTCCACAGCAGAGTTCCTGCGCCTAAACTCAGTCGTAGCAGTGGCTGTATCGCCACTCATCGCATCCGTGCTTGGTGGTGTTCCCGGGGCTAACGGTGTTGAGCGTACCATTTGTGTTTGGGACTGAGCCGTCTCGGTGTTGGAAGATTTTTCGGTTAAGAGAGGGATTGGCATGGCCGCCGTTATATCCTTTTCCTTATGTGTGGTGCGCGGCGTGAGGGGAGGATCGGGGGGGGGGGGGGGGGGGGGGTGGCGGGGGTTGGGGGGGGGGGGTGGGCGGGGGGGGGGGGTGGGGGCGGGGGGCGGGGGGGGGGGGGGGGTGCGGGGGGGCG
>Ga0307509_10003848_pt1 | contig 22253 bp, 17 predicted proteins | sample 10_EM_MG_FD_202245 | JGI IMG/M metagenome (GOLD analysis project Ga0307509, IMG submission 202245) | Populus trichocarpa ectomycorrhiza microbial communities from riparian zone in the Pacific Northwest, United States - 10_EM | ecosystem: Host-associated > Plants > Roots > Unclassified | place... | reverse complement strand
GTGCAATATCAATCCCGGTCGCCGTGGCGCCGGCTGGGGGTTATAGCGTTCGACCAGCCAAAAGGGTAGACTGGAAGGAGTAGGGAGGTAGCCCCAAACAGCCATCAGGCGAGAGGCCGACTGTAAGAGGGAGGAGGCAAAAGTGGCCACAGACAGAGACCAGCAGAGCCAAAGCAGAGCCAAAGCAGAGCTGAGAAACAGAAGTGGTATTGTAGTCTTTAACCCACGAGGGGACCCAAGCCTATGAAGCCCCAAAGGTTCAGCAAGGGTTATCGTGGGAGTTGTCGTGGTGTTTTATCCCGGGTCCACCTTCCCAAACAGGAAGGTGAAAAGCGGGGTAGGAAAATCGTGGGAAAGGAGCTTGTGGGTTGACATGGCGCGATTGTCCACTCGTTGTACTTGTGTGTGCAGCCGCCGCCTCGCCTAAACCTTGCCCCTCACGTACCGGTATTCCGACAACTCTCTCTACTAGCAATTGAATGGTGCTCGTGAATGCGACCACTCGTGCATGATGCTAAGTTCTATGAAGAAAGTTGAAATCTACCGGTATGCAATAACAGTCGTGTTCACAAGGGTCTTTCAATTGTAACTACAGTAGGCCTCACTGATGCACCCCTTGCACCTGAACCTTTAGCAGGAGGAAAAAATTGCTCTTGGAGATCGCGCTCGCGTAAACCACTGTCATGCGCCTAGCCTATCTGCAGCGTGCAGGACGCTGATAGGGCCCTGCACATAGTATCAGCGGCATAGAACCCGTTCGCGATCCAATGGGGGACATGCCCAAGAATGATTGCATACCCCATCCTATTGTCGCTAATAACATCCACGATTCAGCTCTAGGTGATAAAGTTCCTGGAATGCTGCCCCACTGGAAAGAGGCCTGGCCACACTTAGTGATAAGCGTTTTCGTAGGTATCAAGGGATATCGGCTCGGGGATGCCTGTAAAATTTGCAACACGATTTCTTCTAACCCCACACAGCCCTCTATGCGGATAAGGGCGATGTTTTCTCTTTCTTAATGATCCCTCAGGGTGCCGGTATGTCACTTGTCGCACACAAACCAAAAAGCAAAGTAGTAGGACAGCATCAATAAAAAGAAAGAAGCAGTGTTGATCCCAGTGTCGCTAGTATTCTAGATTATAGCCGACATATTTGTACTGTCCCAATAGAGGAATACTTCGGACAGGATCAGAACGAACACCTGAAGAAAATGTGTCATCGTCTCTATTCCCACTGCCCATTCTACTGTGTTCGAAATATCAACGCGTTTTTGCCAAAGGGCTGCCATTCAACGCCGCGAACATTTGGATTTTTCGTTTCACGAATGGTTGATAACTTGGTGTGATGCTTCATCACGTGACAACTATGATTATGAGCCGCAACCGAGTAGAAGCAATAAGCGATCACAACTTCATCCGTGATAACATTCCTTTCTTTTCCTTCTACGGTTTTTTTCCCCCCGTTAAATGATTAGATTAGATTTTCTGGTAAAGTACGGAAAAAATCCAGGTAACCACCCTGAAAATTGGTCTAGAAAACTCAATTACACAAAAAAACTTCCAACCCCCCCTACAAAAGCAATAAGCAATAGTAGGCATCATCAAGTCGTCACTCAAACTAATCTTAGCCCAAGATAATTTGCCAATAACTAGAATTCTGTGACTGTCCTAGTCCTGATACATACAACTCCAGCAAGCTATTCACGATAAAAAAAAACTGATGATTGCCTCCATACCCGGGTAGCAGATAACTCGTTGAAAATGTGTCACCCATATGTAGGTATCACGCTAACTGAGCAAGGTGCCAGCACCGGTTGGTTAACCCCCGCCGTGCCTCCACCTGCGGGTAAGATGGTCCCACAGCGGAACCGACCGGGGAGAGGCTCCCGCTCCGGCAGAATTCAACCTTCTCAATCCTTGAACTATGAATACTCATTCTCTTCCAAATCCCAACCCACGACATCGCCGAATCGGTGATTGCGCATGTCTTCATGTCCATTATCTTGCTGCAGCGGAGGGAGCGAACTCATAATTTACGCATTCTTGTCTGATTTATAGTCAGATGGTGTGGCAACTCTCTATTCTATTGCAAAAGCAAGCACCGTTGTCGCTCGATTTCATTAGTTGTGAATGTGTAGTGCATGTCATGGAGGTTTGTCCAAAATCCTCGTGGTTCATAGGGTAATAAATGGTGATGGATGTAGGTTAGTGTGGGGTTTTACAAGCATTTCAGTGTGGAAAGGCAGAAGGCGAGCGGAATGATACGGCTGTCTTCTTGTCACACGTTTTTCCTGGTGCGAGAAGGGAAAAATTTCCACGTGATTTACGGAGTTTACAGTGTTACATAACTTATGCTATACGGGCCTAAATCAGGTATATAGGAAAATAGGAACATATGCGAAGTAAGGCACAACAAAAACAATTTTTATCTGGTGGTATGAGGTAGTAGGAAAGCTATCTGTTGTGCTGTATAATAGTACCAAGGGGGCCCACCTGGTGGCCACACTTTCATTCTTGCACCCAACTTCCCGCGCTGTAGGGGTTTTGATGAATTACCACAATCTAACACTGCATCACAGTTTACTGTAAAATACGGTACTTTGTGCCTTTAAGCACAGAATACAGCAGTGCATGATAGAGCCACTCGAGAGAAGTATTTCTGATCGGAAACTTGTGTAATTGGAGGGCCAAGGGAGTTCGGTGGTGGGGAGGATGTCTAGCTACAGCGACCAGCTACGGCACAATTGATATTGCCCTGCGGCAGTAAGATCTCCACAGCCCTTTGCTCCCTTTCGGAGAGAGCGAGCGACGGTGGAGCTTTTTTGGTTATCTGGCGTGGTGGGGCGGACATTTCACAGTCCCAAAAGCATCCTTACTGCCCACTGGTGACTGCACATCATGGTCCAAAAGAGCGGCGCTTGGCCATGTCCGGTGTCTGAACGGTCTAGATTGACGTCCTGTTATTCCAAATCAATCATTTACCATCATTCTGGTCCCGCCCGGTCGAAATTGACACTTCCTCCTGCTAGAAGCGCCTTTATTCCACCTTTCTGGAGGTACTTAGCGGCAAACAAGAGTCGCGTCCGGCCATATTTGATGGATTGCCTGGTCACGATTGATATCCTCTCCTTGCGGAGTCATTCTTACTAGCTCTTTACACCCTCATCTAGCTGTCCATCTGAGAGTGGTTCCGTATTTGCGAAGCTATTAGTATCTTGTCACCCACTGTGCAAGAGAGTTTGTGTATTGGATTTGAGCGCAATATTGTTTAAGTCGAAATATGCATTCCCGTACTTGTCCTATCGAACTATATGCTAAGTATAGGGAAAATTCTCCACTATGTATACCCCCCCCCCCAATGCCACTCGATACACAATGCCTACATCAGGAAATATCTATGAGTCGTATAATCACGGAGGTGTGTCATACCTGATAGGAAATCCGATTATTCAGCACCATACATTCAGTTGAACTAACATCTCATCCTTTGTCTCCAGTACAGCAGTAACTGCCTTGCATAATCCGGGAATGTGTAAGTCCGAGGAGCCCTGTAAATTCCCTAACCACCCCTTAGTAACAAACGATAGCAGAGAAGCGATTATATTGTAGCGCGATAATGGAGGCGGTGGTTGGGCGGATATATGTTTCTCAAAGCTATCGAGAAGCCTAAACACGAGTGTTCTGACATTTTCCGCCATCGCCCTGGGTGTGTGGTCGCTCTAGCAAAAATAAGCATATTTTAGAAGCATCATGGAGGGGGCCAAGCGAAGAGCTGGGGAAAGGACAGCGACATATCTAAAATTAAGTTATATCCGGCGAACCTCCGCAATTGTTGAGTCAGGATTGTGGAATAAAGTAGAATCACCCCGGAGGTGCTCTCGACGGGCAAAGCGCCCTAGTCTCGCCGTGGGGGAAGACGCCTCTATCGTGACAAAACTTAAATAAGATGATAGGAGATGATTAGCCATGAATGTTCTCCAGATCCAGACCCGCAATCTTATCTCCACCACGAGGGCATGGCCGCCTTCCGCCGCCGGTAATGGCCATTCTGAATAGAACACCCACAACACCTCCATTCAGAGCTCCTACCTCCGTGCCCCCGGTCAGATTAGAGTTGCCGTGTAGATATCGCCCAGTCCATTGCCCCTCATCATTTGTTCAAGTGTCTGTCTTCTTTAGGCAAAGATGACTTCCAGGAATAGTGCCGATGTTTAGCGAAGAAGTGGGGATCTGCAAACAATCCTTCGTAAGTACATCACTTATAGTGATAACCGCCAAATTCACCAACACACATATCTGACATCATTTCAAAATTATCCTCAAAAAATCTCCCTGTGAATCATCACTTACCCCCTCTGGCCCATTATCCCTTTCTAACCTCGAGTAATTCCCGGTATCGCCTGCTCTTAACCATCAAGGAAGCCGTAGTACAAACACAACGCAACGGTGATATGGTGCTTCTCTGCCTCATTGAATACAATGTCAATTATTAGAATACTCGCGCCTTTCAAAGAACACTCACCTCAAATAGGTCTTGCGAACCCCAGGAATCTAACAACAGAACGAGACAGCCTTACCGATTCCACGCCCACCTACCCTCTTTGCCCGAAACCAGCTCGTTTCCAAAAGCTAGTATCCGACACCCCCAACTCGGGTCGTACTCACACCATGATATCCATTATGCGATTTTGTTCGAGAAAGCCAACATATAGCCTGCGTATCGGGGGTCTTTCTGTTCCTGCTTTCAGTGTGGCTGCAGTTGGCATTGCTGTGGCTGAATTTGACCGATCGTGTATGTGTGCTCCAGGCCATGAGCTATTCAAAATGTTGATTGAGTGTGGGAGTGGTATACGACAGCAGTGTTTAGGGTTAGTCGGTAGGGGGGGGGTTACAAAACTTTCTATGTGCAAAGCTGAAGAAAAGCGGGGTGATGTGGCTGCTGCTATGGCAACAACCCTACCGCCCAATCATTTCTACGCCAAGGAAATAGCCGCAGAGTTGAGGCTCTGATGCATCATAAGGACTTGGAGCCGCATCACATATTACTATGAAACACAGTGCTGTGCAGTATGGCTGGCAGCATTATTTCCAACACTTAATACCGTATGCTTCATGCACCTGCTCATCGGCCTGCTAAAAAATAAAGAATTCAATAGCACAAGATAATATCCGGTGAATAACTTTAGTTCCAACTCTACTTTCTACTCCCCAGCCATAAACCTACGGTTCTGCATCAATATCAAATGCTAACCGTGGTATGCTTGATGTACCAAACCCGGCGGCCATGAGATTTACACAAGAAATAACCAATTGCAGCCTAGAAATTAAACTCTCCACTCTTACCTCAGGTGAAAGGCTCTAAAAGCTGTAGTTAGGCGCAGACTAAAGATTGGCACGGAGTGACATTGATATTTATTTGTTACCATGCATTTTGTTTATTCCATTACCTAAACCGATAGTCTCCACCCAGCACTACTTCTTAATAGTTTAATTATTTGCCATCCTAGGCGCCTGTACACAACATTGTTAGCACAAATTACCTCATTCCTTCCTTGGGGAGCACTCAACAAGGTCTCAATGTCCCTTAATACTAAAGAAGGCGGCCTATGAAAACAAAATTCGCATACCGATTAGCATTACTTTATCCGGGAATTCCTCCTCCCATGATTACATATTGGGGGTGGGGGTAGGGTACAGCACAGCGCTATTCTGGCTTCTAAATATCCCATATTATTGAAATTTTTGAATTGCTGTAATATCTTTAATGGCCTATCATGCCTACACCCAATTTTATACACCACAAATACTCACACCATGGTAATCCAATTCATGACCTCATCAATTTAGAGAATCTAGCCTAGCCACCCGCTCTCTCCCCCTCGAGCATTTATTATACCAGCGCGAATGATCTGCCAGTATTAAAAAGCTGTTCGGTAACTTAGGGTTAGGGGTGCTTCGTGATTTGGGACGCACCTCTGATAATATATGGCAGAACCAGTGTTGGAGTACGGGAGTCTATACTGGCAATTTCCTTAGATTTTCGAATACAGCTGCTATTGTATACCCTGCAAAAAATTAGCCCAAGCCGCAAGGTTTTGGTAGCCAGCAAAGCAAGCGTGTTTGCAGACACCCGGATATTACGAGTAAAGATGTGGGGTGTTGATCACTCGGCAGCGATGAGGGAAATTGCCTGAAGACAAACTAGTGGCTCGCTAATTTAGGGAGGGGCTTCTTTAAGCCCACCATATGTCTATTTCAGCCAAATTACTTGTCACGGGCAGCACCATACTCTATAATTATCCATAAAACGAAAGACAAACACCTGACTAAGAAAAGAATACCTGGAATGAAGAGCAAGAAAACAGCGGCAGGACCAGTCTAACCAGAACTCCAGAGAGGTAAACGCCCCATAGAAAATAAATCTGAATGCAGTGTAGATAAATAGTGATAGCCAAAAGAAACTAGGGTAATCCCCTTGCTAAGGCCTATACACATTAGAATCTTGCCCACAGCGAGCTCCACTTAGAAAGTGCCTCTAGAACAAGAATGAAACTAATAACAAGAAAGGTAGGGAGTGGAGGAGAAAAGAGGAGAGACGAATAAGGGAGGTGGTGAGATAACAGAGATAAAGCGCAAAGGAGGGGGTTGGTTAGGCATTGTTATACGGCAAGAACTCGAGTACAGTAATTAAACCTAGCTCTAAGACATCCGAAATCCCTCTCTTGCATAGCGGGCGAGGGCAAGGGCACGGCGAAACTTGGCCCTCTTCGAACGAGCTTAACCCAAAAGAGAAGAAAAAAGAATCAGACCTTACGAGAGAAGGCAAGTCCAATGCCCTAGCGTCAGGTTCAATTATTAAAACTCTTAGAAACTTCGTCTTTTGATTATGCCCTCGCTGGTCGTAAAGGATATTTTCCCGGTGCGTGTTATTGCCAGACCAAGGACCCTGGGTGGGAGGGAGGAATGGCCACCCAGATTGGCTTGTTCGGGGTTAGCATTGGGCTGGTCGATTACGATCCGTGCGGCTCCATCATGTCGAATATCCTGCCGTTCCACAAGCATCTTGACTACCCCTTCATGCCCGTTCCTAGCAGCCCACGCGAGCGGTGCGCGACCATCCTTGCTGTCTGCGCGGTTGGGATCAACATCCTCTCGTTCTAAAAGCATCTTTACAACCCCCTCATGCCCCCAGGCAGCCGCCCGAGAGAGAGGCGTTTGGCCATATTCAGTGTCTGCAAGGTCGGGATTGACATCCTTTCGTTCCAGCAGCATCTTCACTATGCTTTCATGTCCACTCACCGCCGCTAGCAAGAGTGGTGTTACGCCGCTTTCGGGGTGCGCATAGTCCGGATTGACGTCCTCTCTTTCCAAAAGTATCTTTACTGACTCTTCACGCCCGGTGATAATGGCCCACATCAATGGGGTTCGGCCATATTCGGGATCCGTACGGTCGGGGTTGACGTCTTTTCGTCCCAGCAGCATCTTCACCATACCCTCATGCCCATTCACCGTCGCCAGCAAGAGTGGTGTTACGCCGCTTTCGGGGTGTGTATAGTCCGGATTGACGTCTTCTCGTTCCAAAAGTATCTTTACTACCTCCTCACGCCCTGCGATAATGGCCCACACTAGTGGGGTTCGGCCATATTCTGCGTCTGCATGGTCGGGATTGATGTCCTCTCGCTCTAAAAGCATCAGTACTATCCCTTTATGCTCGGACTCGGCTGCCCATGACAGTGGTGTCCTGCCATATTCGGCATCTTTCTTGTTGGGATTGATGTCCCCTCGTTCCAAAAGCATCTTTACTACCCCCGCACGGCCTGCGATAATGGCCCAGATCAGTGCCGTTCGACCATACTCGTGATCTAAATGGTTGGGATCGACCCCCTCTTGCTCCAAAAGCACCTTTACTACTGCCTCGTGCCCTCTTCGGACTGCCCAGATGAGAGCCGTATCCCCCATGCAGTCGGCTGCATTAATGTCCCATTCCTTCATCTCCAATACGGCAGCAACTATCTCCACGATTCCAAGAAATGCTACCCCGTGCAGTCCTGTAAACCCCATAGGTCCTCCCGCTACTCTGTTAAGCATTGTATATTGACGATTGTGCAACAACAGTAGTGGAGCAGATATATGCTCATCAAACGTATTGAGAAGCCTCAGTGCCAGTATTTTGATATTTTCCGTCACCCCCCTTCTTGCGTGATCACCCCAGTAATAAGAGGCGTATTCTAGAAGAGGAATTGTTGAAGGAGCCGAGCGAGAAGTTGGTGAAAGGGCCCTAATAGATCTAAAATTAAGATACGTTAAGCAAACCTCCGCAATTGTTGAATGAGGATTAGGGAATAGGGTTGGATCGCTCGAGAGAGATTTATGTAGAGTGAAGTGCACTAGTCGGACTGTGGACGAAGGCGCCTCAACTATGAGAAGGCCCAGGCAAGATGAAAGGACTGTCTGAATCGTAGGGACTTTTTCCGAGTCTAGATCCATAGATCCTATCTCCACTCCCAGGGCACAGCAGAGCTCCTCGTCGCGTAACGGTCTTTCTGAATACAACACCCACATCAGTGCTTTCACCCCGAGCGTTGATTTGACTCCCCCCTGGGCCTTCAACCGGGTAAGGGTTGACCTGTAGGCTTCGCTCAGCCCATCGCCCCCCGAGAGCTCTTCCAGCTTCATTCTCACTGAATGAATCGAGTCCTGATGAATAGTAATAGCAAGGACACTCAGAAAAACAAGACGGAAGCTAGACCCAATCACTCCCAATTAAACACTTATACATAACGAATAGAGGGGAAACGCCAGATTCTCCTACTCACCTTTCAGCCATCTTTTCCACTATAATTTCCTCAATCTTCGTTCGTAAATCACTGTCCCTTTTCACCCAGTAGCCCCCCCGCAACCTGGAAGACACATATTTTCTAATTTCATCCCGGTTAGGGAAGATGGATATCGCAACCGCTCCGACGAAATATCTTTGGATGGCTTCCTTGACATGGGGCCTCCCGGTGAGGAATATTCTTGTCTTTGGGAACTCCTGGAGAATTTCTTTTAGCGACTCCAGAAGCTCCGGAAGGTTATTCGCCGGAAATTCATCCAGCGCGTCAATACAGATGAAAACTTGGGGTAACGAGGCAATCGCGGTTCTCAAAATTCGCATCAGACTCAGAAGTGGCGGCCTTGTCCTTCCCAAAAACGCCTTCCGTATATCATCCGGGATTTCCCCGCCTACAAGCAGCTTCAAAATCGCTCCCATCATGTTGATGACTGTATGCTCTTGTGCGTTGTAGTCGCAGTACAGCCATGCAACCACTCGATCTTCCTTCTTTGCCTGATAGCGCAAGCTGTTGATTACCAGGGAACTAGTTATTTCGGCCCGTTAGTGATATTTGCTTCTTTCAAAGAATCTCGCCACTTACTTTAGATATGTCTTGCCCACTCCTGGATTTCCTGAGCAAAACAAGACAGCTTTATCAGCCCCACCCTCGCCGGCCCGCCACTCCAGAAACTCTCTTGTTTGCAAAAACCAATCACCCACGCCTTCAAATCTTCTGTCCTGCAGGATACTGTGTATGGTGCCTGGATCTAGTGGAGAGAGCCACTGCATAATTTTGGCATTCTCGGAGTCGCGATTCACGAACCGGTTGAGTCCACTTCTTACGTTAGCAACAATGCTATTACTGTGTCTGGGTTTTATCGAGTGTGTGTTGGAAGGTTGGGCCATGATGGTCTATCAAAAATGCCGGTTATAGGTAGAAATGGTGGAGAAATTTGGAAAGTTAAAGGGGAGTTCACAAAGTTCACCGGTGGGGAAAACTGTAGAATACATGGATTATCTGATCCCTTTTGTGGCAATCACCTCCCAGTCATTTTCATGCCAAGGAAATCTGAACCAATTGGAGGGTTTCATGAATTGCGCCAACCTGACAGCCCCTCGGGAACTACCGTCAAACACTGTGTTGTGCTGTGCTGTGGGCGCAGGCGTAGGCACAGCAGTCTATGAGGTAACCACTTAACTGTAGTCTTGTGATTAGCGTTGTTGGCACTTGAAGTGCCTTGTGCCATGCCAATGTGCCCGGCACGGCACAACGAAATGCCAGAGTATGACGAGATTAGCTTATGGCACAACCTGGCACAATTCAATTGTTTTTGGTTGGTTTCTGTTATTGAGGAAGTAAATATTCGTCTTCTTCAGCTCTTCAGCACAGTGAGAACTTAGAAGGATGGGAAAGAAATGCGGGATATTGAATATGAATTGGGCTGGTAGATAGTTTCTTTGCATTTTCTTGTTAAAAAAATCATTTTAGTTGTACATGTATTGCCTGGGCACTACATAGTGCCGTGCCAGGCACATCGATTTGAAAGGTTGTGCCATGGCACAAACTCTGGTGACTTAGTGCCAACAACGCTACTTGTGATATCAAACCTGCTCCCCATTCCGGTATCTCATAATGATTGAGGCGAATCAGAATAACACAATGGGAATAGTCCGGCCTTCCACCCCAATCTGCCAAACTGCGGTGGCGAGATGAGATATTTCGTGTGAGAGCTTCGCTAAATAGAGTGACGGCGCCCCGCGCATAAATCAAAGTTAGAAGTTAGAAGTTCGAAGCCTTGGCAGCCATGCCCGAGGCAACGCCTGAGAAAAACAGGTAATACCCAATGACACAAACTTCTTGCTTTGAAGAAGTTTTCTTCCCTCTCAAATATTCGCCAAGAGTTCCAACTTCCAACTTCTAACTTTGATTCCTACGCGGGGCGCCGTCACTCTAATGCCCACCACACCCACGAACTGCGTCTCACTACAAATCAGGTACCGGTATTCTCACATCCTTCGTCTCGGCGTTCCCTTATTCTGCGGGGTAATATTTAGAGCTCCTCGTTGACCTTATTGGCTACAAGAGCCTGACCTTCGCTCGGTTGCGCATTAAGTAGATCGAACCCACTCCCGCGGGTATTCTTCTCTATCATTCAGGATAAAAATGGGTAATACCAGAGTTCAAGATTCTAGACTGGACCATCTGCAGAAAAACTCAGCGCCTGACGGAATTTTTTTTTTTCAATTTCCCGTATTTGCTCACCACTCATATTGCTCTTCCCCATGACGGAATCTGCAGCGATACTAACACCCTCATCCGGATAGTCCCTTACCAGGAACAGCATGTGGGGGTTGGCATGGTGCGATTGTCTACTCGCTGCATGTGCAGCCGCCGCCTCGCCTAAACTGGCCCTTCTGGCTTTCCGGCAACTCCCTCCACTAGCAATCGAACGTTTCCCGCTAACACGGTCATTCTTGCATGATTCTGGGGTCAGTGAGGAAAGCTGAATTCTGGTGGTACAGTATATAATCCCGGTTGTGTTCACACTAATCTCTATACCGCAGCCATGCGTTTAATTTGTGTGAATATCTGAATCAGTAGTCTGCCCCAAGTAGTGCTCCTGCATATTTTAAAAGGAGGGTTGGCACGAACCATCGCCAATTGGGCAAAGCGCATGTGATTCGACTCGGAGGGAGCGAGGAGTGTCGCGGAGGTTGGCGGAAAATGGCATGGCCGGTTGCTGGGACAGTGCGGGGCCATAGCTCAAGAACACCGGGGCCCTAGACCTCCATTAAAATCATCACGTCTGGTTCTCCCACATCTCGAGATCACCATCCTTCCTCTAGCTCGCGTTCGTTATTGCCCACTCGCCACCCATAGCTGATCCCCATTCACCCTCATTGTCACATAGGCACACATCGGCAGTAACGATCTCCCCCGGCAAGGGCAGTGACAAACCTTACAAAAGCCTTCAGCAGTGGAACCGGGCGATTGGCGGGCAAATCTAGGCCCTGGTGGTATTTCCGTCCTGAGTTGTTCTCTTGTGGTTTTGTTGATTTTCCTTTCCTGTCACCTTTAGATTTCTTCTAATACACTTTTTTAGCTTTGCAAAATTGGTTATTTGTCAAAAGCGCCTGTGTATAGCATTGCCAATACAGTATCCACCCATCCCCATGAGTTCAATGAGAAAGACTGAACACCGTTCCAAAGTTCCGTGCTCATGAAAGGAACCTTTGAAAACAAAATTCTCATGCCGATTACGGTCATATTATCCGGAAATCCTTCCCCTCATCATCTCATTATGGGATGCCAGTGTGGTACATCATTGTGGGAGGTTCTCTGACCCTGGGCGTTCTTTGAGAGGGCTATAGGGACTCCCAAAGGGAGGCAAATTCGGTTCACTTATCACGATTCCGCAGCTGAGGTCAAACGAGGTAAAAAATTAAAAACCAACCATGAAAGTTGGCGGAAAGAGTAGTACGGTTGATGATGATCTCCCGCTACCCCCCTTTCCTCCTTAAATATCAGGCTTTCTATTTTACATGCCTGTACTGAATTCAACCGTATCCAAATATACACGATGTCTGCTCGGTTTGCGGTGCAATTTCTCACAGGTGTATCCATCAACGGCCCTGACAGCACCACACTATTCATTGTCTCCTAAACACCCTTCATTTATTCGGATTTTTGAATTACTGTGAAATCTCTATAGCCAGTCGCGCCTACACCTGATATTATACCCCACATATACTCCCCACCAAGGTAATGGAATTCATGGCCTCATCCATTTAGATCCTTTAGCCGAGCTACCCGCTCTCCCCTCCCGCGTTTATACCAGCGCGGGGATTTACCACTATTAATAAGCTATCCTGTAAGTTAGAGGGGTGCTTGGTGATTTGTGACACCCGCCTGATAATGTGTGGAATAACCAGTGTTTGAGCATGGAAGTCTATATTGGCAATTTCCTGAGACTTGCGAATACAACTGCTATTGCATGCGGGTAACAAATCGGCGGGAGCCGCAAGATTTTGGTGGTGAGCTGAGCGAGCCTGTCCACAGACGCCCTGATATTGCAAGATGCCGGGTGTTGATCACTTGGCGGCGATGAGAGGAATGGCCGGGAGGAGATAAACTAGTAGCTCGCCAATTTCGGGAGGGCTCTTTAGGCCTGTAATCTGTCTATGGCTGCCAAATTGCTTGTAACGGGCAGCACTATTATGTCCTTATCCACAAAACTGAAGACAAATACTTGACCAAGAACGGAATACCAAAAATGAAGAGCAAGAACACGACGACAGGACCCAGTCTAACCAGAGTTCAAAAGAAATAAAAGCGCCAAGGAAAAGGAATCCGAATGTACCGTAGACAGCCGGTGATAGCCAAAATATACCAGATAATCCCCTTGCTAATGCCTATTTACATCTGAACGTTCCCCACAGCAACCCCCACCCATCAGGTATCTATAAAATAAGAATGAATCTAATAACAGGAAAGTCAGGATGTGGAAGAGAAAGCGGAGAGACGGATAAAGGAGGCGGTGAGATCACAGAGATCGAGCGCGAAGAAGAGAATTGGTTAGGCATTTTTTGACCGCAAGAACACGAATATGGTAATCGGACCTCGTGCTAAGACGTCCGGAATCCCTCCCTTCCATCGGGGGCAAGGGCACGGCGAAAATCGACCGTGGATTGAGCTTGAGGCAAAAGAAAACAAAAAAGAGTCAGACCTTACCAGCAAAGGCGACTCTAACGCCCTAGCCCCAGGTTCAATTATTCAAGCTCTTAAAAGTTTCGCCTTTTAATTCTGACCTCGCGGGACGCAGAGGATTTTTTCTTGGGGGATGTTATAGCCAGACCAAGGCCTCTGGGTGGGAGGGAGGAATGGCCACCGTGATTGGCTTGTTCGGGGTTAGCATAGTCCTGTTCGAGTACGATCCGTGCAACTCCATCATGTCATATATGCTGCCGTTCCAAAAGCATCTTGACTACCCCTTCATGCTCGTGCCTAGCAGCCCACGCCAGTGGAGTGCGACCATCTTTGGTGTCTGCTCGGCTGGGGTCAACATCCTCTCGTTCTAGAAGCATCTTTACAACCCCCTCATGCCCCCAGGCAGCAGCCCGAGAGAGAGGCGTTTGGCCATAGTCAGCGTCTGCACGGTCGGGATTGATGTCCTCTCGTTCCAAAAGCATTTTCACTATATCCTCGTGTCCATTCACCGCCGCTAGCAAGAGTGGTGTTACTCCGCTTTTGGGATGCGCATAGTCCGGATTGACGTCCTCTCTTCCCAAAAGTGTCTTGACTAACCCTTCGCGCTTTGCGATAATGGCCCACATCAGTGGGGTTCGGCCATATTCAGGGTCTGCACGGTCGGGATTGATGTCTTTTCGTTCCAACAGCATCTTCACTATACCCTCATGACCATTCACCGTCGCCAGTAAGAGTGGTGTTACACCGCTCTCGGGGTGCGCATAGTCCGGATTGACGTCCTCTCTTTCCAAAAGTATCTTTACTGACCCTTCGCACCCTGCGATAATGGCCCACATCAATGGGGTTCGGTCATATTCGGGATCCGTACGGTCGGGATTAATGTCCTTTCGTCCCAACAGCATCTTCACCATAACCTCATGCCCATTCACAGTCGCCAACAAGAGTGGTGTTACGCCGCTTTCGGGGTGAGCATAGTCGGGACTGACGTCTTCTCGTGCCAAAAGGATGTTTACTACGTCCTTACGCCCTGCGATAATGGCCCACACCAGTGGGGTTCGGCCATATTCTGCGTCTACATGGTCGGGATTGATGTCCTCTCGCTCTAAAAGCATTAGTACCATCCCTTTATGCTCGGACTCGGCTGCCCATGACAGTGGTGTCCTGCCATATTCGGTATCTGTCTTGTTGGGATTGACGTCCCTGCGTTCCAAAAGCATCTTTACTACCCCCTCACGGCCTGCAATAATGGCCCAGATCAGTGCCGTCCGACCATATTCGTGATCTAAATGGTTGGGATCGACCCCCTCTTGCTCTAAAAGCACCTTTACTACCGCCTCGTGCCCTCTTCGGACTGCCCACATGAGAGCCGTGTCCCCCATGCAGTCGGCTGCATTAATGTCCCATTCCTTCATCTCCAATACGGAAGCAACTATCTCCACGATCCCGAGAAATGCTACCCCGTGCAGTCCTGTAAACCCCGTAGGTCCTCCCGCCACCCGGCTAAACATTGTATATTGGCGATTGTGCAGCAATAGTAGTGGAGCAGATATATGCTGGTCAAACCTATCGAGAAGACTGAGTGCAAGTATTTTTACATTTTCCGTCACTCCCCTTCTTACGTGCTCACCCCAGTAATAAGAAGCGTATTCTATAAGGGGAATTGTTGAAGGAGCCGAGCGAAAAGATGGCGAAAGGGCCCTGATAGATCTAAAGTTGAGGTACGTTAAACAAACCTCCGCAATTGTTGAATGAGGATTAGGGAATAGGGTTGGATCGCTCGAGAGAGATTTATGTAGAGTGAAGTGCACTAGTCGGACTGTGGACGAAAGCGCCTCAACTGTGAGAAGTCCCAGGCAAGATGAAAGGACTGTCTGAATCGTAGGGACTTTTTCCGAGTCTAGATCCATAGATCCTATCTCCACTCCCAGGGCATGGCAGAGCTCCTCGTCCCGTAATGGCCTTTCCGAATACAACACCCACATCAGTGCTTTCACCCCGAGTACTGATTTGACCCCCCCCTGGGCCTTTAGCCTGGTTAGGGTTGACCTATAGGCTTCACTCAGCCCATCGCCCCCCGCGAGCTCTTCAAGCTTCATGCTTACATCACGAATCCGAGCCTGCCGGAGGATAACACGAACGCACATCGAAACAAGGCGGAAGCTAGCCCCGGTCACTCGTAGTTAAACACCCATACACTACAAATAGAAGGGGTACGCCAAATGCTTCTACTCACCTGTCACCCATCTTTTCCATAATTTCCCCAATCTTCCCTCCTAAATCGCCGTCCATCAACCCTAGCAAGGGGCTGCTCCCCAAACTCATCCTCACATAATTTCTAAGGTCATTCGGGTTAGGACAGATGGATATCGCAACCGCTTCAACGAAATGTCGTTGAATGACTTCCTTGACATGGGGCCTCCCGGTGAGGAATATTCTCGTCTTCGGGAATTCCCGCAGAATTTCTCTTAGCGACTCCAGAAGCTCCGGAAGGTTACTGGCCGGGAATTCATCCAGCGCATCGATACAGATGAAAACTTGAGGTAGCGAGGCAATTGTGGTTCTCAAAATTCGCATCAGACTTAGAAGTGGCGGCCTTGTCCCTCCCAAAAACGCCTTCCGTATATCATCCGGGATTTCACTGCCTGCAAGCAGCCTCAAAATAGCTCCCATCACGTTGGTAACTGTCTGCCCTTGCCAATTATCGCTGTTGCAGTACCACCATGCAACCACTCGATCTTCCTTCTTTGCCTGATCGCGTAAGCTGTCGATTACGAGGGAACTAGTATTTCTGGCTGTTAGTCATCTTTCCTTCTTCCAAAGAATCTCGCCACTTACTTCAGATATGTCTTGCCGACTCCTGGATTTCCGGAGCAAAACAGGACAGCTTTATGAGCTCCGCCCTGGCCGCCCCTCCACTGCCGAAACTCGCTTGTCTTCAAAAACCAATCACCAACGCCTTCAAATCTCAGGCTGAGCAGGTCATAGTGTTTCATATCTAGCGATTGTGGAGAGAGCCACTGCATAATTTGGGCGTTCTCGAAGCCGCGATCCACACCGCGATCCACAAACCGGTTGAATCCACTCCTTACGTTGGCAAAGATGCCATTACCGTGGCTGGGTTTTATCGAGTGTGTGTTGGAAGCCTGGGCCATGATGCTCTATCAAAAATGTCGCTTGTATGTAGAAATAGTAAAGAGATTCGGAAATTTAATGGGGGAATTTGGAAAATTCACCCGGGGCAAAACTGAAGACTAAGATAGATGGGTTGTTTGGTCTCTTTTGTGGCAATTACCCCCCAGTCACTTCCATGCCAAGGAAACCTAGCTCTCATGAATTGCCGCGACCTGACATCGCCTCTGGAACAGCCCTAAAACACAGTGTCGTGCTGTGCCAAGGGCGTAAGCATAGGGCACAGCAGCCTATGAGGAAACCACTTGACGACGGCATCTGATATGAAACCTGCCCCCCCCTCCCCCAATTGAGGTATTTAACAATCATTGAGGCGAATAGAAACTGGCAGAAGATCCCTGTTTCGAGTTGGAATTCGAGTTTGACAGATGATAGGCACAACTGCGAGATGAGACTAGCCTTAAACTGAGTTATCTTAGAAGTTTGATACTGGATCGGGTATACTATTCCATGATTTCTTGATGATCACATCTCTCTTGGTATTGAACTAATTTATTTATGGAATAGCAGTACTTGGCAATTTTGGAAACATCGCTAGGTGTGTCTATCATTTTTCGAACTCGAGTTCGAACTGAAATAGGGATCTGCTGAAAGTGTCTAATCAGGATAACACAATAAAAATAATCAAGCCCCCCATCCCAATCGGCAAAACCGCAGCCTGTAGATAAGAGATTCATGGGAGAGATTCTCTTCATTCTCACCACAGACGTGAACTCCACCTCACTACGAATTACGTATCCTCACACCTTTACTCCTCATGTTCCCTCATTTTGCGGGGTAATATGCAGAGCACCTCGTTGGCTTGGCCTGACCTTTCCTCGGTTGCGCGTTAAGTAGATCGAACGTATTCGCGCGAGGATTTCTTCTCCATGATCATTCATAATCAAAATAGGCAAAACCACATTTCAATATTCTATGCTGGGCCTTCATGTTAAAAGCCCTCATCTTGGGGGGGAATTTTAATTACAGGTATTTGCTCCCTCACTACTTTTGGTTGTTCTTCCCCCGGACTAAGCCTGCAGCGATACTTAAACACTTGGCTTGTCTTTTAGCATACCGGCAGTGGGTGCAAGAAGAGCAGAGAAATGATAACTTACAGGGGTTCGCATGGCGGGATTGTCCACACGTTGCAGGGGTAGTCGCCACCTCGCCTAAACCTGGCCCTTCTGGCTTTCAGGCAGCTCTTTCTACTCGCAATCGAACGATTCTTGCCAAGACGGCCACTCTTGCATGATTCTGGAGTCCGTGAGAAAAGCTGAATTCTGGTGGTACCCACTCCCAGTTGTGTTCGCAAGCATCTTTCAATTACGAGTGGGCCTCACTGTTCCAAGCCATGCACCCTAAACTCTAGCAGGAAGCATACTTATGCATTATTCTTGGTGATCACGGTTGCGTAAACCGCTGCCATACGCTAAGCCTATCTACTCGAGTACAGTGTGCAGAAGGTTGGTGGGGACCCTGCACTATACGAGTACGAGTACGAGCAGTGTTGGCTGCACGCGTTTGCGATCTAATGCGGGACACTGCCCTGCTCGGGTAGAATGTTTACATCGCCCCCCCTCTTACCGGTATTGTTCCTGATGACATCTAGGATTCAGCTGCAGGCAATAAAGTTTCTGAAGTGATCCCGTTGGGAAGACCCCCAGCTCCAGTCCCTGATAGGCATTTCCGCAGTATAGAGGGATGTTGACTCGGGTGTGCTATTAAAAATTTCAAAATATTCCTTCCAGCCCCACACAGCCCTATTCAGATAAGGCTTATTTTTTCTCATTCCAAAGGATCGCTGGGGGTATCTTACGACGGAGGTACAGGACATAAATTTTATAGGTTCTACAAGCGAAGTTTCCTGTCCTCACCCTCTATCCTACAAAACTTACCGTATGCCATGTATGATATGATGTCACACCTCCGTATGTCGCTGTCGTATAGAAAAAGGAGCTATGGTTGAAACCGAGAGCAGTAGTCGAACGGGATCAATAAAGGAGAGAGAATTGCCATCTTAGTTTTAAAAAAGGTATTTCTGTATGCGCCTATGGCTATCCCGCTTATGACAATTACCGGTAGTGGTATCGATATACATTCATATGACTCTGGTCGTTTCCAAGATCTCAATCTCCCAAGTGGTCAGGAACATAATCAAACATATTCCGACTTTCGATCAGGTTTGGCGAAATACTTCTGATAAGAACAGAGTACGAGTAAAAGTCCGATAAAAGTGTGTGATCGCCTCGATATCCACTGCCCGTTGCACTCTACTTGTAATATCAAAGCGTTTTTTTTTTCCCAGGGGGGATGCTATGGAATGCCGCCAAAAATTGAGTTTTTTTGCGTTTCACAATTGCCTCAGCACTCGGAGCGGAGCTGTATCATGACGCATTTGTGATCGTGAGCCTCAAGCGAAGATACTCGTTCACTAGGGGAGATCAAAACTCTATTCATGATAACTTTCCTTTTTTCCCCGCCTTTTGTTTTCTTTTTTATATAATTGGATTCACCCGCAAAGTACAGAAGCATCGAGCAACCTCTCCGATCTATAGCCCAGAAAGCTCAATTACACAAAACAATCTTCCAACAACCCCGTCAAAACCAACAAACCCCTGCAACACTATCATCTCTCGAACTAAACCAAATGCATAAAAAATGTTTTAGTCACGATCCTTCCAAATGCCGGGAAGCTATTCCCAATAAAAAAAAGGATACAAGTGCAATTTGCTGCTATTGAAACCATTGGCCTGCCGACCTTGGGTCAATGGCTACCGTGGTGTGGGAAATGCATGTATGCAGTCACCTATCCAAGTATTGCGCTCTCGGGATAAGGCCCCCCCGCCTGTAGAATAAAATACATAAGTATCCCAACAGAACAAACTGAGGAAAGAGTATCCCGTGGCTGCTCTAATTCGAACTCTTGAATCCTTGTACATTAGAAACTCGCTGAGTTCCGAACCCCAATGCGTGTGAGGGTGGAATAGATGCCTCGAATAGATCACTGCGCACGGCTTCATGTCTATTGTTTTCTCTACCTGAATAGTGAAGGAAGCCTACACATAATTTGAGGATTAATGTATAGACAGACGGTGAGATCGAAACTCCTTATTCTGTCGCAGCAGCTAGGATCGTCATCGTCAAATTTGATTGGTTGTGATTGTGTAGTCAAGGCTACCATGCTTCTCCAGAAATTTTGTTGTGCATACAAAGGGCGGAGCAACGCGTGGGGTGAATGAGGGTTTTCGGAAAAGCCCTTCCATGAGAAAAGCCGAAGGAAAGCGGGGTAATATGGCACCTTTCATCTGAACCACCTTTCCCCTAACTCACCAAGGAATTGTGCGAGAATGGCGAAATTTCAACCAGATCTACAGAGGTACTGTACGAGTACAGCTCCTAAGTTTTGTATATTCCACAGGGTGTAAGCGTCGCAAACCTCGCTTCTGGAACATACAAGACTTAGTAGGCGCCGTCCCTCCGTGGAGGGTTTACATAATTGCATAACTGACACAATACGAGCACAAGTTAGCTAAAATAAGAGAAAAAGGATCATATACCAAGTGGAACAGGAGGAAAGCATATTTTTTTTCATTTCAATTAGTCGCAGGAGGCAGGGGGAAAGCTATTTGTTGCATCAGTCGGGGCCTTCTGGTGGCCATAGTTCCGTTGCTCCCCCCAAGTCCATGCGCGGCAACCTGTCGTAGAAGTTTCGACGAGTTTCGACAGCCTAACTCCCATTACAGATTATTGTGAAATACCGGTTCGGTACTCTGCTGTCCTCAAGCATACTTGGCAAATTAAATATCCGGAAAAAGTGACAAAGAAGATGTAAAGTTGCAACATAGATATGAAAGTCACTCTTTCCGGGTCTTTAATTTGCACCCTGTTAGGGTACAGTACTCGAGTACTCGAGTAGATTACGGTAGTGCATGATAGAGCCGATAAAATGAGTCTCTGTGATATTTAACTGGTTTAATTGGTGGGCAGGGGTGTTTGGGCCCTGGGCGGATGTCTCGCTACCGCCATCTGCTGCGATACCATTGTGATTGCCTTGCTGCACCAAATTCCCCACACCCAATCATGACTTGAGGAGAGCGAGCGACAGTGGATTATTTTTTTCCGGTTATCCTGCATAGCGGCGCAGAAATCATGTGAGGCTAAAAGAATCTTTAGCACAATACCTACTTGTACCTGAGCATCGCGGGGCATGGGAGCTGAATTTTGGCCATGTTTGGTGTCTGCAGCATCGGGATTGACGTCGTTCCATCCTAAAACCAACTTGACTATTACTTCCCCCTCCCCGGACCCGGCAGCCAGCTAGAGTAGCGCTCAGTCACATGGGCTTCCCATCCGCCCGGTCGCGATTGAAACCCTAGTTCCCAACCCATATTTACTGCACCTTTATTCCGGTACTTAGCAGCAAACGTGAGCCGCATCCGCCCATGTTCGGTAGCTATCGGGTTGGGATTGATGTCTTCTCCTTTCGCGCGCATCTTTACCTAGTCCTCAGTTTAACCGCCCATTTGAGAGAGGTACAGCCTATGTGAAGATATTGGTATTTTGTCATTCTATTTTTTTGACAAAAGTGGTTTATAGGATTTGAACACAATATAGTATAGACTTAAAAATGAGTGTCTCTGTTTGCGCTATCGAACTACATGGAAAACAGGCAAAATCCTGTACTATATGTACCCCCCCCCAGGTGCTACATGTTACATAACGCCATCCAGAACGAAATAATACAGTATATACGAATCGTATTACTTAGTACCTGAGCCGCACAACTAACACACCTATGTGATCGTACAAGGTATAAAATCCTATTATTCAGCGTGGTGCGATAAGTTGCATTAACACCTCATTTCTTGATCTCCAAAATTGTAGTGGTTGTCTCAATAGTCCTAAGATATGAGCCAGCCCAGGAGAGATCCAGCCCGAGCCTGAATCCAACACGCTCAATCACTGAAACTCAACTCACATGTTTCCCCTCTTCCCGACACTGTCCAATCGGTTGATTTGTGCTGAACCGCAACTTTAATAGGACGCCGCCGATATATGTGAATGTCACGTGCCGTATTTATGGGCAATGTAACTAGAAGGTTCACGGAATTATTGTTATTAGACCCACGTGACGGTTCGACCTATCTGCGGTGCTCGCTCTAGATATGTCAAGCCGTGCTGGAGGGTTCACTACAGTGCCCTCGGGCACTGATCTAGTCTCTCAGCCAATATTCTCCCCATAGTAGGCTGGCTCATGTATGGTACGCTGATGCGCAAGGGATTCCAGGAAAAAAAACACCCTTCAATGGTGCATCTACTTGATCTAGCTGATGTACTTGAGTAGCTCAGACTAGAAAATCTCTCCTCACTTTTTGCTGATTCGGCCAGGCAATTCATGGGTATTAACTGTTGAAAGTCACCGGTGATCACTGTGCTTTCATGCATTATTCCTTTGTACCTTTTCCTATACAGTTTAACACTCGTTATTAGTTTCCTTTGTCATTCATTATCAAGCATAAAAGGGGAATCACTATACCTGGTTGTATAGTAGAGCGGAGGA
>Ga0307509_10003847_pt1 | contig 22257 bp, 21 predicted proteins | sample 10_EM_MG_FD_202245 | JGI IMG/M metagenome (GOLD analysis project Ga0307509, IMG submission 202245) | Populus trichocarpa ectomycorrhiza microbial communities from riparian zone in the Pacific Northwest, United States - 10_EM | ecosystem: Host-associated > Plants > Roots > Unclassified | place... | reverse complement strand
TGGGCGAGATGATCCAGCACCTTCTGGATCACGACAGAGCCTTCGCCGACGGCAGCAGCAACGCGTTTCGACGATCCTGCTCTCACATCTCCAACAGCGAAGACACCGGGTTGTGACGTTTCAAAGGGGACATTGGATTGGTGACGATGTAGCCATTCGAATCCACGTCGACGTAGCCCCTCAACCACTCCGTGTTGGGAACCGCTCCGATCATGACAAATAGATTTCGAATGGGTTTGCTCCAGGAGCGCCCGTCGGCGCTGCGCCATTCCACATTCTCGAGCGTCTCGTGCCCGGCAAGCGCTGTCAGGCCCGTATCGAGATAGATGACAACTTTCGGTGAGGCCTGAAGGCGTTCGACGAGATAGTTGGACATCGTAGCCGCGAGGTCTTTATGTCTGACCAACAGATGGACTCGAGCGCTGGTCTTGCTCAGGTAGAGCGCGGCTTGACCCGCTGAGTTCCCCCCGCCAACAATCACGATGTCCTCGCCAACACACAGCTGCGCCTCCAAGAGCGTGGCCGCATGATGGATTCCGCGCCCGACAAACCGACCGTAGTCAGGAATGTCGAGTGCGCGGTAGACCGCGCCTGTCGCGAGAACGACGGCTCGCGCGTGGACTCCTGCGCCATCTCGAAGGCTCAGCTCGAAGAAGTTGTCTCCGGTTCTTACGATCCGATCGACGGGGCGAGGACTGACCAAGCGGACACCGAATCTCAGCGCTTGTACCGCAGCACGCGATGCCAGTTCCTGCCCCGAGAGCCCCGTGGGAAAGCCGAGATAGTTCTCGATTCGCGAGCTGCTTGCGGCTTGTCCGCCCGGGGCGAGGGCATCAAATACAATGGTATCCAGTCCCTCCGAGGCGGCAAACACAGCTGCCGCGAGTCCCGCTGGCCCGGAGCCAACGATCGCGAGGTCATAAACGTGATCGGGCGGGAGCTGTTCGACAAGCCCGAGCTCCGAGGCCAACTCGAATACACTCGGTTTCTTCAGGACACACCCCTCCCGAATGAATGCGGCCGGGAGATCGGAAGGGTGGACTCCGTAGGCATCCAGCATCGACGTTCCAGCTTGGTCTTTCGCATCGGGCTCGATCAGCTTGTGGGGACAGTCGCTGCGGCTCAGGAAGGTCCGAAGCTTCTGGATGTCGGGATCGTTGGCCTTCCCGATCAAGACGACTGCGCCGACGCCGTGGCGGAGCTTGAAGCTTTGGCGCAAGACGTATGCACGTATGATCACCGTGGCCAGGTCGGGTTCGACCAGGAGCAGGCGACGGAAGTCACCGTGTTTGACACGGAGGATGCGGGTCGCTCCCGTAGTTCGTCCGTCTGCAACAAGCGGAGTATTCGCTAATAGAGTGAGATCGCCCGCGAAGCAACGCTCCGCGATACGAACGACTGGAATGTGCTCTTTGCTGGAGCTGTCCGCTGCCAAGAACTCGATGGCCCCCGTGAGGACAACCACGAAGTCTTGTTCGGTCTGTCCTTCATGGAAGAGCAATTGACCCGCAGGTATCTCCAGCTCCTCGGCGAACGGACGCACCGCATCGATCTGCTTGTCTGTGAGCTGGGGGAGTGTTTCTTCCAGACGAAACGTATCGAGCGAGCCGTCCGGATTCCGCAGAAACGCGACGTCCGCCCACGATGCTTCCGTTGTCATACGTATCTCCTCAGCACGCCGCCGTCGGCAGCCACGACATCCTGCTGTTCGCCATCGATGAACCTTGCTGCGAACCAAATAGGTCGCGGTATCGAGAAATCGCTGTCTTCGCGGTTTGACCGCAGCCCACCAGCGAAGGCGCCGAACTGTGTGCGCAGACGCTCGGTGTGGCGGTCAGGCGAGCGGCTGACACGACGGCGAGCGGTTCGCGGCGTCGCCGTTGGGCGACACAGCGGGCGGCGCCACTCGAGGGAACCCCTGGTTACTGGATTGCACTGCCGGGCGCCGACGTGTCGGGCAACCCCTGGGACGAGGGACCAATGCACAAACGAGCAGCGTATCGGGCGGCTAGATTCGACGCTGCGAAGGCTCCGTACCGACGCGAGATGAACGGACTCGCGCGATGAGGACTTTGACGGAGATGACCGCCTTGGTGGGGCCTCCGACGTTGATCCGCGCGATCGGGTCGCGTGCGTCGGTCGTGCGCTGGCAACATAGCGGCGCGCTGATCCGACTGGACGCCAGCGACGCGGTGCGCGTCACCCTCGCCTTGCGCGGTGGACACATCCTTCGACAAGGACGCGGCGTCGGAAACTCGCAACGGATGGCCGCGGGGAGCGTCAGTGTCTTCGCCGACAAGACCACGACAGACCTGGAGATCGAGGGCGAGACTGATGTGGTCCAGATCTTCATCGAGCCCTCGTGCTTCGCAGAGGTCATGGGAGGCGCTGCCTTCACCTCGCCGTTTGACTATCACGACCCCGAGCTTCGGGCCGGTGCGTTTCAGCTCTTTGTCGCCGCACGCGCACACGACCAGGACAACGATCTTCTGATGGAGTCCGCGCTCTGGCGCCTTGTAGAGCACCTGGTCAGGCGAGCTCCGGCCTATCGGCGCGAGCGTTGGATTGGTGGACTCGCACAGTGCGCGATCCGCCGAGTCGAGGAATTGATCTCTGATCGACTGGGGGCCGCCGAAACGCCGAGCATTGCCGAGCTGGCATCATCAGCCGGGCTGAGCGTCCACCACTTCATTCGTGCATTCCGGAGATCGACAGGCTACACGCCACACCAGCACGTCATGCGCCGGCGTATCGAGTGCGCGATGAACATGCTGAGACGTCCCGAATGCTCGGTCGCCGCGGTCTCTGGCAGATTGGGCTACGCGTCGCCTTCGCACTTCGTCGCTTCATTTCGACGAGAGATGGGAGTGACCCCTGGAACCTATCGGGCTGCCGTCATCGCATCACCGCATCGCTCGGCCTCGACAACCTGAAGGAGATCGTCGACCTCATCACCTTCGCACCCTCGGTCGATCGACCCTGAGGCGCCATCTACGAAAACGTGCGGGCGGTTGACGAAACGAGGGCATCGAGCGGAGCCTCGTCGAGCCACGAGCGCCCCGTGGTCGGCGGCGTGGCCGGCATTCGGCGCGTCCCTCGCAACGCATTCGAGATCATGACTAGCTTCTTGATGGAGATCCTCGGTGCGCCGTAGGCAGCCGCAACACGTCGCTGCACCAACATGACTGAAGGTGAACCAATGACGCGCATCTTGTTTGTCGGGCAGAAACCCGAAACGGTCGACTTCTCGGATCCCGCCTTGCCGCCGGGCTTCAACGCCGAAAAGATCGAAGCCGGGATCGCCCTCGGGGTGTCGAAGATCCAGGAACGAGGCTGGCAGGGCGATACGTGCATGATCACGCCTGACGCGGAGGGAAGCGCCATGCTCGAAACAGCGCTGAAACGCACGGCCTACGACTGCGTGGTGATCGGCGGCGGCCTCAGGCTCCCAGCCAAGAGCCTGGCGCTATTCGAGACCGTCGTGAACATCGTCCACAAGGCCGCGCCCAACGCGGCGATCGCCTTCAACACGCGGCCCGAAGACACTGCTGATGCGGCTGCGCGCCAACTAAAGATCGGCTGAGTTGCAAACAGCGCGAGCCTGGCCGAGCACGCAACGACGTGCTCGACATCGAGGCCGACCGAGCCGTCGATCGTCGGGAGAAGCTCGCACCACCGCCGGATGTGGTCGGAAGTCACCAGGCGCGTTGGTTGGATCGGTCACTGGCGACGCGAGCTTCCAGTCGAGGTATCGCGACGTTGGCGCGTCGACCGGTCGGACCACGAGTTGCAAACACCGGCGGCATGCGAAATCTCTTCGTCGCCGCGATGATCGCGGCCCAGCTCGGTGGCTGCTATCTCGGTCGCACGCCTGGACGGAAAGCGGCGGCCATCGGCGTCAACAGCGGCGTGAGCCTGTTGGGAGTGGCGATGCTGAGTGACGCGAGCCGTGGGGGGGACGAGAAAGGTCTCCTCACCGGGATCGCACTGGTTCCGATCCTGATCGGTGCCGTCGGGATCGCGATCGATCTCGCGGTGCCGACCGAATCGGATCCACCTCCCGCAAAACTGCCAACGGTTGCGACCGACTTCCACACGAAGCCGTGAATTCGCCCGTGCATCACGGGTACTGCGGCTCGTAGGTGAGCTTCACGAGCTTCGAGAAGCTCCGGGTGGCGGCGAGCTTCAACGTCGCGGCTTGACCCTCGCGGAAGAACGACTTGCCGTAGCCGAGCACGACGGGATGGATCGTGAGATCGATGACGTCGAGCAGGCGCTCCTTCAACAAGGTCTGGCCGAGGAGACCGTGGCCGAGGAGCAGCAGGTCGCCGCCGTCCTCGTGCTTGAGCCTGGCCACCTCGGCGGCAACGTCGCCGCGAACGATGGTCGAGTTGTTCCACGCGGCGGTGTCCAGCTTCGAAGAGAACACGTACTTCTTCATCGCGTCGAGCCGCGCGAGGTAGCGAGGTCCGCCTTGCCGCGCCGCCGACATCCTCGCGAATCGCTCGAACGTGGTCCGGCCGCACAGCATGGCGTCGCACGACTCGAACAGGCCGACGCGATCGCGCAGGTAGTTGTCGTCGAGGTAGTCTTTGAACGGAAACGGGTCGTCCAGCACGATCCCATCTGCCGAAACCAAGCAGTACTCGATCAGCTTTCGCATGGCTTCCTCCTGCGGTCATCTCGCTGGAACGCCGCCTCGACGAACGCCCGCGACCGCGTGCCAGCCTCGTTGCATCGCTGCGGTCGTGGCTGCGGACCAGATGTCCGGGGACATGAGCCATCCGTGAAGAAGGCAGATTCCCCGCTGTGCGGTGATGTCGTTCATGGTCGGGTTCCTAGGGATCGGGCAACGAGCGGGGCAGACCGAACCACGAGAGCACGCCACTCTCGAACCGGACCATGGCGCTGATGCGGTCACCCGCGAGGGTCACGACGAAGAGGCCGGTGCCGTGGCTGATGCCGCCGGAGCCGCGCAGATAGATGCCGAACGCCGGTTGCCCGTTGGCGCGCGTCGGTACGAGCCGGAACCGCCGGCCCGCGCCCAGGAAGAAGCTGCAGAACTCGGCGACCATGTCGCGACCGTGGTACTCGAGCGGCATCGGTGGCATCGCCATGAAGACGTCGTCGGTGAGTAGGGCCACCAGCGCATCGAGGTCGTCGGACTCGTAGGCGCTGACGAACTTCGTCACGATCGCCTGCTCGGCCGCGGGTCGACGGCCTGCGTCGGCCGGCGCCCGGTGGTGCCGCATGCCGGCGCGCGCGCGCTTCAGCGCGCTCTTGATCGAGTCGATCGTCGTGTCGAGCATGTCGGCGACTTCCTGCGCGTGAAACCCGAGGACGTCGCGCAGGATCAGCACCGCGAGCTGGCGAGGCGGCAGGACCTGCAACGCCGTCACGAACGCCAGCGAGATCGACTCGGTCTGCTCGTACCGCGCTTCCGGTCCGAGTGGCACGGCCTCGTCGAGCAGCGCGTCTGGATACGGCTCGAGCCAGACGACCTCGCCGAGCCGGGTCGGCTCGGGCGGTTGGATCCCGGGGATGTCCCACGCCTTGGCCGGGCGGCGGCTCGCCATGCGTAGCTGGCTCAAACACCCGTTGGTGGCGATCCGGTACAGCCAGGTGCGCAGCGACGCACGTCCGTCGAATGCGTCGAGGCCGCGCCACGCGGACACCATGGTGTCCTGCAGCGCGTCCTCGGCATCGTGTAACGATCCGAGCATGCGGTAGCAATGGACGCGTAGCTCGCGGCGAAATGGCTCGGTCATCTCGCGGAACGCCTCACCATCCCCCGCGCGCGCCCTCGCCATCAGGTCGGCTGCGATCGACGTCATCTCTCTGCGCTCGTTCAACACTCTCCCATATGGACGCCGGCCGCACCCGAAAGGGGGCGGTGGTCGCGCGACCCTTTTCGTCGGGCCGCGGCGTCTAGCTCCCCCGTGACAGCAAGTCCAAGGAGATCGAACATGGGAAAGATCATCATCTCGACGAACGTGACCCTCGATGGCGTGGTTCAGGACCCGGATGGCAAGGAGGGCACCGCCCTCGGCGGCTGGTTCCGCCAGTACGTGGGGAACGATTTCGAAGCCTGGAGCCGGCGCGAGGTCGAAGAGGCGTTGCATGCCGACGCTCTGCTGGTCGGCAGGCGCAGTGACGCGTGGTTCGCGAGCCGGATGGCGACGGCATGGTCTGCCGAATGGGCGGCCAAGATCACGAGCCTGCCCAAGTACGTGGTGTCCTCGACCCTCCACCACGCGGAATTGACCAACGCGACGGTGCTCCGTGGCGATATCGTCAAAGAGGTCTCCGAGGTGAAGCGGAAGCACGCCGGCCACATCCTCGTCTACGGCAGCTACCAGCTGTGCCGCACGCTGATCGCCCGCGGCCTGGCCGACGAGCTCCGGGTGGTCGTGTTCCCCGTCGTGCTCGGTACCGGCAAGCGGCTGTTCGACGACGTGGGCACGACGAAGCCGATGCGCCTGCACACCAGCGCGCCGCTCGGCAACGCCCTGGCCTTCCACGCCTACGAATTCCTGCCGGCCGCATCGTAGCTCCGGCGGACGAAGACCGCTCTCGCGGTTAGCGAACGTCGATCCGGCCGGCCTTGGCTTCCGGCTTCGCGAGCCGCACGCTCCACACGCGGCCGGCGGCATCGACCGCCATCGGCGATAGGTCCGGAGGGAGCTTGCCCACGCGCTTCGCACGTCCGTCGACGATGCGATAGATCGTGTGGTTCGCGATCAAGCGCGGGCTCGCGCCATCGACCCACGTGATGTCCGCGTCGTCGGGAACGCCGCGGATCGCTTTCCAGTCGTCCGCGGCCCACTCGCCACCGCGCCGCGCACGCAGAGCGAGCCCGTTGTACGCGACATGGTCGTGGATCAACACGCGCGCGCTGGAAGCACTGTCCTCGACCTCGGTGATGACGTCGCCGGAGATCTCGAACCACGTGAGTGGATCACGCATGCAGTCGCCGTAGGCAATGGCGAGCTCGAACGAGCCATCGGCGTGCTCGCGACCGGTCGTGCGTCCGTCCTCGTATGCCGTGGCGAGCGCGCGAAACGACCAGCTCGCACCGTGGTCCGCGCTGATCGCGAGCTCGCTCTCCTGGGTCTCGGACGTCGCGTCGAACACGATCGCGATGTCGGGCCCGCCGCCGATCAACGTGCCATGCGGGCTGTCGGCGTCGCCACGCAGGCCCGGCACGAGATGCCAGACCTCGTGCTCGGCGTGGATGCCGATCGCACCCGCGCGCACGGCGATCGCGTGACCGAAACAATCGAACGTCACGCCGCCGACGTCGCCGGGGCCGTCGAGCTCCCGCTCGAACGTCGCGCCACCATCGTGCGAGACCCAGATGTGCTGCTCGTTCCACGCCGCGATCCATCCGGCGTTGGTCACCGACGCGACGATCGTGCTGATCTCATCGGCCGGTTGCTGGATCGTCATCTTCGCGATCGTGGTGACGGGGGCGGGGCATCCTGCGGGCGCCGCGACAGGAGGAGGAGGCGCCGCGCGTTGGATCGTCATGGTCGGGAACGAGAGTTGGACGACGTTCGATTTCCCCGGCGAGGCGCTCAGCACCACCATCGTCGCGGCAAGGGCGAGTTGACCCACCACGCACAACCACAATAGACCGCCTCTTCGCTTCCTGACTGCACCCATCGGGCGCAGCTCTCGCTCGCTGATCATCAGAGTGCGCGAACGCGGAGCGGCAGCGAGCTATTCCGTGTCCATCCGAGCTCGTGCACGGGGGGCGCGTCACTCCGCGACTTCCTGCGCGCGAACCGCGCCGCCTTTGATACACTGGTCGGATGAAGCGCCCCAAGACGAAGCAGAAGCCGGCCGACAAGCTCCCGAAGCAGCCACGCCTGCTCGACAACGCGGAGCTCGAGACCGTTCAGGGTGGTGCGAGTGGCGAGGGTGTCGACGTGGGCGGCGCATCGCACTACTGACGCGGGCGACTGCGGGCCGGGTCAGTCGTCGAACCGTTTCTGCGCGGGCGCCTCGACGACGATCGCTGGGGCGTTCGCATCGGCGGTCACGCAAGCCACGACGAGCTCCTCGTTGTGCGCGGTGAACGCGCGCGATGCGACGTCGATGTTGAGGCCGAGGACACAGGCCGAAACTTCACCGGCACTCACGTCGGTGAAGTGCGCGACGAGGTCGCCACTGCGCGTCAATCCACGCGCCTGGGTCGGGATGGCCTCACCGACGATCGGTTGGGCCCAACGAACCTGCATGCCGAGCAGGTGATGATTCGTGGACATCTCGCCGACGGTCGCGAATGCATGCTTGCCGGGGAGCACGAACACCTGCGCACTCTCGAACGGTGACGCGGTCTGGCTGCGGGCGATCACGTCGAGCGTGCGGTCGGTCTGGGTCGCGGCGAGTGCCATGTGGAGGTTCGCGTTGCCCGCGGGCACGACCTGGAATCCGATCGATGTCGATTCTGCCGCACCCCACGTCGCGACTCCGATCTTGATCTCCGCTGTGGTCACACCTTCGAGCGCGTAGCTGCCGTCGGCGCCGATGGGCGACATCACGATATAGTGGCCTGGCTCGTGCGCGTTCGCGAGGCTCGCCATCACGAACGTGCGCGTCGATGGCGTCGTGCCGAGTGCGACGGTGCCGGCAATCCGTCGCGTCGCGCGGACGACCATGCGCAGGTTCGGTTCGGGGTGCATGGCATCGGAGCGATGGCGCGGATCGCTCTGGGCGACGATCGTCGCTCGCGGCGACATCCCCGCAAGTGCATACGCGCCGTGCTCGTCGGTGACCGTCGTCTGGAGGTCGGTCGAGTCCGCCAACCCGAACGGCAAGGGGCCGATCGCGTCGGCGAAGATCGTGGTTCCCGCTGTGACCGTTGCGCCGACGACCGGGACGCCACGCTCGTCGACCACGGTGCCTCGGAGCAGCGGCGCGCTGGCATCCGGTGGCCGACGATGCTTGCGCCACAACCGATCGATGTCCGCATGCGCGCTCGCGAGATCCTCGCCGAGGAACAGGCGCGCGTACGCATCGTTCTGATCGAAGGCGTCGATGATGCGGTCGTCATGCAGCGACGCCGCGACGGGGCGCCACTTCGCGACGAGCGCTCGCACGGCCGCCATGTCACCGGCGGCGTTGCGCTGAAACCGCAGCCCGACGAGCAACCGGACGGCACGGAGCTGCGGGCGTGGACCACTCGAGGCGACTTCGTCGAGTGCGGTCTGGGCGGCGGCGAATGCCTCGTCCCAGTGACCCTGCTGCGCGGCGTAGCTCGAACGCGTGGTATCGATCCGCGCCACGAGATCGGGCTGGGCCACGCGCTTGACCGCGACGCTCGCCTTCTGCAGTGCCGCGATCCCACGCGGTCCCACCGTCGGGCTTTCGGCTTCGTAGAGATACTCCGCAAGGATCGCGTCCGCACGAAGCCGATCATCGCCACATGCGTCGGCAGCGGTGATCGCCTCGAGCGTCGCGGCCTTACCGCGCGGCACGTCGGTCGTGATCTGATCGACAGCGAGCAGAGCGAACGCACGCGCGCACGGATCGAGCCCCGCTTTCGCGGCAAACGCCGCCGCACTCGCCTCGTCGGCGACCGTCTTGCCCGGGTGCGACCCCGCGTAGAACGTCAGCGCGGCGACGGTGTCGGCGTTCGGCGTGACCGCCAATCGCGGCGGCGTCGTGACCGAGCAGACCGACGGCGCGACGAGCAAGGCGGCGAGCTGGTCGGAGAGATGTCCCGAGACATTCGCCGTCGCGCGGACGATCGCATCGGTGCGAGCAAGGGAGCCATCGAGGCACGCGAGCTTCTCGGTCTCGCGTGCGCTACATGCGGTCGCGCGGGCTTTGGTCCACGCGGTCGTGTTGGCGTCGATAGCGTTGGCGAGGTCACCGCGACCGGCGAGCCGTTGCCGCACGGTCGGCGACCACACGGTCGCGACGTCGCGCGCAGCGGGCGGACATAGCGCTGTGTCCTTCGATCGCGTCACGCCCACCGCGATCCCGACGGCGGCGAGCGCTGCGCCGGCTGCGACGAGCGAGACCGCGAGCCGCGATCGCTGCTTTCTGCCAAGGCGCGCGAGGAGCGCGTTCATGCTCGGCCAGCGCTTGTTCGGATCCGGATCGAGTCCGCGCAGCACCGCCTCGCGCACGTGGCGTGGCAAGCGCGAAGCGTCGAGTGAGTCAGGCCCGCGTTCGACGGCCGCCTTCAACTGCTCCACCGTATCGCCCCGATACGGACGCTCACCGACGAGCGCCTCCCACAGCGCGACGCAAAACGCGAACTGATCGGCAGCCGGGCCGATCGCCTGCGCGTTCCACTGCTCGGGAGCCATGTACGCCGGCGTGCCGAGCACCGAGCCCGTCAGCGTGAGTCCCGAGAGCGAGCTCGGCGTGTTCGCGGCGTTGGCGGCGGCGTGAGCCTGGATCGTGGTCTCGAATGCATCGGGCTTGATCGCCGGCAGGGTGTCGAGACCACGCGCGAGCCCGAAGTCGGTGACGACGACGCGGCCGTCGTGGCCGCGCAAGATGTTGTGCGGTTTGAAATCGCGATGGACCAGATTCGCCGCGTGCGCCGCCGCCAGCCCGCGCCCCGCTGCGAGGAAGGCCGAGAGAATCTCGTCGGGATCGCGCTTTGCGCCACGCAGCCAGTCTGAAACCGAGTCGCCGTCGATCAGCTCCATCGCCACGTAGTCGCGGCCATGCGCGTTGCCAACCTCGTGAACGACGACAACGTTGGGATGCGTCAGCCGAGCCATCGCGCGCGCCTCGCGCAACAGGCGCTGCCGTGCCTCGCTCGAGCCACTGCGGTCGTCGACGCGGAGCACCTTGAGCGCGACGCGGCGCTCGAGATCCGGATCGAACGCGGCGTGCACGACACCCATGCCGCCCTCACCGAGCTTGCGCTCGAGCCGGTAGCGACCGAGCGTCGGAGCGTCGAGCGGCGTGGGTTCGCGCGCGTCGCCCGACACCGCGGTGGCGGTATGAGCGAGGTCCTCGTCGTCGCGCTTCGTCATCCGACCCTCTACCGGCATAACACGATCGGGGGGCCGGGTAGAACTTGCAGTCGCTGGCGAGGCAATGCCGCTGCGAAGGAGAACCACTCGCGGCGCGTGAAGTTATCTGCGATACCCGGGGCAATGAAGCCTGCGCTGCAGCGCCTCCAGGAGTCCCTCGACGCGGTCGACGAGCCGGCCTGGTGCGAGGGCAGGGCGGCGTTCGGCCGGCTCGGGTTCGAGTCGCGCGGCGAGTCGTGCACCACCGACGATCCCGACGCACTCGTCGCGTGGCTCTCCGCGCACGCCGAAGCGGCGCCGTTCGGTCACCACGGTCAGACCAGGCTCGACCCCGACGTGCGGTCGACGCTTCGCCTGAAGTCGCGTGGCAACACCGCGATCACCGGCCTCGACGTCGGCGCGATCGCGCACCGGGTCGACGAGGCGCTCGCCACGCGTCACCGGATCAGCGCGACGCTGCTCGACGTGCTGGTCTACCCGATCGGCGGCAAGTTCCTGCGCCACAAGGACACGCCGCGGAACGGACGCCAGCTCGGCACGCTAATCATCGAGGTGCCGGTCGCGCACGAGGGTGGTGCACTCGAGCTCCAGGATGGTGATCGACACGCCACCATCGACTGGAGCGGCGAGCCGCGCGATCGCGGGACGCTGCGCTGGGTCGCGCTGTTCGGCGACGTCGACCACACCATCACCGAGGTCACCTCGGGAACGCGGGTCACGCTCGTCTACACGCTCACGCTCACCGACGAGCCGCGCACCGACCCCGGCTACGCGGCGCGACTCGACGCGATCGCCGACGCGATCATCACCCTCTCGCGCGAAGACCTGCCGCAAGACCGGACGCTCTACATCCCGTGCACGCGGATGATCGTCGCATCGACGGGTGGCCTGGCCGATCTCGACGCGCTACGCGGCGTCGATCGCGCGATCGCAGAGACCTTCTCGCGCTGTGGCGCGACCCTCCATGTCTCCGATCTCCTGATCCCGACGTCGGACCGCCGCAAGGCCAAGGCAGACGCGTTCCCGCACGACTTCTACGGCGCGGTCGAGATGGCGCAACCGATCCCCGAGGCCGTGCTCGCAGCGTCCGCGCTGTCGTTCACCGACGACGCCAGCGGCGACGGAGACGGAGACGGCGACGCCGAGGACGTCGCGAGCCTCGAGCCTTATCTCGGCAAGTGGATCTCGGGCGGCGACGAGGCATGGCTCGTGCGCGAGCGGGCGCACGCGAAGCTCGTCTACGAAGGGATGTACTCGGAGACCGGCTACTTCGGCAACGAAGGCTCCGATGGCCATATCTATCAGTGCGCCGTGCTCGTGGTCGTCCTCCCGAACGTCGCGGCGAGCTCGGCGATCCAGAACCCCAAGTCGACCGCCGTCGTGCGCCGAAAGAAGACGCCCTAGCATGCGACCAACATGGAACGAGCTCGTGAAGCTCCTGGGCTGTCGAGTCGGTGATCCGAGGGTGATCGCGGTCCTCGCGCGCGCGGGCAATGCGGTCGACATCGAGCCCTCGAGCATCGAGCTGCGCCCACACGGCGTGTGGTTGGCGACTTTTCGCGACACGGTGCGAAGCTTCTCGCTCCTGTTCGAGAAAGGAACCAGCTTCGGTGCCTGGTCGGGGCCGCTGCCGGGCGGCATCACCCGCTCGTCGAGCGACGACCAGATCGAGCTGCCCCGGCGCGGCAAGGTGATCATCACTGCCGGATACGCGCGCGGAAAGCTCGCACGTGTCGACGTGGTGGCGCGCGCCGCGGCTTCGAGCGTGAAGAGCGCACCGCGGGTCGAGCCGACCTGGCAGCAGATCGCGGCGACCGTCGGGCTCTCGCGTAGCGATCCGAGGGTGGTCGCCCTCATGCTCCGGTCGCGCCGCGAGCTGGGCCTCAAACGCAACGAGGTCCACCTGCGTCAGGGCCCGGTGCTCGTGATGAAGAACAACCGGGTCGCCGAGGCGCGACTTCATCTCGAACCCTCCGGCTATTCCGGGACCTGGAGAGGTGGCGTGCCACCGAATGTCGCGCTCGTGCGACCACCGGGCGGCGAGGCGACCGTCAAGCGCGACGGGATGGTGCTGACGTACGGGCGGCGCAAGCTCAGCACGATCGTGTTTCGATCGCGCTAGCACGCGCCGACGAGTGTCGGTTTTTTCACGAGCTCGTGCAAAGCGAAGAGCGCGTTCACTTGTGGAAGTGCGGCGCGCGGCGTTCGGCGAAGGCCATGAACGCCTCGCGCGCGTCGGCGGATTTCAGGCACTCGACGAACTGCGCGGCCTCGAGGTCGATCCGGGCGAGGACGGCAGGCGTGTCGCGCATCAGGCGCTTCGTCGCGACGAGCGCGCCGAGCGGTTGGGCAGCGAGCCGAGCGGCGAACGCCTCGGCGGTGGCGATCAGCTCTGCGGGTGGGACGACCTTGTTCGCGAGGCCCCATGCCACGGCCTCGTGCGCTGCGACCGGATCGCCGAGCGCGAACATGGCGAACGCGCGGAGGTGGCCGATGCGGGCGGGGAGCAACAAACTCGATGCGGCCTCCGGCACGAGGGCGAGGTTCACGAACGGCGTGCTCAACGTCGTGTTGTCGGCGAGCACCACGTGATCGAAGTGGAGCAGCATCGTGGTGCCGACGCCGATCGCACGCCCCTGGACAGCGGCGACCAGCGGCTTCGACGCGGTCGCGATCGCATGGAGGAACCGTGCGACGTGATGGAGTGGGGCGCCACCCATCGCGACCGCCGCGAACTCCTTGACGTCGTTGCCCGACGTGAACATCTCGCCTTCGCCGCGTAGAAGGATGACGTGGATCTCGGCGTCGGTCTGAGCGGCCTCGATCGCGTCGGCCAGCGCCTTGTACATGGCGTCGGTCAGCGCGTTCTTCTTGTCCGGCCGGTCGAGGATCAGGGTCAGGATGCCACCGGCTCTCGTGATCTTGATGTGGTCGCTCATGCGGTCTCCTTCGGGAAGTTGCTGCGCACCGCTTCGAGCCAGCGCGCGACGATCTCGAGCTCGCCGTCGGTGAAGCCATTGCAGAGCCGTGCGTTCAGCTCGCGCGCACCTGTAATCGCTTCCTTCTGCTTCGCCAGGCCCGACCTGGTCAGCCGGATCATCCACGCCCGGCCGTCCTCGGGATCCGGCCGGCGTTCGATCAAGCGCGCCTGGACGGCGCGATCGACCAGGTTGGAGATCGCCGGCGCGGCGAGGTCCAGCACCTCACCGAGGCGAGCCATCGGGGTGTCGTGCTCGAGCGACAGCGCCATGAGCAGGCCAGCCCGAGCGGCGGTCTGGCCGCCACCATTCGCCTGGATCACCGCCTGAAGGCGACGCTGCGCGACGTTCAGGAGATAGATGAATCTCCAGCGCTGGCGAGGAGCGCCATCATGTTCGTCCTTGGTCGGAATAGTATACGTGTAAACTAGAATAGTTCACGCGTCAAGTAGTTCCATGTCGACCCGGCTCGCGGGACACGTCAGAATCGCGTCGTGCGCCTCATGCCGTGCCTTGTCGGGATCCACGTCGCACAGGCAGCGACGCACGCGGTGCCGGCGAAGCCCGCGCCGCCGACCCACATGGCGTGTGGAACGGCGCAGCGATCGCCGCGCTCGAAGAGTCGTCGGGCACGATCGCGAGGTTCGACTTCGAAGGCAAACCGCAGCGGCAGTTCGAGCTCGGCAGGCCGGCGACGCGGCTGGTGGTCGGCGAGCGCCATGCCGCGGTGCTCGCGCCTGCGGTCACCGCCATCGACCTCACGACCGGCGCGCTCACCGAGCTGCATCCGCGCGCCGGCAACGTCCAGCAGCTCGTCGCGATCGATGGCGATGCGATCGTCGTCCTCACGACGGCAGGCCGGTTGGAGTGGCTCACCGCTACGGGGTAGATTCGCGCTCGATGACCACGACGAACGGGGAGTTGTACCTCGCACCCGATTTCGCGACGAAGCTCGCCAGGGCGCTGCCTCGGCTGCTCGCCGCGGGCGCGCTCCCGGACGACTGGGATTTCCGCGCGACGACGTACGACCTGCAGCGGTTCGACTCGGACACCGAGTTCGGCGCGCGCTTCGAGCAGGCGCTCTCCGAGATCCTCGAGACCGACGTCCAGGCGCCGGGCCAGCTCCGCGACCGGCTCGCCGCGGTCGGCTTGCCGTTCGACTACGCGCGCCTCGGTCAGCCGCTCTCGACGGTGCTCGAGCTGTACACGCAGTCCCGCACGAGCGCCGCGCGCTGCTTCTCGTTCGCATCGGTCACCAAGCCGTGGCTCGCCGTGGTCGAGTCGCCGACCCGGAGCCTGCCGGTGCGGATCTACGCGCAGTCGGCGCTGCCGGTCTCCGACGAGAAGAAGCGTGCTCTGCGCGCCGCCGGTTGCGAGCTGCACGAGCAGTGGCGCCAGGACCTGCCGGCGCGCAGTCCCGACGTGCTCGCGGTGCTCGTCACCGACGCGCCGTTCTCCGGCGACGTTCAGACCGGCGCGGCGGATGCGGTTTGCTTCGCCGTGCCGCACGGCGGGATCCTCCTCATCCGCGACGCGGCGCGCATCGATCCCAAGGGCATCCAGCTGATCCGCAAGCGCACGGTGGCAGCGTTGCTCGCCGCGGACGCGCGCGCGGAGCTCGAGCGCGTGGCCGGGCTCGTGCCGACGGTGCTGGCCGAGGCCACGGCGGCGGACTGCGAGGCAAGGCTGCGCGGGTTGTTCCCGCAGATCCGCGACAGCTTGTACTTCTGCACGGGACTCGCCGCAGAGGCCGCGGTGTTCTCTGCGGTCGCGGACGTGCTCGGCGCGGACCCCGTCTCGTTGTTCTACGCGCAGAACGGCTACGGCGGGACCGGACAGCTCATCAGCGAGCTCCTCGCGCGCGGCGGTGCGATCCTCCCGCGGCCGCTCGAGGTCCTCGGTCACGACGCGACCGGCCACAGCGTCACGCTGGTCGATCACGTGCTCGCGGCGCTCGCGGAGCTCGGCGGCGCTCCGGCGTGCGTGTTTCTCGAGACGCCGACGAACCCGGAGCTGCAGGTCCACGACTTCGGCGCGCTGATGGCGGGCGTGCGTGCCTACGCCCAGCGCTGGGGCCGGAAGGTCCCGATCATCGTCGACACGACGCTCGCTCCGCTCTACCCGATCTTCGCGAAGGACTTCGCGCAGGACTGGCCGTTCGTCCTGGTGAAGAGTGGCTCGAAGTACTTCACCAAAGGGAAGACCACGCTCGGCGTTACCGCATGCGCGAGCGACCCGGTCGCCCTGGCGATCGTGGCGCGCGCCCGCGAGCTCGCTCGAGACGCGGACTCGTTCGCGCGCCCGGCGCAGCTCGCCGAGCTGCGCGCGGGCTTGAGCGATCTCGTGCCGCGGATGGCCGCGATCAGCGCGAACACGATCCGCCTCGCGACCGGCCTGCGGAGTGCGCTGCGCGCCCGGGGCCACGAGATCACCCTGTACGCGATCTCCGAGGCGCAGGTCGCGGACGGTCTGGCGACCGGCATGCTCTCGTTCTACCTGCCGCCGGCACCCACCACGTATGCGGATCTCGTCGACGAGTTCGTCGCATACCTGCTCGCGCATGCGCCGACGCTGGTCAAGAGCCGGGTCAGCTACGGCCAGTCCACCGGCGGCGGCAAGCCGGACTACTTCTACGTGATCAACCCGGAGGAATCGACGCAAGGCGCCCTGTCGGCCGCGGTGAAGAACGCGCAGAAGCACGACAACGTGCAGATCTGCCGGATCTCCGTGCCGGAGCACGCCGACGTGGACGGCCTCCTCGCCGCGATGAACGGCTTCTTCGCGCAGAAGTACCGCGCCTAGACGCTCCTGCGCGCGGCGAGGAACCACGCGAGCCCACCGAACGCGAGCGCCTCGAACACCGCGGTGGTCTCGTTCGAGTTGTGGAGCTCGGCGAGCGCTCGCGGGACGTGGAGCATCACGACCCACATCAACATCATCGCGCCGGCTGCCAGTGCGGCGAGTCGCGCGGTCGCGGGGATCAGGAGCCCGATGCCACCCGCGATCAAGGCCACCCCTGCGAAGTACGTCCAGAACACGTGCCCCGGGATCCATGCCGGCACGAGCGTCGCGACGAATCGCGTCCACTTGAAGTGCTGGATGCCGCCCAGGACCATGAACGCCGCGAGGCACCAGCGTCCGAGTAGCGCCGACGGAGACCGAACCGGTGCGGTGACGGCGAGGACACCGCCGAACAACACCATGCCCTTACCGAAGATCGTCCAGCTGCCTCCGAGCGGGACATCGGCGATCGCCGGCGGCAGATGGAGCAGGAGGGCCGACGCCAGGAACATCGCGGCGAGGACGAGCGCCGCCAGGCGCGGCCGCACGTCGAACAAGATCGCAGATCCGCCGATGACCATGATCGCGCCGACGAGTATCGCGAACACGGGCTGCGCCGGAATCCATGCGGGCCAGATCGGCATCGCACGGGTGACCAGCTTGTCGAGGACGACGGTCTGAACGCCGAACGCGATGATGGCAACGGCGAAGCAGCGACGCCCGAAGAGTGCGAGCCGGTCGATCATCGTTGCGATGATATGCCGTGGAGCGCGTCGCAACGCGTCGTGTTCGCTCTCTCGCAGTCGGTACGTGTTGGTACAGGCCAAGGCGCGCAAGGGTCCGATCCTCATCGACGTCGTCTACGACTACTATCGCGTCGGCGGAAAGATGCCGGCCGTCGCGAAGGAGCGCGCGGTCGAGGTCGCGAACCGGCTGTTCGCGGCCGCGCCGTGAGTGGCTTCGAGCACCGTCTCGAGCCGGCCGGCGCGGAGCTGCTTCGCCGCGGACGGCTCGAACGTGGGCGCGGCGAACCGATCGATGCGATCGGGCGTAAGGTTCAGCCATGAGGACTGCATCCCTGGTCTTGCTGGTCGCGTGCGGCAGTAGCAGCGCGCCGCACCATCCGTCGTATCCTGCCGCGAAGCGCGGCGACACCGCGGAGACGGTCGGTACGCTGACCATCGCGGATCCGTATCGCTGGCTCGAGGACATGACCTCCGCCGAGACCAAGGCGTGGGTCACCGCCGAGAACCAGCTCACCGACTCGGAGCTCGCGACCTTTCCGGCGCGCTCGTCCCTGCGCACGCGGTTGACCGAGCTCCTCGGGCAAGAGCGCACGTTTCCGCCGCTCCACATCGGCGGTCGCTACGTGTGGCGGCGCAACGATGGCATTCACGATCTGCCGTACGTCATGACCGCGGCGACGCTCGACGAGCCCGGCACCGTGCTGCTCGATGCGAACACGCTCGCCGAGCACGGCAAGATCTCGTTCGCGGGCACGCGCTTCGCTCGCACCGGCGCGCTGTTCGCGTATGGCACCGCAGAGGGTGGCGGCGATTGGCAGATCTGGCGGTTCCGCGACTCGGCGACGAGCGCGGATCTCCCGGAGCAGCTGTCGAACATCAAGTACTACCCGCCGGTGATCGTACCGGGCGGCGTGTACTACAGCGCGTTCCCGGCGCCGCCGAAGGGCCAGGAGCTGACGGTCAGCGATCACGACTGCAAGGTCTTCTTCCACAAGCTCGGCACGCCGGTCGCCTCCGACAAGGTCGTGTTCGAGCGGACCGATCAACCCAGCTGGCAGTTCCGGCTCGAGTCGACGAGCGACGACAAGCACGTCGTGATCTCGATCGGCGATGGCGAGGTCGGCGACAGTGGCCAGTACCAGCTCGCCGTGCTCGAGGTCGCGAGCAACGAGGTCAAGCTGATCGAGGATCACTTCGCGAACGAGTACGTCTATCTCGGCAATCGCGACGCGAAGCTGTACTTCCTCACCGACGAGAAGGCGCCGCACAAGCGGATCGCGGCGTTCGATCTCGCGACCAAGGCCTGGCAGCCCGTCGTCGCCGAGACCGGCTTCGCCGTCGACGAGGCAGCGCTCGCGGGCTCGTCGATCCTGACGAGCGAGATGCACGACGCGCGCTCGGTCGTCGTCCAGTACGACCTCGCGGGCAAGAAGGTGCGAGAGCTCGAGCTGCCCGCGATCGGTTCGGCCTACCCGGTCGGCGCCGAGGCGGGCGAGCGCGCCGCGTTCGTGTACTTCACGAGCTTCGCGTATGGCACGCAGCCGCTGCGCGTCGACCTCGACGCGGGGAAGGTGGCTCCATGGCATGCGCCCAAGCTCGGCTTCGATCCGGCGGCGTTCGAGACCCAGCAGGTGTTCGTCACGAGCAAGGACGGCACGAAGATCCCGATGTTCGTGACGATGAAGAAGGGTGCCGCGCGCGATGGCTCGCACCCGACGCTGCTCACCGGCTACGGCTTCGGCGGCATCTCGCTCACGCCGTACTTCAACCCGGCGATGATCGCGTGGATGGAGCGCGGCGGCGCGTACGCGCTCGTCAACGTGCGCGGCGGCGGCGAGTACGGGCAGGCGTGGCACGACGCGGGCAAGCTCGGGAACGAGCAGAACAAGCTCGACGACTTCAATGCGGGCGCGGCGTGGCTCGCCGCGAACGGCATCGCGACGCGCGACAAGGTCGGTGCGATCGGCACCTCGGGTGGGGGCTTCCTCGTCGCGGCATCGGTCGTCCAGCACCCGGAGCTCTACGGCGCGGTCATCCCGATCGCCGGCGTGCTCGACCTCCTGCGCTTCCAGCTGTTCGGCGAGGGCGCGGGCTGGCAGGCCGACCTCGGCCATCCGGCGGTGCCGGCCGAGCTCGCGTGGCTCTACAAGATCTCGCCGCTCCACAACGTCAGACCGGGCACGCACTACCCGGCGATGTTCATCGTCACGTCCGATCACGACGTTCGCGTCGCGCCGCTGCATTCCTACAAGTTCGCCGCGGCGGCACAGGCCGCTCAAGCCGGCCCGGCGCCGGTGCTGTTGCACGTCGAGGTCGATACGGGCCACGGCGAGAGCGGCGATCTGTCGAAGCGGGTCGAGCAAGAAGCCGACATCCTCGCGTTCGCCGCGAAGTATCTCGGCATGGAACGGTAGGCGGTGGCTCGCGGGTACCTGCTGCGTGATGGATCGCGGATGGCACCTAGCTCTTCTGGAGCGTGAGCACCCACTGAATGATCAGGCCGGCAGCGATCCGCTCCGTGGGATCCTTGGCCGGATCGACGCCGATCGAGAAGTCGAGTCGCGAGAATGCCTGTTCGCCCTTGATGCGGACGGTGTCGGCGGTGGTGGCGAGGACCTCGAACGTCACCGAGTAGGTCTTCGTCACGCCGTGGCACGCGACGGTGGCATCGGCGGTGTACCTGGAGTCGGCCTGCTTCTTGACGTTCGCGACATCGATCGTCACGGTCGCGAACTTCGCGACGTTGAAGAATTCGTCCGACTTCAGATCGCCGTCGCGCTCGGCGTTTCCGGTCTTGATGCTCGTGGGGTCGAGCTCGATCGTCGCAGTGCCGCCCTCGAGGTTCTTCGGGTCGAAGCTGGCCTTCGTGACGACGAACTTGTCGAAGTGGACGACCACCGGATCGGCGTCGAGATCCTCTTTCCCGGCCGCAGGGAGGTGCCTGGCGAGCACCTCGACGCGATCGGCATCGGCGGCGGGCGGCGCGGGTTTCGGCTTGCGCGTCTCGGCGGACGTCGTCGGCGCCGCAGAGCCACGGTCGGGTTGGTCTGCGGTCTTCTTGCAGCCGGCGAGGGCGAGCGTCGTCGAGAGGAAGAGCAGGGCGAGGGTCTTCAAGGCGTTCTCCTGAACACGAGGGGAAGAGCCCGACGATTGTAGTACGATTACTACGCCCGTAGTTGTCGCGCGGCATCACATGATCTGGCAGACCTCCGCGAAGTCGAGTCGGGGCTGGCGCGGAAAGCCGCGCGCCGGATCGCCGTGGCCGAGGTTGACCAGCAGCAGGCTCCGCCACGCACCGTCGGGAAAGAACGCGGCGTCGACCTTCGCGCGATCGAAGCCGCCCATCGGTCCGCAGTCGAGGCCGAGCGTGCGCGCGGCGAGGATGAAGTAGCCGGCCTGGAGGAACGCGTTGTGGGCGGCGAGGCGGTCGCGCTCCTCGGCAGGCAAGCCGGCGACGCGATCGCGGTTGCCGGGATTGGAGGGCGCGAGCCGGGGCAGTTGCTCGTGCCAGGCAACGTCGTACGCGAGGATCGCGGTGACCGGCGCGGTCATCGCTTTTTCGACGTTCATCGGCGCGAGCGTGGGCCGCAAGCGCTCCTTCGCCGCCGCACTGCGCACGAACGTCACGCGCAGCGACTGGCCGTTGCCACCGGTCGGCGGCCACCGCCACAGCTCGAACATCTCGCGCAGCTGCTCGTCGGACACCGGTTCCGAGGTCCACGCATAGTGCGTGCGGGCGGTGGTGAAGACGCGTTCGATAAACTCCATCGTGATTTCGTGGTAGCTCCAGACTGCTGGACGGCCAATGGTCAGAAATCCGAAATCCTTATCCAGAAGTCCGCACGCGCTGGCGCTCGAAGACCCACGCGGCGACGTGCTCGCCGATGTCCTCGGGACGAGCCTGCTGCGTAACGCGATCTACCGGCGCATCGAGTGCGGTGCGCCGTGGGGCATGGACGTCGCGACGCACGACCGCGCGACGTTCTACGTCGTCGTCCGCGGGAGCGCTCGGTTCGAGGTCGAAGGCGAGCCGCTGCTCGAGCTGTCCGCCGGAGACACGCTGTTCATCCCGCACGGTACCGCGCATGTCGTGCGCGACTCGAAACAGACCAAGCCGATCCGCGTGTGCGATGGCTCGCCGCAACCGCGCGGTGCGACGAGGCGGCTCGGTGGCACCGGCGCGCAGACCACGCTGATCAAGGGCTTCTTCCAGTTCGCCGGCCGCAAGCCGTCGCTGCTCGAGGGCATGCCGCGGATGATCGCACTCACGTCGACGGATCCGACCCAGCATCGCTGGACCGCCGCGACCTTGCAGCTCCTGCTGGCCGAGAGCGCGGCGCCCGGTCCCGCGAGCGTGTTGGTGTTGCAGCGCCTCGCCGACGTGCTGTTCGTCCAGACGCTGCGCGCGCTGGCGACGCGCCACGATGGTCTCGCGGCCCTCTCCGATCCGGCGATCCACGAGGCACTGTCGATCTTGCACGGCAACGTCGCGCGTCGCTGGACGGTCGCCGCGCTCGCGAAGGCCGTCGGGTTGTCGCGGTCGGGCTTCGCGGCGCGGTTCACGAGCCTGGTCGGCGAACCGCCGCTGCAATACCTCGCGCGCTGGCGGATGGGGCGTGCGGCGGAACAGCTCCGCGAGAGCACGCGCCGGGTCACCGAGATCGCGGTGGATGTCGGTTACGAGAGCGTGCCTTCGTTCAACAAGGCGTTCCGGAAATGGCAGGGCGAGAGCCCCACCGCCTATCGGGC
>Ga0307509_10003844_pt1 | contig 22267 bp, 25 predicted proteins | sample 10_EM_MG_FD_202245 | JGI IMG/M metagenome (GOLD analysis project Ga0307509, IMG submission 202245) | Populus trichocarpa ectomycorrhiza microbial communities from riparian zone in the Pacific Northwest, United States - 10_EM | ecosystem: Host-associated > Plants > Roots > Unclassified | place... | reverse complement strand
GGAGGGTAGACCTCGGACAAACCCTGAGCAGGACAGGGTGCTCGCACAAGGTCGGAGTAGTGGTGAATGTCAAAAGGCTTAAATCTGATATCTACTTAAGTTTAAGCGTTTGGCATTCTACTTCGATGAACCAACTTTCCTCGAGAGAACTTATTGAGTGAAGCTTTCAGCTTAACGATATTAAGTTTAACCGTTTTAATTCTTCGTGAATTATTTTTACTCTATCTTTATCTTCTACTTTGAGTTTTGGTGCGGTCGCAACCTTAGAGTTCACCTCTCTATAGGGTGCCCCCGTTACAGCCCTACACAGTTGCGGCTTCAACGCCAATACCCTCCAGTCCTCACAATCCGGCCCCCTCTGCCTCGGCACTGGTACCTCCCGCTCCAGCAAAGCCTTCTGGCAGAGCTGGATGGTCAGTTTTTCAGACCAATCAGGACAATTCGGTTGGAAGTATTGTAACGCAGGATGTCGCATGGTTGGAGGAGACGGTAGTAAATTTTATTTTTCGCATTGGGCACACTGTGTTAAAGGCATAAACCAAGCCATTATGATGGCCCCGAAAGAAAAACCCGCCGTCGCCACGAAAGGCAGTTGTACCTATTGTGAGTTGACCCAACATAAGGTAACCGACTGTAGGCATTTTCACCGTGATTACCTGAGACCCCAACCTCAACAATCCGTCCGTCAACCGCTCCCACCATATTGGCCCGCACACCCACTGTCTAATCACATGGATGAGGACGAGCCGGAAGAAGAAAGGTTGGATGGCTATGACATGCCTGGGGGAGCCCAAGGTGGAAATACCGGAGGCGCTGGAGGTGGAAAACATCCCAGAGGTGGAAACGTTGCTGGAGGGGATGATCCGGGTGATTCCAGTTCTTCTTCGTCCCATAGTGATGGATCCCATGCCTCACCCTCGTAATGAGAGACTTCCTTGGCAGTCACAACCGCCACTGGAATTGAGCAAAGAAGGACAAGTACGACAGACGATATGCGGCTCTGAATAAGTTTATTCAAGAGTGTTATAAGGCTAAGAAGTCATCTCATCGGCCTAAGAAGCCAGAGACCCTTGGAGTTGACCCCTTTAGCGGGGATCCTAAGGACACACAACACTTCGTACATGATGTCGAGATTAAGCGGGAATACTTCCGCGATTCCTTGGTGAAGGAAATCGATAAAGTCAGCCTCGTCATCCCTCTCTTGAGAGATACTGCCAAAGAATGGTATAACGCCATACACCCGGACATTAACAAAGATGCGGCCAAACGACGAGAGATCAAGTTTGATCCGAAGAATGAGTTGCGAACCTGGGAAGGGTTTTGCAAGCGCTTGGAAGGCAGCTTTGGCGGTCACTCGGATAGGCATCGCGCTCTAAGGAAATAGAGCCAGTTGTACATGAAGGACGGAAAGGTCGATCGCTTTATCAACGAGCTTATCCGCCATGCAGCACTGTTAGGGTATAGCGGGGAGTTTGTGAAGGACAGAGCACGCATGGGCATGTCTGATGTCCTCAACGCTGCCTGGTCCATAAAAACCCCCCATCCAGGAGCATACATGGATTACCTAGACCTATTGCGTCAAACTGGACATCAACTTGAAGAGGCCTCCAATTTTCGTACACAGGTACAAAAGGAACCTCAATCTCAGACACTTGCAAAGAGCGACGACAAGCATACTTCTGAGAGAGAGGGACAGAGGAAAGAAACAAAGGCCACAGGCCCACGACAGCAGAAGCCCCGCAACCGAGTGCAAGGGTTTACAAAACCCGCAGAAACAGAGCATTCGAAGATGCACCGGAACGTGCCTCAGACTCTGATTGACAAGCGCAAACGGTTGAATCAATGGTCCAATTGTGGACAAGACGGTCACAGCTGGGCGAAGTGTCCATCCGCAGCCCCAGTTGTCACGTCCTCACACATTAGGCGAAAGCGAACTGCTGGTGAGGCTGGATACAAAGCCACCCAAGTCCCAAAGTCGAGACGCATTGAAGCGGCCCCTAAATCTGCTGTGAAAGAAGTTGTTGCCGAGCTCCGTGGATCATCCCCCCCAGATTTGGATATCTTGGAGGTTGATACCGCCATGGGTGTTCAGGTAAGCTTTATCCTATGATAACATCATGGATGGAAAGATGCTAAAGCTTTACGCTAGGCCGAATGATGGGCATGCTAGATGAAGATGAAAGATGTCGGTTGTATGTTCCCCAGCCTTAAGCGCTACAAACTGAAAGTAATATATCGTGCTAGAAAATGCATGATGGAGGAAGGTTTCTTTTCTGACATATGGGGATGGTTACAGCTCTTTCAATTTTGTTTTGTTTATTTCTTATGTGATACTAGGCAATGTATTGTTTGCTTATCTCATACTGTTTTCCATTTTTTGGAAGGAATTCTGTTGGGTTTTATTTTGATTTTGTCAGGCTGGACTTGACTTAGCAATTGAAGTTATTTTGCAAGTTTACCTGAGGAGGGTTGAGTACCCGAAATCATGCTAGCGTGATAGTAAACGCCCTAGCTATTGAAACCCCTTAAATTTATCAAGTGATAAAACTATTCATGACCCGTTGTGGCCGCTCTTGTGTCGAAAGGCAAGAGATATTGACTAGTTATCGTAAACCATACCAAATCCTTCTAAGAAAATACAAACCAAAAGGTTTTGGGACAAGAGACCCGAGAAGCGGTTGAGGCTTTCGGGCCCACCGCCACATACAAAATCCATTCACGTGAAAGTGAGAGTGGAATGGACCCAGAACCAAGAGAGGCGGAGTGGCGAAGCCCTCTTATTATTGGATAGTGGCGCTAATAGTGCTGTTCTAAATAGCGATTGGGTTAAGGATGCCCAAGTACCTTGCGTTCGTTGGAAAGATCTGACACCTATTACAGATGCCAGTGGCAATCATATCCCAGGTTCGGGTCTCCATTATACTACTACGGTAGATATGTACATAGGTGACCACATGAATAAAATGGGATTTGAAGTCGCAGACATGCCGGCAGGCAAAGTGAATGGTTACCTACCAATGTCGTGGTTGAAGGACCACAACCCAGATATCAACTAGGAAAAAAGCAGTCTGAAGTGGCACTCTGATTATTGTATAGCCCACTGCCTTAGAAAAGAAAGGCGTTTAGAGTTCATTTCAGAGGAGGAACTCTTAGCCGAAGACCCAGACAACACCTTTGTCATGGGAATGGCCCTCTATACTGATGAAGACAGGGATGATATCAAGGTCAAAATCCTGCCAGAATATCAAGACTCTGGGGGTATATTTGGTAAGGAAAGGATAAATGCTGTGCCCGAGCATACAAAATACGATCACCGTGTTGGCCTAGTCCATGATGCCAAGTTGCCAGATGGGCCTATATATCCCTAGTCTAAGAAGGGATTAGACGCTTTATGGGATTATATTAAGGAAATGGAGGATCATGGAAGAATCAAAAGATCTTCTTCGCCAATAGGCGCTCCTATCCTATTTGTGCCAAAGCCTCATGGTACGCTTCCATTATGTGTTGAGTACCGAGGGTTGAACAAGATCACTATTACGAATAAGTATCCGTTGCCCTTGATGAGCGAGCTTAGGAGTAGGCTCGGTAAAGCGACTATCTTCACCAAATTCGATTTGGAGAATGGCTATTATCTTATGTGTATGGCGGAAGGAAATGAATGGAAGACCACTTTTAAAAGCAGATATGGTCTTTATGAGTACACCGTAATGCCCTTGGGGTTATGCAACGCACCGTCAACTTTTCAAAGTATGATTAATGATATATTCTGTCAGATGTTAGATGTCGGAGTCATGACTTATATGGATGCCATTCTGATCTATACGGAAACAGTGGAAGAAGATGTCGCCCTGGTTAGGCGAGTCATGGAAAGGATGAGAAAGGCACGCCTTTGCGTTAGGATTAAGAAGTCAAGCTTCCATCAACGGGAAGTAGAGTTCGTTGGGTATAAAATATCCGATAGAGGAATCTCGATGACAAGTACAACAGTGGAAGACATTTGGGTATGGTCAACCCCCGAGAGGGTTGTCCAAGTGCAAAGCTTGATGGGCTTTGCCAATTTCTACCGTCGGTTCATAAAAGGCTTTGGCAAGATAGCCAAACCCTTAACGAACTTGATAAAAAAAGATATCAAATGGCTGTGGACTCCTTCATGTCAGGATGCTTTTGACAAATTGAAGGAGATGTTTACCACATGTCCAATTCTGACACACTTTGATGACACTCGTCTAACTAAGTTGGAAACCGACGCTTGTGACTTTGCGTTAGGAGCCGTATTATCTCAAATGTGTAAGGATGAGAAATGGCATCCTGAAGCTTTTCATAGTAGGAAGTTCTCCCCGGCAGAGATAAATTATGACGTCCATGATAAGGAGATGGCCTCAATAGTGGCAGCCTTTAAGGAATCGGCATATATGTTAATATCGTTTGATGATCAGATATTGGTGTACACAGATCACAAGAATTTAGAGTCTGTTAACACTACGAAGACTCTAAACCGTAGATATCATCACTGGGCAGAATTTCTACAACTGTTCAATTTTAATGTTATTTATCGAGATGGACGGTTAAATGCAAAGGCTGAGGCTTTGTCGTGGCGTAGGGACTACCACCCTGAAGGGGCGAGTAATTCCGAACCGTTTACTTTTTCGCACTGGACAGTATGTTCATGAGGAGCCCGTCATCATGCGACCACACGTGTTGCAGACTTGCCAAAGTTTTCGGTTGCAGACAACCTTTCATGAGGCTCTTGTAAAAGCAGCCGATAATGATCAAACCTATTTAGCAACGCTAAAGGCACTCCTCAAAGGCGATAGTAAGGTTGATACATACTTTAGTATCGAAAAGTTCTTGGTCATGTATAAGAACAGGTGGTACATTCCAAAGGATGAAAGTCTAAGGCGAACAATCATGGAGGCAAAACATCATTCAAAGATTGCTAGACACTTCGGAACATACAAGACCATTGGTAGGGTTGTGGCTAACTTCTATTGGCCAAAGATGGATGAAAACATTACCGAGTACGTTGGCATGTGCGATATATGTCAACGTAATAAAGTCATCCGGCACAAGAAGTATGGACTCCTAGAACCCTTAGAAGTTCCTAAAAGACCATGGACGGCAATATCCATGGACTTCATGGTTGGGTTACCAAACTCCGAAGGGTATACGAAGATATGGGTCATTGTAGACAGATTCTGCAAGATGGCACACTTCATACCACTAGGGACTGAGGAACATATTAAGGACCTGGCCTTGACGTTTGTGAAAGAGATCTGGCGCCTGTATAGGCTTCCTGAATCAATAGTCTCTGACCGTGACACCCGATTTACATCTAGGTTTTGGACAAGCCTAATGCAGCTACTGCAGAAGAAGTTGAATATGTCAACGGCATTCCATCCCGAAAGCGATAGGCAAACTGAAAGGGTTAATCCGACACTGGAGTAATACCTAAGCAGTTATTGCACCTATCAGCAAGACGATTGGGTATCCCTGTTACCGTTTGCAGAACATTCGTACAATACCTCAACGTCTGAATCCACTAAGGCTAGTCCCTTTGAAATTAATTATGGATTCGCCTTGCAAACCCAATGGTCAGGGATGGTGTCAGATAATAAGGGAATACACCCAGACAGTGAGCTTATGGTTGAGGATAGGGAAGGTACCTTGCAAGAAATTCGAGAGACAATACAACGGGCACAGGAAAGACAACGGAAATGGCATGATCAGAAAAGAGAGCCTGCTCCGGAATATGTCTCACTGGAGGATGTCCTCCATGGCAGGGCTAAGAAAGCCGACAGAGTAATCCTTAACGGCAGGAATCTCCGCACAAAGAGGCCTATGGAAAAACTAGACCACAAGATGCTGGGACCATTTGTTGTCCTACGCAAAATAGGTTCTAGGGCCTATGAGATTGAACTGCCAGACAGATGGGAAATCTATCCTGTGTTTCATGTCAGGTTGTTGGAGCCTTACTGGAGGATCCCAACGGGAGACCTCAAAAGGAAATACCAACGCCGGATATTGTGGATAACGAGCCTAGTTATGTAGTCTCCGAGATTGTTGACAGTCGGTGGTAAGGGAATCCTAAGAAGACATTTCCCCACCGGTTTGTGCAGTACATGGTTGCCAGGGAATGGTACGATCCAGAAGAGAATTCGTGGGAACCGTGCGAGATGTTAGAAGATACCCCAATGCAAGCATGGCAACATTTCGATGAGAGGTATCCGTCTAAACCTAAAGACCATAGGGTTATGGACAATCCAAACCGTGGCACGAAGAGACAACGTTGACGCTCTGAGCACAGACTAAGAGAAGAGGGGAGTAGTGTAACGAACCTACGATAGGTAGCTACAATAAACTATAACCTTAGCCCAAATGGTATACCAAGTGGTAACCAGAGGTGGTATGGTCTAGTATACTTTGTATACAAGAATGCTGGTTAGCCATGGGCTAATTGGTAAGGGTCACGTGCCTTAGTAGAAGGTCACGTGTTCAACTCTCCATGGTAGCAGAGTTATTTTATGCGTAACTCGAATGTTTATTACGTGAAAGATTCAAGAGGAATCGAGTAGGCACTAAACATTGTTACACGGTATAAGGACTCTTCAGTAGGAAAAGTCCAAGTTACCCTACCTTCACCGGCAAAGTCATCCTAGAACTTAGAGGTCGATTGCCTCACATTCTATGGGCTATTAGATGTTCCTGGGCGCACACACATCTGCTCGGGAAGGCTCCACACCTGTATGAGAGTTGCCCGAACACGCTATTAAACTTGGGTGGGTTGTGCTAATACGCCCCTCTGGCCCCAGCATGGGAAAGGGGGGTCATAGGCAGACGGCTGTGTAGTTACACGTTTGCTAGTTAAAAGAGGTCATTGGAGCAGCTGCCGTAACACCGTATAAGTCGTCGCCGGCCGTCCAACTGAATGTCGTTCGCAGGATATATAAGAGGAGTATGGGTACCCGCCAAAATGGAGGTCACCCATATATGGTCTCTCGGGCACCTAGGAGTCTATTCTTGCCTACCGGTAGTAAGGTAGTCTTCCTAGTGGTGCTCAGGTAGTCTCAGAAGGCCAGAGTGCTTTCGAGACAAATCCCTCAGTAACCAGCCCGGGCCTTCTCCCTTTGAATTGTAGCATTAATATAGGTTGTTATTGGACTCTAGAGGTATGAGTCTTATCATGGTAGAGTATGTCCCGAAAGGCTGGCTATGGGTAGCGCCCACTTAGCCAACCAGCGGCTACATCTCACCAGGGGGAGCTTGCATGTCAATTTATCACATTGTATAGACGCGTAGATTAAATGATGGACAGCATAGCTTGTATAGACGAAACTACCACTGGGCCAGTGAGTCCACCACCTAGGTATTGACTCCGGTTGTTGTCATAACAGTTAGCCACTGGTATGACTTCGATAGAAAGAGTTTTTCCACCTGCGCTTGTATTGGAGATGCATTGCAGAAACTGACATTCTATTAACGGAGTTAAGTGTACCCGAGTTGGTCCGACACTTCCAGCAGGATAATTCCTGATGGAGGGTAGACCTCGGACAAACCCTGAGCAGGACAGTGTGCTCGCACAAGGTCGGAGTAGTGGTGAATGTCAATGGCTTAAATCTGATATACACTTAAGTTTAAGCGTTTGGCATTCTACTTCGATAACCAACTTTCCTCGAGAGAACTTATTGAGTGAAGCTTTCAGCTTAACGATATTAAGTTTAACCGTTTTGATTCTTCGTCAATTATTTACTCTATCTTTATCTTCTACTTTGAGTTTTGGTGCGGTCGCAACCTTAGAGTTCACCTCTCTATAGGGTGCCCCTGTTACAGGTGGTATCCCCACATCTCCTCTGCCTATGGTTGGGATTCGAGATCCATCTGCCATCTAAATCCCTCTGTGGGCAATCTTCCTGCTATGTCTCATCCATACACACTTCATTTGTGCTGGCCAAATGCTGTGTGGCCCTGGAATCAATAATCCAGTCTGACTTGTCATTTCCCTCACCCTTATCATCAAGTACAGTGACGGCCAACCGTCTTTGCTCCTTTTGCTACTGTTGGGTAAGTTTCTTTGCTTGCTCTGCTTTTCTTTTAAGACAATCCCGCTTTCAATGTCCTTCTTTCTGACAATAGAAGCATTTCCTTTTAGACATTGATACGGCACTGATGCTCCCCATCCCTGCAATTCCGTGGCTCCTACTGATACACAATACACTAGCCATTCTGCTTCCTCCACACCCTGGCCTATAGTGGCCTCCACTTCGTCCTCGATGTCCATTAGGAAACTGAGCGGTCAAGGCTGCACCTCCATTTGTGGCACTGCCACCGTACCGTCTGGTATTCACTACCCCTCTCCCTGCTGATTCCAGAAACAGCTTACTTGTAAAAACATTAAAGGAGACATCATCAGCAGGAGACTGAAGTGCCATGATGATGGGCTTGTAGAAGTCAGGAAGGCTTAAACTAACCAGGCTAACAAGTCCATTATCCTGCATTCTTTTCCCTGTAGCTGAAAGCCTTTCAAGTTGGTTAGCTAACTCTCTAAACCTGTTTAGTTACTCAGCCATGTTGTCTCCTTCCATCATTTGTAGTCCTCAGAGACATGGTTCAAGTACCATCTGTCCACTAGCCCTCATACTCTGATGAATAATCTTCAATTCATTCCAAGCTGTCTTTGCCGTCACACATTCCTGAATAGGTGTTATTTGTGAGTCTTGATGTTCAGGGCAAGAATGGTGAATGCGGCATTATTGCGGGCAAAGTTCTTAGTATTGGACTTGTCCAGATCCTCCTTGATTGCACTGAGTACACCCCTGTCCTTAAGTATTCGCACAATTCTGAATTGCGATGCTTGATAGTTGCTTTTCCTGGAAGCCATGGAACCCTCTAGCTTCTTCATCGATTGAGCAAGGCTGGTGGTACCAGCAGTAGTGGTAGACTCCGGCTAGGTAGATAAGGACATACTGGATAGAAGGGCAGGTGATTCAGCGGAGAAGAGTATGATAGGTGCTGGGGGTTTGAGTCTGGTGAGCCTATTGGTACTATGCTGCGCTGGCCGGGCTCATAACCTGTTGTTATGAGAACTGGATGAGATGAGAACGAACTGGCTAGTTGAAGAAGAACAAAGAAGTCAAAGAGGGAACATGTGTATATTGTTCGGAGGTGTACCTTTCGTACTTATCCTCTGAATCTAGGCTAGACAGAGGCTTTATATACAAAATAAAGCAACCTTTTCTAAGATATGAAGATGTAGGAAACAAACCGGGGATGGTAACGGAACAATCGAGTTCGGGTTTCACCTGCGCTCAGAATCCCAAATTTTCCTCCGCTATCGTCCCTGATCCATGCCGGCCATTCCTCCTATTTCTCAACACCTTGTACCAAACTGGTATACTCGTTCCTCCTCTCATATTTATATTGCAAGACAAAGGAAACCACTAAGAAGCGACAAACTAGATATGTAGAAGACAAGCGAAGAGGTTCATCAATACGGAGTGATCGCTGGTGAACTTTAACAGAGCCGAACCCAGACCTAGACTCGTGGGTTCGAGCCGCCAAGAGACTCGAGTCCGCTCGTGGACCCCTGTTCGAGCCGCCAAGAGACCGGTTGCCAAGAGACTCGAGCCGGCTCGGCTCGTGGCACCCCCGGGCTCGAAGGTTTCGAGCCCGCTCCTCTCGTGCACCACACTAGCTATGGCTTTGATGGGATATGAGCCCTAATCTATAACAAGCTCAAAGATCCCATAGTCTTAATCGGGAAATCCCGCTACTTGGGGTGAGCAAAATACGGTAATCCGGTTACCATGAGGTATGATATCTCTAAACAGAACATTTGCAGCACTACGACTTCTTGGCATCCGGATTATTTTGCTCACCACGAATAGATCCCGTCCTCCTTTCTCTTCTTCACCATCCCCAGACGCAATGACACCACTGGCCTGCGAGGGCAATCAATCAATCACCCTGCCAGTGGACCGCTCCAACATACGAGATACTTTCTTCTATGCTTCTGACGATCGTGATACCCAACTCGGAGGTCTCTACACCTCGCCCGGTATCACCAACGACAATTTTCATTCAATGGTGGAGATAGTCTGTCAGTTCAGTGACACCTTCGAGCTACGCGATGATAACGGACAATTTGTTGAAAGAAATGACAAACAGCTTCTACCAGGCAATTACTATATTGTCACTAACGGTAGGTCTCTTCTATTTCCATCATTAGCAGCTACTCACTCTGAACAGGTTCCATCGCGCCCACCGAGGAGGCCCCGCTACTTCGTACGGGACTAACGCCGTCTGGAACCCGCACTAGATCGTTCCATGAAGCAGTGCGTCATCGAGACGGGGGGTGCGTTTTAACTGGTATGCCCGCTCTCCTTGGCAGGTGGATTGGCTTGCAAGCCACCCATATCTTTCCCTTGGCATACGAGGGGCACTGGAATCGTCTCAGCCTCCGCCATTTGATCACCATTCCGCCCGACCGTGAGTCCGACGGATCGATCAACTCGGTCCAAAATGGGATTGTACTCACCAACACGATGCACAGTTTTTTTGATAATTACCTTGTGGCAATTAATCCCTATGTATGGAAGGTGAAATCTTGAAGTTTTCGTGGCTAATGATTATGTAGGACGAGTACAAGATTGTCTCTTTCGGACCCGAACCTCTTTACTGTAAAGTCCGCACCCACGTTGATCCGCAGTTACGGCAGAATAGCGGTTGGCCGCCTGATAAACTTCTCCACTGGCATTTTCGCCAGGCCGTCCTCACCAACATGAAAGGATCCGGGGAGCCTTGTTTTGAGAACGATTTCCCGCCTGGCTCGGACATGATAGGTGAGATTATGAACGGTCCAAAGGCCGCAGAAAGAATGGAGTTTGAGCTATTCAGCCGTCTTAATGCCTTTGAGACTTGCGGTTGAAGCAAACTTAAGACGCTACGTGATGTGGACCTAGAGAACTACAACATTTTTTAAAAAATACGGATTTAGCACACATTCCCATTCATAAATTCCGCCAAATGCCGGGCGGGGTGGGAGATGTGAGGTTAAACAATACCGAATTAACGAGAAAACCTTCAGAGTACCATGCGCTTGGCGGTCAATCCATTCGGAAACCAGCCACCAGGAAAGATACCATCGCGAAAGTGAAATCATCGCAGGGACACCACTTCATAGAACGCCGAAGAGACCTGTCGCGCCACGCAAAATACCATCAACAAAAACCCCCAGAGCCTGAGTTAGAACAAGCAGGACCAGATCTCCACATAGACTATGGGAGCTGTTGAAATTTTCTGTGTATTTCCTAGTATATTTCATAACACTACCCTGAATTCTTTTACTTAGTTTGTGTTTCAGGAACGCCTGTCCACCGGTTACATTTCGACAGCTAAGACATATAGTATAGTATTTGATTGTTTATTTCAAGGTTATATTTGAGGATTTGACATGTGGTTTCCTATTAGGTGTTTAGGATTTTACAGTTGTTTATGCATCTCTTATGCACCTTTCATGGTCATGATATTTCTTCAAATTAGGCTACACCCTACCCTGATGGATTCACGCATATTATTTGGGATTTACTTGGCAGGTTTTCAGGGTCAAACATCTTCGCACTGATGTTTCTTATATTGTTTTCCCTATATTGGTCTTGCATATATGGGCGCCCACATTTGAATCAATATGGTTGCTACAACCCATCTCGCTTAGAGGAATAAGACCCAGAATGCCTACCAATCTGCTCTTGTACTACACATAGCTCCTCGCTTAGTGTGCCATGCAACCCCCTTCGCAAATGCCCAGTATTATCCACATACAATAGCTTGTGCCTTTCGTCTTCACATTTTGAACAGGAGCCTTGGTAGCCTACCGTACACTTCAAAAACAATCCTTGGTGGAAGCCACCGACAGCATGCAAGTGACAACCTCGTATGCTTAAGCCCAAGACACAAAAGGCTACGGTACTCTATAGGAGCTCTAATACTACCCAGTCGCGGGAAATGTGTTTGTGATAACCACACCCTAGTGAAAGCCTTTGATGGTTAATATGACTAGCCAACAAAATAGTGGATGGCGGAATAGCAGATATGAAACAAAACGCTAAGGTTATAGCAACACTCAGGATTGATCTGCTAAAGAGAACTTACAGAGCGGAACTTTACTTCTATTCTTCATGCTCAGGCTCACAACTCTATGCTCTACTAACTGGCATCAGCAAAAGATTATCTGGCGGCAGATGCACCGGCGTTGCGTCCGGTGTGTCCTGTGCATCCTGACGCCATGTAAGAATACACAGGGGCGGCTAGTGCGTCCTGACCCCATTTAAGGATACACTTTGGCTCTGGACGCAACGCTGTACACTCGTCCCCTCAGACTGCCCTCATGATCTCATTTTGCATCGGTCCGCATCCAGATGTTATGTGTCTTGCGGGTCTCATGATGATGCTTGTAGGATGGGTCTTGATCTCCCATCACATCTGGGCGTTCTGGGGACGTCTCTCTTGCCAATTAGAGATAGCCGTCATAATATATCGCATCTAGCTACCTGTTTCGTACACGGGTGATAGTTTGCATATGATTACTTTTGTTGATCATGTAGTGTATCTATTTATATTTATAGGATAGGGATGGCGTAGCCCTTGGTAGGTCTATGCAGCTCATGGATCTGAATTTTGAGTATGAGTATATATTCACACATCTCCATGTCTGTCTATTGATATGTCTACTTGTCCGTCTTCAAGCCGGGGGTGTGTGCTTTCAATAGACCTCGTTGACTGTTCTTAGAGCAATACGCTTATTCACAAGGCATGGATGGTCTGTCTCTGTTATCAGCTGCGCCAGGCTCAGGATTGTCCCGATATCTACGATTGTGACCTCCAGGGCAAAGTCGCTCAGCTAAACTGTAACGAGGCCATGTACCTATGAAGGACATCCTTGTTTCACCACACTCATATATTGAACAGCAGGGAGGCGGTGGACAGTATCCTGGTTTGTGTAGTCTATGATTTTGAATAGAGCCAGAAGCCTGGCTGAGAGACGACCTCGCAGCGTGCCATTTATTATCCTCTTCAGCTGTCTGTATCCAAAGAGAATCATACCCACTCAAGAGGTCACGGAAGAGCCCATATTGTGTGCATTGAGCCCTGTGTTTATCGTAAATATCCCATTCTTGGAATTCAAGTACCGGGATTGGAGTTGTGTCAGGAGTTCAATTGGTAGTGTTCTCAAGATCCGAAGATCTTCTGAGAGTCTTTGCACGTAGGCAAGGTTCAGTGGGCTATGTGGTATCAAATCTGGACAAATTGTCTCCGGGGGTATATCGCATACTCTGTGGAAATCAATTACGTCATGGATATCTTGACCACGCCGTTTCAGAACCCTACAACTAGAGGGTGGTTGTTTTGATATTCTTGTTTTCTCCAAATAATCGAGTACCTCAGGTGCTAGTTCTACACTTGCATTTCAAAAGGATTCTAGGCTCCGAAGTCTCTTTAACGACCCTACAATAGGTAGCTACAATAACTACTACCTTAGCCCAAATGGTATACCAAGAGGTCACCGAATGTGGTATGGTCTAGTATACTTTGTATAGAAGAACGCTGGTTCACCTAGGACAAGGTCTATGAAACAGTAGAGTAGCCTTGGGTACAGTATTTGGCAGGGTAACCTTTCGGGTAAACGTTTACATAAGGACAAGAGAATTATGTGAACATTACACAGATCTCAAGAAGACTTGTGTGGTAGACTGGAGGACTTCCGCCGCAGTACAAGACATAAGAGGACAAAGTTACCCTACCTTGGTAATTTCGCAATTATGCCCATGGAACCCAGTTACCCTACTTAGGTATCCAAGTTACCCTACCTTCACCGGCAAAGGCATCCTAGAACTGGAAGGCCAATTGGCTCACATTCTACAGGCTCTTTGATCGTCATGGGCACACAAACATCTCCGGGGTGAGGCCCCACCCCTGAATCAGGGGGGCCCAAACAGGCTATTGAACTTGAGCGGGTTTTGCTAACAACCACCTCTGGCCCCAGCGTTGGGACGGCCCGTTATAGGCTGACAGCAGCGTCGTTGGTCATTTCCTAGTAAGAGGGGGTTATTGAAGCCGCTGCTGTATCCGGGTATATGTCGTCACTATCCATGCGACTGAATCTCATTCACATGATATATAGCGGGAGGATGGGTAACTGCTCCTATGGGGGTCACTCATATATGTTCTCTCCACCACCTAGGAGTATATCTTAGCCTACCGGTAGTAGGGTAGTCTTCCTAGTGGTACTAAGGTATTCCAAGGAGGTCACTGCTCTTTCGGGACACATACCTCAGTAACCAGCCTGGGCCTGCTCCCCTTGATTTCTAGAATTACTATTGGTAGTCAATAGACTGTAGAGGTATAAGTCTTATGATGGCAGAGAATGTCCCCAGAGGCTTGCTATGGGTAGCGCCCATTTAGCAAATCATCGGCCACATCTCACCGGGGGAGCTTGCATCTCAATTTATCACATGGGATAGTTGGGTAGATTAAATGATGGACTGCATAACTTGAATAGACGAAACTACAGCTGGGGGAGTGAGTCGACGACCTAGGTATTGATTCCGGTAGTTGTCATAACAGTTGGCCACTGTTTTGAGTTCAATAGTTAGATCTTTTCCACCTGCGCTAGTATTGGAGATGCATTGCAGAAACTCATATCCTATTGAGGGAGTTGCGTGTTCCCGAGTTGGTCTGATACTTCCTGCAGGATAATTCCTGATGGAGGGTAGATCTCGGACAAGGCCTGAGCCAGACAGGGTACTCGGACAAGGTCAGAGTAGTGGTGAATGTCAAAGGCTTAAATCTTAAATCCACTTAAGTTTAAGCGTTTAGCATTCTACTTCGATAACCAACTTTTCCTCAAGAGAACTAATTTAGTAAATCTTCGAGCTTAAGGATATTAAGTTTTTACCATTTGATTCCTTTGCATTATTTACCTCATCTTTATCTTCTACTTTCAGTGTTTGGTGCGGTCGCACCCTTAAAGTTCACCTCACTATAGGGTTCCCCGTCAGAACAGCTTATAGACTGTGGGCTTGAGGTGAGCTGTGATACAAAGAGGTCTATAATATCTCAAGAGGAGATAAGCTTCAATGGTCAATAGGAAGAGAAACTTAGATTACTTAGGGAGAGCAAAGGCTATGGATCAAGCAAACCTTGGATTGACAACAAACAAATTGAAGCCAGAATCAATCGAGATATGATATAGCAGACTTGGGCTTCGGACATTTGATGAACAAATAGTACAGTATCTGCAAGTATATATTAGCGAACTCAGTATTACACTAACTAATGTGAGCCCGAATGGGCAAGGTATCTGTGCAACCAGTTCTCTCAGTTACCAACACAAGGAACCAATTACTCGTAAACGGCAGAAACCACAACAACTACTAGATGTAGTCCATTCAGATGTTTGCGGCACTATGCAGGTTAGCATAATCACTGGTCAGGAGTATTTTGTCACATTTATTGACAAGAGAAGTGGCCGCATCTCCGTCACCCTTCTGAAGAACAAGAGCGAAGGTCTTGGACCCCTCCATGTGTTTAAAGGTTGGGCAATCAAGGAGGACCAAAGAGAGATTAGATCATTTAGAACTGACGGGGGAGGGGAATATACAAGCAGGGAATTCAAGCAATTTCTTTGAAATTCTGGAATCGCACATAGTGTAGGCCCACCATACACTCCAAGTTATAAGGGTTTGGCAGAGAGGGGGACTCATACGCTAATGGAATCTGATTATCGCATGATTGATGAAGGGAAGATTGACCTCGCATTCTGAGGCTTTGCAGTAGCAACTACTGCTCAGATGAATAATCAACTTCCCTCTCCATCAGATGAAGACCTAGCCCTACTGCATCTGCAAGAAAGATCAGTTTACACCCTATGCACCATATGCTTCTGAAGGCATCTGGAGACAGAAATGAGGAATGAAAATTGAAAAATGATAATTTGCCAAAACGTGTTAGCTGACTAAATAATATCCTATTCAAAGTGTCTATATTTAAAAGATGACCCCTATCGGACATAATTAACATGTCTATTTTTGCTGAAAAAGAATTGAACAAGTTAAGAGGATGCGCGTGGATGCCATAGGAAGACTTCAGATGTCTTCCAATGTACCACAGGCTCTTCCCAACATAAACTCTACTTCAGGATGCAGAATTTAGATATTTTCCTGATGTGCAGGATTGGACAGGAAATCAACTAAATCTAGAACATCTTACCATCTTTGGGTCTATAACATATAGCCTCATCCGAGACGCAAAACGACCAAAGCGTGACTCACAATCTGCGAGGTTTATCCTACTTGGGTACAATGAAGAGGCAAGAGGTAAGGTCTACTGGCTGTATAATGCTATAAGAAAGCGAATACTCTCCTCCCACGACATTATTATTCAAGAGTTGATGACCTGACAGAATATTGGTTATGGTCTAGCAACTGAAATGGGGACTGGGGTTAAAATCAGATTTTCAGAGGAGAAAGAAAATACAACTGGCAAGCCAACCTTTCTCAGGAGTTGGGAACTAATTGATCTCACTCAACCAATTAATGTGCAGCCAAATCTAGAAGCATTTAGCGCTCATACAATGGTGGTTAGCGCACCGGCTACAAAGGGCCAGGTCAAAGAGAAGATGTTAGCCAAGTTGCACTAAGAGGGTCGGAACAACAGAAACACCTGGAAGAACCTAAAGGGCGCATAATGCTACCATATTTAGATGAGCCTCAAACACTAGATGAGGCGCTAGCCCGACATGATAGGGGATCATGGTACGAGAGTTGGGAATCAGAAGTACACTCCCTTGTACAAAATGGAACTTAGATTCTTGCTTCCTTACGAAAGCCAACAGAAGAAATTGGATGCCGCTGGCGCTTTAAACACATAAAGGACCGACGGTCTAAGGCATGGCTAGTGGCTAATGCCTTCAGTCAAAAGACATGTGTGGATTTTACAATAACCTTTGCTCGGGTAGCGAAGTTCAATTCTCGCCTCTCGCTTCTGGCACTGTCTGCGAGAACAACTGAGAACTTGAAGGCATGGATTTTAACACTGCCTTTTTAGGCAGCCAGTTGGAGGAGAAAGTGTTTATGGACATTCTGGAGGGGTTACATACTGAAATCGCCAATAGGACCTCAGAATCTTGTATTCTTTCGCACTTGAGGAAATAAATTTATGGACTGAAACCATCTCCCAGAACTTAGTATGCGAGAATCAACCTGTTTTTATGGACGACACCTTTGCAAGAAGTCAACAGGACCATAATGTCTATATTCACAAATCTTCAAACAAATACTCATTTTTTATATTGATGACCTGTCTTAACACCCTCAAGGCTCACCAATATTACATGAATCCAGGATCTACTTTTCACGGAGTTTGACATGAAAGGTCACGGTCGATTTACTACATTTCTAGGCACCGAAATTAATAGTGATCATCCTATGCGCATTCTACACCTCTCACAGCACAGGTATATTAATACAATTCTACTACCACATGGGATCCCTGAAAGTGCACCAGTGAGCACTTCTGCCGACCCACATGTTCAACTTCTCAAATCCCCCCCTCCAACCATAAGGCTGATTGACTTAATAAACAAAGGTATCAATCAGGAGTTAGCTCTCTGATGTATACCATGATTAGCACAAGGCCAGACATTGCTTATGCTGTCTCTGCAGTCAGCCAACACAACACCAATCCAGGAGCCACTCACTGGACAGCAGTTGCAAGAATTTGCTGATACGTTACTGGTACTCGAGCACTTGGACTCTGGTATGGAGGAGTGTACTGTAAGAGTTATAAGGATGTCGATTGGGGAGGCAGCGAGGACAGCCAATGAATTGGTGGTTATGTCGTTACGATTAACAGGGCAGCTGTCTCACGCACCAGCAAGAACCAACCAAGGATAGCACTCTCTTCTATGAAAGCAGAGTACATGGCGCTGACTCCTGATGTGAAAGAAGCACTTTGGCTAGGGAATCTAGTAATGGATCTTTGGGCTTACACTGATTGAAAGGAAATCAGGGAAATTCAATGCAACAATAAGGGGGTGGTCGTACTCACCAAGAATCCTGAATACCACTCCTGGACGAAACATACAGCCACTCGTCATAAGTGTTGGTGATCTGAGACCTGTTAAATTAGTAGTTGCACCAAATGGTGCCGTGTGGTGGGGAGGTGCTGGCCGGGAGGTAGTACCGTGCCAGGAGGTAGTAGGGTGCTGGGTAGTCGGTAGAGTAACAATGGTGGGTTGCGTGTGCGTGCCAGTAAGTGAACGATCAATCAATCAGGCAACCAAGTCAATAAGTGAACGATCACCAAAATGATCAACAATCCCATAATAATAATAAATAAATTAAATAGTAGAAATAGAAATAATTACAACTAGTACTTTGTATAACCTCCCCTTGCTTCCAACACTGCAGCTACCCTATCAGGCATTGAGTTCCACAACTTCTCAAAAAGCTCCTCAGGAATTATCTCTCAAACCAATGGTAATCCATCTGGAAGCCTCTTCTTTAGTGCCTCTTTTCCTCCTGGCGTATCTCCAATCCTTGGATACTGCTAGTGTAATCGCTTTTTAAGCTCAACCCATACATGCTCAATAGGATTCAAATCAGGGGAATAAGGGGGGTGCTACTCAATCTCAATACAATTTCTCTCAAATCAAGCTATAACACTATAAGCCTTGTGAACAGGAGCATTATCTTGCTCAAAAAGAACATCTTGCATACCAAAGGAAAACACTTGATCAATAACAGGAAAAAGATGCCTTCTTAAAAGTCTAACATGCCTGGTCTTATTGATATTTTGAGTAATGAGAACAAAAGGACCTTTTCTCCTACCCCAAAAGCAACCCCAAACCATAAGAGATATTCTCTTATCCTTTTCATTTGGATGAATGCAGGCAGCCTGCCACTTTTCTCCAGGTTCCCTGAAAACACATTGTTGTCTTGGATCTTTGGATTTCTCCACACTGCATTCATCACTACAAATAACTCCTTCAAAATCCTCCACTGTCTAATTCTTATGAATAGGAGCCCACTTTAATCTCTTAGCTCTATGCTCAGCCATGAGTCTAGCCCTGGATTTTGCTAGCCATTTCTTGATATTGGCTTCTCTGAGTACTCTGTCCACTATATCACATAATATTAGCTAACTGAAGTCATATGCTATCACTTAGGGTAGTACAAGAATGCCGGAGTTTTTTTTATTACCTGTAGAAAGTGATACACTAGGTGCATATTTATCCCAGTTGTGACATCGGGTGATTTTGTGATTGGACTTAGCTGCCTGGATAATTGTGCCATGCTGTTGACTCCTCACCAGGGAAGGGCAACCAGGATGGGAAAGGTTATCCAGAGATATGCATTCACATGTTCAGGCAAGGAAGCTTTTAATTGTAGACCAAGGACGTCCAACAATTTGAACCACAAGGGCTATATTCCGGACGCCATCGAAAAAGGCCATAATCATGCCCTTTTCAACACGGGTCATTTCTCGCCTTGATGTCTTCGGGGCAGGTTTACTTTTTTGGAGAAGGCTTCGCATATCCAGATCGGTAAACCATAGTTCAATGAGGTTTGACAGGCGGGTACACAATCACCAGGGATGGGTTGGCACACAATCACCAGTCGCAACAAATTTCATGATCCCGTATTTTTGGCAAGGCAGCTGACTAAGCCATCACAAACACTTATGACGAGTGGCTGTATAGACATCCAGTTTCACTTTATTTGGCAGCATGTAATGAAAGAGGCCATCCAACTAAAATATCGCCCTACGGAAGATGACCGCCAACATCTTTACTAAGCCCCTCCCACGCCCACAGTTTGAGAAACATGTTATTGGCCTGGGATTGGGGTATTCACATACAGAAGGGCAAGTCTCCAAAACTGAAGCTGAGAAAGACAAGGGAAAGGTAGGCTTACAGATGATCACTGGTGAGGGGGTGTGTTAAAGTTCACCGGCGATCACTCCATATTGATGAATCTCTTCGCTTGTCTTCTCCATATCTAGTCTGTCGCTTCTTAGCAGTTGCCTGTCTCATGCATTATAAATATGAGAGGAGGAATCAGTATACAAGTTTGGTACAAAGTGATGAGAATTCGGAGGAATGGCCTGCATGTATCGGGGACGATAGCAGAGGAATTATTGGGATTCCGAGCGCAGGTGGAACCGGAACTCGATTATTCCATTACCATCCCCAGTTTGTTTCCTACATCATCGCATGTTGTAAAAGGTCTCTTTATTTTTTATATAAACCCTCTATCTAACCGTAGATTTAAAGGATAAGTAAGAAAGGCACACCTCCGAATAATATACACACGTTCCCTCTTTCACTGCTTCGTCCGTCTTCATCTAGCTTGTCCGTTCTCCTCTTATCCAGTTCTTATAACAACAGGCTCGAGCCCTCGAGCACTCTAGCCGCCTCGTGAACAACACTAGCCATAGCTAGAGATAAAAATTATATTATTAAATTTTGGAGACCATACTATGTAGAAATTTACTACATACCCGCCCGCTGGTTTTCACTAGGCTAGAACTTTATCATATTCCTTACTGACCGAGCTTTCTGATATATTTGATTTCTAATTGTTCCTTCAATCCCACACACACGAGGACGCGATCCCTGACTGAATTCTTGTGGAATTTTGTATCTACAGTAGCTTAGCCATCGGAATCCCCTTCCGTTACCATGGAGCCCTCATCCCTCGATCCACAAGCTCTAACTGTCGGCCTTTAAGGGGATTACGGTATCATACTGCTTGTATGGAGATATCACTATTCTGTGGCTTCGTCTCCTCCTACAATACTACCACGGTGCGACACTATTTAAAGCCCATAAAGGATCTGTTGATAAAAAGAATTAAAGACCAGAGGAAACTATATCAACCTCCTGGTCATGTGGGTGGGGAAACCCGGTTGATTCCCCTTTCGGATAGCGTATGGAAGATACCTGCCAGCTGGATAGGAAAGGGTGGCATGTAGAGAAATTTTGTTTCGGTTTCGCATAAAGGGATTAAGTAGTAGTAGGCTAGTAGCAGGGGAAGTAAAGGCAGATATTGGGTGCTAAGCTCTAACTATAATGCCGCTATCGTGAACACTTTTCCCGCGACTGCGTAGTGGTAGAATTTTGGAGCCTTATCGCTTGAGCTAAAGCCGAAGGGTTGTTGCTTGCAATGGTGTTTGTGGCTCCCACGAAAAAGCGTTTTTGTAATGTGGGCTACCTATGGTGCATAGTTTATGTAGAAATATTATTGGGCTTATTCTAATCTCCAAATGCAAAAGGATCCAGAAAAGGCACCGTTTGTGCTGCCCCACTCTCTCAGTACAAGAATCCAACACGCAAAATCTATTAAGAAATTGTGGGTTAGGGTTGGTGCCTTTCCTGGATACTTTTACTTTCGGCGAGTAGTCCCGGTGCTTGGGGTTTTTATGGATGGTAGTTTTTATGGTGTGACATGTTTCTTTCGTGTTCTATGGTAAATATTATCTGAAACTTTGCAGAAGACCCCCGCTTTCCCTTACCAAGACCCCGCTTTTCCCGAAAGCCCAAGAATATTATTGAACAACGCAAGCAGCAGAGAGCTGAAAATGTTCTAATATCCTAAATATCCTATCCATGATAATAACACCTACTTCAATTACGAGAACTCTTTTAATTATGTTTGGAACAACTGTACCATTGCGGATGATTGGGCCCGACTCTTAGCCTGGCTATCACCCCTGGAACCCAGGCTCCGCCATCGGTATATTCAGGAGCGCCGCGCCGACAATGTGCGGGAATGGCTTTTACAAACTGAAGCATTCAGGGCCTGGCATTACTGGAGTGAGGGGAGTGGGGGTCAGAATGCAGTCTTGTTTTGCTATGGGGATCCGGGTGTCGGAAAGACATTTATCAGGCATCAAGAATTATTCTCAAGATATGGAAGAAAGAGGGCCAGTGCTAACAACCCGGGGTATGAGTTTGCTAGTGGTGGACAAGTTGTGCGATCAAGCTAGAGGAAAACACTCACCCGTTACTTGTTTTTGTTAGAATATTCGCGAAGGTTCCCTCTCCCATACCCTTACCACGACCACAACTACGGATCACTTATTACAACAATGGATGTTTGACTTAAGGAAGTTATGTTTGGGAAAGTGTTGCGGAAGATGTTAGTTGAAGCGATGGTGGTTTGTACTAGAGGTTAGCTGCAGCGGAGATGTTTGGAAGGGTTTCGGAGTGGCA
>Ga0307509_10003843_pt1 | contig 22271 bp, 22 predicted proteins | sample 10_EM_MG_FD_202245 | JGI IMG/M metagenome (GOLD analysis project Ga0307509, IMG submission 202245) | Populus trichocarpa ectomycorrhiza microbial communities from riparian zone in the Pacific Northwest, United States - 10_EM | ecosystem: Host-associated > Plants > Roots > Unclassified | place... | reverse complement strand
AGTCCTTGTGAGGGAGTCCAAGCATATTCTCCCGTGGCCACTATGTTAGTAAACATGATATCGTACTTGGCACACAACGAGGGCTCTATGCCGACATGCCTAAACTTCTTTGCTCCTCTCATTTCCTATGTAATGAAAGCTAGATGTACTTAGTAATGATAATACATTAACAAATAATACAACATGACAAATAATTTTGTGAGGCTATTGATAATGAAAACTAACCTGAATTTTTGTTCGCCACCACTCACCAGTTGCTGAGATGGTTCCAAGTTCAGTAGACCAACCAACTCCAGTTCAGTACCCTTAAGTCCTTTTTAATCCCATCCCATTTGTTTTTAAGCTGAGCTTTTGTTAATGAAAGTTCTGTCTGATCTTTGAATGACTGCATGACAAATTTCCAGTCAGCTTTGTCAAAATGGGTGTTTGGTCTCATGCCTCTCTCAATTGCTTTAATGCAAATGTCACAAAACGTGTGCAACATTGTCTTGATCCAAGAAGCTTTATCATGTGTGTCAGACCCATTCATTGCTTAATGGTTGACAATGCAAGAAAAAATTAAACAAACAATGAACTATATAAACAAGAGATTGAATGCTGATAAAGGCTGAAATAAGATACTAACAGAATAGAAAATTACATTTCTAGCAAAAGGTCAACCAAAGAATAACAAAAGATTGAATATTGACAAGGGATGAAAAAGTAAATTAACAATTATCTATAGCAGCTTGGTTGACAATGCAAGAAAAATTAAACAAACAATCAACTATAGCTGACAAAAGATTTAATGCTGATAAGGCTAAAATAAGATACTAACAGAACCCGAAATAACATTTCCAGCAAAAGGTCAACCAAAAAAACTAACAAGAGGTTGAATGTTGACAAGGGATGAAATAAGAAACTATATATCAGCTTTAACATCCACAGTTGACATGCAATTAACTAGTTCAACAAAAGATTGAATGATGTCAAGTGTAAGCTAAGGAACTTGTTCAATTGCTGTATTCCATTACAAAACTAATAGGTAATTACATAATTAACGTAATCCACAATGATTGGTCAACTGTTTCTTGACTGGGGAAAGAACATCAACAATTACCCACGAACAACTGAAATCTTTAACTGTGTTTCATCAATTATCAGGGGATGTTCTAATTAGCAAAGGAAATTAATAGTTTAATTTACGTTTATTTAGTTGTTAGCAATCATTAGCAAACAACAACTACTACCAGTTTCTGATAGCTTGAAAACTATTAATTCTTAACAGTTGCAGCGAGTACTTTGCTTTTGGCCTCAATTACTACAAGTTTAACATAGCAACCAACACATACATAACTACCCACGGACAATTACAACCAGTTTAACATAGCAACCAACACATAAATAACTGAAGATAAAATCATCGAGAATAAACAGAATGAAAAATTATCAATTATCACTGTCAAGAGTAAAAAAATAAGTGATTTAAAAAAGGGAATAAACAGATCAAGGTTTCACTACAATCAACAAAAATTAACTTCAAAATACTATATAAGGGGACCAGTGAAGTAAACAAACTAACCCGTTGGAAATTGCAGCTTTGGTGTATGAATGAAGCATGATGTTAAAATCTTTTTTTTGGGGTTGTTGATTGCAGTAACACAGGTTGCTCTTCTTCTTCTTCTTCTTCTGTTGATAAGGAGAAATGAATGAAAAATTAGCAATTAAAACTTTTGAGAGTAAAAACAGTTGATTTATCAAAGGAAATACACAAATCTACGTTTCACCGCAATAAACGAAATTAACTTAAACATACTATACGACCAGACCAATGAAAGCAAACTAACCCGTTGGAAATTTCAGCTGTGGAGTTTGAATGAAGCACGATCTGGATATATGTATTGGGGTTGTTGATTGCAGTAAAATGGGTTGCTGTTGTTCTTGTTTTTATGTTGTCAAGGCGAAATGAATGACAACTGAATGTGAAGAAAGAGACGCAGCCATCACTTAATTGTTGTTGGTTGTGAAGCAGTAATGGTTTACTGTATAGTTGTTGTGCGCAATTAGGGCTGATGGGAAGAGAAATGAATGCGAAGAACGGATGAGAAGAGCAAAAGAGAAGAGGATGCTTTGGTAAATTTCCCATCTCTGTTATCTCTAGAAAGTTCAACCCGTGATTGAACTCGTAAAAAGCAGTATTTACTGCTTTTTCAAAATCGAGGTCCTGCCTCAATAAAATAGTGGGACCCACGTTTTAGATTGTTTTAGCAAGCGGTAACCAAACACATATATCAGTGTGTTTTCAAGAAACACAAACGTTGCCGCTTAGACAAACGGACCCTAAGTTAAACTACGAAATTGTATGTCAAAATACTCTGAAGCCAAAACATACTCTGCCAATTATAAAAATGAAAATCCAACAGGAATAAAATTGACAACCTACTGATAGCTAACTCGAATAATAGTAGTTAAAGTCAAATGGAGACGGAGTTGCAAATCTTACTTTACAAATGGTTGCAAATCGTATTTTTTCATCGTACATGCGATTGCCATTTGTTTTGCAACCATTTATCAAGCAACTTGTGGTAATTTTTTATATTGAATTTCATTGCAGTTCAGTTATCAAATTACGTTTTAAATATATAAAAAAAGCATAACTAATTTTAAATAAAACCAAAAAACAATTACAAATACTTAGTTCAGTAGGGAAGCTAGAAAGACAAAAAAAAAAGAAAAAAAAAAGAAATAACACGTGCGGGTTTGTAGATTTATAAAATTTTACAAGCACATATATGCTTTATTGGTGTAATTTTTTATTTTCTTTCTTGTGAGTAAAATTAGTTGTTTTGTGCGTTTAGTCAATTTTCCGAACCACGTGTATTCTTAATTTTGAGCATTGATCATGGATCCTAATTCTTAGTTCTTTTATAAAACACATTTTTATGAGAAATTTAAAGACACTTTGATTATCAGAATGATACAATGTGGCATTTGAGAAATGAACTCTCATATCCTAACGAAGCCACCACAGACATAATTACTCCGAGCATATATCTGTAAAAGCATGATCTTGGTTCAGATAGTGTATTTGCTTTAAATCGAAAGCAATTGAAATAAATTAAGTTTGTTTTCTTTGTCTGAATGCTACAATTAGATATAGTAAAGAAAGAAGAGGAAGGAAAAATGAGAAATTAAATTTCTAAATTTCTCTTTTATTAATTAAAATTTTCTTTTCAAACCGTCTAGGACATGTTTGCGAGCATAATATATAAAGATTGCGCTTTAAAATACTTTTCATTTAAAAATATATTGAAATAATATTTTTTTAAAAATTTATTTTTGATATCAGCATGTCAAAACAATCTGAAAATAAAAAAAATTCAAAAACAATTCAAAAAAATTAATTTTTTTTCAAATTTTTAAAATACAAAACATTCTCTTGAAAAGGAAACAGAAATGTTGGGACAAGCCATCTAATTAGAAGTTTTTTTAGCTCATCTTTTAATGGTTACATCTCTTTTTTTTTTTTTTTTAATTCAGGTTTGCTTTATTTTTATGGGTATTTGATATTCTCATCTTGACTACATTCACAATCACGTACACATGTGAGTTTTTAATAGTGATTAGCTGCTTAAAAAAAATATTCTTGGTTGCTTTTGAGATTTGAAAGAAACTTGAATATACGACAATTGATTATTATTTTGATTATTAATTATTATCTTGAGTTAATCTTTGATACTTTAAATTAAGAAAATCAATTAATAATATAATTTTATAATTATATTATTAAATTTGGCTCTAGATTATATTAAATTAAACAGTTTGTTAATATATTAATAGGGTGAAAGTCTTAGTTAAGAGAGAGACCAATGACATTTGACATTTGTTTTCAGATTTTAGAAAGTATTTTTCAGTAGATATATATTAAGGAAACTAAAGCAATCACAGCAATACCACCTCCAATATAGCTGTCACCATTTATGTTAATACTATATCTGTGTATTCCATTATTTTAGGATCAGGTTTTTCTTTCCGTTACATATCTTTGATTGCCTAAACTTATGCTTTTGGGTTGTATAAAGATATGAAATATGTACAGAGATAAGTGTGCCTTTGCAATAAGAATAATTACAACAGTATTTGTATCCGCTTTATGGTATCAGAGCTATAATCTCTAATGAGTTTTTTTTTTCTTCTGCAACTTGGCTGCCATCTCTACATCTACCATTGATTCACCTATCATCACCCTCAATACTGCCACCACCATCAACGCAAAACTCACACCTTCCACCTTTCCTCAGTGGAGAGCTCAATTTGAGGCATTACTCATCGGTTATGATATCACTGATTTGTCACTGGTACAAAAGTATGTCCTGTCATTGATACAACCAACTCTGCCTCCATAGCCGCGAACTCCCACTGGGTTCGCCAAGACAAACTCATCCTCCATGCCATTCTTGCCTCCACCTCAACAAATATCACCCCACTTCTTACTTCATACAAAACATCTCATGAGGCTTGGATAGCACTTACCCGCCTTTATGCTGGAAAATCCAGAACACGAACGATGCAGCTTAAGGAAGATTTAACCTTGAGCACTCGTGGAAATCGCACCGTTACTGAGTTCCTTCAAGCAATTAAAATGCTTGCTGACGAACTTGCAATCATCGATCATCTGGTTTCAGCTGATGATTTAACCCTCTACATCCTTAATGGATTGGGTCCCGAATTCAGAGAAATTGCAGCATCCATTCGTGCTCGTGACACCTCTCTGAAATTTGAAGATCTGCATGATCTTCTTGTAGGTCATGAAAATTATCTTCGACGGTTGGAGACTCAATCGGCAGCCAATTTTATTCCCACTACAAATTACTCTCATCGGCAAGGAGCGGGGCAGTATAAACCAAGTAATAAGCCTTTATTTCCTAAGACTCGGAGCACAAATGGGTCTAAAAAAAATTGGCCTTCTCCTTCTGGCTATAGGAAATTCAAGCCTAAGTGCCAGTGGTGTGATCAAATGGGCCATACAACTAAAAATTACCCAAAAATGCCTTCTGCTGAATTACTGCAAATTGTGTAGTATCCGCTCAAGAGAAGAAACAAAAGTGGCTTGTTGATTCCGCGACATCTCACAATATGACTACTGATCTCTCAAAATTGACAATTAATTCTGAATATGATGGTATTGATGAAGTGATTATTGAAGATGGTTCAGGTTTGTCTGTGTCTCATATTGGTTCATTATCTATTGCATCGCCTAAACGTGTCTTTCAATTACGTAATACTCTTTGTGTTCCTACAATTCAGAAGAACCTTATTTCTGTTCATCATTTCGCCAAACATAATAATGTTTATCTTGAATTTCATCCTACTTATTTTTTGGTGAAGGATCGGATCAAGGGGGCGACACTACTCAAAGGCAATTGTGAAGACGGTGTGTACCCATTTCCAGAAGATCTGCCTCCAAAAAATATTGTTGCCTATGTTCATGAACGTACTACCACCAATGGTTGGCACAAAAGACTTGGTCATCCATCGTCCAAATTGGTCCATCATTTAATTCACACCTTTTCTTTACCCACAAATAAGAATGAATCCTTATCACTTTGTTCTTCATGTTCTCAAAATAAAGCCCATCGACAGACTTTTAATAATCATGGTCTCACTAGCACTACTCCATTGGATTTGATTTATACAGATGTTTGGGGTCCATCGTATGCCGTTGGTATTGATGGCTTTAAATATTATCTTATCTTTGTTGATCATTATACCAAATACACTTGGCTCTATCCTATGACTCATAAATCAACAGTTCAAACAATTTTTTCACAATTCAGAAATCTTGTGGAAAACAAATTTAATACCAAAATCAAGAGTCTTTATTCTAACAATGGTGGAGAATATATTGGTCTCAAATCCTACCTATCAATTCATGGCATCAGTCATTATACAACCGCTCCTATACCCCACAACAAAATGGTATGTCTGAAAGACGTCATCGACACATTGTTGAGACTGGTCTCACCTTACTCACAGATGCTCACATGCCCCTCTCATACTGGCCATACGCTTTTCAATGTGCGACCTACCTCATAAATCAAATGCCCACTTCCACCTTGCACAATAAATCCCCGTTTGAAAAATTGTTTCAACAAGCTCCAAACTATCTCAAACTCAAGCAATTCGGCTGTCTATGTTATCCTTTAACCAGACCTTACAATAAACATAAGTTGGAACCCAAGGCCACACCATGCACATTTGTCGGTTACTCGCTCTCTCAAAATGCTTATCTCTGTCTTGAGCCAAAAAACCGAAAGCTATTTTGCTCCCGACGTGTCATTTTCCATGAAGCGACTTTCCCTTTTGAGACATCATCCTCCATCAACTCCATGCTCATCTCACCTTCATCAGCAACTGAAGACTCTTCTGTTCAAATTTCCTTGCCACTCGTCTCTCTACCTTCTCCTCTTCCAACAGAATCTCTGGAACTGGGTACTGCTGCCTATCCATCATTTGCGAATGGATCATCCCTTGCATCTCGTCCTTCCCAGGTAAGTACTCCCTGCTCTCCTACTTTACTTTCTAGCCATATTCCTCCATTAGAAGTGTCTGCTACTACTGTGTCTGCACCCACTGCCGTGCGCACCCACACAATGACAACTCGTTCCATGCATGATATTTACAAACCAAAAAAATCCTTTGTCGTCACTAAACACCCTATTCCACCTTGCTTGGAACCTACGAGTGTTTCTGAAGCACTCACTGATTCCAACTAGCGCACTGCCATGTCCTCTGGATTGACTGCGTTGATGTCTCACAATACCTGGCATCTCGTTCCACCTCCCCCTCAGTGTAAAATTGTTGGCTATAAATGGGTGTTTCGGGTCAAAAGGCATGCAGATGGTCCAGTTGATCGGTTTAAGGGTAGATTAGTAGCCAAAGGGTTCCATCAGAGACCAGGCTTGGATTACAAAGAGACGTTCAGTCCACTTGTAAAACCAGTGACAATTCGTGCTGTCTTAACCATTGCAATTATGCACAGTTGGTCTCTCAAGCAATTAGACGTAAATAATGCTTTTCTTCATCGGCATCTTACTAAGAAAGTCTATATGCAGCAACCGCCTGGCTTCAAGAGTCTGGAACATCCACATCATGTTTGTTGTCTAACAAAGGCAATATACGGACTCAAACAAGCACCTCGTGCTTGGTATTCTGCTCTCAAAATGGCACTCTCAGAATTTGGTTTCATCAATGCTAAATCTGATTCATCTCTCTTTGTGTTTTCTGATGGTTCAATACTTGCATATTGTCTCGTTTATGTTGATGATTTGATCCTCACTGGAAACAACATGCCATTTGTTGCAAGTATTATTACACAGTTTGGTCAGAAATTCTCCATCAAAGATTTGGGGCCCCTGCATTTTTTCCTTGGCATTGAAGTTATACCTACTGCAGGTGGCTTGTTTCTCAATCAACATCAATATATTCACGACTTGCTTGCCAAAACTAGTATGGATGGAGTTAAGGATGTCACAACACCTCTCTCTGTCTCGGTTCCTTTAAAGATGGTAGATGGTTCCTCACCAGTTGATCCCACAGAATATCGACGAGTGATTGGTGCATTGCAATACCTCAGCTTAACTCGTCCTGATATCAGTTTTGCAGTCAACAAACTCTCACAATTCATGCATCGTCCAACACAAATTCACTAGACCGCCACTAAACGACTGCTGCGTTATCTCAAGAACACTATCTTTCATGGCATAAATATCAGGAAACCTTCAACTTCGGTCTTGACATGTTTCTCGGATGTTGATTGGGCTGGTTGCTTGGATGACAGGAATCTACTTCAGCTTATATTATTTTTCTTGATCCAACCCCCATCTCATGTAGCTCAAAAAAACAACATGCCATTGCAAGGTCATCCACCGAAGCTGAATATAAGGCCTTAGCCACTGCTGCAGCTGAGTCCATGTGGCTGTTTTCCCTCTTTCATGAGATGAAGTTTTCTCTACTACACTCACCAACACTTCTCTGTGATAATTTGGGAGCCACTCAGCTAAGCTTTAATCCTGTACAACACTCACGCATGAAGCATATGCAAATAGACCTTCACTTTGTGCGTGATTTTGTAGAAAAAAAGCTTCTTCATGTTCGCCATGTTCATACTCATGACCAGCTTGCTGACTTACTTACCAAGTTGCTTTCTAGACAACGAACAACTTTTCTACGAGACAAGATCGGCCTAGCTGATGGTAGCCCGTTCTTGCGGGGGTGTATTAAGGAAACTAAAGCAATCACAGCAATACCACCTCCAATATAGCTGTCACCATTTATGTTAATACTATATCTGTGTATTCCATTATTTTAGGATCAGGTTTTTCTTTCCGTTACATATCTTTGATTGCCTAAACTTATGCTTTCGGGTTGTATAAAGATATGAAATATGTACAGAGATAAGTGTTCCTTTGCAATAAGAATAATTACAACAGTTTTTGTATCCGCTTTAATAAATATGTTAACAAATGATAATTGTTTTTTGAATAATCTGAAAATAATTAAATATATTAAAAAATTAATTTTATAAAAAAAACTCTAAATTTTAAATCCCATAAATCAAAATCATATATATATATATATGCAAAATGTTTGTTTGATGCTTGAAAAACTTTTGCATGATATCTATCCATTGTCAAATTTGTAAGCAGAAATGATAAGATCAGTCGAGCCAAGGTTAGGTAATTGATTTTGTGATGGTAGATGCTAGTTTGCTTTGATATATTCTTAGTTTTCTTAGCATATATTTTCATGTGTATTATTTAATCATTTGTTTATTATTTTGTACTATTCTCATGAATCAATAATTAATAGTTAGAAAATACAAAAGCCACATATATTTATTATAACTCCTAAAAATGAGCTTAATTTGTTTTTTCCAATTTTTATATAAGCATAGTTAATAATTAAAACAATATTCTTAATATTTTTTTGTGATGGTAGATTCGTTGTTTTGTTAGATATTGTTGCTGGCCGTCATATCACAATAGCTCCCTCTGCCTCCTTCTCTGAACTACCTTTAAAGTAAAACCTGCCATTCTTTTGGTGGGGGGGTTGTGCTGCACTTGGGCTGTTTTTGCGTAGCAGCACTGGAATACATCTGTCTCGAACTAAAAAATTATTGCGTAGAAAAATTACGCTAGTTGAATGAAAGATTTATTTCCTGAAATTTAAGGAAAAAAATTATTCTCGACTGTTGTTTAGTGTTATCGACTGTGATTTATATCCTTAATTTTTCTTTACTAGGTGAAAAAGAGAGTATCTATGAACTTCTAATCTCAAGTGATTTTCTGCACAAGCTAGTGAATGTCGGATATGGCATCCTCTTCTACAACTGCTCAACAATGGAAGTATGATGTATTCCTCAGTTTTAGAGGCAAGGATACTCGTGACAATTTTACCTGCCATCTCTATGATGCCTTATGTCGTAAACAAATCAAGACTTTCATAGATTGAACCTACACTGTTGAGAACAATTGAAGATTCAAGAATTTCAGTAGTGATATTCTCAAAAAACTATGCATCTTGTTGTGTGTGGTCCGCACCATGTGATGGTGAGACCACCACATTAATTAAGAAGAGAGGCAGTTGGCTGCCTTTCTGACTTAAATGTGTCTGCTACTGTAGAAGACACTAGTATTTTTCACCAGAAGAGAGAGGAGAAAAACGGGAGAAAGAAAGGAAGAAGAGGCAGCAGAGCAGTCTGTCTTCTTTCTTCAATTTCGAGCTCGTTCACCGTTGAATTGGGCTGAGATTTTGACAGCAATTTCTATACACGCAACTTTTAGACAGCAACTTCTAGACATGCAATTATTATTTTAAATTTTAGAATAAAATTCTTTTTAAATAAAATTATTAGGATGATATTTATAAACTTATTCGGTTCTGTTGTAAATTTTAAATAAGGTTATAGTTTTTTTCTTATTTTATGGTAATGTTAATTATTACTTTATGAGAGTATCAGATGAGACCCGCAAACCAAACAGAACGGCTGGGAGATGGAGGGAGTGTGAGGGCCAGTCTTCAGTACCACTCTGAGGCGGCTAACGAAATTACCACTCAAAAGTCAAAACTCTGCTAACTTAACACTATATGAGTTTGATAAGTTTGTTTCATGAACGTATTAATTCTTCCATCTGATTTCTTTTTGCTCAGCTAGTTACTGTTCTTGCAATGAAAGTAATAGCAAGCTAGCATTGGAAGCAAGTGACGAGTGATCAAATTAAGATAGATCATATCAAATTAAGCTAGTATATATCCATCGTTAAGAGTTTGAGGAATTTTCTGACAAATATATGTTGTGTGGGTTCTTGTACTCTTAGACTTCAATTTCTCTTAATGAATGTTCAGCTGTTGAAGTGGGTGCTCCTTGTATGTCTTTAGGAGAAAAAGGAGAGCACTTATTGATTTCGATTCTTAGTGATTGAGGAAGACACGATCTTGTAACTGTCTGATATGGCATCTTCATCTGCTGTTGCTCATAAAAGGAAGTATGATGTGTTCCTTAGTTTTAGAGGCAAGGATACGCGCAATAATTTTACCAGCCATCTCTATGATGCTTTGTGTCGTAAGAAAATCAAGACCTTCATTGATGATAGGCTTGAAAGAGGAGAAGAAATTACCCCTGCCCTTCTGAAAACGATTGAAGAATCAAGAATTTCTGTAGTGATTTTCTCCAAGAACTATGCTTCTTCTCAGTGGTGTGTGGAAGAACTGGTGAAAATACTTGAATGCAAAGAGACTTATGGACAGATTGTTTTACCGGTCTTCTATCAAGTGGACCCATCTGATGTTGCTGAACAGACTGGGGGTTTTGGAAATGCATTTGCGGAGCTTGAAAGAAATTTTAAGGGGAAGATGGACAAGGTGCCAAGTTGGAGGACTGACTTGACAAATGCAGCCACTATATCTGGATGGGATTCACAGGTTACTAGGTACGTAACTATAGATTCTCATCTTCAACTTTTTTTTTTCTGGAATTATAGCAATTAAAATTTCTTGTGCATATATATTATAGTTTTTTTTTTCTCCTGTAAATCATTTGTGCTTCTTAGTTCATAGTACTTGTTGCTTGAAAAGGCACAAGTCTGTTCCGTTTTTTAGCGGAAAACTAACTTCCATCAACAGCCAATGGAAGGGGGAGATCTTGAGTTCAAAACCTCACCTTTGACAACATTTGCTTATAATAAAAAAAAATTCACTCCCAAACATTCACCAGTTTCTTATAGATTTTTTATTCGACGTAAAGATACAATTTGAGTTACATATGCTTCGTTCATTTTTTGCAGTCCGGAGTCCGAACTAGTAAGAGAAGTGCAAACTATCTGGAAAAGGTTAAATCGCGCATCCCCAAGCAAATTAAGAGGTCTGGTTGGAGTAGATTCACGCATTGAGAAAATCAACAAATTACTATCCATCGTGTCATCAGATGTCCGCATTATAGGAATTTGTGGCATGGGTGGTATAGGCAAGACAACTATTGCGGAAGCTTTCTTCTATAGCATCTCAAGTCAATATGAAGGCTGCCACTTTCTTCCGAACATAAGGCAGGAATCAGAAAAGGGTCGATTAAGTGATCTACGAGATGAACTTCTTTCTAAACTACTGGAGGAAGAAAATCTTCGCGTTGGCACACCACATATAGGACCTACTTTCATCAGGGATAGACTCTGCCAAAAGAAAGTTCTCCTTGTTTTGGATGATGTGAATGATGTACGACAATTCCAGCATTTAATTGAAGTGCCTCTGATTGGTGCAGGAAGTGTTGTTGTTGTAACATCAAGAGACAAGCAAGTACTTAAGAATGTAGCTGATGAAATATACGAGGTTGAGGAATTAAACTCCCAAGAAGCTCTTCAACTCTTTAGCTTGAATGCTTTTAAGGGAAACCACCCCCCAAAAGCTTATATGGAGTTGTCAATGAAGGCAATAAATTATGCCAAAGGGAACCCGTTAGCTCTACAAGTTTTGGGTTCCTTCTTGTTTGGCCCAGAAAGATTTTTCTGGGAATCTCAATTAAATGAGATTGAAAGCTTTCCTGAGATGAATATTTATGACTTGCTTAGGATAGGCTTTGATGCACTACGTGATAATAACACGAAGAATATATTTCTCGACATTGCATGTTTCTTTAGAGGGCATCAAGTTGATTTTGTAAAGCGGATACTAGATGGCTGCGGTTTCGAAACAGATACTGGATTTAGTGTTCTCATTGACAAGTGTCTCATTAAAATTTCAGATGACAAGGTTGAAATGCATGATCTTTTGCAAGAAATGGCCCATGAAGTTGTTCGAAAAGAATCTCTTGACAAGCTAGGAAGATAGAGCAGATTGTGGAGTTTTTTGACCAATAATCTGGTGAGATTCATATACACGAAAGTTTTCCTTTTCATATGGAATGCAATATGGTTTTACTAGTAAGTTTAAAATCTTACTTCAAACTTTCTTTCTCATATGTTTATCCATGCAGAGGAGAATGGTACATGGGTATGTGCATGAAGTGGAACACGTACGTGGGGGTGAATGAGGAATGGGTCTTTGTTGGTCACTAATGGTTGCTGGAAACTAGTGTAGTGGGAGGAATATTTCCTTATTGTTAGTTTCGTATTGTTAGTGATTTCCTATCTTTAAGCAGGTTGTTTACCTTTCCCAGTTTAGTGAGCTATAAAATATAGCCAATAGGTTGTTCTGAATTATGCAGAAAATAATAAATAACATCCTACTCTTGCCTCTTCTTCTCTTCTTCCCTAATTCTTTTATGGTTGATAGTAAATTACTCATCAATTGGTATCAGAACCTGGTTAAACCATGGACACCAGAGGAAAATCTAACGTTGAGTTCCGCAGCGAGGTCAATAAAGCTTTGGCTAGACATGAATTCAACTTCGATCAGGTGCATGGCACTCTACAAACTATACTGACTGAGTTACAAGCCTTGCGCGTCTCCAGGAGTCCAAGAATGAATCTTCCAGAGTTGAACCCATTTGCTCCTGCTGAATCATCAGGCCATAACTCAGAACCCGTCAATCCTCACTTAAACTGAATTGTCCAAAGTTCAGCGGGGAAGATCCAATGGGGTGGATTTACAAATCTGAGCAGTACTTTGAATACAACAATGTTTCACCTGTCCAACGAGTGTTGCTTGCCTCCTTCCATCTAGAAGGAATAGCCTTACAATGGCATCGATGGATGACTAAATTCCAAGGACCATTAACATGGGAGGAATTAACGAAAGCCATTCTCCGATGTTTTGGTCCAACTGATTTTGAAGACCCCTCCAAAGCTCTTTCAAGACTCCGACAAACTACCACCATTGCAGCCTATCAAGAAGAGTTTGAAAAACTCTCCCATCAAGTCGATGGCCTTCCAGAAACCTTTCTCATTGGTTGTTTTATTGCAGGTCTAAGAGATGACATCCGCCTAGATGTCAAGATTAAGCATCTAACCACACTATCTGAAACCATCGATGTCGTAAGGTTGATTGAAGAACAAAACCAACTTCAAAAGAAGGTGACACACCCTTACCGGACCCAACCAACTGCAGCCACAACAAAAACAAGCGTGAGTACTACTGTAGGGGTACTTAGACCTCCACCAAATTTGCGGCAAAACATGAACCCAACATCAAATGTCAGGCGGATTTCCAACCAAGAAGCATGAGAAAGGCGAGAAAAAGGCTTATGTTACTATTGTGATGAGAAGTTTATTCTGGGTCATCGCTACCAACGACCCCAATTATTCATGATTAGTGATACAAATGATCAAGATTCTGAGGAACAATCTGAGGTGCTACAAGCGGCAGAGGACCAAGAAGCTATTCCTGAAATTTCCTTCCATGCAATTGGAGGAACAACTCATCCTCAAACCCTTCGAGTGATGGGAAGATTGAGGAGCAAAGAGGTCATGGTATTGATAGACGGTGGAAGCACACACAACTTTATCGATCAATCCATAGTCAAAACATATGAGCTACCTGTGGTTCCTAATAGAAAATTCCAGGTGACCGTAGCTAACGGGGAGAAAATAGATTGCACAGGGTTGTGCCCATCACTCACCATCATGATACAAGGACAGATTGTTACAGCAGACTATTTTATTCTTCCGGTAGCAGCGTGCCCAGTAGTGTTGGGAGTGTGGTGGCTTGCGACACTAGGTTCGGTGAAGACAAATTATAAAAGGCTTACTGTTAGAGCTTTAGACGCGGGGACGCGCCAACGAAAGCACACAGCCTAGAATTCGGCAGCGACGGACAGCGGCAGCCTTGCGTAGGCAGAAACGAATTCGACAGGCAGCGTGCGATGGTCTATGCGAGTCTTTGAGCTTGCGACTTGGCATGGACGTGGGGGCTTAGATAATGGACCTTCTAAATCAGCAGCTGATGCAGTAGAATAGGCAGTTGGGACTGCCTCATGGGGCAGAACGTGGGGTGAAGTGGCAGCATCATGGGAGAAGAACGTGGGAGCATAACTGGGGTGCTCTCCAAGCTACTGAGATCGTGGGATCATGCCCCATCACTTGCTGGAAAATAGGCCACTAAGATCATGGAGATCATGGGGGAGAAAGTGTCCCACTATGTCATGAAAAATAGGAGATCATGGGTGAGCCTTGCACCTCACATGTTTATCTATAAATAGGCTGCAAAGCCTTTGCTATGTAGCATCCGATGTATGTACATAGCACACACACTCTTATTGTGTAATCCTTTGTTGACGAGATAAATAAAGGTTGAGAATTTTTCTTGTATTCTCGGTGTGCTTGCTTGTGTTTGTTCTTTGTTTACGACGAGGCAATTGTGAGAACTTCTTTGGGTGAGCGAAACACATAGTCGTAGGGAAACACGAACGAAAGGTGAGGCAAGGCTTAGTCTAGTTGGGACTAGACTGCCGTATTGGGTTGAATTTTAGTGCGAAAAATTTAACCCCATGACAATTGGTATCAGAGTGCGGTTGATTCTAAAAGTGTGCAGCAAAAGTCATGGAAGCTATTCGAGAACGGTTGATGCGTCTTAAGACTTTGATAAGGTCGGATGAAGAAGGTGAAGAACGTTCTGTCATTGATCGCTTGAGGGAAGCTATGGAAAGCGCTGAAAGGGCTGAGAGGTTGTACATTTCTCTTGCGGCAGAATCGAGTGAACGATTGGCAGCTGCCGAAGAGATGATTGCCATTCTGAAAAGGGCAGTGACAAACGCTCCTGTTGGGGTAAGTTCTTCTAAACCTAAAGTGCCTGAACCGAAGTGTTTTGGTGGGGCAAGAAGTTCCAAAGAACTTGAGAATTTCTTGTGGGACCTGGAGCAATACTTTAGCGTTGCGAAGATCGGCGTGGCTGAACATGTGGATCTTACCGTGATGTATCTCATGGGTGATGCGAAGCTTTGGTGGAGGACGAGAACCAAAGATAACTTAAGTGCTGGACGTCCAAAGATTGAGATGTGGGATCGTTTCAAGGAAGAGGTGAAGGAGCAGTTCCTTCCGAACAACACATCTTGGATTGCACAGGAGGAATTGAAAAGGCTCAAACATGAAAGGTCAGTTCGTGAGTATGTTAAATCTTTCAGTTCTTTGATTCTCGACATTGAGAATATGTCCTAGGAGGACAGGTTGTTCAACTTCATGTCTGGATTGCAAACTTGGGCGCAAGCGGAACTAAGACGACATAACGTAAAGGATCTGTCCTCCGCTATTGCTGCTGCGGACAGTTTGGTTGATTTTAAATCAACTACTAGAGAGGGCTATACATCAGCCTCCTTCAAGTCTAAGGGAAGAAACAAGGAGGAAAGAACAAAGAAGAAGTTCGGTGGGGGTGCATCGAAGGCTGCTGCCGCGGATAAGGGCAAGGCTAAGTTTATGAGTGCACAAGGTAAGGGTACTAAACCGAACTTCAATTGCTTCATTTGTGATGGTCCTCACTTTGCGAGGGAATGTTCGAAGAGGGAGAAGTTGAATGCTATTCGGGCTGGGGATAGTGATGAAGATGAGGGGGTAGTTACGCACGTCAATCCTATATGTGTGACAAACTGCCTGGTAGCAAAATCAGGGGATACGGCTGCCGAAACCCGCCCTATTGATCAAGACTTGGAGAGGATTGATGCACTGCGGAAAGGGAAGTCAGGGGCTACGGACAATCTAATGTATGTGAAGATTGGGATAAATGGCAAAAATGTGAATGCTATGCTGGATTCAGGTGCAACACACACATTTGTGGCAGATCGGCTGGTAAAGGAACTTGGCTTGCGGCTGAGTGACAGCCATACATCAATAAAGGCAGTAAACTCGAAGGCACAGAGGATTGCTAGGATGTCTTATGATGTGCCGATAACGCTGGATCAGTGGAGAGGTAAGCAGGATGTGTTGGTCGTAAATCTTGACGATTACGATATTATTCTTGGTCTTGATTTCTTACGAAAAGCCAAGATTGTTTTGATGTCGTATCTCAATGGAGTGATGATTGCAAGTGAGGGATGCCCATGTTTCGTCCCATGTTGTAACGTCGCAGCTGCGAATGTCGTGAAAGGGGGAAAAAGCTTGGTCTCGACAATTGCTATTGATAAAGCGTTGTGGAAAGGAGGGGAAGTGTTTCTGGCGACAATAGTGGACGAGAAGGTAGACTATTGTGGTGAGGTGCCGAAAGAGATTGCTAGCGTGCTGCAGCAATTCGAAGATGTGATGCCGCCTCAGCTACCGAAGAAACTCCCGCCTAGGAGGGCCATCGACCATCGAATTGAGCTGGTGCTGGGGACAAAGCCACCATCTCAAGCCCCTTACCGAATGTCGCCAATGGAATTGGCAAAATTGAGGAAACAATTGGAAGAGCTAATTGACTCGGGGTTTGTCCGTCCTTCCAAGGCTCCGTATGGTGCTCCGGTTTTGTTTCAAAAGAAGGCGGATAAGAGCCTTTGCATGTGTGTGGACTACCGAGCACTCAACAAGGTAACAAATAAAAACAAATATCCTGTTCCTTTAATTCAGGATTTGATGGACAGATTGTGTGGAGCCTCAATCTTTACGAAATTGGACTTGCGATCAGGGTATTGGCAAGTGCGGGTTGCTGACGGTGACGAGCATAAAACTACTTGTGTGACGAGGTATGGCTCATACGACTTTCTAGTTATGCCATTCGGCCTAACAAATGCTCCAGCAACATTTTGCAATCTAATGAACGATGTGTTATATGATTTCTTAGACAATTTCGTTGTAGTCTACTTAGATGATATTGTAATCTATAGTAGAGGCATTGAAGATCATGTAATTCATCTTTCTAAAGTCCTAAGCAGATTTAGAGAATATGAATTGTATGTGAAGAGAGAAAAGTGTGAGTTTGCAAAAGCTGAAATTATGTTCTTAGGCCACTTGATTGGAGAAGGACAGGTAAAGATGGATCCACGGAAGATTCAAGCCATCGTCGAATGGTCAGCACCAAAATCAGTCCTGAAACTAAGATCATTTTTGGGGCTTGCGAACTACTATAGACGATTCATTGAGGGCTATAGCAAGAAGACAACTCCTCTCTCGGATCTTCTCAAGAAGAATCGGAGATGGGAATGGACGGTTGACTGCCAACAAGCTTTTGAGAAGCTGAAGATAGTGGTAGCGTCAGCTCCAGTCTTGGGGCTGCCTGATTTCGAGAAGCCATTCGAAGTGCATACTGATGCTTCGGATAGGGCCATTGGTGGAGTGCTCGTACAAGAGGGGCATCCGATTGCTTTCGAGAGTCGGAAGCTAAGTGACGCGGAACAGAATTACTCGACGCATGAGAAAGAGATGACGGCAGTAGTGCATTGCCTTGGCATAATGAGAGTATATCTGTTGGGGCCGAAATTTGTTGTCAAGACCGACAACGTTGCTAACACATTTTTCAGGACGCAGAAGAAATTGTCACAGCGACAAGCTCGGTGGCAGGAATTCTTGGCCGAATATGATTTTGTATCGGAGCACAAACCAGGGAACCATAATCAGGTTGCGGATGCACTCAACAGACGCGAGGTAATTGCTACTGTTCTTGCTATTGTTCAGGTGGAGTCGGACATGCTTGGTCGACTTCGTCAAGCTGCTGGGGAAGACGCAACGTATAAGAAGATGGTTGAGCTTGTACGAGAAGGAACAATACGGAGGTATTGGCTGAAACAAGACCTACTCTATGCAAAGGGGGGTCGAATCTTCGTACCGAAGGGAGAGCTGTGGAAATATTTATTGACGGAGACTCATGACCCGCAGTGGGCTGGACATCTAGGTAGAAAAAGGATGGTTGCTCTCCTGTCACAGACTTATTATTGGCCGAAGATGGAGGACGACGTAGAACTTTACGTCAGGACTTGTCTTGTGTGCCAGCAAGACAAAACTTTACGGCAGCGTGAGGCAAGCTTGTTACAGCCGCTACCGATTCTAGAAAGGCCTTGGGTGTCAGTTTCGATGGACTTTATTGTTGGTTTTCCAAAGGTGGATGGCATGAACACGATCATGGTTGTCGTGGACAGATTCACCAAGTATGCGGTGTTTGTGGCTGCCCCTACGGTGTGTACAACCGAAGTGGCCGCTGAATTATTCTACCGCAACGTGGTGAAGTACTTTGGAGTACCTTCAGACATTATAAGCGATCGCAATGTGCGATTCACAAGCAGATTCTGGACAGCGTTGTTCAACATGATGGGAACAAGGCTGAAGTTTTCGACTGCCAATCATCCGCAAACCGATGAGCAGACGGAAAGGATAAATGTTTTGCTGGAGGAATATTTGAGGCACTACGTGACAGCGATGCAGCAAAACTGGTTGGAATTGCTGGATAGTGCGCAGTTTGCTATAATCTTCAGAAATCCTAGGCAACGGAAGCAAGTCCGTTTGAGCTGGTTTTGGGAGCACAACCCCAAACTCCTACCGAGATTGCAGTGCAGATATCGAGTGGGAAGAGTCCAGCGGCGTACAGGTTTGCGACGAAGTGGCAGGAACTGTTTGAGCAAGCCGAAGACAGCTTGCATAAGGCAAGGAAAAGGATGCTCAAATATGCCAATCAAAAGCGAAGATTGCTTGAATTCAGCGTGGGCGACAAGGTGTTGCTCAAGTTAACTCCGCAAATTTGGAAGAAAATTGTGGGGACGACGAAGCACCGAGGGTTGGTGCCAAGGTACGATGGACCTTTCGAGATCATCGAAAAGGTAGGGGCTGTCGCATACAGGTTGAAGTTGCCCGAACGGCTCAAGCTTCATCCTACTTTTCACGTAAGTTACTTGCAGCCTTTTATGAAGACAACGAGGATCCGAAAAGTAGTAAGTCGCAACGAGCTCCTCCTACGATTCACAAGCAATTTGATGATGGTATCGTCAAGATCATGGATCATCGTCGACTCGGCCAACATAGAAAGAATCGGTGAACAGAATTCTTGGTAAAATGGAAGAAAAATAAGGAGGTTTCATGGGAGAAGGATACAGATTTGTGGCAATTTGAGGATCAAGTGCAAGACTACCTCACGTCTATTCCGACGAGGACGTCGGACTCTTCTAGTGGGGGTGGTTTGTTAGAGCTCTAGGCACGGGGACGCGTCAACGAAAGCACACTGCCTAGAATTCGGCAGCGACAGCCTTGTGTAGGCAGAAACGAATTCGGCAGGCAGCGTGCGATGGTCTATGCGAGTCTTTGAGCTTGCGACTTGGCATGGACATGAGGGCTTAGATAATGGACCTCCTAAGTCAGCAGCTGACACAGCAGAACAGGCAGTTGGGACTGCCTTGTGGATAGGCAGAACGTGGGTGAAGTGGTAGCCTCATGGGGGCAGAACGTGGGTGAAGTGGCAGCATCATGGGGGCAGAACGTGGAAGCATAACTGGGGTGCTCTCCAAGCTGCTGAGATCGTGGGATCATGCCCCATCACTTGCTGGAAAATAGGCCACTAAGATCATGAAGATCATGGGGGAGAAAGTGCCCCACTATATCCTGAAAAATAGGAGATCATGGGTGAGCCTTGCAGCTCACATGTTTGTCTATAAATAGGCTGCAAAGCCTTTGCTGTGTAACATGCGATTTATGTGCATAGCACACACACTCTTATTGTGTAATCCTTTGTTAACGAGATAAATAAAGGTTGAGAAGTATTCTTGTATTCTCGGTGTGCTTGCTTGTGTTTGTTCTTTGTTTACGACGAGGCAACTGTGAGAACCTCTTTGGGTGAGCGAAACACATAGTCGTAGGGAAACACGATCGAAAAGGTGAGGCAAGGCTTAGTCTAGTTGGGACTAGACTGCCGCATTGGGTTGAATTTCAGTGCGAAAAATTTAACCCCGTGACACTTACCATGTCTTTCAAAAATGATGGGAATTTATGCATTTTTCAAGGGTTAAAACAATCAGGACACTTACCATGTCTTTCAACCCGTGACTGGTCATTTATGATATGAAAGCGAAAATTAACTAGGCATATATATATATATATATTTTCTAAATTTGATATGAAATCCGGATTTTAGCAAATCCAGATTGATCCCAAAGATAGGTACAAAACTGCTTTTACAGTTCCTTTTGGTCAATACGAATGGAATGTCATGCCTTTTGGTTTAAAAAATGCCCCATCAGAGCTCCAACGCATCATGAATGATATCTTCAATGCATATTCAAAATTTTGTATTGTTTATATTGATGATGTACTTATTTTTTCACAATCCATCGATCAACATTTCAAACATCTACATACATTCTTTCATACTGCAAAACAGAATGGTCTAGTTGTTTCTAAAATAAAAATTTCTCTTTTCCAAACCCGTGTCCGTTTTTTAGGCCATTATATCTGCCAAGGTACAGTCACACCAATAGAAAGGTCTTTAACCTTTACAAGCAAATTTCCTGATAAAATCACTGATAAAACCCAATTGCAGAGATTCTTAGGCAGCTTAAATTATGTTCTGGACTACTATCCCAATATTAGTCGTTTAGCCAAGCCTTTGCATGACAGGTTAAAAACCAACCCCACTCCTTGGTCTGACCTCCATACCAATTTAGTCAAACAGATTAAGAAACAGGTTCAATCCATTCCCCTCCTCCATTTAGCCAATCCATCAGCTCCTAAGATAGTTGAGACCGATGCCTCTGACATAGGATATGGTGGGATTCTTAAACAAGTACAAGGAAACAAAGAACAAATACTCCAGTATACATCTGCCCATTGGAATGATTGTCAAAAAAATTACTCTACTATAAAAAAGGAGATCCTTTCAATTGTTCTTTGTATTACAAAATTCCAAAGCGATTTATTAAATCAAAAATTTCTTTTGCGTGTTGACTGTAAATCTGCAAAAGAAGTTTTACGAAAAGATGTCCAAAATCTTGCTTCAAAACAGATTTTTGCCCGATGGCAAGCTATTTTAAGCATTTTTTATTTTGATATTGTCTACATTAAAGGAGGTTCAAATTCTATCCCTGATTTCCTAACCCGAGAATTCCTCCAAAACAAGTCCTGATGCCTCCTAAAGCGAGGACTAAAGACAAGGGGAAAGCACCCCAAACCCAGCCTACAAAACCAGAAAGCCCTAACCCTTCTGCAAAACTCATGTCTTCCGCCATCCAAGCTGCCAAACCTGTCAAGTCATGGTATGAGGCAATTATTGAAGAAGAAGAACCTACAAAACCATCAGAGGTCCAACCCGACACAGTTCAACATTGGGTTGACACCATATCAAAATCACCATAATTACTCCTGGCATTATAAAAGGTGTCCCAACAGGCCTCTAACGACTCCGCATCTCCAATAGGTAGTATTTCCAAATCCCTTTCAAAACCCCAAGGAGGTTTTTCTACTTCAAAACCCCTCCTTTCTTTACAACAAACCAGTTTTCCAAAGACAAAATCCAAATATATTTTCAAAACTACTTTGCAAAATATTTTAACTATGGAAGAAGGATTCTATCATGAAAATCCTTCCATTGCTACTTCAAAGATTTTCCCTCCAAATTGGTACTACAAACCCTGGAATTTAGCCAAACCACAATCCTACTATGCCACCATCCTTGAGATTACAAATTCCGTCAAGTTCAAACACTTCAAAATACACTCTGATCACACTGAACCCGCATATTCTACATGCATCATTCATAAAGTCCTCCACCCTACAGAATGGGGGCAACCCTTGCATCAACTTGTCTCTTTCCCCATACAATTCCAAACAAATCCTCAGGACTTTAATACTACATATACATATTGGGATTACCAACAAGCATGGTTCAATGCCTTTCTCCTACAAAATCAAAACCACAGCCATTCT
>Ga0307509_10003842_pt1 | contig 22271 bp, 15 predicted proteins | sample 10_EM_MG_FD_202245 | JGI IMG/M metagenome (GOLD analysis project Ga0307509, IMG submission 202245) | Populus trichocarpa ectomycorrhiza microbial communities from riparian zone in the Pacific Northwest, United States - 10_EM | ecosystem: Host-associated > Plants > Roots > Unclassified | place... | reverse complement strand
TATTCTTCTGCATCTTCTGTTTTAAAACTAGGACATTTTTTAATTAAATGAGTTGTAGTTAATTAGCCTTAAGGGTTTGAAAAATAGGAAATTTGAGGTTCCCTTTTTGAACTGCCGGAACCATACTCGAGTACAGTATCATACCAGCACCGGGGGCGATTACCTAAAGCCCGTGGTCTGTGATAACCCATAGTGCGTTACATGACCGGAATTTATGCACTAGACCAGAAAACAGACATGCCACACCTTCATTTCATGCTGTCCTCCCAACTATAAAAATCTACCACCCCCAGCCTTTGGTACTGGAACCATTTAAGCATCAGCACTTTAATATCTATCGCCAACTACAGGAAAGAATGGCTGCCGCACTTGAACAGCAAGTAGATCGCTATATTTGCGTGGGGTTGGAAGGTATTGAACGGCAAGAGTATTGTAGTATTGTCTCATTCAAGAACGCTATATATTGACAAACCGACGAAATACTTTCTGGTAATGCTGGCAAGTACGCAGTGTTTGCCACGGTGACGAAAAACCAGCTTGCCTCTATCAGTCGACGTCGCGACAGGAGTCAAGAAGGACTCCTCTTCCTCCGCCAGCAGCCCGCGAATACATTGATTGTCAAAATACTGCCAGGGTTGATTGAAGGAGTAGCTAAAAGGGAGTTCGCTGCTATGTTTATGGTAAAAGTGGAGAGGCTGGGACTAGGTTTTCGAGTCTGTGAGCTGGGTCCTACGGCGTTTGAGGGACTTGAGAGTCCTAAAGAAGGGGATTGCTCATGGATCCCATACATCCGTTACCCAAGCGTGGCCCACCCGGCCCGTTGGCAACTCTGGACAGAGCCACAGAGCCACAGCTCCCCAGACCCTTAGCACACCGTGGTAATGGAGTGTGGACTTTCAAAACCAATAGAACGCTTGGAGATGGTGGCTGGCTGCTGGTTCCACAACTCCAGGGGAGAGGTCAAGATCGTTCTTGTCATATCCGTTTCCCATGCCGACAAAAAAGTAAACATTGATCAACGGGAACTATACACCGCTCTGAATCTAGAAGTTAGTGAGGGCAGCCCTCTGCCAACCATAACTCTGCTAGCTAAAACCGGTCATGTCGAAATTGCCGATGGTAAGATTACCGGAACCCCCCTCCGTCTCGATTGCAATAAAACTTTCCTTCGCGACCCAGGCCAAGGCCAAAGGCCATATTATTTTCACTAAGAAGGAACTCAAACAGTATGGTGCTTATGTCCGTCAATCTTTTGACTATTAAGGAAACTTTCAGTGCAAACGCTGTAAGTCAACCTTGCCTAACTGTGACTTCAAAAATTGTGATCCATAGTGATTTAGTGAGCAGCTGAAGCTGTAAGGGTGGCAGGGAACGAGATATGCGAATGGGGGATTGAGTGAATGAACCGGTGAGACCTGGGTGGCTAGTCTCTTGCCTGGAAAATGGGAGGGGAAAAGGGAGTCTGGGAAAGATGATGCTTGGTTTCTGTTTTCTTTGTATACCAGTTGTCACAATTGATTTACATTTTCTGCTCAACTGAAATCTCACGACATTCCCGTGTGGGGTGCCGGGGAGCGCCAACAAGCTGGAGAACCAAAGATTCGAGTTTAGCCAGTTAGGACGCCTTGCAGAATTGGAATTCATAAATTATCATCGTTAAAGTGCTCGCGGAATTTTTCTCTTTTAACAAATATACCACTGCATGTGCATATGGCCTAAAAACACCACCCTCGCACCCTCCAAAATACTGTCCACCGACTAACCCTGGTATCCGAGTAGGGAGGTAAACCAGAAGTGATATGTGGCCTGAAAACCACCGGCGGTCAGCCGCTGCGAGAAAAGATTCCTTTCGTCCCTTTCCTATCTTGTCCATATTTTTAATAGTGGTTTGCTCGGCACACATTACGAAACAGATAGGAGGAATTAGTGATTCTGGCTTGTATAATGGTATTATATATCGGCGTTAGTACATATATCATGGAACCCTGTGTCCGGGGCAAGAGTAGCCAATTCCCCGAGGTTGGAACGGATAAGTATCGACGCTTTGCTCTGTATGAGAGGAGTAAGATTAGATGCCCGACACCAAAGCATTTCGTGTATTACACACTTTTGACAACATGTCGCGTTTGGAATCTGTCGGGAGCCGGGCTCGGTGGAGGCGCCCGACTGGCTGGGTTGGTTCGCGCTATCTGCCCGGACTGGGTCGAAAAAGGAATTAATGCCCAGGCGCAAGTCCGCGGTTGCCGGCGATGAATGTCTTTTGTCATAGATTGCGGGAGCTAAAGGCTCGGCCGCCGATGCACACAATTTACCAGGTTTTGACGCTGGGTGATATTTCGAAGGCTTTGCCTTAGTTAGATGGTGCAATTCCACATCAAAATCTCACAACCAGAAGGATCGGTAAACGAGCCCTTAGTTTTGAATTTGTAGGGCAAACTAGCAGAGACTAATCACAAATGCTCAAGGGCAGATGGTTGCTTTACTTCCATCAGAGTTTTTATTGCCCGGAAAAATTACCCACCTGATAAGCTAGAGCAAAAAAGAAAGCTATTGTCAAACGAAACAAAAGATAAAAGCAGACACATCAATCTACAGCCCTACAGCTCTGTTTCGGGCTGTGCTTGCCATCCACATTAACCCGCCCGAGGTACTTGCCAAACCAATCCCCTGCCAGATTCCCAATCTTGACACAAATCAAGATAAGATAAGCTTTTACAGCCTTGATCTACTCCGCCTCTTCTTTAAGGGTATCGTCGGTGACCCAGCTAGTGAAGCTCTTGATATTCTCGGCCTTCAACGGGATGCCAATTTCCACCATGTACTCAATGCCCTGCCCGAGTCTGCGCTGGTTAACGGCATAATTTTCAAAAAGCCATCCGCGATGCTCTTGGGCTCTTGGGTCATGGGTGCGGTGGTCGCGCGGGCCCCGGGAGCGTAGGCAGTGGCCAGGAAGTCTTGGTATTTAGGCTTAAACCAGAGGGTTCGGGCACAGTGATGGCGGATGGGAACGAGCATGGTCCAGACAATACCCTCACCGGGACCACTCCCGCCAAAGGCTTTCGCGACCGGACATGCACTGGCAACCTCCTGGGTGTATCCCATGATCACGGGAGCGCCTAGCCAGAGCCCACTGCAATCGACCAGTGTGGGAGTAAGTTCAACAGTGGCAATTGGTGTCGGGCTGGTTCTTGTGGGGCCGGGGTGCCTCCGAGTGACTGTTATTCGGGATTGTGGCTATCTCCCAATGCCCGAAGATGACAGTCCAGATCCTCTGCATATCCCCTCTAAGAAGCTAGTACTCACTGGGTGTACATGCGAGAACTTGCTTGACGAATAATACTGTATGACTCGAATCAGGACAGACTGTAGGTGACTTTGATGATTCGAATTGGTCTCTCAATCCGATCGGTAATAGTCGTTAGGAAATCGGCGCTTGTTCTATCAAATATCAGCACCTGGGCCTTGAACATCGCCGCCGGGGTACAGACTGTTGCTCTGGGCACTGGAAACCTAACCCAATGAAATATTGTTTTGCTATGGTAGCGGGACCGGAAGAGATCATCCTTCCCTGATCAATCTGAAATACTTTATCCATAAGATTGTATATTTCCTCTCCGGCCTGGTGCGGGTTCACGATCGGTGTTCGATTGGAGACATTGGTCATAATCTGTAGTGATTTTGCGTAATCGAGCGCGGTATTAACTTAGCTATCGGTTAAAGTCTCGGGGTGCCTTCTGGACGTGCTGGGTGTGTTGGCGGTCGGTGATATCTGGTTCTCCGGGTTTTGGGTGGTTGCGTGGTCACGGGTTTATTCGTCGCCCACTCCGTGCTGGGGGGAGCCTCTCTGTTACATTTGGATGCCACGTTGAGCAAGTACTGTAATCACTTCCCCCAGAATTTTGCCCCTCTCCCAACTAACTTGCTCGTTAAAAGGATTTTTAACAGCGCAAACTCCAAAGTCTGATGAACCATCATGACTGAAAATTTATGAGACAAAATATCGCTATCAATAGGGAAGCCTGTGTGAAGTAGATGACAAAAAGGATATCAATAGAGAATATATAATTCGGTGACCTGCCTCTTACAGTTTGTGGGCTGAGGGGAGCCATTTAAATACAAAAAACTCAATGACAACTGTTTCTTTCGTTCCCACACTCTCATCACACCATTTCCATATTTCCTCACGCTATCTGCATACCCCTTCTGCCCTCTTTTCCTCACCGCTTTTAGCGCTTCATGAACACCTCATCGTGCATGCGACAAGAGCCTGTGGCTCCGGTCAAACCTCCGATAATGTAATGGAATCTGCCTATTGTTCTCGCTACTGTACCTACCTGATGTTGAATGTTTCCTATTTAGGTTCTACAATAGTAGCGCTGCTCTCCTTACCTTGTACTTTCCTTGTTTGTTATACTTTCCTATTTGGTTATTTATACTTAAGCTCGCTTATAGCATTTTCTGCTACCCTTGTACCCATTAGGCAACCTTATACATTCCTACTTTCCTACTAGTACTACGGGATTAGTACATTAGTAGCGATCTCTTATTGTTTGATTTGATTACTTGTTTTGTTAGTTACATCCTATCCCCTCTATACCTAGGTTCTAGGATTTAGTTGTTTGCTTTGATACTATCTCAGCATAATAAGTGTTTGCATTAGGCACAGGATATTTGGTTATGTTTTATTTGTATTTAAAGAGCCTGCGATCCCCTAAGGATTCAGTACCTGAAGCCTCACAGGAACACTGTTCTTTAATATACTACAAGTTGAATGGTCACTCTATTAGTCCCTCCTCTTTCTTATATCTCTTGAAGATATTCCACCGAGACTTTTTCTCCTATCCTATCAGTATCTCCAGAGTTCCCTTTGGGATTCTTGAGATACTTAGGAGTAGGTTACAGACAACCTTCTCGTATCTTCCAAGTGATTGGTAAGAGCGGAGAAGTAGGAATGATGTCCGATGGCCAGGAACGGAGTGAGTGCCGGTGATTTACAACAATAACATGGAAGTGTTCATCATCCTCCTCATATTAGATCACCTCCCCTCGCTAATTGTCCCTCAGGATTGTCAGGAATTGCAATGGATGGATAGGAGATGAATTGATAGGATGACTTACATTAGCCGCTTCTGGCGCCGGGATCCCACCATAATGAACCTCTCCTCTCCTTCAACTGCAGCAAATGAGGCCCAGTAGTTTGCAACTGTCACAAATTTGAGCAAAATCTAGAGTGAAAATGGAATGCGACAAACTTACCAGCCCTCTGAAAGGTTGAACAGCCAGCTCCCGGCCTTCCTAGAATGAGCATCATCTCCCGATCTCAGACAGCCCCGGTAAAGCCACTAATAAGCTCTCTTGTCGGAGGCCTATTTCCAACCATGAGTACCACTACGGTGGATACGGATATAGGAGACCATATGAATAAAATGCGATTTGAAGTCGCAGATATGCCGGCAGGTAAAGTGAATGGTTACCTGCCAATGTCGTGGCTAAAGGACCACAACACAGACATTAACAGGGAAAAGGGCAGTCTTAAGTGGCGATCAGAATATTGTAAAGCCCACTGCCTAAGGAAAGAAATGCGCTTAGAGTTCATTACGGAGGAGGAACTCTTAGCCGAAGACCCAGACAATATCTTTGTCATGGGCATGGCCCATTACACTGATGAAGATGGCTAGGACATCAAGATTAAGATTCTCCCTGAATATAGAGACTATGCAGATATATTCAGTAAAGAGAAAATCAATGCTTTAGCTGAGCACAGCAAATACGACCATCGTATCGACTTGATTCCTGAGGCCAAAATACCAGATGGGCCAATCTATCCTTTGTCTAAGAAGGAATTGGACGCACTTTGGGATTATATTAGGGAAATGGAAGACCATGGAAAGATTAGAAGATCTTCCTCGCCAATAAGTGCCCTTATATTATTTGTACCGAAGCTTGATGGAACGCTTCGGTTATGTGTTGATTACCGAGGGTTAAACAAGATTACTATCAAGAATAAGTATCCGTTGCCCTTGATGAGCGAGCTTAGGAGTAGGCTCAGTAAAGCCACCATCTTCACAAAATTGGATTTGAAGAATGGCTATTACCTTTTCCGCATGGCGGAAGGTGAAGAATGGAAGACCGCTTTTAAAAGCAGATACGGTCTTTATGAGTACACCATGATGCCCTTTGGGTTATGCAACGCACTATCAACGTTCCAGAGTATGATCAATGATGTATTCTGTGACATGTTAGATGCCAGAGTCATCGCTTATATGGATGACATATTAATCTATACGGAGACAGTTGAAGAACAGGTCACCCTGGTAAGGCAGGTCAGGGAAAGGCTGCGGAAGGCACGCCTTTGCATTAGCATTAAGAAGTCAAGCTTCTATCAACGAGAAGTAGAGTTCCTTGGGTATAAAATATCGAATAGAGGAATCTCTATGACAAGTACGAATGTTGAAGAAATCCGGGCATAGACAACGGCCGAAAAGGTGGTCGATGTGCAAGGTTTTATGGGCTTTGCCAATTTCTATGATTGGTTCATAAACGGTTTTAGCAAGATAGCCAAACCATTACCAGACTTGACAAAGAAAGGGATCAAATGGACGTGGACTCCTTCATGTCAAGATGCATTTGACAAATTGAAGGAGATGTTTACCACAGGTCCAATTGTTAAACACTTTGATGATACACGTCCAACTAAGTTGGAAACCGACGCTAGTGACTTTGTGTTCGGAGTCGTATTATCTCAACTCTGTGAAGATGAGAAATGGCATCCTGGAGTTTTTCATCGTAGAAAGTTCTCGCCAGCAGAGATAAATTATGATGTCCATGATAAGGAGATGGCCGGAATAGTAGCAGCCTTTAAAGAATGGCATATATGTTGATGTCGGTTGATGATGAGATATTGGTGTAAACCGATCATAAGAATTTAGAGTACTTTGATACTACAAAGACACTATACCGTAGACAACACTGCTGGGCAGAGTTTCTACAACCGTTCAATTTTAAGGTTATTTATAGAGAAGGACGGTTAAATGAAAAGGCTGATGCTTTGTCGAGGCGTAGGGACTACCGCGCTGAAGGGGGGAGTAATTCCCAACCATTTACATTTTTTCGCCCTGGACAGTATATTGGAGAAGAGCCTGTCATCTTGCGACCACATGTGTTGCAGACTTGCCAAGGTTTTCGGTTGCAGACAACATTTCATGAGACTCTTATGAAGGCAGCTGATAGAGATCAAACCTATTTAGCAATACTAAAGGCACTCCTGGAAGGCGATAGTAAGGTCGATACAAATTTTGGTATTGAGAAGGACTTGCTCCTGTATAAAAACAGGTGGTACATTCCAAAGGATGAAGGTCTAAGGGGAACGATCATGGCAGCAGAACATGATTCAAAGATTGCTGGACACTTGGGAACATACAAGACCATTGGCAGGGTTAGGGCTAACTTCTATTGGCCAAAGATGGATGAAAACATTACGGAGTACGTTCGCTCTTGCGAGGTATGTCAGAATAATAAAGTCATCCGGCATAAGAAGTATGGACTCCTAGAACCCTTAGAAGTTCCTATGAGACCATGGACGGCAATGTCCATGGATTTCATTGTTGTGTTACCAAAGTCCAATGGGTATACGAAGATATGGGTCATAGTAGACAGGTTCTCCAAGATGGCACACTTCATACCACTAAGGACTGAAGCACATATTAAGGAACTGGCCTTGACGTTCGGGAAAGAAATCTGGCGCCTCCATGGGCTTCCTGAATGAATTGTCTCTGACGGAGATACGGGATTCACGTCTAAGTTTTGGACAAGCCTGATAAGCCCATTGCAAGTAAAGCTATACCTCTCTGCCGCATTCCACCCAGAAAGCGATGGGGAAACTGAAAGGGTTAATCAGATACTAGAACAATATTTAAGAAGTTATTGTTCAAATCAGCAAGACGTTTGGGTATCGCTGTTACCTTTCGCGGAACATGCGTATAATACTTGAATGTCGGAATCCACAAAGGCGAGAGCTTTTGAAACAAATGATGGATTCTCCCCACAGACTCAGTGGTCGGGGATAGTGTCGGATAACAAAGGAATACACACAGACAGCGAGCTTCTTGTGAAGGATGGGGAAGGCACGTGACAAGAGATCCGAGAAACTATACAGCAGGCAAAGGAAAGACAACGGAAATGGCATGATCAAAAGAGACAGCCAGCTGCGGAATATGTCACATGGGAAGATGTCATACAGGGCAGAGCTGAGAAAGCGGATAGGGTTATGCTCAACCGCAAGAACCTCCGTACAAAAAGGCCTATGGAAAAACTAGACGATAAGATGTTTGGACCCTTTGTTGTCAAACGCAAGGTGGGGTCTAGGGCCTATGAAATTGAGCTGCTGGAAAGATGGGACATCTATCCTGTATTCCATGTTAGTCTGTTGGAACCCTATCGTGAGGATCCTGTGGGCAGGCCTCAAAAGATAATACCAACACCTGACATAGTAGACAATGAGCGTAGCTATGTTGTTGCGGAAGTGGTTGATAGCCGCTGATATGGGAATCCTAAGTCAAAGTTTCCACAACGCTTTGTGCAATATATGGTTGCTTGGGAAGGGTACGGTCCAGAAGAGAATTCTTGGGAACCATTCGAGATGTTAGAAGAGAGCGCAATGCAAGCGTTGCAACAGTTCCATGAGAGGTATCAGTCTAAACCTAAAGACCATAGGGTTATAGACACTGGGAACCGTGGGACTAAGAGAAGACGTTGACGGTTTGAGGACAGACCAAGAGAAGAGGGGAATTGTGTAACGACCAGACGATAGGTAGCTACAATCACTATCACCTTAGCCCAAATAGTATACCAAGTGGTAACCAGAGGTGGTATGGTCTCTTATACTTAGTATATACATAGCTGGTAAACCAAGGATAAAGCCTAGAGAATAGTTGAGTAGCCTTGGGCACTCTATGAGGCAGGGTAACCTTTCAGGAGATTATTTGCATAAGGTCAAGAGAAATATGGGAATGTTACACGGACCTCCGAGACGACAACTATGGCCGACTGGAGGACGGCCTGAGTGGATAAAGGCATAAGAGGGCAAAGTTACCCTACCTTGGGAATTTGGTAATTATGCCCATGGGTGCCAGTAACCCTACTGAACAATCCAAGTTACCCTACCTTCACTGGGAAAGTCATCCTAGAACTTAGAGGTCGATTGGCTCACATTCTATAGGCTCTTAGATATTCTTGGGCACATATGCATCTGCGAGGGGAGGTGTAATGGAATCTGCCTATTGTTCTGGCTACTGTGCCTACCTGATGTTGGATGTTTCCTATTTAGGTTCTACAATAGTAACGCTGTGCTTTTTACCTTGTACGTTCCTTATTTGTTATAGTTTCCTATTGGGTTATTTACTCCTAAGTTCGCTTATAAGCTTTTGCTACCCTTGTACCCTTTAGGCAACCTTATGCTTTCCTACTAGTACTACTGGATTAGTACATTAGTAGCGATCCCTTATTGTTTGATTCCATTACTTGTTTTGTTAGTTAGATCCTGTTGCCGGTATACCTATGTTCTAGGACTTGGTTGTTTGCTTCGATACTATCTTAGCATAGTAAGTGTTTGCGTTAGGCACAGGATATTTGGTTATGTTTTATTTGTATTTAAAGAGCCTGCTATCCCATAAGGATTCAGTCTCTCAAGCCTCACAGGAACGCTCTTCTTTAATATACTACAAGTTGAACGGTCACTCTATTTGCCCCTCATCTATCTTATATCTCTTGAAGATATTCCACCGAGACTTTCCCTCCTATCCTATTAGTATCTCCAGAGTTCAAGTTGGGATTCTCGAGATACTTAGAAGTAGGTTACAGGAGGCCCCACACCTGTGTAAGGGTGGCTCAAACATACTATTGAACTTGGGGGGGTTTAGCTAACACCCCCCTCTGGCCCCAGCGTTGGGACGACACGTAATAGGCAGACCGCTGTGTAGTTGCTTGTTTGCTAGTTAAAAGAGGTCATTGGGGCAGCTGCCGTAACACTGTATAAGTCGTCGCCGGCCGACCGACCGAATGTCGTTCGCAGGATATATAAGAGGAGTATGGGTAACCGCCAAAATGGGCGTCCCCCATAAATGGTCTCCCCAGCACCTAGGAGTCTTCCATAGCCTACGGGTAGTAGGGTAGTCTTCCTTGTGGTACTTAGGTAGTCCATGGAGGCCCGGGTACTTTGGGGACAAATACCTCAGTAACTAGCCCGGACCTTCTCCCCTTGATTTGTAGCATTACTATGGGTTGTTATTGGACTCAAGAGGTATGAGTCTTATTACGGTAGAGTATGTCCCGAGAGGCTGGTTATGGGTAGCGCCCACTTAGCCAACCATCGGCTACATCTCACCGGAGGAGCTTGCATGTCAATTTATCAGATTGGATAGTCGCGTAGATTAAATGATGGACTGCATAGCTTGTATAAACGAAAGTACCACTGGGCCAGTGAGTCCACCACCTAGGTATTGACGCCAGTTGTTGTCATAATAGTTAGCCACTGGTATGACTTCGATAGGAAGAGTTTCTCCACCTGTAGTTTTATTGGCGATGCATTGCAGAAACTCATATCCTATTGCGGAGTTAAGTGTACCCGAGTTGGTCCGAGACTTCCGGCAGGATAAATCCTGATGGATGGTATACCTCAGACAAACCCTGCCCAGGACAGGGTGCTCGCACAAGGTCGGAAGTAGTGGTGAATGTCAAAGGCTTAAATCTGATATCTACTTAAGTTTAAGCGTTTGGCATTCTACTTCGACAACCAACTTTTCCTCGAGAGAACTAAATTGAGTGAAGCTTTGAGCTTAACTATATTAAGTTTTACCGTTGATTCTTCTCAATTATTTTACCTCATCTTTATCTTCTCCTTTGAGTGTTTGGTGCGGTCGCAACCTTAGAGTTCATCTGTCTATAGGGTGCCCCCGTTACAGCATGCTTATAGTCGGTGTTGATAGAACACTCCATTCACTGCCTCTATCGGTAGTAGTTGCGTACCTGGGGTGTTCCAAAAGCGGATGTTCACCTGCTGGAGCCACAGTGTGCCGAACTATGTGAATTCTTATGGCCCTAGGGCCGTACTGGGATGCCCAATCATGATGCTCTAATTAAAAACTAATTATGATTACTGTCACGCACACGGACCCAAGTGAAGTTGGATACTCAGATTTAGTCATGACGTCGGAGGCCTTTTCGGCAGTTGTGTAACAGCTTCCTGTGGGGTAGCGGTCTTGCAAGGGATATTGGTATTGACTCTAACCAAACCGGTGGTATAAACGAGAACAAGTACCGGAGACGCCAATATGTAATTGAATAAACTCTATTACTTTTATCGAAACTACTAAGAGAAGGCCAAATGCTTTAGGCCTGTGCGAATCTCAAAGATTCTCGAATCGAACGGAATAGAAAATAACTGTCCAACCAAGTATATTGAAAACTGTGTTAGTCGAAGTCTGATCTCTCTAAGCCCGGAGAGATACAGGTCTTTAAATACACTTGCGATAATCCATCTCGCATCAATAATATCCAAATCCTAAGGCATCAAACGATACCTAACCCTTAAACAATCCAACAATAAACAAGGCTTACGAACTTCCGGAGTTCGTATCCTGAAACAATACAAGTATCAAATAACAAGGCTTACGAGTATCCTGAGCTCGTATCCTAAAACAAAACATAAAACAAACTAACAAGGCATACAAGTCTCCTGAGCTCGTATACTAAAACAAATACATAAAACAAATCCATACCTAAACTGGTAACCTGTACCGGTTACACTCCGAAAACAAAATAACAAACTATTTGCTCAAAACAAAATCCATCTTCAATCTGAACTGCCGCTATCGTAGTCAGTTTCCAAGTAGGGGTCCCAAAACCATTTGTCAACTGGTCCTTCGTCCACATACTCAGTGAGGCCTGCCTCAGTAGGTGAAAGTCCAATGGTAATCCTCCCTGAATAGACTGGGAATTCTTCGCCAATCATGTTATCCGTCCACCATGCCTGTACCATTTCCTCCGCATGTTCCAATCCTTCGATGGGTTCCCAGCTATTCTCGCTCGCCGGGTAATCCTTCCACTTAACTAGGAACTGGCCTCGTCCATAGTGTTCTCTGTAATCCAGGACGGCCTCAACCTCCCATTCGGGTTCTTCGTTGATCAGGATTGGCGCCGGTTTGATATTGGATCGTCCTGGCAATCGTTCATCATCGTTCTCTCTGTAGGGTTTGACAACCGAGCAGTGGAATACTGCTTCCCTTCGGCGGTACATCCTGGCGTCCATCTTGACTGTGTAATTCTGTGTAATATCGTCGTAACTCAACACCTCGAATGGTCCGCGCCAGTGTGGTTCCAGCTTCTTCGATCGCCCGGATTCTGTAGAGAAGATGTCTCCAAAGACCAGTACTTGTCCTCCAACGGATACCGGAGGGCGTGGTGTTCTTCTCTTAGTTGCAGTTCTCGTAGACCGAATCCTGGCAAGCTTGAGAGATTGATAGGCTGAGTTCCGAAGCTCGTTGTGCCTGTTGAAGTACTCATCTGCAGCAGGCACTGAGGTCGCTGCGGTTTGATATGTGCTAAGTAGGGGATAGTCTCTCCTATACACTGCTTTGTATGGTGACATGTCGATAGTTTCCGAGTAGCCAGCATTGGTGCATGATGCTAGCTGAGGTAGGGATATAAGCCAGTTGGTTTGTCGTCTGTTGATAACGGTCCTCAGGGCTGTTTTCAATTCGCTGATCTTGCGTTCCGCTTGGCCGTTCGTCTGATGATGCCCTGGAGCAGCCATGATGTGTTCGATGCCCATTGTCTTCAGAGTCTGCCTCCAAAACCGAGAGGTGAATCGTGGGTCAGCGTCGCTGACAATCGAGGTAGGTAGGCCATGGGGCGTAAAGACGTAGTTCTGTAGTAGTTCCATGGTAGCGATTGCTGTAGCTTTTGTAGTTGTAGGAATCAACCAGCAATATCCTACTGCTCTATCGACCACTACTAGCACTGTGTCATAGGTTTTAGCCTTGGTGAAGGGTCCCATGAAGTCAATAGCATAAGAGGTAAAAATCCACGAGTGGAGGGGCAGCATCAGTGCATCACCTGAAGGGAGTGTGCTTTGTTCTTTACTAATCTGGCACAGTCCGCATTGCGCGACGAAATCTCGGAAGTCTTTCCTCATCTCCGGCCAAAATAGGTAATCTGTGGCGTATCGAAGGTTTCTCTGAGCACTGTGGTGACCCTTGTTGTGTATCTCGCTGATAGCCAATTCTCTCAGGGTCTCGCCGTTTGTCGCATGTCCTTTGGGTATGTAAAGACATTTCTCTCCTCCTCTTGTAGTAGCATAGAGTAGACCGTTGCCAATGCTATAGTGTTGAGCCTTGCCTCCTCTCGTTGTAGCTGTAGAATCGTTCGCCAGTTTCCATACAGGGTCCTGCCTGTAACCTTTGATCATTTGTTCTCGCCACATGCCTTCCAACTCTGTGGTTGCTTGTGCAACATCTCTCTCGTCCTGTACTCTTTCCAAGCGTGGGACATCGTCTTCTTCCTTATCGGTTGTATCATCATACACCTCATAGAGTCGTCTTTCGTGATGGGGGAGGCGAGGTGGTTCAATGACTGAGATGGTGGGGTTCGAGTGTGTAAAAGCGCTGCTATAGAGGGGACGCTTGCGATGGTGTCTGTGTGTAGGGCAGTTGGGTTCGTTGCACTCCTGGTGCATAGTCTGGTTGCAGAGTACCGCGTTCTCGAGTCTGCGTTTCAAAACACTAAGATCAGGACGTGATCTAGTGCTGAGTGGTGAGCCTGACACTGGTGGTGAGGCTGATGTAGACTTGGGTAGTTCTGGGTAGACTATCGGTGGACTGCTAGGCATACTGACTGTTCGTTCTCAATAGGTATTGTGGGTACCATGGTATTCACAGTGTTCATGTTTGCATGCTGTCTAGTGAAGTGCTGAATATACGATCTCATCATCCGATCGTCCAGAGTGGTAGCTCTCGTTGTCCTTTCATCCATCAGTACTGACTGGTCCCGTAGTGGTTGGCACTCTCGGGGCTTCCGTAATTGGTGGCAAACCTCCGGTGAGGTCTTCTCCTAGCTCCATATCGTCTCGTTCAGTTGCTTCGTTCAGGCTACAGTCTGATCCACATTCTGAGTGCCCGAATACTGGTAAAGGTTCAAAGCGTGACATAGTTTGAAGGTCCTGAGGTCTAGAGAATAAAGCGTAGATAGGGGTGGTGTCATTTTCGTCTTCTTCTGTAGGGTCTTTAGCGTAATGAGGGTTGTTGTCTGGTTCCTCATGAAGGCGGGATAAAGCGTCAGCTAAATAGTTCCACTTCCCTGGACGATAGACTATCTTCGCTGTGTAGGCACTGATAAGGTTCCCCCAGCGGATTCTCCTTCCACTTAGTTCATTTGCTCCCTTAAGGCACGTTAGGGGTTGGTGATCTGTAACAATCGTAAACTCAGCATCCCTGAGTATGTGATTTAATGCAGATAGTGCGTCAATTATTGCTAGTGCCTCCTTATCTGTTGTTCCATAGATATGCTGTGCATCGGTAAACTTCCTACTATGGAGCGCTGCAGGTCTCGCTGTTTCAGGTGTGTCCCCTTGTCCTACCCAAGCTCCACACCCTGAAAGTGATGCATCGGTTATCAACCATATTGGGACTCCGGATTTGTAGTCCACAGGATTCATAATACGAGCTCCTGCTATTAGTTTCTTAATATTTGTCATAGCTGCATCATGCAGTGCTGTCCAGACAAACTCCGCTGTTCCAGTAAGCGCCGTCAGGGGTGCTGTGAGTGTTGCTATATGCACTAAGAATTTGCTAATATAGTTGACTACCCCTAGGAATTCCTGCAGTTGGCGTTTGGTAGTGGGGGTGGTCCATGCTTCGATTTTCGCTATCTTTTCAGGGTCTGGTTTCAACCCCTCATCATCGATGATGTGTCCCAGTACTTCTATTCTAGGTGCGAAAAATTCGGACTTCTTTCTGCTTGCGTAAAACTGTGCTTCCTTGAGCTTTTGGCAGATAGCCGTAATGTGTTTCAAGTGGTCCTTTTCTGTATCAGAAAATATGAGGATATCGTCAATGTATACCCATACAAACTTCCCTAGGAAGTCTGCCATCAGGTCCGACATGATGTGCATGAATGTTCCTGGTGCATTCATATCACCTTGCAGCATGACTTCACTAACGAATCCCCCAAAGGGCGATTTGAAACTGTTCTTCCAAACGTCCTCAGGTTCAACCCTGGTCTGAAAGTAAGCATCGCTTAGGTCTATTTTGCTGCGGTATCTGGCTCTTGCCATATCGTTTAGAATTGTTGTTTGATTGGGTATCGGTTCATCATCATTTAGCGTGATTCTGTTCCTTTCCGTTAGGTCCACTAGTGGTCGGGCCCTCTTGCCATCTTTCTTATATTGGACAAACATAGGTGCCGCTCCATGCACTGCCTGGCATCTGATAACTCCTTGTCTTTCCTCCTCTCTGATCTACTTGCTCAAAGCTGCTGTATGCCGTTCAGGGACAGAATATGTTGGTAGTGTTCGGACTTCAACGCCCGGTTTTAGCCTAATCCTGTGATTGATCTTCCTCAGGGGCGGTAATCCTTCCAGTATTGATTCCGGAAACACGTCTGCGTGTTGATCCATTATCTCCTCTGTAGATACTACTGCTGCTCTGACATACTCGCTGGTGGGGGTACAGTTTACCCTGACTCTGTGTTTCGGAAATTCAAGGGTAAGCTTGTGGCAGTCTATTGACGCTTGGTGTTGCATGAGGAAGGGCATTCCAATGAGGGCGTCGTATTTTGCTAGGTTTCCGATTATCATCTTGGTGTTTGGGACTTTCATTTTCCCAACCGAAATCTCCACTGAACATTCCTTCTGGCTTTCGGATCTTGATCCTTTCATAGCCATATGAATCTTGGTAGGTTTCGCCAAGTCGATACATGGTATCCCATGTGTGTTAACAAAGTGTGCGCTGACAATATTGGCTCCAATCGTTCCAGTATCAAAGAGAACCTTGGCTTTCTTTCCATTTAGGTGTATCGTTCCTTCTAGAGAACCATGAGGTTTGATGTTTGCTGGCCGTGTAGTCTGGGATGTGGCATAGGATTCAATTTCGGTAGCGTGGATGTAGACTTCATCCATTGAGTCCTGCTCATATTCGACCTTATTCGATCTTGCTTCCTTCTTGACCGCTTTTCCTTTGCCTTTCTTGTCATCCTTCTTAGAAGGGCATTCTTTGGACATATGGCCCTTTCCGCCGCAGGAGTAACAGGTTGGTCCACCTTTCCTGTCGTCTCTATCCTGCTTCTTGTATCCTTTGGTCGGCTTGCCTTTTGATTTGTGGCGGTCCTTTGGTTTCGAGCTGCTTGAAAAGTATTCCCTCTTCTCATTCTTGTAGACTCCTGTGTCCCTAAGGACTGCATCTATTCGTTCAACATCCTTGATGAGCTGTTTGAAGGTATCGTCTTCATCGTACACTAACTCAGCTTGTTGTCTCAACTTCGGATGCATGCTGTTGTACAGTCTTTGACGGAATATATATTCGGTTATCACCTCTTCTGATAGTTGGTTCTGGTACATCTTGAGATCGACAATAACTTCTGTGATCCTTCGTACTTTTCCTTCTTTGGTGACCTGTTGTACTGCGTTAAACTTCTCAAAAAGGTTATCCTCTTGGCGGGTGCAAACGAATAAATCCCTTAGGTGTCCAACTAGTTGATCTCTGGTGATATCATCGCCAAACTCTCTAAATGCTTGGTGACTAGCTTTTAGTACTCGCTTCGTGGTATAGAGTATCCAGTAAGTTCCAGATCCTGGAGCGTTTGGTGTCCCTCCTGTTAGGTTCAGGTATAATCGGACTGAAGTATACCATGTCTCAAAGGCTTCTTCTTTGAGATCGTCTCCTTCACCACTGAAGGTTGGAGGCTGGTGTAGCTTTGCTGCTAACCTCGTCGTCCTCTCTAGTACTGGGTCTGGAGGAGCCGCAGGGGGATCAGCCGGTCCTGCTTCTGACATGTTGTCATTACTTTCGCTGTCGCTATCACTGCTTGAACTGTCTGGGTCAGGAGGTGGTGCCGGTTCCCCTTTCTTCTTGGGTGTCGATGGGAACTCTCCTGGTCTGGTGGCTGTCTCCTTCTCGAGTTCTTTCGCTGACTCCGTTAGCACTAGCTGTGCTTCGTCTCTGGATAGCTGTCGGGCAGCCTCGTCGATTTCGAACTGCTTGCTCGCTTACTTCTACTCTCTTCGAGCCTTATCTTTCAAGGACTTCTCAGTTGGCTTGGTGAGCTCCTCTCGAGAGATCTCCTTGCCTGTCCTTGTCTTTAGGTTCGAAATGGTGTCTTCGTTGACTTGCTGAAGTTAAAAAAATGTAACCGCTTCCTGTGGGGTAGAGGTCTTGCAAGGCATATCGGTATTGACTCTAACCAAACCGGTGGTATAAATGAGATCAAGTACGGGAGACGCCAACAAGTAATTGAATAGACTCTATTACTTTTATCGAAACTACTAAGAGAAGGCCAAATGCTTTAGGCCTGTGCGAATCTCAAAGATTCTCGAATCGAACGGAATAGAAGATAACTGTTCAACCAAGTATATTGAAAACTCTGTCTGTCGAAGTCTGATCTCGCTAAGTCCGGAGAGATACAGGTCTTTAAATACACTTGCGATAATCCATCTCGCATCAATAATATCCAAATCCTAAGGCATCAAACGATACCTAACCCATAAACAATCCAACAATAAATAAGGCTTACGAACTTCCGGAGTTCGTATCCTGAAACAATACAAGTATCAAATAACAAGGCTTACGAGTATCCTGAGCTTGTATCCTAAAACAAAACATAAAACAAACTAACAAGGCATACAAGTCTCCTGAGCTCGTATCCTAAAACAAATACATAAAACAAATCCATACCTAAACTGGTAACCTGTACCGGTTACAAGTTGTATCATCTGGGCGTTCAGCTTTATCGTTCAGGAGTTCCCTGTGAAGACGCTCATTCGTCGCCTGAAGTTTCTTCGCAATGTCCTTGACCAAGACTATGATCTGTCGTAGAACTTCTTCGACATCTTCGCGGCTGTGGTCGGTTTTTATCTTTGTTACTTGACTTTTAATAGGGGGGAGGGAACGGGCAAAGTTGTGGACAGAGTCCAGTTGTTCGCCTGTTAGGCACGCTGGGTTCCATACGAGGGCCGTTATGTATGCTTTGACCTGATCTTACCATGTCTGGTATATTGCCGTGGACTCGTGTGGGTTCATGAAGCCACACCCGCTTTTTGCCTATGATATTTCCCCGAAACGGCCCCTCCTTGAGGCAGGTGTGAGTTCACTATTGAGTGATGGATGTGCCGTACGTCAGATATTACTAATCTCAAATCTTCAACAGCAGGCTTGAAGGCTGGCTTTTTACGGAAGACATGGACAGACTGTCCGAATATAATGAGAAGTCAGTAAACTGTTAAACTATCAATCATTATCATAATAAGTCATGATAGCTTACGGCCTTAATGCCTCCCCCTGCAATTGCAGCTGCCGGGGGATGTCTTTTTCTGCGCGTTGCATTAGTGGAATCGACGCTTTGTGTCAAGATGGCTTGAAGTCTGCGGGGGCGAATTAACGTTAGCATAGTAGGGACTCAATCGACGGTCAGAAAGTCCTTACGTCTGGTTTTTGTCCTGGGCAGGGTATTTTGGTCATTTCGGAGGCATTGTGGGAGTAAAGACTATTAGTGGACTTAGGAAAATGTGTATTGGGCAAAGCGCACACTCGGGAGATATGCAGATGGGTGAACAAATCTGTATAAATCGACCTGGACAGCAGTGGGGATTCAGAACGAGGGCGGAGTTCCCAGAGCGTGGTCCGCGATGAATCAATCAAACCAAAGTGATAAGTTGACGAGAAGTATGACTGGGAGATGTAGCAATAGGAGAACTACCGAGTGCAACCTTTATGGCCAATGGTTGCGCCTTTGTAAGAGGAAGAGAACAAACTTGTAGAATTTGGCCATCAGGACGTTAATGGATGAGGGGTATAAGGTTCATTTTGTGATAGCCCTATGATCGTCGTTGTGATGTTGTGCGATGGTGTGATTGACGCAATTATGCTAATCACACAATGCGTTTTGAGCTACTTGTTGAGCCGTGACTACACCTCATCAAGGATAACACAGAAGTCTCAGCGGACGATCGTAGACTGATCTCACAACAACACGACAACTGAACAAGTGAGAACTGGAAACAAGGGAACTCCAAGAGGCTTTGATTTACCAGTACACTACGATCTAATTGCCTATTAAGGAAACAACGCATACAAAGAAGGAATGAAAGAATGAAAGAAAGAAGACATATTCATATGGATATCAAAAGACTCTACAGATTGCTAACACTGTGCAAATACTCAGACTTCGGAAGCCACAGCCGATATGCCACAATTGAAACACTGAATCTTAGAGAGCAATTTCGTGCGCTGGCTCTTTGACAAAGGATCTGCACGATGCGCGACATCTTGATCTGTAGGATGCTTCCTTCCCTCATTAGTTAACTGCGCCACATGAAAGTCTAACGTCGCGCATTGTCGTTTTGGCGAATTTACATCACAAGGTTTGGCGCCAATAGGAGCTGAGCGCTCAAAGATTTGGTCGCCATGCAATGGGCAACTAGTCGAATCCAAAGGTGGCTGAGTGTTCAGCTGGCTGAGGTGTCTGATTCCGAGTGGGACTCGATTGACTGTCGAAAGAAGGCGAATCCCTCCTAAGAGTGGCAATATGTCAGATATATTGTCTCCTACTGTCTCAGACTCTGAGACGTGCGATGACCATGCAGAGGTGGAATCACGAGGTAGGAATAGGTGAGGTAGGGATTGGCTCGAATCTCCAGAGTCTGTGCTATTGGATCATGTCTCGCAAATAGGCGAAGTATGTTAGTCATTCGCCGCATCGCCATTACTACTCTCACCCCTCTAAGAATATGCTAGATCTCGCAGTCAGCGCATATGCATATGGCCTATATGTGCACTGGGATCACGGGCCCAATGACGCAAGTTATCTTGAGCCAGATAGTTGACCCTTGTCAACAGCAGGGTATTTTGTGATCTGTCGCGTTGATCACGGTAACAATACACCTTCATTTCAAGTGGCTCGTCAAGTATTTGATTTGAATGAAGCCATATTCTTACTGATTCATCATTCTCTATGAAGATATAATCCCAGCTACTCAATGGTTGATCGCCATGGCTACTTTGCCACGAGCAACCTGCACCTGTGGTGCCGAGTATGTAGCGGATCTGATGATGGTGCACAGTTCTGTAAATCATTGCTGACAACCCATACATCTCATAGGAATCCAACTCGGCAAAATGCATGTCTTGATATGCGGGGGACGCCAACGTAGAGAATTATAATCAGGAGTGATGTTTACAATATTCCTGTTATGCTTGGACAAACCCAGGCCACGGCTTGAAGGAAGCACATTCATGATACGCAGTGCATGTGGCCACCCAAGCAGAGTGCTCCAATCTGTATATCAAATGTTAGTGGGTGAAAACACAAATCATATAAGTAAATGGGAAAGGATCTAACCTATTGGCACTATGTTTTGAGGATGGAGATTCCACTAGTAAGCTTGCAAGAGCCTACCTGGCGCAGGGTGATTATCCGGAGAAGGACGCACAATTTCATCTTCTCCATTATCGGAGTTGTCGGCCTGTGGTACAGGGACGACATTCCCTGATGGACCAGCATTGCCCTGTTGAGCATAGATGAGTGGTGCCGGGGCAGGGTTGACAACGGCTTGAGGTATGACATTTTCAGAGGCAGCGCCAGTGGCTGTTTGAGCCTGGGCGACAGGTGCCGGGGGAGCGTTGCTGACAGCTTGAGGTAGGACACTTTCTGACCCACCGCTATGGCCCTGAGGAGCCACAATGCCTTGTGGTGGTGGTGGAGCGAGATTAACTTGCTGCACTTGAGGCTGTGGTACTCCTGGAATTATGGCCACTAGAGGGTTTTGTGGAAGTTGACCTGGGTTGGGTATAACCATTGCCGAACACTAGAGAAGAGGAGGGCCCGGAGGTAGAAACCTTGGGTCCAGTGTCCCCTGGGCCAACACTAGCCATGGATTGGCTAGAACACTATTAGCACTTTTGTCGTATCTTGCAGCTTCTTAACACAGTGCTTGATTAGGTCAACGAGCACGTCTTCGACGTCCCTTATATGAGCCTGATTATTCGCAAACACAGCAGTGGCGATAAGATCGCAGGCAGGCAACAATGTCCTCAATCCTGTGTAGATTTGGCGGAAGTCCCGGTCAGGATACCTGGCATGTTTGTGATTTACTAGCACAAAGTTCCTTGCAGTCATCTGATCTTTCACACACTTCCTCCAAGCCTTATACCGATCCTGGATGGGTGTAACGATCCTACTCTAGTAAAGATTAATTATGCAACAGGTAACAAATGACTTACTTATTCTTTGTCTTCTTAAAGACGAAAGAGTATTCTTCTTTCCGAGATTAACTTATAATCTCTCTTCTTCTTTAGACTATCCTATAGTCTTCGTATCTCACACCAATATCTTATTGGGGAGAGGTGGCGAGGGAACTTCTTCGTATCGTGATTGCTCTTACGCTAAAGAGCTAAGTAAAGGTAAAGTTATATTGTAGAAAAGTACTTAGATGGTAGCGTGAAGATCCTATATCTACGGCCCATCGTGATCCTTTATATAGGCCTCTTCCCACAATAACCCTGACCCTGGTGACTCATAACTCGAGTCACGCGGTCCTATGACTCATAATGAGTCATACCCGAAATCCATCAGATGACTCCTATGAGTCACTGCGCAACATGCCTTAAACCAATCATAAAACATAAAACATATCAGGTGCGCAAAGCGCGTCACCTGTGTGAAACTCGTGACTCATAAAGTGAGTCACGCGCAAAAGTCATTACATCATTATGACTCACAATCGTGAGTCATAGAAACATCAACCAATCATAACATAACGATGACACGCAAGTGCGCGTCATGTGAGAACTATGAGTCAACTGACTGCATAGCGTGAAACAAAATTATGACTCATTATCGTGAGTCATAGAAAAATCAACCAATCATAACATAACGATGACATGCAAGTGCGAGTCATGTGAGAACTATGAGTCAACTGACTGCATAGCGTGAAACATAAACATACCTTATGACTAGTAACTACTAGTCATGTGAAATCTGCCTTGCTTAGTCACGATTTGTGACATTAG
>Ga0307509_10003841_pt1 | contig 22273 bp, 26 predicted proteins | sample 10_EM_MG_FD_202245 | JGI IMG/M metagenome (GOLD analysis project Ga0307509, IMG submission 202245) | Populus trichocarpa ectomycorrhiza microbial communities from riparian zone in the Pacific Northwest, United States - 10_EM | ecosystem: Host-associated > Plants > Roots > Unclassified | place... | reverse complement strand
CCGCCACCGACCAAGGACTTCCGTGATGGAAACGAGCTCCCTGCCCGAAACCAACCTGACATGAAGCCATCGTGAGATAGGCCCCAAGGGCGTTGATTGGGTGATCCCCCCGCGCCGTCCCAAAAACCACCTGCCACAAGAGGTGAGATTGGGATGAAAAAACGTTGCTGGCATTCTATTGGAGTGGTCTGAGATCCGCTGGTATAGAATAGGTTTTCCCGAGCAGTACTAGTAAAAGATGCTATCCCATGTCATCTTAGACAAGCGCCGTATCACGTTCGCTTGGGTTTGCTAGGAAAGGGTTACACCTGCACTCGAACCTCTGGGGTTCTGGAATATCATAACATAAAAAACAACATCAACAACGACAACAATGCGAACCATTGACGGCCAACGGTTTGTCACATAAACTGTCAGCTTATTTATGTATGGTACTAACCTTTTGTCAATCGTTGACAAGATATCTGCATTTAAACTTGTTTTCACTTTTTCTGATAGGTTACCGTAATTCATCATCGGTTGTCTATTATTAAATTTCTTTGTTTTTACTTTGACACAACCAGTGTCTGGAGCATTCACGCGGTACCGAGGCAACCAATAACAGGGCTGGCATACATCTGGGGTTCGACAAGCGACCATTCTCTTTGCCCAACGCAAACCTTGGTGCCTCCTCCACTCCACTCCACCGCCCTCCACATCTTCTCTTTGTCCCCCCCCCCCACTTCTCTCTTCCAAAGATACTACCAGTGCTCTATCTGTTCCACTTGGCTCTTCACACTTGGCCCTCCACATCCACACAAATCACACACCCATCAACACTCCAAATGTCACTTTGCGTTAATCGGCTGCAAGAAGAGCGGTACTATCTGCTTACCTCCTGCGATGCCTCATTTAACGGAATGAGAACTGAAACTAACTCTGTGTGCTATAGCAAGCAATGGCGCAAAGATCACCCCTTCGGTTTTTATGCGAAGCCCGCAAAAACTCCTCAGGGTGGACTTGATCTGATGAAATGGAGCTGTGGTATCCCTGGAAAGGAAAAAACCATGTGGGAAGGAGGGCTATTCAAGTTGGATATGATATTTCCCGAAGGCAAGCGATTACCCCACTGGCCTCACTATTCGGAGTAATTATCGCTAATACGGGGGCCTGATTATAGAGTACCCAACGAAGCCCCCGAAATGTACTTTCATCGCAACCCTTCCCTAGAATTTATCACACAACCGTTACAATCCACTAATTAACGTGATAATAGGCAAGTTCGTGCCACCTCTCTTCCACCCCAACGTCTACCCGTCTGGCACCGTTTGCCTTAGCATCCTGAACGAGGACGAGGATTGGAAGCCCGCCATCACGATTAAACAAATTCTCCTCGGGATTCAAGATCTTCTCGACGACCCAAACCCGGAGTCGCCAGCACAGGCGGATGCCTATAATTTGTTCAGGAAGGACCGCCCTGCATATGAGAAAAAGATCAAATACATTGTTCGAGTGAGCATGCAGCATCTCTCCTTGTACCCCTTTTCTAAATGCTCACATTTAATAGGAAAACCCAGCTCCTTGAACCTTGCACTTAATTCGAATGTCAAGGGCATCAAAGATACCGCTCGGAATGCCCATGGGGGGAGTTGTCGACGGGTCACGTATGAACATTTTTCGAATAGTCATCTTCGAGGCAAACACTCTAGTTAGGTTAGCAGAAACAACGGTTTGAATGGATCGCCTTCATCTAGCCTATTAGGGGTTTCTCTAGTATGATCTGATTTCCAGTTTCCAAGCTCCTTTTCGCCCTTATCCATACTCGTTTCCCTGCTTGCTCATGTATTATATGACAACCTGCTGCGTCGCACCTTATATATATTTTCTCCTGCTCTCGTGCTCTATGACCGGAGTGAAATGGTATGGGGCGCATCTCATAGTATGTTCCGAGTCACCGGGCTCGGTTTTATGTTGTGCATTAAATTATTGCTCCATTGCGATATGGATCGAGGCAGCGTTGAGTAAGCCATCCACCCTCTATCCGCGAGCGAGAGAACCAATAGTCCTGGGGCTCTTCATAGGGCACAGTGCATAGTTCTTCCCCTCCAAATTTTCACAACCTACTTTTCCCTGTCTCGAAGAATCTACGGAGAGTTAGACTTTCACACGTTCCTCATCCTGCGAGATGTCGTTCCTTAATCTGTCTCAAAGGTCATCCCATATCAGTCAGCACGGAACAAAATCGCATCCTGATGACCTCACATTCGCTTTGGTGTTCCCTTCACTCAAATATCAGCAACCTCTGCACCTCGTTCGAAACTTTCGCCTCTTGTTTGCAACTTGTGTCCCACTGCAACTCGTCCCAGGCAAGAAGGACCCGGAAACAGGGATTAGATTTTTGTATAGTAAACCCCCTGCGATTATCTGAGCGCTCATACGGAATTGACCCCCCCTGTTTCCGGGTACTTCTTGCCTGGGACGAGTATTCTCGCAGTCAACTAAAGCCCCACCAAAACACCCCGCACTACAGCGCCCAGCATAGTCTAGCGCACTTAATCAAGGCAACCCCCGCAAGCCAATCCACCACCCTTACCATTCCTACAGGATCAGATCGTTCCACCTATTTATTCCTCCACCCATTCCCTCTATTATATCTCTTAGCGGAAAGACCCATTCTTTCTAGACGCAGTAGTACTGTACTGTACTCGAGTACGGTAATTGGGGCAGTATTTCGCACATAGGTTAGGCGCGATCTAAACATACCTACGCTGATCGCCAACCTTGACATTGTTATATAATAAGACCGCACCGAAAAGGGGGAATAAAGGTCAAAAAGATCGACGAATGCCACACACAAACATTCAGCTGTCCGACGACGTATGTACCTTCGTTCCCTCATATGCAGGGCACATTTTGCTAACTCACCTTTCCCCAAGCGGATAATCAAGAGCGCCATAACTACAACTACAACTGCGAACATCGCGCATTCAACGACTAAGGTGGGGGGTCATTCTTTATTTACTGTTGCTGTGATAGCAGAGGGGGGTAGGTCGTGATAACTAAGATATATGAATGGTGAGAGAAAGACGTTAGCGACACTACTGCTAGCGTCGAATAGGTTGCGACAGCGGGTTGAGATCACAAGTGGGAGGCTGGAGGCTATCCCCCGCACCAGAGCTATCGATCATGCACTTGTTAATCAGAATCCTTCGTCTTCCGGTCAGAGCCAAGCTAGTTGATGGTGTAGCGAACGAGCGCTCGGAATGTTTCATTGGAAATACCTGGTCAGAACAATAAATTGTTGTTTGTGGGGGGATGTAACAGGGGGCAGATATTTATTTTTTTGCGAGTTCCTATTGGAATATGCTCTGTTTTCTTTAAGAAAAGAAAGTGCCAGATAAGTACACTACTTTAGACAGGCGGAGGGATTTTCATTACAGAAGTGAGGGAACATGAGATGCATACTGGAGAGGCTAATTGATTCAAGACATCATTTTGGAAACCACATTGGCGTACCAACAAAAGAAAGATTTGCTCCAAAGCCAAGCCTGCAAACCTTATCTAGATCTCAACTCTGTAATCCGTTTACACTCCCGGCGGCCTCACGGCATTGTAAGATGGGGGAGGTGGAGGCGGGGGAGGGGGATTACCTGCCGGGGGGGGAGGTGGTGGGGGGCTACTGGCATGCATGGCCGAGTATGGTGATGCGCCAGGGGCTTGGGGTTGTTGTTGGCCGTAATACGCCTGGTCTAATCAATGTATTAGTGGTCGGTTAGAACAAGTGCTGGAAAGTGAGCTTTTACAGTATTGCATGTACGCCTGGTATCCGCCATACGGGGCGTAAGGGTCTGCTCCTCCGTAATATGCGGCGTATGGGTTGACGTGAGATGAACCGGGAGCGCCGGGGGCCCCAGATGCCGCTACTGCCGCCTGTTGGGGGGGAGGTCCGGGAGGCGGGGGAGGCGGTGGAGAGGACGATTGCCCGTGACTGTGGTTTAGACTATGGGGGGCTTGGCCTTGGTTCTGTCCTTGAGACTGGTGTCCTGACATGGGCGAAGTATAAGGATTGGCATTGCTACCTCCACCGTAACTAGGGAAACGAATAGGCTGAGGTTGCTTTTTATGATCTTCGTACTGAGATTTGACTGAGGTTAGAAGATCATCACACAGCCCTTTTGCCCTCTGGACTTCTCGTGGATCGGGCCCACTGTGTGGTGTTAGTACCTCATCCCCTGGCTTGAGTAGGGGGTTCGTACGTCACATGAAGATAGAGTGGTTCGTCGCTCTCATGACCAAGACCATGCTCCATAAAACCAGATCCGCGGCCTTTAATCTGCACCCTACAACGTGTCTCCTGCTGAATGTGTTTGACATACTGGCCACCATGTCCGACAACTGCCGCTCGAAGATTGAAGCCTGGAATGGGCTCGAGATCAACGGGAATCTTTTCTTCAGGCCATTTGCGCTAGTAGGGAGGTCAGTTAGGTTTTCCAAACAAGGTGATACTTCCAAGCCCACCCTTCCGTACTCGTCCCGCTCAACGGGCTCTGGTGGCTCTCTCCTCTTGAATCGGCGTTCATCGACAAGATTCGGAAGATCCTGCTTCATAAGCTCCTCAATCTTTGACGCAGCTTTCTCCAACCCCTCCTTGGTCGTGCTAGTTATATGTAGGTAGAGTGGTGGATTCTATTGGCCAACTCAGATAAGGATCGCGGTAGGATGGTGGGGGCGGGTTCATACCTGAGGAGTGGCCATAGACTTGTCGGGATAGTAGGCGCCGCGGGTAGTAACATCTTTAAGCGCAGAATGCGTGAGTACTCTATACACTAAAGCAAAAAACATGGGATCATATATGAGGGTAGATGGGTCGTACCGGCGCCAGTTTCTTCTTTAATCTAAACAAGCACGGGTGACAGTCAGCGGCAAGACACCAAAGGGTTATGCAAAACTATTTGCACATCATATTTCAGCTTAAATGGCTCCTCCTTAGAACTTGAGCTGTGCATAAGTGTAAAGGCTCGCCCCGTGCACGTGCAAAATACAAAGGGAAGGAGTAGTCAATAAAACTCGCAACCGGGAAAGGGATCGATGTTTACCATTTTCTGAGTGGCGCCTTTTGTCAGTGTGTATCGATTGCGAAGGTCGTTAACTTCTATATCTTTGATATAGTCACCATCTGCTATATACATGTCACTATTGAATGTTGTTGTGCTAGGCGGGCTGGAAGATTTTCCGGCACTCTATTAAAATTAGCAAACGCAAACGCTAGCTATAGAGGGAATTTCCTCACAGAACGGATAGGTGGTACGTCTACGTGTTGGATACCGCGCTTCGCTTGGATCTGGGCGTTGATACGGGCAGCCGCAGCAGCTACTCGATGCCAGTTAGCAAAATTAGAGAAGGGTCGGGTGGTGTAGAGTGGACAATGGGGCTTACCTGCTGCGGCCGCTGGGTCGGGTTTCGGCTCTTTCGCTGGCTCGATAGGGGGGCTCTCGGTCGACCTGCTCGCGGACGGGGGACTCCTGCTTCTCCGGCGATCGTCTCGACGGGAGGAGAATTGGTGATGAGGATTGGGAGAGCGAGAGCGACGGTCATCCCAGCGGGAGGCGCCGCGACTGCTAACTGGTTTCCCTCTCTCAGACTCCCGATCTCTGTAGTCCCTAACACGATCTCGCCCATGGGAAGTGCTTCTTTGGGGTTCATCCCACTTGCTTCGCTTCCTACGGTCCGATGAGTCGTCAGTCATTGCAAATCGTGTTTTCTATGGGAAGGTGGTCGAGGATGTTGTGGTGTGAGTTGGGGGCGAAAGGTGGTCGAGGTTGAGTAAGGAAGGACTGTCGATGGAAAGGGCAGGGGAGGCTAACGGGAGAGGAGGGTGATGTGGAGGAGAGAGGGCGGTACGGATTGAGTTGGACAAAAATTAGAAGTTCCCACGTTCAGCATTCCATCGATGACTCAGCAGATCGTGCCCAGTTGATTGCACGTGAAAAGGGTCTTGGCAGCTGGCTCTCCCAAGCAAGGGCGAAAGTCCCGTGGGGAATTATTGATGCAAGACCCTGAATCTGAGAAAATCCTGCCTCCTCCATAAAACATCACCCTTCACGAATATCCACCTCCTTCAATGGCGGCTATTCGCGCTGCCTGCTCGTCCCTTTTGGGCAGGCCTGCAGTCAATGCTTTGTCTCGTGCGGTTGGGAGAGCCTATGGCTCCTCCTCCTCATCCTCCTCCTCAACATCAGCCATTTATTACAAGGCCCTTCACCGCCGTGTGAATCCTTTGCCCACGACCGACCCCCCAGCATGGTCAGCTTCAGCTGCAGTTTCTTCAATTCTCTATGAGACTCCGCTACCTTCGTCCAATCCCCCGAAACCTCATATCCTGAATTGCCTTGTCCAAAACGAGCCAGGTGTTCTCTCGCGGGTTTCGGGTATTCTAGCAGCTAGGGGATTCAACATCGACTCCCTAGTCGTTTGCAATACTGAGGTTCCCGACCTTTCCCGCATGACAATTGTCCTAAGCGGACAGGACGAGGTGGTCGAGCAGGCACGGAGACAACTCGAAGACTTGGTCCCTGTTTGGGCTGTTCTGGATTACACCGCGTCACCTCTTATTCAACGTGAACTTTTGCTTGCAAAAGTCTCTATCCTCGGCCCTGAGTATTTTGAGGAGTTACTGGCTCACCACCGTGAGATGACTGCTGAAAATGCAGAGGCGCTTAGTGGGCATGGGGTTACCCCAAGGGACGGGGACTACCACCCTTCCAAGCTTCCGATATCCCAAGCATTGAGGCACAAACACCAACATCTTCACGCTGTAACTCAATTGACTCATCAATTCGGTGGAAAGGTATCTGACATCTCTGAGAATAACTGCATCGTGGAGCTGTAAGAGCACTTTTTGAGAGATTAATTTTTTTGCTGTTTCTTTTTCTCTCTACTAACGCGTAGTTGTGGATGAAATGTAAGCTCAGCAAAACCTTCCCGAATTGATGCGTTTATGAAGCTTATTGGGCCTTTCGGTATTCTCGAGTCTGCAAGAACTGGTATCATCTCCCTTAAGACTAGAATCATACAGGGACAGGGGATAAGAGCTCTAACTATCTGGATTATAGGGCTTATGGCGCTGCCACGATCTCCTTTACAAACGAGAACTGAGGATATTGAGGTCAAGGATGCGGGTGATGTGGTAGATGCTAGCACACTCCCTCCTGGCTAGGCGATAGGTACCTTTTGTCTCTTTGGGTCCAAATCGACGAACACAACACGCCGTGTGACTGTTGTATCAACTTCCAGCGGACTTGATATAGGCGAGACCCGGATTTAGCATTTCTTTACAGGAGATTAGAGCTTGAGCGCAACTAAGAGCCTGGTGTGAGTGAACAAAGGTCGCTAGCGACTGAAGTCGCCTAGAATGTAAATAGGTAAAAAGTTGTATTTGTTTTTTAGACTGTAAAGACAGACTAGCCAAAGCCGTCAAACTAGGCCCACGTACAAAGAACGCCGAAGAGAGGAAAAAGAAAGCAATGACCACAGAAACCCAAATTATCTTAAATGAATATTTGCTTCTATGGGATGAGTCGGATTGTAAAACACCTCCATCTGCAGCTTGCCAACGCGCACCAAACATAATGCCTCGGCCTGGACAGCCAGCCTTCCACCCAGCGCTCTTCTCATCGCTTCATACCCTACACTCCCAAACTTCCAGCGCACAGGAATCCTAGGCGTGGTAGTGCTTCCCTCCACTGCTGGCTTGATTGCGAACGGTTTCGAGGACTCAATTTTCCCCAATTCGTTACCCTTATATTTTGCTGTGCCATTGATTGCTTCTATTGTAACTTTGTCTTTGCGGAGGGGATTGTTGACGAGGAAATCGGCTGTGGAAGATATCAGATGTATCTGGAGTTGACCCAGAATATTTGTAAGTACTTCACTGAGAGAGGTGGGTGCTAGTATCTCGAGGTTTAGATATACTTACAGTCGCAGACTCAATAAAGTTCGGAGGGGAATCTGATGGCCCACCCATTCCGGGCACTGGGAGGCGTGGGGTCGGAATGGTCACGTTGAAGTTTGAGAGAAATTTGGACAGCAGTGGCATGGAGGGTAGGCTGTTGGCATGTGGGCGGATAGTAATTGTGGTATTGCACCCTATCCTCAATGGTAAATTTGGGGGGCACTGGGAGGATATATATATATATGAAGGCACGCACCAGATATGTATTCACCAGCGAGGCGTTTACCCGTTTCCACGGCCTCGTGCCCCCCATGATCTTGTGGGTCCCAAACCGCCCCGATGGAGAGGGAGTTTATACCCGTCATCACGCGCCCGTTGGCTATGCTCGCATTTCCTAATACAAACCCACCGTGCGTGATGTGAACACTCATGTAAGGAACAATAGCCTCCCAAGGTGTTGGATTTTCAAAACTAAGGTCAATGCCAAGCGTGATGGACTGGGTCGTTGTGTCGGAAATGATGATCCCATTGACTTTTGGCAATGGCATTTGAGTGGTCGGAAGTCCATCAATCTTTATATTTCCGGAGGCAGGGATATTCCTAACAACGAATTGACCAAGGCTGGTTCCAATTCCTACATCTGTTGATCCATCAATGCCGAGAAATATTGGTTCTGCGCCATTAGATAGGAGCTTCTGAACGATTTTATCAAAAATATCGTAATCCTCAATGTCTAGCAAGGAATCGCGAAGCTCAGCCTGAACAAAAAGGAGCTTGGAATCATTTGAGGTGGTTGAACTTGCTGGGATCCACTTTGGAAAATGCAGGGTTCCGAACTTCTGGCCTTCATAGGTTACGTTCGCAGTTGCCTTTACGCGACTGACATCTAATGAAAAGTTCATTTTTGGAGGCAGGCGAACTGTGGCAAGCACATCTGCACTCAGTCGTAGTGTTGCCTCTGGCGTCCCTGCTGGGGCATCTGGGGAGGGAAGCTGAAATTTAACATGGGACAAGCTGAATGATTTCACAACGTTATCGAAATTGTTCCCTGGAAAGGGGATTGGGAGGGTGATGCTTCGAAGAAATTCTCGCAACCAGCTAGGTGCATCGGAGTTTGGAGATTGCGATCCTTGAATGTATACGGTGGTATCTTTTCCGTGTAGATAGGTGCCTAAGAATATGTCGATTGGTGAGATATGGGAGCCTGGACATGTAGTTACGAGTGCCTCCGGGATGTTGCGAATGATTCCAAGCACATCCACACTAATGTCGGTTTTAGGTTCGATTGAGAGGTGGGAAGTCTCAGCAGTGGCTACATTGACTAAATCACCTGCCCTACACCCAGACAAAAGAATGACAAAAGATAGAGGTGGTACATCGAATTCCACTGGGTACTGATTTTGTACAACAGCAGAGATATTGACACTGAGGGCTTTCCGTTCTGGAAGAGTTATCTCTCCAACATTCATCCGATTAACAAGGAACTTAGGTAGAGAAGGCAGTTCTGGTTGACCATATGTCAGTCTATTGACCGGGGTATTCTATTGTTTGTATATGGAACCTTCAAAGGCCATCTCCTCGGATATCTTCAGAGTCCCTAAGTGAAGCAGGCCTAACTTCAGTCCTAGATCAGCCACACCGAGCACCATGATCTTCCCCAATGCCCCAAAAAGATAATCGATGGATAAGCTCCGAATAGTATGCAGAGATCCAAGTTTGAGGTCTGACACGAAGTCCAGCTTCGTGATTTGGCCATTCCTAACAACGATTGTCATTGGCGGGGCACTCACTGTGCCGAGGTGGCCACCATCATAGTCGGGTAAATAGATATCAATTTTGGTCGCGTCTGTCGATATCGTGTTGATAATCCAAGCTCCTGTGCGCCCTAAGGTCCGTATAGCCTTGCGTTTGACGCGACTATCATCTATCAGAACTGTAGCTTTTGTGCGAACCTTCAATCCATTAATGGTAAAGGAGTCAAGGGATAGACTAGTGATATCTAGGACAACGGCTTCTTTGGCATACTGAGCGGCGGCTGAAGGGGCAAAAAGTCCTAGCGATAAAATGCTGATGGCACTCAGACAAACAAGTACTACAGCAATCAAAGCAAGCTTTCTCGGCGCGCCGGCGCTCCGAGGGGCATCGGCAGGATCCGCAGGAAGTGATGGGTCCACGGCATAGCCAGGAGAAGCTTGAGGGCTGGATGGGAGAAGAGGAGTTGTCTCGGTGGAAGAATCGTGGGAAGGCTTTCGTGGGGACATCGGGTAAGAAGTATGCGTCGGTAGAAAAAGAAGTAGAGTGGGAGGAGTTATGGGGAGTGAAGTATGGGGGGAAACTTGATCGAGCGGATAGAGCGATAGGAAATGCTGAGTAAGAGGCTAGAGAATTTGTTTGTTGCGAAGAGGAAGTTGAGGGGAGAAGGGAAACAAAGAGAGTGGGAAGGATGGAGGGGGGAGGGAGGGGGGAGAGATAGTGGATTTGGGTGGGGATAAGAGGAAGAACATAGTGACGACAGTGGCTGCGTGTGATTCTGACTTGTCATGTTGACCGGCTAGTGGGACGGGGACAACGGACCGGTGCGTGAGTCAGGTCGCGGGATTGCGCTGCCAGTTCATCTAGTTCGGGAAGCGATGGACCGGCCAGCGAGTTCATAAGAAGAAAAAATGCCAAGAATCAGCTTAATCATCAGGCTGAATCATGGCCACTTCTGCTGGCCATTCTCTACTTGTAATTTCATCGTGTATTCGGAATTGGGGATTAGTAGGAACGCTAGTCTTAGGAGAGAATTCCAACAAGTTACCCAAGCTAGCTACATGCGATGATGACAATTGATGATTTTAGTAGCAGAATGGTAGAGAAGCGAGAAAAATTACAAGCAAGACAAAAAAGACAGTTCAAGTCATCTGAATCCCTACTCCAAGTCCATCCTCCCATCCACAGTTGACATTTCAAGCCCACATTGATTTCAATTTTGGATCTCACTCAGGCCGTCTTCCTACTAATTCTCATTGTTTCTTTTTGCCTGAGGCACGTGAGCCTTCATGAGTCTGAAGAGAAGAAAAAAAAGGGAGGGGGAAAGAGGTAATATACGAAAGGGTTATTAAAAGCTGGAAAACTATGTTCGCTAATCGTAAGCAAATATCCGTGAAGATGAAGGTTATGCTTTCCGATTTCTAAACACCTCCTGGAGTATGAATGAGTGATCTTACCCTTCTAGCCACGAAACTCATTACCACCCTGAGCCGTAATAACAGCTTCAATACGACATGGCATTGATGATACGAGCCCATTAATAAAGTCCACTGGGAGACTTTTCCACTCATCTAGGACAATCTCTCTTATCATTCCATTCCGATAATCTCAGCCAATCCTTCTCTTTACTCGATCTTGGATATACCGCTAAACCTCTTCGATAGGGTTTAAGTGAAGCGAGCAGGGTGGGAGTATGATTCTCTCAAACCCACAATCAAGTGATTCTGCCACATTGTAGTCCTTGGTAAGAGATGGTGCGCCATTTTCGATGAAGTAGAGAATTTCCTGTCTTGCTGTCATCTCTTGAAACAAGAAAGGGAAGATCTTAGGGGGCAGGACTTGCTCTCTATAGATGTACCAATCAAGCCCCCCTTTCCTCTTGGTACTTCGGGTCTTATGTACTGAGACTGTGTGTGGTTCACCTAGCCCAGTAAAGTAGTTGAAATCGTCCGTGTCCGTGGGGAACTCTTGTTGTAAACGTAGAATAGATGCTTGAGGTTCGGCTAAGGTCTCAATTGGGAATCGGAAGAAGTGGCAGGGGAGTTGCGATCCATCATAGCCAAACATAATTCCTCCCAAAACATTGCTGCTGATCCCCTTGGAAATCTCCGGTCAAGATTTTGTGGTAGGTACACTTCTCCTGGCCGTCTAAGCACTCCCTTCGCATGTGAAGAGCCGGGTGTACTGGCCTCGAAATTAGACTCATCAGTAAACAAACCCTTTTGAAAATTCAAGTTTCGGTAATTTAAAGCCCACTCCAGCCGCGCTGCTTAGGTTCTTACGGTAAGAAAAAGCGTTTGGGTTGGCCGGCGTCTACGGATCGTATCGGCTGCCAGGATGTTGGATAGGGTATTGCTACAAATATTGAGTCCGGATTCAGTAATCAGCTCATGAAGGGGCTTGCGGTAGTGGGTGGCATCCCGAAGGGCAAGAGAGATAACAGGCCGCTTTTCCTCCTCTGTTAAGGCCTGATTGTGGCCTTTGCGGGCAGTGGGAATAGGACGTAGGTTCTTCTCAGAACCGGGATCTTGAATTTGAGTTTGGAGCCTCTGTAGAGTGGACAGCTGAATAATATTGTTAGGTGATAGCTTCAGCGTGAGGTATTCCGACAGCTAGGACCTTAATCGTGATTATATCGGAGAACTCGTTAAGAAGACACGAGTAATGTAGGCTAGATATAATATTCACTTCGGTATAGACAGTCGAAGTATTGGTAACGAGATAAAAGTGTAGATAACTTATTATATTGATAAGATCTCTTCTCCGTGCTTGGTGTGTCTAATAGCAGCGAAGAGGCTTCGATATTTATATTCCGCGTCTGAGCAATCACAGTATACATGCTAACTCTATACTAACTAAGTACTTTGCCCGCAACTCTGCGAACTTCACCTGAGTGCGAACACTCGTAGACCCTGAAAACTCTCTACCACACCTTTTCTGCTCCGATGGTCAACTTATCGGTCTGCGCGTCTGTTATCCCTGATGGTGCGGAAACCACGTCAGGTGTCAGCTCATTCGTTTATCCGTTGACAACGATGGTTACGAATTATCTTGCCCCTGTGCTCACCGAGGGTAGTCTAACTCGCTGGACCGAGGATGGCCATTCTTCGTTGGTTGGTTCCGTCCAGAATTCGACACACGACTGCATATCGTATTCTGGTCTTCCGGCATTACACGACTTGTCCTAGGGATCGTACCTATGGGCTTCTTCCCTCGGACTCCATCTTTTACCAACTTGTCCTCTGTGGATGCACCCGATCCACTTACTGGGCATAGTAACCTCCTTCATACTCTACACGACTTTGTAGGTACGAGGGGACTAACCTTTGTGCGAAACGTCCCGTTACCTTCGACCCACTCTTCCGACTGCCTGGCTTCAAGTGTCGGTAAGCTTATGCGCCGTTGTCCGATTCACCTCCTTCTACTTGCATAAGGTGCCCAAAGGTCTCCCCTCATTTATCCTGCGAACAGGATCCGGTCGGACGGACGGCCGCGACGCATATGGTGTTATAAGATGTGTTCCGTGGATCGTGGTCTTTGGTGTTGGGACGCAACTACCCAGGCGGCCAGTGATGACGAGCCATCCCAACGCCGGGGCTGGAGGGGGGTGTTATCTTTTTCCTTCGAAGTTCGTATGCGTCAAGGTAGGGTAACCTTACCCTGTAAATCCTTACGGGGAGTCCGTGCGCCTAACAAATATCAGCACAGGTAGAGAGGGGGACATTAGTGATTGCTGCGATTTGGCGTATGGAAAGTCGCACATTGCCCGGTAAATTGGCAAGTCTGACAATTTGACCTCTCTTGGTGTAACGGGGGCACTCTGTAGGAAGACGGATCCTAAGATTGCCACCGCACCGAAGACTCAAAGTAGAAGTAAGGATCAAAATAAAGATAAAGATAATTCAAAGTAGAATCAAGCGGTAAAACTTAATATCGTTAAGCCTGAAAGCTTCACTCAATAAGTTCTCTCGAGGATCGTTGGTTATCAGAATAGGGTGTCTCTCGCTTTAGTTAAGTAGAATAATGTAAAGCCAGAGGTCACCCGTCAACTATTCTGACCTTTCGCGAGCACCCTGCTCAGCTCAGGGCTGTCCACCTCACCTGCCTAGAGTGAGCTAGCACTCGGAGGCAGTCGGACCGCTCGGATATTAAGTATCTCCACAAATAGAAAGTGCTTCCGGTGATGTCTCTCTCCAACTACATCTGCATGAGCGAAAACTCTTTCCTATTGGTAGCATATCAGTGGCCGACCGACATGCCCACCGTAGAGATAATATCCATTGGGACTCACTGGCCCAGCGGTAGTTTCGTCTATACAAGCTACGCAGTCCATCGGCAAATCTACTTGGCTCTACTAAGCTTCTAAACCTGACTGCATCCTCCCTCGATAAGAAATCTCCTGCTGCTTGACTGCATGGGCGCTACCCACAGTCAACCATGCAGGACCTTCTTATATCGTGACAAGACACTCACACCTCTAGAGTCCATTAATAACCAATGGTAATGCTACAGCTCACGGGGTAGCCTGGGACTGGCTTTGGTGTGGTTGTCCTGGAAGCTTTGCAGCTTCCCCGGTCAGCCCCAAGCCATCTACTGTTAACCATACAACTACCCGGAGGTCAAAGTATGCCCGTAGGTGGTTCCCAGGTGTTATCCAGGTGGCACCCCAGGAGGCGGTCACCCTCACACCTCTTATATATCCTGCGAATAGCTTCTGGTCGGTTGGACGGCCACAACTCATACGGTTTTGTGGGAGTGTTCCTATGGATCTCACTTTACTAGGAAGCATACAAGTACACAGCCGTACAGTGCTGTCGCGCCGTACCAACGCTGGGGCCGCAGGGGGGTGTTAGGAATATCCCCTGAAAGTTACAGGAGGTTAAGACCACTCCTGCTCCGTCAGTAGCCCGTTTCGTGCTATACGAAGCGCCCTTTGAACATCTAAGAGCCCCACTATAGTGGGATAACTTCCCCCTAAGTCCGCAGATCACTTTGTCGGTGAAGGTAGGGTAACTGGGGTACCTCAGTAGGGCAACTGGGGTCCCAAGGTAGGGTAATCATGTTTCTAAGGTAGGCTAACTTCACCCCTCCATACCATTATTTCCTTCGGGAGTCCGCGCGACCACCTATAATGTTGCCCCGGAGACCCGTGCAACGTTTACTATGTGTCCTTTGCTTTATGCGAACATACTCTCCGAAGGTTACCCTGCCTAGTAGGGTAACTTTGGCCTACCTAGGTTACCCTGTCTAACCCTATGTCACCAAGTCACTTTGTAGGCACTTGTACCAACTCATGTCTACCGGTAGTATACTAAGTATACTGGCCTATCCTCAATATGGTTACCACTTGGTATGCCATACGGGCTTGAGTCTAGTCCACTGTAGGTACCTATCTGTAGGGTCGTTACACTTGGCTAACAATGTGGTAGGTCCTTGCTGGTGTACCATGATATTTCCTGAACTTAGATATAGGATCTAATCCTGCTTCCTGCCTACTACAATAGCCACAATCGCTACTCAGCAAAAGTCTTTATAAAACAAGGCATTCTAAAATCTCAGGAATAATAAACTTGAATAGGCACACAGTTCTGTGAAATTCAAGTCTGCGATTGAGAGAGCTTGAGGATGGGGTTAGAAAAGCATGTCTCTTTGAGTAGCCTTTCGGCCATTCAAAGTACTAAAAACTACTGCATAAGCAGTCCTGTTCTTCTCGTTACTGTATGAACACGAATGGTCAGACCAGATGATAGGTAGTCCGAAATTTCCTTCTCTTGAAAAGGTGCAAAAAACATACTAAGAATCTGCTTCCTCGATATAAAAGAAAAAGAAATAACACCAGACCTTACTTGGAGATGCAGGTTCAAAGTTCTAACAGCCAGTCTCATTATTCGAGTTCTTATTGTATTCTGACCCCGAACAGGAATGCAGCAAAGACTTTGTTTATATAGGACAATAGAAGAGAAGGAAATAGACTTTGGGAATCTGAGTTTGAATGAAGGCACGACACTGTTGCTGAATAGGTTTCCTGAGTTGTCCTTGTTCTCACCCAATAGCTGATATTTATATACCCTTCAGGCTCGTTAATCTTCTCACCTCAGTCTGCGCTTATTTTTACTTCTCTCATTGCACAAATCTCATCATTACTCTCTGGCCCACCAGGACCTGCACCTCAATCGTCTAGTAGCATTATTGCTATTGGAATTATCGTCACTATTTCCCTTCAGTTTCTTTTTAAGAACTATATGATGTTTACAATCTAATTTTGTATCATTTCCACTAGTTCCGGAACACTGGCTATAGCTACCAGATTCCAAATACGCGATGAGAACATCGGTACTATAATACCGGTAGTGCTTCGTTGGGATATTGACTTAGAGGGCTCCGAAACCTACAAAACAAGAGCCACTTTGGACGAAATAGTTCCGTTCTGTTAGCCTATAGGAAAGACCATTTCCTTCAATTTCCAAACGGTATAAGCAAAATGACTGTTTGGCACAAATGGTAAATAGAAATTATTCCATTTCTTAGAGCCTGTTTGGATGGAATGGTCCCGTTCCGTTGGCCCAGACACAAGACCATTTCCTGCCATTTTGAAACAGAAGGCACAAAATAGCTATTTGGCACAAAATTTATCAACTTTTCTGTTTCTAAGTGATGGCAATGAGATGGTTGCTATGCAGAAATATTCGATGATTAATTTTTTCTTGTAAAATAATTTTGTTTAAAATAAAATATTATCAACCTTCAATTATGTTAGCTATAAATCTGCATTTCTCCAATTCGATAGCAAGCCATAATGATATTATGACAGTTAATACAGCTATTATGCAGCAATCAATCCACATGGCTATTCGAACCGCTCTCTATATCCACTTCTTTCTTCTGACCCAGTAAGTAGATACATCAAGGCATACCGGCTGTCAATATACGGAATAGATTCTCCATGGATATCCCTGACGGGTTTAGCGTTCGTTATGGGCCCCGTTTCTGACAAACGGGGCGCCAAGAGCAGGTTATTAACTGCAGATTAAAAAATGAATTGTCCAAATTGGACCAAAACTGAGTGATCTAGAGCTCTTTGAAGTTGCCTAGCTTCAAAGAGCTCTATCTCCTTCAGTTCTGGTCCGATTTGGATGATTTTTGCAGCCAGTTAATCATAATAACCTAGGTTATTTTGTCACAGCTCCTCGGAAACGGGGCCCTGTAACGAAGCCTAGACAGGTTCTTGCACTTATTTGGATGCCTATTACAACACTGCTAGATCTTCGTGATAAGGTTGCTGAATGTGGACTGCTTGAGTTCACTTGTAATATATCAATTGAGGAACAATTGATAACATTTTTATGGATGATTGGCCATGGGGCTCCTAGCATAGAAACTTAAGAGCAGTTTCAACACAGGGGGGAACCAATTTCAAGGTAAGTAATCTGTAGTGTTCAACTGTAACCAGGATTGTATTCTCATATTTTATATTAAACTAGGCATTTCCATCAAGTTTTATAAGCACTATTACCACTGTGCTCTGCCTTTGTCTGCCCTCCACCAAATAATATCCCAGCTCGAATTCAGAATGTCTGGGGCAAAATGTCTGCCTTGGGTGATGTTTGTGGCGCGATCGATGCAACTTATATCTTAGCACATGTGCCTTGTTCCCAACAGGCTGCATATCGAAACCTCAACGTAACTCTCTCACAAAATGTCCTTGCTGGCTGTAGCCTTGATATGTACTTTTGCTATGTCTGTCTTGGGTGGGAGGCATTAGCAAACGATGCGCGAGTGTTAGAAAATACGGAGCTGAATGGTTTTCCACGAGATGAAAATGCAATTTATCTGGCTGATGCGGGATATAGCCTGCAGAATGGATTTCTTACCCCTTATCGTACGGTTCGTTATCAGCTTTGAGGGCAATCACTGGCTCGTCTACGTCCTCAAACAAAGAAATAGCTTTTCCATCTCTATCATGCACAATTACGTAATGTAATTGAGCGCATATTTGGTGTAGGATGCGGTCGGTTTCAAATTCTCAATACTGTACCAGAATACAGTCGGGATACCCTAGCTTAGCTTGTTCTTGTTGTATGTGCATTGGACAACTTTATCTGTCATAGAGCTAATGGAGCCATCTTCTATGAAGAGGTAGATTCATTTGAGGGAGCAAATCTACCAAGTGGTATATTGGATAGTGGTCCAGGAAGTGAGAGTATAGGAGGGGGTGGACAAATATGTGATATGACAGAAATGGTAGGAGAGAGGGATAAACGAGCATCAAGGATGTGGATTGATTATATAAATTATCAAAATAAAGTGTAATAAGGCAAACCAGAGTATAAGTGCAAGCCTATATAGATTCTAATTGATCCCGTAACCACATTTCTTCATCTTCTCAGCCATCAAATGCTATAAAGATTTCCGCTTTTACAGTATTTTCAAACAGATTATATCCATTAATAATATCCCTGGTTGACCAACCTTCATTCCCCTTATAGTCCTTTTGCAGTTTGGTAATGGCCTGCTGAATAACAGAGGTAGTTGTTGAAAGAGTAATCAGAGTTGCCATTAGTTTCTCTACAGCATTTACCTGGCGAATAGCAGGTGGTTTGACCCTTTGACGAACCCGGCCCAATGGGCTGACTGGTATATAATCTTTTGTCCTTTTTCGCTTTGTGTGCTGTGAGCTTTGGACAGAATCCTTACCATCAGAATCGAACTAAAAGGAGACCGGAAATGATGAATTAATGCTGAACGGATAGGGTTGACTCGATTCTGGATATATTGCATGACGCCCTGTAGCTTGGACACTATTTAAGATTTCCTCCAATTCCGTAATTTTCCCAATAAGCTTATCTTGGAACTCTCGTATTGCTGGCTGACGTTCAACTTCCATGTCCCAAACTTCATCAGGTGCTGTAATTGTACTTGTTAATGGATCAATACCAAACCCACTTATATTCTTTAATCTTATCCATATTTTCCACTTTCTTTTCAGACCCTCATGCTTTGATTGACACTTCTCTCCCGTCAGTGGTACTTCTCTTCCTGCAAAAGCCGGAACAGCATTTGAGACACTATTCCAGACCTCCATCTGCAATCCATTATCAGATCTCTTGGGTGTTGTTATAGCCTGTGCCAACTAAGGCACGAGAACAGAAGTCATTTCTGCAGACCAGTGGACTACTTGGCTTTTACGGGGTAGCTGACACGGTAGGATTCCGAGCTAACTAGGCCAAGGATATTCGATACAACGGATAATAGTCAGGAAGGCTCATAGGTAATAGTTTGGTAAAGGTAAAGTAATAAAGTGTAGTCAAATATCAAAGAGATAAAATATAACTCGCTAACTTGTTAGATTGTTAAGATCTCTACTCCGTTGCTTGATGATTCTTCAACCACCGGGGGAGAGGCCTACTATTTATACTAATGTTTATGCTACTTCGACTTCTTTAGTTAAGAAGTATCTTCGTAAGAATTCAGTTCGTCAGAACAAAGTGCGGACACCGTTTGATCCTGAAACCTTGCCCGCTCGACTTTGAGAATCTCCCGAACTGCCATTTCATCTGAGGGTGTTCCCCTCCACCAGTCAACAGTTTTTGATCTCCTCGTCAGGAAAGACTATATATGAATATACGGTCCAAATGCCTACATACCAATAGCAATATAGAATATGGAGTGATCAGTTCCGATATCCAGCAATCAAGGCATTATGCAGCAATATGCATATGCAACTAGAAAATGACCGGAGTAGTGTTCTCTAAACATCTTTCCAATCAGGTAAACATATCTTGAAACATGCTCTCATCCAGTTTTCCAAGTCGTCTGCCGGATAACGGTGTGAAGCTCATCACTCCGGGAGCTTGGGTTCGGATATATGGTCATCCTATAGAGCCATATACATTGTTTTTAAATAATAGGTAAGCTATTCCCGCGAGGGTAATATTAGCTCACTCCTCATAAGGGTTTGTCCTCAAGTCCCTTATAAAATAATACATGCGAGGTAATACAAAATAAACATTAAATTCATTTAGAACTCTTCAAGTTAGAGTGAAAAACCTTCCGTGTTTGCTTGGCCACGGCAGGAAAATCTTTCCAAGTAATACTACTTAGCCCAATCTTGGCATATCGGCATTTTTCCTATGAAAATCTTCTACCAATTCCTGTGCAGGTTCTAAGTGCTCAGCTGGTTCCCAGGTGTTCTCATGTTTGGAACAGGCTCTCCACTACAGGAACTAGTGGAGTTCTTCGAAAGTCCTGGTCCTGCCACGGATTCTCCGATCATAAGAGATTATTTCACTCTTATTGGTTTTTTCCACCTGCCATTCAAGATCACTATCAATCTCCGCGGGTTCTATATGTGCTTGTTCTCGGGCCGGTCAAATAGAGGTTTGATAAGGCTCGCGTAGTGATACATGAAATAGCGGATGTATTTTCCATCATTCCGATAGTTCTACTTTGTACGCGAGTTCTCCCCGTTGTTCCAGTATTTCAAAGTGGCTGTATAGTTTAGGAACTAATTTCTTGGTTGGGGGTTTCGTGCGGATATTCTTGGTATTAAGCATAACCATATCGCCTAGTTTGAGGTCGGGTTCTTGCTTAGTCTTCTGATCATAATAATGCCCGATGGCTTCCCTGGCTTTTTCTAGAGATTGTCTTGCTTGCTGATGTATTGTCTGCATCCAGTGAGCGTAAAGGTCAGCTCCGGGATTCCGCGCTTTACGTTTGTTCAGTGATTCAGTTTGAGGATAAGAGCTGTTAGGAAGAAAGGGGTCATGTTGTGTTCATTTATCCCCCCGGGTTGTTATAAGCGAACGTAGGTAATGTTAGAAGATATTACCAGTCGTCATCAGCAAAAATTAATTGTGGGTCTGAGGCCCGGGCGCCATCGTGTCCGGACCCATCCGACGTCGTTTCTCTGTTCTCAGCATCCCCAGCGTCTGGACGCCATTCCTAACAACGATTGCGTCCTGACATGACGTTGGACCTTACTGACATCCCGCGGCCACCCCACATGTCCTGCTCCTCTCCCGCCCCTTATCTCAAGTCCTGACCTCTCTTTTCCTGCCTCGCATCTCCACAGCCTCCGGACCCCTGCCCAAGGTACCACCTTCATCAGCAAAAAAAACCTTTTTCTCCGGACGGACAGAGCCCGCTTCTGGACGAATAGCATCCCCTCTTTGTGTCACGTCCTCCCGGATCTCCCCTGCCTTCTTTGCTTTTCATTTCTTGCGTCTGGTGCACCTGGACGCCCCACTTTCCCTCCTCAGTGTCCGATGCACTTGTTGCAGCCCCACCCCCTCCTCGTGCCTCCCCCTTGTATCCGCCCCCTTATCCTCTCGTCTACTGGCCTCCTGCCTACCCCTTGCGGTTGCGCGCTTCCGGCGACCATCTCTGGTACCCTCACACCTCTGGCGACCTAGATCTGTCCGCTTTCATCCGCTTCCGTCCGCGGCCATCCTACGTCGCTTTTGTCTTAGTGTGCACACTACTGTCATTTCCATAATTCCCTTACTGTGCACAAGACGGCCGGCGCGGCGGCCATGCAGACCCCCTACTTTGGTTGGCTTTCCTTCCCACAGGAGAGCATAGTTTTGCATTAATTATCCGCAGAACTCAGGCGGCCGAGTTGAAGCCGGATACTTTCAACGGGAATCTCTCCTTTAAGTCGCCGGCTTCAACTTGTCCGCCTATTCAACTCAATTGTTTTAAAACATTCCCTTAAACGCTAATGGATCATGTAGTACTCCTGCGGCCGAGTGGAAGCGGGACACTCAATATGGGCACTGCCACCATAAGTGTACGGCTTCAACTTGGCCGTATATTCATAGGGAACAATTCATCCCATTTAAAACATTCCCTTCAATACGCGGGAATCATGTATGACTCCCTCGGGCGAGTTGAAGGCGGACAGTCAATATGGGAACCGCCACCTTAAGTGTCCAGCTTCAAACCGGCCGGATATTCTTGTGGAACAATTCAACCTATTTAAAACATTGCTTTAAACGCCTGCGGATCGTGTAGTACTCCCCCGGCCGAGTTCAAGCCGGACACCGAAAATGGGCACTGCCACCTTAAGCGTATGGCTTCAACTTGGCCGTATATTCATGCAGAACAATTCAACCTATTTAAAACATGCCCCTAAATTCCCGCGGAGCATGTAGTACTCCCCCGGGCAAGTTGAAGCCGGACACTCAATACGCGAACTGCGACCTTAAGTGCCCAGTTTCAACTCAGCCAAATAAATACTGTACATAAGTGGATAGAATAATTTAATATATTTCATTAAACGTCCTCAGATCAATCCTGTGATTCACTATCCATTGCTTCTCACCACTAGGAATTACATGCGCCTGTCCAATCACTGCCCCTATACTGACTAGTCGCATGTCTCGACCATTGATCCGGTTGCCGACTCGAATATGTCCGCTCGGAATGTGAAATCTGCCACCATTGATCGGATTGAGTATGCGAACTAATGCCAGGCGATGGACAGCTGCGGCCTCACTTAGAATATTTCTTATCTTGAAAAGTGCTAGCAACCGAGCCACCACGCGTCCCCGTAAATCTCCATAGTTCGCTTCCCCACCAGTCTGGACCCAC
>Ga0307509_10003839_pt1 | contig 22274 bp, 30 predicted proteins | sample 10_EM_MG_FD_202245 | JGI IMG/M metagenome (GOLD analysis project Ga0307509, IMG submission 202245) | Populus trichocarpa ectomycorrhiza microbial communities from riparian zone in the Pacific Northwest, United States - 10_EM | ecosystem: Host-associated > Plants > Roots > Unclassified | place... | reverse complement strand
AGGGGACGCAACTACGGCGGCGTCTGCCGATGTAGCGCCGTCCCAACGCTGGTGCGGGAGGGGGGTGTTGGCTTGTCCTTTTTGAACTCAGAATCCTAAGGTAGGGTAACTATAGGTCTTTATTCACAATTGGAAGGCTAAGCCTTCCGGTATGCCTAACACAGACCAACTCGGGTACACTTAACTCTGTCAATAGGATATGAGTTTCCTCAATGCATCTCCAATACAACCGCCGGTGGAAAAACTCTTCCTATCGAAGGCATACCAGTAGCTAACTGTTATGACAACAACCGGCATTAATACCTAGGTGGTGGACTCACTGGCCCAGTGGTAGTTTCGTCTATACAAGCTATGCAGTCCATCATTTAATCTATGCGACTCTCCAATGTGATAAATTGACATGCAAGCTCCCCGGGTGAGATGTAGCCGATAGTTGGCTAAGTGGGCGCTACCCATGGCCACTCTCTCGGGACATACTCTACCGTGATAAGACTACTACCTCTAGAGTCCAATAACAACCCATAGTAATGCTACAAATCAAAGGGAGAAGGTCGCGGCTGGTTACTGAGGTATTTGTCCTGAAGGCTCTCTGGCCTCCTTGGACTACCTAAGTACCACTAGGAAGACTACTCTACTACCCGTAGGCTATGATAGACTCCTAGGTGCGGGACAGACCATTTATGGGCGACCCCCTTTTTGGCGGTTACCCATACTCCCGTTATATATCCTGCGAACGACAATCAGTCGGACGGACGGCGACGACTTATACAGTATTACGGCAGCTGCTCCAATTACCTCCTTTCACTAGCAAACAAGCAACTACACTGCCGTCTGCTTATGACGCGCCGTCCCAACGCTGGGGCCAGATGGGGGTGTTAGCTAAAGCCGCCCAAGTTCAATAGTATGTTTGGGCCACCCTTATACAGGCGTGGGGCCTCCCCACGCAGATATGTGTGTGCCCAACAACATCTATGAGCCCATAGAATGTGAGGCAATCGACCTCTAAGTTCTGGGATGACTTTGCCAGTGAAGGTAGGGTAACTTGGACTCCTCAGTAGGGTAACTGGGGTCAATGGGTATAAAGGTCAAATTCCCAACGTAGGGTAACTTTGCCCACTTATGCCATTAACCGCCCCGGAAGCCCTGCAGTCAACCACAAAAGTCGTATCGGAGGTTCGTGTAACATTCCCATAATTCTCTTGACCTTATGCGAACATTCTTCCGAAAGGTTACCCTGCCTAGTAGAGTACCTCAAGGCTACTCCACTATTCCCTCGGCCTTATCCTTGGTTTACCAGCTATGTATATACTAAGTATACGAGACCATACCACCTCTGGTTACCACTTGGTATACCATTTATGCTAACGTGATAGTGATTGTAGCTACCTATCGTAGGGTCGTTACACTATACTCCATGCTCTTGCGATGAAAGTTGCAAAAGTAAATGGTGTTGTTCGATGAGGTAGTTTGAGAAGTCAGGCATACCCGCACTCACACACGTCAATAGCATCCGTATGATGTTGACCGAACCATACGATAACGATATGACTATGGTGGGTTAATGGCTATTGGTGCGATTATTGTGACAAGTCTATCTTATGCCTCGCAGCTGTCGAGTGCAGAATGCATCTGCAATGCTGAGAGGTTCGCTAACAAAGCTGGCCCCTGTGTTGGTTCAATCCTGGAGACCATTTTGCGTATGCAATTGTAGGCAAGACTCCATGCTGATGAAGATGGATCGTAACTGATGAACTGATGTGTGAGAGTACCTTCAGGAAAAATCATGGTGTTGCGATTCGGCAGTTGAAGTGAGTTATCAGAATTGTCTGGGTCAAATGGTGTTCGCACTTTTAGAAGAAGCTGGAATATGTTAGCAGGTACTGAGTTAGTATGAGACCTAAATGTAGCCCGCGACCACCCAGACGTGGTATATAAATATCGCGGTGCCTCCCGATCTATTTGAACATCATCAGCAATGGAGAAGAGATCTTATCAATATAGGTTTTTACGTTAGAAAAATCTTTATCACCCTACCTACCTCTATTTGAGACATTGAGCCTTTCAAGACAATCTCCATCTACGATTAAGATTATCGGCCTGAGTTATCTCGCAAGACTTTGAGATAGGCTCCCGCCTAACACATGTCAATTTATCATATTGGATAGGTGCGTAGATTAAATGATAGCCTGTATAGCTTGTATTGACGAAATTACCACTGGGCCAGTGAGTCCACCACCTAGGTCTTGACTCTGGTTGTTGTCATAACAGTTAGCCACTGGTATGTCTTCAATAGGAAGAGTTTTTCCACCTGCGGTTGTATTGGAGATGCATTGCAGAAACTCATATCCTATTGATGGAGTTAAGTGTCCCTGAGTAGGTCCGACACTTCCGGCAGGATAAATCCTGATGGAGGTTACACCTCGGACAAACCCTGAGCAGGACAGGGTGCTCGCACAAGGTCGGAAGTAGTAGTGAATGTCAAAGGCTTAAATCTGATATCTACTTAAGTTTAAGCGTTTGGCATTCTACTTCGACAACCAACTTTTCCTCGAGAGAACTAAATTGAGTGAAGCTTCGACCTTAGCTATATTAAGTTTTACCGTTGATTCTTCTGAATTATTTTACCTCATCTTTATCTTCTCCTTTGAGTGTTTGGTGCGGTCGCAACCTTCGAGTTCACCTCTCTATAGGGTGCCCCCGTTACACTTACCTTCCTTGATATCCACTACGATATCCTCTATTCTCTCCATCAAGTCATCATTTTCGTCCCTCATTTCCGTCACCAGCCTCTCCAGTCTCAAGATCCTATCATGGTCTGATAGAGTTGATTTTATCACCTCCTCATCGCATTCTTCCATGTCAGTGTTCATTTCAATTCCTGCTACACATTGTCCACTCTCAATCTCTCCGATCGCTTCCCTCAAAATGTCATTTATCGATGAACCTTCATATGATACTGTCGATGGTAATGTCACTTGCGTTTCCGCAACCCGGGTGTCCTCAATTCTCTCTATCGAGCTTTCTTTTTGTCCCCTAAATCTTACTGGTTTACTGACCTTTGGGGTTATCTGTTTTTCCTCCGAACATTGTACCTCCACAGCATGTTTACTATCTCCTATTCCATTGTCTTCCATGGTGTTCCCACCTTCTAACCTCATCGCAACTTCTTCCAATCTCTTACTTATTTTCCCTTTTGGAGGTCTGTAATCCTCACCCGATATTCTATCGTCCTCATAATTCTTGTATAAGGCTCTTTCTGACGATTGTAGCCTATCCAAGATTGTACTGTTTCCCCATGACGAAACCGCCGAAGCACTTGGGCTCTCGATTGACATGTAGTCCTCACTTCTTGGAACTGACGATTGTATATATTCGTCATCCTGTGAATGATCGAAGAGAACGCCTGCGGACTCTTCTTTATCAACTCCACAACCATTATATCCAATGGTTATCATTATTCTTTTCAACACCATTTCCAATTCCGAAACTACTTTTAGGTTAGCTCTTTCCACCAAACTCATAATTCCTTCATCCTCCTTTGCCTTTTTGCTTCCATCCACGTGCTTCATTCTAATCGTCAAACCCATCGGTAATGCATACAAAGTCAATACCACTCTTCTCACCAAACATCCATCTCTCTCAATTTCCTCTCTTTTTCCCATCCTTCCTTTACCCCTCTGTTTTTCCTTCACCTACCCAATCCAAAATATCCTTTTTATCATATCCAATCCCAAATTCAATACAAAACCCCTCAAAACAAACTTTTCAACCAAAAAACACAACAATAAAACAATATAATACCCAAAAACAATCAAATAAACAACACAAATAAACAAATTTACTCAGCTCTAACTTTTCAAAATAATCCCCACACCCCAAATTGGTGTGTTGTAATCCGGTGACTGGCTGGTTGAGTCTGAAAATTTTTAATTGGTTGAAATCAAAGAGTCGTAAAGCTTGCCTAGTTAGCTTGCCTAGCTGCGAATTTGACTGTTTCAAGGGATAGGTTTGGGGGGCCGGGGGGATCAACCCGCAGGCAAGGGTAGAAGAGTCGCATTTTTCCGTTGGATTTGAAGGGTTGTGCCATGGGAATTTTGATCGTGATTGGAGGGGATCAATCATGTACCGGCATTATATGCCCTTGTATTTTAATTTACCGGTACTCACGTAGCTGACATTGGCTCGCGAGTGATGTGGAGGGTCATTGGCCATCTCCGCCTGATGACCAAAGTTACACAAAGGTCTTATTGTTATCGGATGATGACAGCACACGGCTTTTTCCATGCTGTTCCGAAAGAATATCATCATACACGTGCCAGTCTCCGTACGATAGCGACAATAACGAATAAACAATCACAAACATATTTGTATACCTTCACAAAGCTACAAGCCACAGAGCGGAGGAGAGAAGAGATGTTTATTGTTACTTTATACTAAAAGATAAAGATCAATCGAGCCTGCCATAACTAGGAAGTAACCATTGAAAACTGGGGGAAAAAAGGGCACGGCAACAGGAACACCATTGTGGATAAATAGATATTGGAGGGGTGGAACGAGAAAAAGCCGGAAGAGAAAAAAAGAGACAGGAGTGAAAAGATAAAAATAGACCCAACAGGATAATAAATGAAGACAGCAGTAGTAGTAGTACCATCACTCGCCCATTACCATCACCCGCCCATTCATTGTGTACCTAAGAAGCAGTACCACCCGGTGACGCAACATCGCTCCCAGCAGCGGACGACTTAGAGGTAAGTTCTGAAACCTGCCTTTCAAGCTCTCTGATCCTCCTTTTCAGCATTTCATTCTCTCTCGTGAGCATCTGCGCCTCCGCAATGTAAAATCCCATATCGCTATGTGAAGACCCAAGCCAAGGCACACTGGCAGAGGTGTCACTAGCATTATCCGGAATGAAGTTCCCAGTCGGAAAACTAGGGCTAGAAGTCGATGTAGTCGTAGAGGTCCTGGAGCCCGACCTCCTCCTCCTACCCCTACTTGCAGAAGTGGTTGAATTCTCGCGGGATAAACGTCCACTACGGCTATATGCCGAGACCGGTGACAATGCTCGCCCACCACCCATGGCGGCGCCAAGAGTAGAGTTCGAATCAATGGTCGCAGCGGTGGAGCTGTTATCATCTATAACACTACTGCCCGAACCCTGATTTAGAGACTGCTGCTGGACTTGCTGTAGGCGGATCATGTTTAGCAATCTGTTGACCTGTGCTTCCTGCTCCGTCTCGAGTTCCTGGTGGAGTTCTGCAAATGCGGCGGCCTCCTGAGCGGTTTGTTGACGAGGCAGACGCTGCGGGAGGGATTGATCGACCGAGGATGGCGAGAGGATTGAGGAAGAAGGGCGGCGAGATGACGAAGAACCGATTGAGAGGGAAGATGAAGGGCGACGGGAGGAGATTGACGGATGGTGCTGAGGAGGATAATGGTGGAGGTTTGAAGAGGAGGCACGGGGGGAAGGAGTGGCTGGGCGGGAGGTCTGGAGGATTGGCGAGGGGAGGGGAGAGGGAGCTTCCGTAGAGGTGCGGGGCATTATGGCTGTGACTGTGGTTGCCGGTCCAGTAGTGGTTATGGGAGGAGAGGTAGAAGTGGGGGTGGTGGTGGAGGTGGATTGTATGGCGAGAGGGGAAGTAGCAGTACTGGTAGTAGCTGCAGCAGCTTCGAGTTTGTTGACATCCGGCATCTTTGATGAGTTTGTTATTGTTATTTTTGGGAGTTGACGAGGTTGTTGTGAAAGCTTAGGGAGGAAAAAAAGGAAGCAGGCGGGGTGGTGGAGAAGAGCAGGAGTCAGGCACGAAGGCACATAGGCACATCGGCAGACCGAGCAAGGGCCGCGGGTTCTAGAACTTAGGCATTGTATCAGATCAGATAAGAGTGTCGTCGTAATAGTAATAGAGCACTCTTTGAAGACCAAAGGTTTGACAAACCCTACCACTCAACTGACCGGATGACTACCACCCAAAAGCAGACGGAAATACCGGTAAGACACAATATACTATTACTCGTATAGTAGCACTCCAGCAGGTCAATCCCACTTCAAAAAGGGTAATCACAGCAGTCTATTCACTTGTTAACACTTCCTAGTCCAGACATCCTTCCTTGCACTGGAGAACCGACCGCTACGGTGCAAGACAGTCGCTTCCACAAAGTTTCCAACCCTTTCAAGCACTACTAGCCCTAGGAAACACTTAGTTTGCCCTCTCTCTTTCCACTATGCAGTAAAACAAATTAGGACAAAAGCCAATAATGCCCCTAGAGGCGTACCCGGAAGAAGAAGTTATCTAAAAGGTTCCTGCTGTTCTGTTGCTGTTAATGAGTATTGTTCTTCAGGTACAAGGTGAGATCTGAAAACTCCAAAGGCTGGGTAGAGCACCGTACAGTCCTGAAAAGTTGCAAATCAACACTCCTCTTAATTCATAATTGCTTATTAAGCAGTTAATAACCTTCTATTTTAGGTTAGATTGTCAATAGATGGAGAGAAGGCAGACAAATCCCGGTGTTGCTCCATTGGATGTGGTGGCGCCAAGATCTATCTTTGTGCTAGTACGGTTAGCTTAGACAGTGTCAATTTGGACTCCAGAGCGCAAGAGATTGTAGAGGGTGTGTAAACGCCTGCGGGGTGGATCTTGAGCAGGGAGATCGAATTTCCAAGCTAATTTTAAACTATCAGACAGGACCAACGGCCAATTAAGAAATTCCTTCCTGAAGATCCATCCACCATGCAAAATGACAAAACTTTGAATCGCCCTGGCATCACAGTAAGTGGGGATTCCTTTGGATGCTTTCTAACCTTATAGCCCTCTAGACAACCATAAAGCAGCCACTTTTACAGAAGCTTTGGGGTTGTGGTTGTTGAGCTGGGGGTGTTTCCAGTTGACCATAATTGGGGTTGGTCTTCATTGTCCGGCAGCATACTTGTACTGCACAGTACTGTACACTCGGTTCTCGCACCTAATGTACCCCACCAGCCGACCCTACGGCACCAGATGACCTGGTTTTCAGAGATTTGGATCTTTCAATATTTAGAGTGATGATAACACGGGTCTGCAGCATACCATGATGGCAAAAGCGGCTACGCACTTCAGGACAAGAAGAGTGCCCAATTTTGACCAAAAAGACTCCATTGGAAACCTGCAATGACTTTCCCTACACCTTCCACTTCCTTCCCGTCCCTCCGGATCTGCACTTTTTGCTGCTCGAGCACGTATGTGCCCTTGTCGCATGAGGAATATCGGTAGCCTAGGGCGGTCCCTGGTTTTAATAGTGAGGAAGTTGCGGTTTTGGTTCACAATGCAGGATGTGTGCATCAGGCAGTTGGTGGTAAAAGGGGGGGGAAAGAAATTGAGCAGAAATGCGAAAGGAAAGGAAAAGGAAAGTGTGGGGGGGGAAGAAAAGAAGGAAAGGACAGAGTTTTGGCCTTCAACGTCCCGTTTTTGGCCTCCAAATACCGGTATTCAGGATAAACGGGATGATTCAGGAATCGAGTATCGCTAATTCAAACCAGCCCATCATCAATGGGATGGATGGCCGAGGGGAAGATTTCTTTTTTATTTCTTTTCTTTTCTTTGTGCATGATGAGAAGGTAATTATTTTAACGTCGATTTCGGCAGCTAGAAATACCTTTTCAGTGGGCTATGATACTGTTCTGCTAGTATACTAGTACTCGGGTATGGACGTGGGTGACCGAATAGCAGTATCAGATGCCAAATGAGCTTATTACGATCAACCCTACAGTGAAGCGCGATGGGATAGGATACCGGTATCATACCGGCACAGTGCTCGACTGCCCGTACATTGCATCGCCGTAATCTTGGACTGAAATGAAAAATACTCGAGCAAAAGTTGCTGGTGTGGAAGTACCCGGAAACAGGGGGTCATGGGTTCGACTGGGTGCTCAAATAGGCGAAGGTTTTTCGCCATACACGGGTGTTTTGCGAACCCTCGTTTTCGGCTGCCTCTTGCCTGCCACGAGCACTGGTATGATATGTTTAAAATACCCTTTCCTCCTACCCAATAACTTCAGTCTCTTCCATGCTTCCCCACCTACCGCGCATAAACAGAAGGTTACTAAAATGTCGCCTTGTGTTGCGTTCAATCGACACTTTTCTTCATGTGCCGGTGCTTGTATCATACCACGAAGAATGCGGTAATGCTAGGAAATGTATCCTAAAAGCGACACCCCTTGAGAGAGCGCGGACCTCGGGGAATAAGAAGCCACGAGTTGCGGACACTACGAAAAAAGCCCCCACGCTACAGCCAGCCACGTTGGTACTCGGGGCAAGGATAAAGTATTGGGACTTTGAGGTTTTGTAAGGGAGTGAATCAGTGGCCGAATTGCGCTCAGACAGCATGCTGTCCCAATACTTTACCCCTGCCCCAAGTACTCGTGCTAGTGCATACCAGAACCGGTACGCCCCACAGCGGTCTTAGCTTGAAAGAGCGAGCTTCTCGGGTAAAACGTTGTGAATTCAAGCGATGGTAGCGGATGGTGTGCCGCACTGCTGGGAACTTTGAACGGGGGTTTGGCCCCCGTCCTTGCAGCCCAAGGATACCGGTATATGCGGCCAGCCGATTTCCCCCAATGGGAAGAGTTAAAAGGTCCAGACCAACAAGAGTTAGCACGGTATCACACAATTGCACCCCGTTATCCCAAACCGTCAGAATCCTGAGTAGCCCATCCGGGACAACAAAATATCCGGCAGGGGGAAGTGGTGGACAAAATCTTCGTTGAAAAAGAATCAGAAATCGAGGGACAATTGATCAGTGGCGGCAGCCTCTGCCCCATATACAGGCAAGGTATATATCAGGGTAGAGCAGCAGATAAAAGACACGAGGAATGAGTTGTGGGTTTCAATGAACAGTCTGATAGTATCATACGAGCACAGTACCGGTACTCAATGTGCACTTACTGCTACCTCCTCGGGTCAGAAACATCCACACTTGAAAGAATTCACCAGCTGGGCCCCTCGGACTATCGACCACGCTTTTGTGATGTCACCTTTTGCGCTGGGGATCCGGGACACTAAACATATCCTATGCAAGCAGGGCTAGAGATTTTTTAAATTTCCATCGGATCCGAAAGCACCAAAGAAAATCTGGGACCGTGAAATGCACAAGTCTTTGGGCAAATCCTGAAATATCGTCCGGGATAGCGAGGAATCGGCCGAGCGAGGTGCGGGACAACGGGGTGCGACTTGTATGTACCAGGGATCTCGACTTTCTCACGCACGGCCCGTTGCACTGTGTTTATTTGCACACCTTTTTTTTTTTGTCGTTTCTTTTTCTGTGTGGTGGCAGGAGTTCATGTTCCTGCTTCTTTTTTCCCCTGTTCCTGTGCCTGTTTTGGTGGTTGCATGAGATGAGCTTCAGCACGAGTGAGCTCCGAGCGCGGCGTGCGCGGGGGCAAGAGAAAAGAGTCCTAACTGTTGCAGGCCGGGCCATAAACCAGCTTACTGCGGTACCGGTACTCGAGCACTGTTCCAGTGCCAGTCTCCTCGCGAGAGTACTCGAGTACAAGTACGATGTAGCGAGCGAGCAGGCGCAAAACGTGCCCACTGCCTTCCCAGCATAGGGAGACGAGATGAATAGACAATGGAGAGAGTATGAGAAACAAGTGCCATGTGGACCAATGGACCATACACATCGTCCACCCTCCTTCGGTGGTATTTTAACTGTGACCTGCTCTGAGTTACCGATGCCGGTGGTGTAGGAAAAAAACAAGGCCAGCATTCAAGAGCAGAAACATCTGATCGGAGCTTCAAGAATGAGAAACGGGGAGTATCCGCCCACTGAATTGGTCCTAGCGGAGAAACAAAATAAAACAAACAATTTCGTCAACTACGACGAACCTTTCCTGATTGAATCTCCTCCCATGGGCTCCTGTCCAATACCAGCTGCCAGCAGCAATCGGGCAAGTCCATACCACTTACCATCGCACAAAATCACTGCTTTTACAAATCAATTACATTGCTAGCCGGGCTCTTCCTCTCTCAACGCGCCGTACTTCGGTATCACGGTATTCTTGATCATCTAACAGCCATCATCTCATTCGGCTTCACTGTTGGTGGGGGAGTCCTTGCTATCATGAGCCATGGGTTGCCAGCACCCCCAACAACCGTTCGCTCCTCCTGCTCTGCTCGAGCATCATACCATACCGGTATTATACACCCCCCAGCTTAGGCCAGGCCCCCCTTTCACTCCCGGTACTCGAGTGCTCCCCCAAACATCGCCTCCGTCTTTTTCTTTCTTTTTCTTTTTGCTTTTTTATTTTTATCTTATTTTATTTTTATTAAAATTTCTTGCTTTCTTGCCCACTCTGTTTCTCCCCTTGTTCGTCCTTTACACTCATAGAGACCCCTTCACCCCCCTCCTTCCCTTCTCGTTCTTGTTTCTGACTTCGTTCATGTCCTTGTCAATCCTTATTCTCGGCCTCTATCACCTTTCACTCTTTTGATTTCTTGCTTTCCTCTCGTCCGAGGTTCCTACACATATCGCCCCTTACTCTTCCTTTATCCGATACACCGGAGTCGAGTACTCTATTGCCTCTCCGGCTTCTGCATTCCCGGTTGGATGCCCGATGGTTGAACGTGGCAATGGATCGAAATCTGTAGGAACCAGCGCGCATGTGGTCGATAACTCACCAACCCGTGCATTTTTCATGGCTACCCCTCCGCTGGCCCCTCTCGTTGTGGGCTTTGAGAATTCCAGGGCTCTAAATACCCCAAGGCAGCAGAAGGGTTTCTTTTCGCTATTCTCGCGTTTTGGTGGGAAAAACAAGTCTTTATCTAATATCATCACAAAACCCGACGTATTCACTAGACCCGCTGAAAGTAATAGAGCTTCCGTCCCAAATACGCCGCTTACACCTTCGATGAAGCACTCTTTATCCCTTCCGGTATTCAGCGCTTCCCCAACAAATGATCACTCTCCTTCCTTATCTTCTCAGAAATCATGGGAACCTGTTCCTCTTAACCATGCTTTCACCCAAGCCATTCGAATGGCTTCCCTCTCAGCCTCCTCACTTTCAATGGAAACTCTAATCAGGCGAAACTCTGAGCGAGGCAAGAATCCAAAGGACAGGCGTGGTCGCATCCTGCATCGAAGCCATGCCTCTACCAGGTCTGTAGATTTGGATTGGACACGCAAGACTTTTGTGCTGATCGAGGGATTTCTCCTTCAATATTCTGGGGATGGCCCTCACGATCGATGCCCGGAGAAGACGCTACCGCTAACGTCAGCCTCCATTGCATTTGCAAGCGATGTCATTCCTGGTAGGCCTTGGGTATTACAAGTTTGCCGGAGCGCTGGCCCCGATGGTGGCTTATTGCCTGAACGAAAAGGTTCCTTCTTGTCCAAGATTGCGTTCAAGGGTCCTGCAAAGAATACCGCAGCATCTCTTTTGCTGGTTTTTGATGGAGCGGAGGAAATGGACGCTTGGATGGGGTCTATAAGGGCCGAGGCTGTCAGGCTTGGGGGAGGAACTGTGAACAGGCCGACGAACGAAGTCGTCAGCGGTATCCAGGAGGAGGAAGAGGGTGAAGAACAAGATGACCCTCGCCACTCTAGGAGATTTGTTATCGATCGCGCGGCGAGCTCGTTCAAGAACGAAATTATATCAGACGGAAATGCCTCAAAACGGACTTCCACGTATTATCGGTCTTCCTTGGATGCAGGGAGATCGTTTACAACAACAGTATCCGGGGATCACATTCTCTTGGAACATCTTCGCGGGTCTAGGCTCTCACTCAGCTCTGCCCATGGTGCCAAAGTTCCTACCGTTTCTCCAGACACAAGTCCCGAAAGATCCTCGGCGCGGAACAAGCGATCTTCTCTGGCTCTATCGGCTCGATCTCGCTCGTCGGTGGAGCTGAAACCACCCTCCCAGAGGCCACTGTCGGTCATAGACCGTGACGGTAACCTATACTGGATCCCACGGACTCCTTCGCCGTCTGCCCCCAATTTTTCCCTTCCCATTCCTCTTGCCAATGGCCACCCCCAGATGGGAAGCAGACGTTCGACTTTTTCAACGACCCCCCCTGGAGCAATACCTTCGATGCCTACCCCACCCATTTCCACTCGGCCAAGTTTATCTGCGATGTCCACAGTCGGCGCCCTTTCAGAAATATCACACCCACGGACACGAGCACGCCAGTCCCAATCCAACCCCCCGTCTCCGTCTGTAATCGCATCGCCCAGGGCAAAATCGACGCCTATACCTGTGAGGCCACAACGCCCAGCGTCCATGTTTGATTCTCGGTCCTCGCCGCCCTCCGAGGTACAGAACCTTTCAAAATCCCCTCCATCAATCAAGAAGCACCATCTGCAAGCCGGAATTGTGGTACCACCCCGCAGCAAATCCCTCCGCAGAAAATCTATGACTGCCATTGGGCCGCCTGGAACCGAAGTTGCGGGGCCACCGCTACACCCACCTCCCTCCATTCCCCTACCTAGATTGCCACCTAGTGGGAGTGACTCTATGCATACTTCTCCCATGCCTTCATCGCATTATCGAAAATTTCCGCCCCCGCCTAGTCCTAATACTCCAAAGAGCAAATCCTTGGGGAACAGGCATTCGTTTCATGGCGTTCGCCAAGAGAAATACGTTTAATGTCCTAATCTTTATGTCACGTTTTGTTTTGTCTGCATTCCATTTGTTAATTCCATTTTTCGCAGCATTTTTCCTTTACCTGTGCGGACTCTCGGGCTCTTGCACATGTGAGGAATTTCTTCTGTTTTGGGTTTGGTTCTCATTTGACCACTCATTCGAAATCCTTTACTTATGAAATCTCTTTGATGTTCTTTTTTCCCCCAAGGCTATCGCTCTCACTATCCATCTCATCGTGGCTTGGCGCTGTTTTTGCGTTTTTCTTCCTTTTGGGGCAGGAATGGTCATATACCTATTTTGCATTTTACATTTTTTTATATAATTTTCCTATTCATGGGTGTTTCTCGTTTGGGCGAGAGACAAATCTGTAACATTAGTTGTCCGCTGGAGGAGTCATGAAGGGGAGGGGAGTAGGTTGGGAGGGGAGATGCAATCATCCGTTGAAAAAAGTTTGCTTTTGTGAGTTGGGGGTTCTGGTTTTCCTCTTTTTGCTTTTTCTCTTTCGTTTTGTTTGGGGTCGTTTTTATTTGCTTTTTTATGGCCTCTGGAGTGAGTGAGCGAGCACACCGGCAGGTGGTGGAGTTGGTGGCGATATTGAAGGTGCGGGGTGAGTGACTGAGTCGGCGAGTTTGTTGGATTGGGCTGGCACTATTGTATTTTTAATGAGGTTATGCTTGAATTGGTGGCATTTGAGGAGGACGGGGAGGGTGAGGGTGAGGGTGAGAAGAAAACATTTTAATGTACTTGTAGATGTATACCGTAATACCTTATTCAAGAGAGAAAAAGAATCCAGTACGGCATTCATATTTCCGTATTACATCTTCCTTGAGTGGGGTTTGATGGGCTCAATCACAATAATAATAATATTATGATTATCATATATTATTATTATGCACGCCCCTGCGATTAATCCTTTTATCTTCCGTTCGACAGATGTCAGATGCAGGTACCATCATCATATTGGGTTGCAGCCTTCCTTCCTTCCCTTTGCCAAGAGCGTTGCCATGGTGCATGTATCATATTTGGTGTGGGTGTGGGAGAGGCATCTTTTGAATCTTCTACGGTACTAGTATGATGTTATGATAGTGCTGAACTTGTTATGTTGGCTTTTTTTCTTTTCTTCTTTTCTTTTATAAAGAGATAATCCTGTGGAGGCACAGTTGTGAAGGGTGTCTGCTGGTCATAAGGCGGTGGGTACCGGTATCACGAGCATGCATGCTGTATTGGGCTGGAGTACCGTACTTGCGCCGCTCACCTCGAGCTGAGGGATGACACGCAAGGTGCTACGATGTCTGGGTATGATAGGGTTTTGTGAGCTTGAGTATTGTAGGCTATGACATTTTATTGAATGGAAGAGTATGGTATCATAGGTTGGGTTGGCATGGTAGAGAGAAGGAGGGGGGGGAAGGGAAATACTCTAGGTGCGGGGAAGGATAGCGAGTTCTTGGGGCGGGGCGGGGCGGGGCGGGGCGGTTTGGATATGATGGTATCGTAAGTCGCTGGGTAGTCGTCGAAGGATAGCAATAACATAGTCTAATTACTGTGCTGGTAACCGGTTGGCGAGGCCGTCATGAGAAAGAGATACCGGTACAGTAGTGTGCTCAACGGTGCAATAGCACAAGCTACGGCACTTGTAGCCTATCGTGGGCTTGATGACTTGTTTCGTATCCCGATGAGTAGGATTACAGTATTAAATGTACCGGTATGTACTCGGTACTGGTACCGTACCGTACTTGTTTATCGTATTCACCGCCAAAACAAGACAGCCTACCTACAGTGCTGTGCTCCCCGCCACTGTGTCGTGCTCCCCATCATCACTTCAGCCTTTCGTGACAATCATTACTCATCCCCGCGGATCCCTGTAACTTAATTCAACATCTGGTTTTCCGATTTGCCCCCGCTGTTGCCAGGTTTTTTTTTTCCGGAGGCGGCTGATTTACTAAGCACGTGTGGATGCTTGCTTGCTTGCCTTGATTTGCTTGGTCGGGGGCAGGGGTTTACTTGGGCTGACGTAGTCTACTAGTACTCGAGTACGGTACGTGCTTGCGCAGCACAATACCGTACCGGTAAAAGTACCTTGCCTTACCCCTAACCTTACTGTTCACAGCAAGGGGTGCTGTTTGAACGTTTTTTGAACGACCCTGTTACCGACGTGTTTTGAACGCGGGTATATGAGCTCACAACAAATAGAGTCTGGAAAGGGTTTTTTCTCTCTTTTCTTTCCTTACTTTTTTTCTTTTGCTATTTGCTCCGGATGAGCGAGGAAATTCTCGCGTCCCGGGAGGAGCAGGAGGAGGAGGTGCTAATTGAACAGCCGGAGAATATTCGTGGGGTCAAGCTTGATCCGAATTCTTATACTGCACATCGGCTGGTTTGCTTATTTCCTCCTTCCTTCTTCGCTCGGGAGTTTGTGGGTTTGTGGGTGAAGCTAATTGTATGTATGAGTGTGCTCGCAGCATCATGCTACCCCTGGACATTTGCATATCACGACGAGACGGGTGTAAGTTTTACGGACTTCCTCACTTTCTTCCTTTCCCCTAGGGGGTCTCTCTCTCTCTAACGGTGTTTAGATTTGTTGGGCCGATACCCATAGGTTGGTTGAAAAACCACCGGTCAGAGTGGTACAAGCACAGTCTCGGTGCGTCTGGAGCAGCAAGGAACTCGACCTTCACCGCCGCGGAGGATGGTTGCGGGGAGCCGATGCTTGGGGGGCTGGTACGGCGGGACACGAGCGATTGGTGGAGGGAGGAGAGCGAAGGGGAGGACTCTGGAGACATCCATCGCGTCCTCGGGACTTCCGGACCTACGCCGATACCACGGTCGACTACAATGACTAGCGGATCGCAGGGGAAGAAAGGCAAAGAAAGGGCTACTGCTACGGATGGAACTCGACAGCGACCCACATCTCGGGGATCACGCAAACGCTCGAAACATGGACACTTGAATCGGGGGGAGTCGTTTGCCACGGCTAATGAATCCTGGGACTCTGCTGAGGAGGAGTATTCCTCCGAGGGACAGGGACAAGAAGATGAAGAGGAGGAGAATGCTCCGCGAAGGTGGAGCATGGAGGACTTACACGTTGACACGGATTTAGAGGGGTTTCCTGAAAATCTTGTAAGTCAAGAGCCAGTTCTTCTTAGTGCGGGAAGCGGCGCAGCAAGTTCAGTTTCGCCGACTCAATCTCTGGAAGCATCTAATTCACTGGCATCTCTATTGAAGCACAATGCACAGGCTCGAGAAAGATTATCGAGACAAGCGTCCCCCCGAGGACGCACCCCACTGTTGGAACGCACGCTGTCGGGCAGGAAACTCGGAATTCTCTCGAGAGCTCGGGGTTTACGACCGCCAAAGGGGAATGTTACCGGCAGTTCCTCGTCCCTGCCTCCCCCGCCCGCAGAACGTACCGTTACCAATAAGGAGCGAGTTGCGGCAGGTCTAGTACGCTTTAATACAGCTGTAGACATCCGTGAGCGGGATAGGGAGATGCAGATGAAGCTCGCCGATCTCAGTCGGAGCAGGACATTTCGTCATACTGGGCGATACCATCACCATTTCCGGAAACGGGAAGGGGAGATTGTCAAGATGGAGAACATGCTTGTCCGGGTGGAGGTATCGATTACACCTGTGTCTGGGGAATACGATGAGAATGAGAGTATGAAAATCGTCACTAAATTAAGGGAGAAATGGCGGGAATTCGTCGTGGTCTGTAGGCAGACTGGAGAGAAGGGGACGCCCTTAGCCTTGCAACTTTACAAGAAGAGGGTCATCCCGGCTATTGATAAGCCTAGGGTCTCTTCCCACGGAGTGAGGGAGATACCACTGAATCCAAAAATCACCAAAGTCAATCTCTACTCCTCTTTGGATAAGACGCTGGTTATTTGGTTGCCGTATAAGAGGGGGTCAATCATTTATATTATGCGGCCTCGCTGCAGTTCTTCATCTGTGGAGTGGTATACATTTCTTCAAGGAGCACTTGGCTGGCAAAGGTCGGACAAGCTGCTTATATCTGTCCCAGGCTTGGCTCTGTCAATCACAATTGACAACCCTTTTGCGCGAGTGGAGCAAAAATTGGAGGAAGACTCGGACGATGAGGCGCCAATAAGGGAGGAAAGAGCTGTAGCTGAAAACCTGCTAAACCGGAGCATGCAACTCTTAGGAGAGGTTAGAGAATGGCGTGATATCGTAGAGCACTGGAAGAAGAATGAGCGTATGGGGCTGGCGTGGAAGCGTTATGATCGCTTGGAGTGGATCCATGGAGTAGGATGATTTCCAGAAGTGGTTGCTTGGTATGGTTGCTAATAGGTGCGTAGGTGAATGAGCACAGGATGTATGGAACCATGGCTATGCAAAAGGTTTGTCTGATGTTTTTGGGTCATGATTGGTCACCCGTTGCTGATTTTTGGCTAGACACATGAACTAGAGATACGGCCCAAAGCTCATTACCCAACCGAAGCTAGGGTTGGTGGCGAGAAAATGGTGGAACCCGCCCCAGTTGAGGGGTTCCTGCTTCGATTGACATCTGGAAAGGGCCGCCAGGAGCGTCTGGGGAGGCTCTTCTATAAGCGTTTGTACTTCACTACTCATGACAACCTCCTTTGCTTTTGCAGGCCTGCGAGAGCATTACCTCCGCCTCCGCCAAAATTGCCAGTCCATGCAGGGACCATCCCAAGGCTCAGCGAAATCAAGGATGAAATCCCGCTTATATACGCCGTAGCACCCTACGCCCCAGACATGGAAGGGGACATTGCCTGGATCATAAAGGGCACGGCGAAAGAGATTGACTTCCGCGATAGAGATGCTTACGATGAAGGGGAGAGAAAGGTCAATACCCTGCTTAGGGCTGAGGGGTTCATTGATCTATGCAAGGTGGTCGAGGTGCGCTACGTCAGGCGGCACCCACGAGGCAAAGACGCTGAAATTGGTCACGGTGAATCGGCTGACTTTGACCGGTCTGTGCCCGATTCGAACCGTGAAGATGGTGCCATTGGCGAGTTCTATGATGAGAAGACTTTCGAGCTTGTTCTTAATAATGGATGTGTCTTGAGGCTGCAAGTGGGTATTGTACGTGACTGGGCAGTATGATGGATGCTGACTGGGATATAGGGTTATGATCAAAGGACCCGAGACGAGTGGATGGCGAGGTTGAAAGATTTGGTCAAGTACTGGAAGGCAAGGGATAGGGAGGATTTGGCTACTCTCAGAAGGACCAGGGATGCAAATTTGAGGGAGCTGAATTTGGATGAGGAGATGGAATCGGTTGTTGGGCAGTTTGCTCGGAAATGGGAGGTATCTCGGTCGATCGCATCCGGGGAGATATTCAATGTCTGCGGACTGTCTTCTTGCAGGGCTATTACAGTAAGCCATGTGGTAATCATGCGATCTAATGCAACTGACACTGGACACAGATGTCCGGCGTCCTATATCGCAAACCCCGCCGCCACGCCACCTTCAACCGCTACAATGTGGTCCTCTGTCACGGCGAACTCCTAACCTTTCATAACACCTACCGCAAAAACTCGGGGGGCGAACTCCCGCACATTCACCAGGAACGTCATTCCTCTCTCTCTCTCCGCGACTGCTACGTCTACTCGGGCCTAGTAACGGAAAACGAACTACTCTACCAAAACCAGACATTTGACTCCAACACCCCGGGTCATCATGCGCTTCCCCGGGTGTACCAGGACGGGATGACATCCCATGACGAGGACACAATGACTTGCTTCGTAATCTGGCATGGCAGGAGGAGGAACACTTTCAAGACCAAGGGTGACGGGGGAAAGACTGTTAGGCATCGTGTTCCAGCGCTGGGACAGGCGGGGACGGCGATTGTGTTTAAAGCGAGGAGCAGGGTGGAGAGGGATGCTTGGGTTATGAGTATTGGGATGGAGATTGAGAGATTGAATGCTACGTCGCCGGAGGATATTCGGGTTACCGCTTGATTATGGGTGTGTTCTCCGGATGATTGGGATTTTGGTACTTTCTTCTTGATTGCCGTTTTGAGGGGGGTTTTAGAAGCATAGCGAGTGGTGTTTCCCTGCTATTTTTTAGTGTAATGATAGGTCCTCTTCTCTCTTTCCCTTTCCCTTCTCTCCTGATATTTTAATGGCGGGGGGTTTAACTTTTTTGCTCCGCTCCCGGTTTATCGCAGTAGTCTGATAAGATTGGGTATAACTTCCAAATATTAATTCTTGCGGAGACTATACATATTTACATCTTGCCCCCCCTCCATGGAATCGTTTAATCACTCAGGTGCTTTATACTTCAAAGCTCCGACCCTTCCCATATAATCCTCCTTAACCCTCCCAGCCCTCGAGGGTGGCCAAACCACATAGACAACCTTTGCTTCGATCAACGCTTTCGGAATCTATCCCCCGATTAGCCTCTTCCTCCCTCCCTCCTCCCTTCCCCCAATCTTCAAAAAGAAAAAAGCAAGAGAAAGGAAAATAAAAAAGAAAAAAGAAAGAAAGAAAAACCCACAGCCCCATAAACATTGCTATCAACCGACCAAAACCCCTCATCCCCCTCCACCCACACCTTTCCCGCCCCCACCCTGACCGCCTCTCCTCCGCCCCCACCCCCATCACCACCAACCGGCCTAGTAACAACCTCATCCCCCTCCAACCCGACGACCCTCTTGACGGCAACCTTCTCCGGATCCGCGGGCGAGCGGTAGAGGACGACCTGACCGCGGCGAAGGTTGGCGGTGGCGTGGTGTCGCTGGGCGAGGATTATGTCGCGGGAGAGGAGGGCGGTGGGCGACATGCTTCGGCCGCGGATCAGGTGGAGGGAGTAGACGTGGTTTGTTATGAAGATTAGGGCTGGGAGGGTTAGTGGGAGGGTGGTTGTTAGGTGGTGGAGGAGGGGGGAGGGCATGGTTTTGTTTTGGTTGCGGTCGGGGGGGGGAAGGGGGTGGTTGGTGGTTTGGGTAATATATTATGAAAAAAAAATTTTTTTTTTTTTTTTTGTTTTGCTTTGGAGGTGGGTTGGTTGGTTGGTGGGGTTGTTGGGATAAGGTAAGGCGGCGGGATGGGATGATGGTGCGGGAAGGCAAGGTACGAAGTTGAAGCTAGGGGTTGGGGTTGTTGTTTGATTGATCGACTGATTGATCGACGTTGGGTTAGGTTTTTCTGTCAAGTTTAGTTTAGGGTGGATGTATGATATCGATTTGGCAGTTTTGTGGGCGATTCCTAATCGAGTATGGTAAACAGCTTAAGGATAATTATGGAGTGCCGCTATTGTTTAGAAAATCGAGATTTCATAGAGGCTGAGTTCTGCAAAGACGAATTGATAAATAAATTAATAGAACGCCGATCCATCCTATCGTTGGTTTCTACAAAACTATGGTACCAGTTCAACATATCGTGATAAATGAGAAAATGAAGAAAAAAATGAAAAATAGGAGAGAGAGGGATAAGACCGAGAGTAGGAGTTGATGGTGAACTATTGGAAGGGGGGAGTAGGAAAAGGTGACAGCGAAAATTAACCTTCTACTGGTGCTAGAGGTCCCTTCCCCACAACCCTGCGAAATCTTGATGGTTTTTTACAAGAAAAAGAAGAAGGAAGAAGAAAAGTTCAATGCTGGTAGAGTCCGCTGGTGACTAGTACGAACCCGTCGTCGTCGTCGTCACCAAGAGCGGAGGTATTATGGTGTTGTTGTTGCTGCTGCAGGTGGTGGTAGCGGTGACGATTTGGGTCTTGCGGTCCGGGGGTTTCCTTGAGCTTTGGTGATATTCGGAGGGTATCCTTGTGAAGCGCTGCCGCAGCAAAGGGCGAGGGAGCGGAGGAGAAGGAGGAGGAGGAGGAGGAGAAGTTAGTCTTGACTTCCTCGAGAGCTCTCTGCTCAGGTGACTTTCTGGAGTCTTCCTTGTCGTCTGCTTGGGGGAAGTAGTTCCTGTAGTAACGGGGTTGGCAACCATACATCAAAGAGTACAGTAGAGGGTACTAACGGCAACAGCTCAATATACGCAATCTCATCCTTACTCTCAAACGTGCAAAAGACAACCAATCGCAACCTTCTCCCCTCTGCCCCGCTCTCCTGTTCCCCCCTCTCCAAGAAATCCCTAACGGTCGAGATTGCCACCTCCGCCGCCTCGTAGCTCGGGTATCCAAACACCCCCCCCGAGATGGCCGGAAAGGCAATCGCATCCAACCCATTCTCCACCGCTAGCTTCAAAGAAGCCGCATAGCAACTCGCAAGCAGCGAGGCGTGCTCGTTAGTCTTGCGCGCCTTCCAGTACACCGGCCCGACGGCGTGAATCACGTTCCGGCACGCCAGCTCGTACGCACCGGTGATCTTTGCGTCGCCGGTCTCGCACCCGTTCAGTCTCAAGCATTCCTCTAGCAGCCCACGTCCCGCGGCGTTGTGGATCGCGCCGCAGAGGCCGCCGGCGTTGAGGAGTGATGTGTTTGTGGTGTTCACGATTGCGCCGTTCGGGAGGGAGAGTTTGGTTATGTCACTGCGGATCAGACCCACTCTAGTGTTTAGGGTCGCGGAAGGGGTGCGCTGTGGGGGTTTGTTGCTGGGTATTAGACGCTTTGCATGGTAGAGGATTGAGAGGCGGGGGATCTCGGATTGGGGGATGGACATTTTTGCTGCTGGTTTGGTGGTTTGGTGGTTTGGTGGTTCAGCGGGGAATTGTTTACTTTAGGTTTTGTGGCTTTGGATTGATGTTTAGTGATGGTGGGGTGATGGTGGCGGTGGTGGGGCTAGGGATCAGATTTGGAGATAGGGTGGAGGGATGGACGGATGGACGGATGGACGGATGGACGGATGGACGGATGGACGGATGGAAGGGCGCGGGAGGGGGGGGTTTATACCGGTACAAGCTTGGTCAGTCTGGTGACTATTTCAGGGGAAAGAGAAGAGAAGAGGAGATGTGGCAGTGTTTGGGTATGATACCAGAAAAGTGAAAGTTGTTATCTTATCATTAAAGAAGTCCACAGACTACTGAAACCTGTCCTGAGCTCCTGTTGTTGTTTCATAACTGGGGGAAAACTGGGCTATGGTATGATACTGTCACTGTCACTGTCAAATAAACCCTGCATACTCGTAGCCTACCGAAAAAAACCGGGGAAGGGAGGCAGAGGTTCTGACACCTGCAGCATATTGCGGGGCTGGCTCAGCTCATTGTATATAACTCTCTTTCTCTGAGTTATATCCTCGTTGGTACACTACATACTCTCATCTCCCTCCCTCTGCAGACTGCAGCTCTCTCCCCCTGACTTTTTGATGCAATCCGATTAACGACCGCATTAGCTTCATCATAAGTGCAATTGTGAGTAACTTAAACCACCACCGACTGGGACCACACACAGCTCTAGCCACACCACAACCACTGTACTCGAGTACGGTAGGTTTTGAAGGAGCATCATCATTTTGTCCCACAGCCACACACACACAGAACGAGCAAAAGATTGACTGACTCTTCTCCGTAAGCAGCCACACAACCGTCAAAGATAGTGACGCGAACCCGAATCTTGTGATGCCGGCAGTGGTGAACTTGACTAACACTTTGCTGATGCTAGGATAGGGTAACTTATTGTGCGTGGACAAAATTAACCGATCAACGAAGGCGCATAATTTTCGCGGTGATGCTGTCAATCTCCTCGATACAACCACCCCAAACCAACCAAGAAAAATAAGTAAAAATAATTTAAATACATG
>Ga0307509_10003838_pt1 | contig 22278 bp, 6 predicted proteins | sample 10_EM_MG_FD_202245 | JGI IMG/M metagenome (GOLD analysis project Ga0307509, IMG submission 202245) | Populus trichocarpa ectomycorrhiza microbial communities from riparian zone in the Pacific Northwest, United States - 10_EM | ecosystem: Host-associated > Plants > Roots > Unclassified | place... | reverse complement strand
TTTTTTGTTTTTTATTTTCATAATTTTTTTTGATTAATTTAGTTTGTTAATGTTAAATTTTTTTTATTTAGTTATCAGACTTTCATGACACAGATCCTAAGTTTAACGGGTTAATATGGTTTGACGAGTTAACCCGGATTTTTTTTAATTTTTTTTGATTAATTTTTTTCGTTTAGTTTAGTTTGTTAATGTTCATTTTTTTTTATTTAGTTACCAGACATTCATGACACGGATCCCGGGTTTAACGGGCTAACCTGGTTTGACGAGTTAACCTGGAATTTTTTTTTTTGCTTTTTTTTTCTTTTTAATTATTTTTTTTGTTTAGTTTAGTTTGTTAATGTTAAATTTCTTTCTATTTAGTTTTTTTTTCTTCTTAGAGGTTTTTTTTCTTTTATTTTTTCTTTTTAATTAATTTTATTTAATTAATTTAGTTTATTAATATTAAATTTTTTTCTAAGTAGTTCTCGGATGATGCCTTTAGTTTTTCTTTTTGTTTTTTTGTTGTTTTTATGCATTTGACTGTGGACTGCACAGTGCAGTCCACAGTGAAAAGGCTCATCTTTTTGTTTTTTTTCTTTTTAATTAATTTTTGTTGTTTAATTTAAATTGTTAATGTTAATTTTTTTTCTATTTAGTTATCAAACTTTCATGACACGGATTCCGGGTTTGACAGGTTAACCTGGTTTGACGAGTTAGCTCAGTTAATTCTGGGTTAACCCATTAGTTTGTTTTTTTTTCTTTTTAATTATCAAACTTTCACGGAATTCAAGGTATGACGGGTTAAACTGGTTTGAAGGGTTAACCCAGTTAATTCATATTTTTTTTCTTTTTCTTCATTAGTTTTTATTTTTCTGTTGGTTTTTTTTCTTTGTTTTTTTCTTTTTAACTAATCTATTTAATTATCACACATTTATGACACGACCTTGCACAGCTAGACCCACGTCCAATGTTATTGGGTCTGGTATTGCAGTCAAACCCACTTAAATTTAGGCCATGCAAGTTTAATGTTATTATTAATATTATAAACATTACTCTTGGATTAGGCGTTGCAACTAAACCTAAGACTCTTGGGTATAACTTTGCAAAAAAATTTAATACTTTTAGATCTTAGCTTTTTATGAAATGCAAAAAATAATTGACCCGCGGCATCGCGCGGGGCATGTAACTAGTCTGAACTATTCAGAATGAAAACTCTCTCTTTTAATTTTTCTTGATGTCAAGTGGCAGTAAGGTTCATATTCCATCATCATATTCATATTAGCTACTTTCTCTTTGGTATATGAATTTGTATCCTCCATTTCATCACATTATTCATTTGTGCAAAATGCACAAATAAGGCATATTTTTGAGGTCTGGTATGCATTATCCACTTATGAATGATCATGAACTAACTGAAATGTGGTACAAAGATATGTACCTGTTAGGTAGTTTAGAGCTGCTACAATGCAATGACAATATTGATCCACAACCTCCAAATTTATCATTTGCGCATCCATAATATACTTCTTTTATACCTAAGTCAGGGGAACAGATTCAGCAGTAACTGATCAGACTAGCTGTAAATAAGAAAGATAGCAATGATTGGAGTCTTGCCATTAAAGGAGAACCAACATACCAAGTATCGACAAAGCTGCAGCACACATTATACATGGTTCACATGTAACATAGAGACTGCATGTTGAAATTTTTTCAGCAACTTCTGACACTGAAAGTCCAATTTTTTGCCACTGTTCAAGAAGAACATCAATTGCTTCCATCTCTGCGTGTCTTGTAGCCTGCCATAAGAAATTAAGGGAAGTGCCACCTTATTAATGAATGCATGCTACCAAAGCTCCCCCATCTCAACCCCAACACAAACCTACAAGGAGAGTACAAGAATACAGAGAAGGTAGATTTGATGTCTTTAATGCCTTCATATATATACTGTCTCCAATTCTTGTCCAAATCACATCAACCCTTTTTTTCTTCTTTTTGGAATAACACCAGCCCAATTTACAACCACAAGTTACTAAGCTGAAATATAGGGCAATGTCCTAACTCACGACAGAGACTGGCTGATTGACCTCCAGATCCTAGTGGTGAACTTATTTAACACTAAGGAAAAAGAATTCAGCTTTCAAGAAACACTAATGAGGCCAAAGTAGTAATAGCTAAACATATCCTGATATTTGGTTTGCTTGAGCCAGTGTTGTCAAGAGGCGCTGAGGCGCTCACCTAGGTACTCTAGGAGAGGCGAGACCCCGTGCCTTTTATTTTTCCAGGCGAGGCAATTTAACTAGGCACTCACCTGGAGTGCAAGCACCAGGCGCTGAAGCGAGTGCCTGGTCAAAATATATGTTCTATTTCCCCTTTTTTTAATTGATATGTGTTTTGACCTATTTGTCCATATTCTTTCTATTCACCACCAAAAATAATTTAAGGATGCCATTGTAAAAGTAAAGAATAGGATTTAAAAAGACAAAAAAAGATCATCAAAATAGAGTTGAGGCACATTTGGCAGCCACACTTTTCCAAAGAATCAGTTACATTTTTTGTTTGTTTCTTCATTTATTTTATCTCTTCTTTTTCTTTTTTCACTTATGTAGTCTCTCTCTCCATCTTATTTCTTCTTTACCTGTCTTCTTCTCTTTCTTTAAATATCCACGTGTTATGCTGCCGAAATTTTTACTTCTTTTTTTTTTAATGAAAGAACATTTTTTTCAAATCTCAAGTTCATCACTCATCAAACTTCACAATTGATTTTTTTTCTTGCCATGTTTATTGTGTCTGAAACTTCAGTTTATTCTCTTTTTTTTTATTTATTCAACTTAGTTTATTCCAAACTTTAGCATTTTAAGTTTAACTATTTTAATGTACTTGCTCTTTTAATTTTTTTAATTTTGTTTTTAAGGGTGAATAGTATAACTTTTTATGACTATGTTAAAACATTTTGAGTTTCACTTCGATTTTCTTATCTTAATTTTTAACATATATATATATATATATATATATATATATATATTTGTGATTTATATAGTATAATATTATACATATATTTTTTTTGAATTTATAGCATAGTGCCTTGTTTTATTCAGGCGTGCGCCTGGCGCTTCAGGGGCTTGAGCTTTGGCTTAACTATGCAACATGGATATCTCAAAGTTTAGCTCAAATTTCAATTAAATTTGGGATCAGAAGCATTCCTAAGACCAAATAGACTGAGTTGCACATTTGCACTTGAATAGAAAGAAAGGACAGTTAAAAATGTTCAAGCAACTAAACTATTAAATAATACAACTAAAGGACAATGTATGAGTTAAACCAAGCAAAAAGTTGATCAATTGGTAAACTTACATTTCTTGTCTCCGTTGTTCGATTTCTCCCAGATGCAATGACCTTCCCATCTTCAACAATAACACAACTGGTCGAACATAACAATTTTACATAAGGTTTCATTCAATAACCCCACTGACTCTAAATGGAAAAACAAAATTGTAACTTGGTTGCATCATTACAGACCAGTTGGTAGAAATATAAAGCGTGATACTTTAACCAGTAGATGGTACAACAAGGTCAGCTTAGTTGGATCAACATTTGGGATTGCAGCATGCTTAATTGCTTGGAGGCATTCACATAGGTCATTTGATATAAATGCAAGAAAAATAATATAAGCCTATTACTCAATTTAGTTAATAGTCATGGATTTATTGAATATTTTCAAGCAAATTCTGCCTAGATATTTTGTAAATTTTCCTTACATGATGCTTGCACTTCCTTATTTTTGAGTTTTTCCCACTTACCATCTTAGGTTTTGGGTTTCCGATTTTTATGATCCAGTTATCCATATGATCAATGTGCTGAGATTGGGATTGTGGGATCTGAAACAAGGTCAAGCTGGGGAATAAGGTGACAGACTACCAAGTGCCAAACTTGACATTAATCGAGGGAACCTTGGCCTAACAATTATGTCACCAAGAGATTTACGAGAGAAGACAAACAATCCAGCAGATTCCTGGCATGCTTTGTGCTCACATAATTGAGCTCAAATTTGAAGATGGGTAGAGATGAACTCAGGGTGCTAACTCTGTATACAAAGTCAGGCATGGGCCCAGCCCAACACGGCCTCACTTCATAATTTTGTCAAACTTAATCATTACTCAACTCCATCCAATGTCACAAAGGACATCATAATGTTTTTCATAGAACAAGACCTGACTATGAAACATTCCCAACTGATTAGAAGAAAACGCTTTTAGCCATAGAATCCCAACAGTTAAATTGGACACCACATTGAAAGGAACATCAAGCAGTGAAAACAATGCTGTATAAGGTTACTGACCGAAAATAGCATTCGGGATAGCTCAATAATTAAAATGGCCAACCTAAAAGGCTAAGGTTTCAGAGTTGCTCAGTGGCAAATCTTCAGTTGGTGAATCGCATTACGATTGTTAAAGCTTAAAACTCTGTCAACGTTCAGATAAAATATAAAAAACACGAATACAATAACCTGAACTTTTTCTTATCCTACATTTTAGTCACTTATAAGGTTGAGTTCATGTCTAGGTCATTGAAAATAAATATACAAAAGCAAAAGGCAAGTATGGTAGCCACATTTTATACTATGTCATAAGAACTTATTATACAAGGTATCACTGCATTCACTAGCAAAGATGCAAAAGCTCATAAAATAAAATTTTAACTCCTTGAACGAGTGATCTGGCTCCACAAATCCAATGATAGAGATTACTCAAGAAAGTATTTTGAAAGATTAACATTATTACTAGAAAAATAATCATAGGATAAAGCTTACCCGACTGGCACTTCAAGGCTGTTCAGAGCATCTTCCGCCTGTTGCACCAAAAAGAAGAAATAAATTAAACCCAGAAATGTAAACAAAAATCTAAATTGAAAGCAATAAAGAAGCATTCCCTGGTTACCCTTTTGCCTAATATAATCATCTCAGTTAACACAAAGGTTTGCATGGATTACCTGTTCTATAGCAAGCTCCATGAATGCCAAAGTCTCAGAAGAACACCCTTCTTCCACATGAGAATCCATCTATGAAATACTCAGATAGAGAAATCACCAAAAGAATCAATAAGAACTCAAGTCTGTTGGTTTTTCAGTGATGTGTTTAACTTGTTTGTTAAAATGCCTAAACAAAATTACAAGCTTTGAAGCTTCCAGTTTGGCTAGTGCAAGTGGTTGTTGTTAGCATCTCAGTGAGGTGTTTCTTTATGAGGATTTAGAATGGTCTATAACCTTGAATTTAATAACAAGAAAAATATATGATAATTAAATAAAGCAAAATTGAGAATAACAAGAAAAATACCAAAAAAGATTGAAACTTTAGTGAGAATTTCTGGTCTATAACCTTGAATTCAAGTGGGAATTTCAATCCAACAAATATAAGATAATTAAACAAAGTAAAAATTGAGAATTCCAAAGACAAAAATTAAAAAAAATCAGCACTAGTAACTAGGGAATTCAAAGAAAATCCTGGAATTTGGAGGAAACCGTGTAGAATTAGGTGAACTGCTAGAAAAGCTAAAAGATTCCACCTTTTTGGTGATGTAATTGTGAAGTAACAAAAACCCTAAAACCCTAAAAAGTACAACAAGCGAGAAAAGTATCACTTATTTCTGTAGAGGAAAAGGAGAAAAGGCCAAGAGTAAAAAGAATATTTTACAAAAGAGGAGGAACCTAGAACCATATAAAAAAAATCCGTTAATAAAATCAAACCCCATTTTACTAATCTTAAAGAGAATAAAGATAATCCTGATGGATTGAGAGCAACATATAACCCTTGTAACCTAAACAATTATGAAGGAAGAAAAGGTGCCTAAAAGAAAATGGAAATAACCATCTATGTATAATGCAAACGAAAACAGATTATCATGAATGGTTATGCAAGGACAATATGTTTATGCATGGGCATTCCAATAGTCTGATTACAAGTTCACACACAACAGATCTACCACAATGAACATCAACAGTTTATGGGGGAAAAAAAGTCCAAAGCAAACTCTTCTGGTTCCTGTAAAAGCTTCTAAAGGATAAACACTTGGAAAGATAGCACTGTCAAATTGATGCTTCACACTGGACTCGGCAAAATTAAGAAATGGGCTCCACAACATGTTATGACATGCATTGTACTTATCCATAAACATGTATTGGTTACAGAGGCAAATAAGACTTGGAATTGGAGTGGTTCTAGAAACAAGCAATAAAAATTAGGCTCACTGCGATAAAAAGAAGATTTTCAAGCAATGAAAATTCCATTAATCTATTTCCAATAGTCTGATCACAAATTCACACACAACAGTTTATGTCCGTGACAAGAACAACAATCAGGCTGTGTGAAGCGTTCTTGCATAAAAAATCATTCTTTTCTTTCTTGTATATGCCTAAGAAGAAGAAAACAAATGAAATGAAATATAAAATTGCAGTTTACTTATGATTTATGCGGTATTTGACATTGAGGTTAAACCTGGTTTTCGTCAAATGTTTTTAAAAAAATTGCTTTGATATACTAATATAAAAATGAATTTTAAAAATTAAAAAATAAAAACACTATTTTAATATATTTTCAAGTAAAAAACATTTATACTCCACCCCACTCTCAAACACCCTCTCAGAGCTATAGGTCAAGAGCTGGTTTGTCTAGGTCTGCGTATACAGAAACAGAGAGACAACCAGAGCAAGTTTCAATAACATACTCCTGCAAACACGTTTCAAAATTGAATTTCAATAAGCTAAACAGTGAAAAGAAATCAACTCAAACAAAAATAAAGACAAACCATTACCATCATAATTACAAGGTCTCCTAATTTGGTATAAAAGATCAATAAATAAACCAACCAAAACCCAGTTTTAAACACATACGTAGCATTCAAAAGGTAAACCTTTCATCCAAGAAGGACCACCTCCTTTTACCTCTCTCTCACTTGCTCCGCAAAAAAAATGGATATTTTAAACCTGCCCAAGTCAATTATATTCTACAAGCAGAAAAAAAAACTTCCATGTGCAGCACTTCTTTTTGAAAAGCAAAGCATGACTAATCAGGCAATTGGCCCATTTGGCAAATAATCATGTGATAGAAAGGACAATGTGCTAACTAATGTTTGCAATTCAATTTTGAAAGTAAATTTTGGGACTGACCTAAGCGAGAGGGGTGGTTGCTGGCTGCGCTGCGCGAGATAGAGGGAGGAGGGTGGTGCCGTGATTTTACGAGTTAACTCCCGATTTTGACACCAATGCTCACGACAGTTTCTCTCTCCTCTCAGTGCATGTTCTTGTTGATTTCGGCCTCCGCCACCACCCTTAGCCACCACAAACGAGGTCCAAGCGTAAAAACTATATATTTCAAGCTTGAATTGAAGGTTCGTTCAAGAAGAAGAAGCAAATTGGGTGAAATGAAGAAGGCATTGGTGGAATTAGGGATTCGATTTCTACGGGATTTCTCTTTTTTTCTTTCAAATTCTTCTCTTCTTACTTATCCCCGACTTTCCGAGCGTAGTTTGTAGTCTGAACATTTCAATACAACCTCGTGGTTGCCTGTCTTGGGAACCGATGATTTTTACCCCTGTTCAAAACGACGTCGTTAATAAAAAAAGGTTCATCCTTGGGTCAACCGCTGGTCACCTAGGTTTGACCATGCGAATTTCCTAGGAGCTATTCTAATGAACCCGAAAGGGTCTAGAACCCGGGTCTACTAGTTCTTGGGTTGACCCACTGGTAGGTGCAAGTTTTAAAACACTGAATAAGACTACCCATGATATAATTGTGAGGTGTTTTTTTTAGGTCTGCTCTTTATTGAAAACCTAAGAAATTAAGAAAGGACAAATATATTCCCTTTAAAAAGTATTTATATTTTATTAAATTATTTCTCACGGAGGATAAATAATGCCTTATTAAACTATTCACGTTAGTATTTATAAGGAATTTTGACAACTGTTATTTTCCATGAAAAAATCTATGGATTTATTTATCATTAAATCAATAAATTCTTAAAACGGGTGACGAAGATGTCACTCTACGAGTTTATAATGAAAATAATCATCTTGAAATAACTAATGATGGTAGATAATTTGACAAGTCATCAGCTTCTTGGCTCCAACTTTTTTTAAAAAAAAATTAGATAAGTGTTTGGAGACGTAGTTATATTTGTGTTTTTAAAAAAAAAAATTATGATTTGAATTATTTTGATGAGTTGATTTCCAAAATAATTTTTAAAAAATAAAAATAATATTATTTTAATATATTTTAATATAAAAATACTTTAAAAAATAATTACAACCACACACTCAAACATGACAAAAAAAATCATGGCTTCCTTGTTTTCATAATGGAAGAGTAAAGCCAGCATATTGAATAATCTTGGTGCATACACATGAACTTCGATTACGAACTCAAATTGATGAGCCAAGTGAGACGAAATTAGGTGCCGATAAGAGCATTAATGGGAGTAGATTGCGTTTTTTCTCATGATATTCATGTGATTTTGCACATGATTTTGGTTATTTCGAACGGCAATGCCTTGTGCTCTATATATTTTGATCTTATTTTTTTTTATAACAAGAACTTTTATGAAAGTGGAATTACAATAATTTTAAAATGTTTTTTATTTAAAAATATATTAAAATAATATTTTTTTTATTTTTAAAAAAATATTTTTGATATTAATATATCAAAATAATTTAAAAACACTATAAAAATTGTTTTGAAGAATATAAAAAATAAAAAAATAATAAATTTTTTAAAAATACTTTTAAAACACAAAACAAACAAACTTAGGCTACATTTGTTTTCTGCAAGTTTTTGTGTTTGCGGTGAAACAAACGTAGCAAGGTGTTTGGTAACAAATCAAATCGTATTTTATGCTGCGGGATCCACTAAAAAATTGAGTTTGAAACGTAGTTTTTATGCAGAAGTTTTTATATGTTTTTTTAACTGAGTTTTGTAAAAATTCCTAGAATCCTGTTTGTTTTTGCGTTTCAAAAATGCTTTTGAAAAAATTTAAAAATTTTTTATTTTTTTCTTTGCTTCAAATTAATATTTTTAGTGTTTTTAGATCATTTTGATGCGCTGATATCAAAAATAATTTTAAAAAAAAATAAAAATATATATTATTTTAATACATTTCCAAATAAAAAATACTTTAAAAAACAACCACACTCCCAAACACAAATAACTACCAAACATTTTATATATATATTTTACTACACATAAAACTTTAACCACATTTATCTTAGCACAAACTCACGTTCAAGAACAGAAAATTGGTTCCTCTCTCTCTCTCTTGCTTAGTTTGTATTAAGAGGATGTTTGACAGTGTAGTAGCGGTTGCTTTTCAAATAACTTTTATGCCGAAATACATGCTAATGATGTTTTTTTATTTTTTAAAAATTATTTTTGACATCAGCACATCAAAACGATCCAAAACGTACAAACCATATTAAATTTTAACAAAAAATAAAATTTTTAAATTTTTTGAAAACACAGTTTACACCGCGTTCCTAAACATTTCTAAGTTCTTAATCATAACTAAAAGAATTGAAAAAGAAAAGAGAGTTAATTTGTACTTTGTATTAATATTGAACCATCAAGAGCCTCTTAGCTGGTAAATGATGCTATCGATAACTTTCTTGAACCAAAAAAAAAAAAAACTCAAGCAGCATCTTTCCAAAAACTAGAAAATATAGAGCCTAGGCGAAAAAAACTCGTCGGCGAATACTTCTATATCCTCCTCTCCCTAACCAGCCTCCATCTCCTCGGGTTTTAGCGTAGAATTAGATGAAAAGAAAGCAAGTAAATAATGCAAAACAAAAGATACCATCATCAAAGTAGTGATGATGATGATGATGATGATGATGATGATGATGTTCACAGCTTCTTCTTCTTCTCTTGTTCATCACTTCTTGGATTCGGCCTTCTCACAAATCTTCCCTGTAACGTTACAAGAATCATAAATTAGAGTAGAGAAGAAGGTTCAAGCTACTCTTTTATTTTTTGTAAATTCAATAAAAGGGCTAATTTCTTGCAGAATAACAAAAGAACTAGCAAATATTTTTTAGGGGTTAGGGGCAAGTGCACCCCCAAACTTTGAAAAATCTTATAGTTTAATTCTAAGATCTTGAATTTCTTTAATCATTTCCTTCATTTTAAAGTTTATTTTATATGAAATATATGTTTTGCATCCCAAAAGTTACACTAAAATATGATAAACTATTTGAATAATTTATCATAGACTTATTTATCATCATATATTCTTAGAAGTTCTCTTTATTGTTTTTTAAAATAATTTTTATATATGAAAATATATTAAAATAATAATTTTTTATATTTTTAAAATAAAAAAACAAAAAAAAAAACAAGCTAGAAGTAATATAGAAGATATACCACCAACCTCCCACTTTCCACTCTTCAGGGTATAATTAACTGAAATCACCAAGAGTGATCTCAGCAAAAAGAAAGTACATAACATGGAGTAAGGAAAAGAAAAAACGTGTACCTTCATTCTGGGCCGTTGATCAGCGTTGACTTTTCTGACCTGGTATCTGATCTTCTTAGAGAAAAGGCGTGTACGCCGCTTTTCTTTGTAGCGCAGGACGCTAGCTTCTCTCATTCCATTCTCTGAGAATAAATCAATCTGTGCCAGCCTGGCCTGCCGCAAAAATAAATAAATAAAAACAAATTAGAACCTTCAAAACCCATGGGAATAAATTGAATAATCCCACAGCAATTATTGCGAGAAAATTAATTTTGAACAAATTAAAATAGTTAATATATATAGTTATACAATAATGCCACCGCAATATGCCTCGACCTAAATGCCACGCAAGCAAAAACAAATCTTTGGTCAACAAATTGAATTGCCTGATCGGCAAACTTGAGTTTGATTGTTTCAAAAAATAAAAACAAAGCAAACGTTAAAAAAAGGCTACTACTTTATCACACGGAATCAAGGCCAGCACCATTAAAAAAAAAAGGAGTTGATTAGAGCAATAATATTCAAAAATAATAAATAAAAAAATAATCATATTTAAAGCTTCTCAAAAAAGAAAAAAAGAAGAAGAATAATTAAGGTCCCACTAATTAACAAAAGGTCGTAGCATTAGCACCGTTGGCTGGATTATTATTGGTAATGGTAGGTAGCTCTTTCCGAAAAAAATTATTTATGCCTTTTTATTTTCTTAAAATCTCAAAAAAAATAAAATACTCAAAAAAATCAAAACGGATGTAAAATATCAACTTAAAAGATTAAAATTAAAACTATATATTAAAAATTGGCGCCACCTTAATGGCATGTAGCGAAAACTACAACTATTTTACTAAACACATTTATAACCTAACCAATTAATCTATTAAAGTCTGAAACTTTTTTTTTCATGTGAAATTCATTTCCCGGCAGGAGATGAGAAACATACAGAGACATCATTTCCTTCAGCACACCCCATACTTTCGTCGGAAAAGGGCGAGCCACGGTCGGACCACTCGCTCAAGACATGGTCGTAATTCAATTTCAATATCAACCCTTGACTGGATTGTGGAATAGAATTCTCCTTGACTGGATTTTCATCTTTCAACTCCACATTCTTCTCTTCCATCACAGCTGGTTTCTCTACTTTCTTTTTCTTCTTTTCGCTGCTCGAATTGGGTTTCAATTTCAACTTTGGTTTTGGCTTTGGCTTTGGAATTGAATTGCATTCTGGACCATTGTTGCTATTGGCATTTGCGGTGGCGGCCACGGTGGTGGTGAGTCTTGGAGAGATTTGTAACATATCAACAATTGGAAAATCCCACCAATTTCCTTCATCAACATGCCTCAAAGCTCTAACACCTCTTCTCATTGCAATCCCATGACCATATTGTGATTTCCCGCCAAAATTATATCCCATTGAACTCCCATACCAAGAATTCATTTGACCACCAAAACTAGAACTAATGCCATTAGGCACCTCGTCAACCATTTCATTGCCTATACTTGAATGCCCCATAATACTATCAATACCCTCCTCAAATTCCTCATCAAGAATGGATTCCGCGTCGAAATCCTCATCGAGTCCATCACACAATTCCACTGAATTCCCGTGGAAATCAACTTCCCCGCTGCTCTGGCAAGAGGACTTATCTGTAAAATTCGCAAATCTCGACTCGTTTCCATAACTGGGCTTTCCTTGGATTGGTTGGTGAATTAGGAATCCAGAGTTGTCGAAGACGCGAAAAGGCAATAACAAGTCGGAGGATTGGTCAAGGAGGAGGCTGTTGTCCTGGGGTTTGGTGAATTTGCTAGATTTTGTGAGGTGTTTGGTGGAGAAAATGTTTGGATAGGCAGTGGAAAGAAGAGCAGCTGCTTCATTGTAAGTTTGATTAGGCCTTTTACGAGGAGTTCTTGATTTTCTTGTTGAGATTGCTAACGGGGAATTGCTAGATTCAGAGATAGTTGAAGATGGCGAAGATGTGTGTGATGTTCTTGTTGAGGAAGTAGATGAGGATTTGACTATTTCTAAATCAAATCCATAGGTTCTACCACCTCCACTTATACATGGAGAAGACATTTTAAAGGCGACAATAACAAGAAAAATACCAAAAAAGATTGAAACTTTATTGAGAATTTCAGGTCTGTAGCCTTGAATCCAAGTGGGATTTCAATCCAACAAATATAAGATCATTAAATAAAGTAAAACTGAGAATTCCAAAGACTAAAAAAAAGATTAGTACTAGTAACTAGGGAATTCAAGGGAAAACCTGGAATTTTGGAGGAACCCGTGTAGAATTAGGTGAACTGCTAGAAAAAGCTAAAAGATTCCACCTTTTTGATGATGTACTTGTGAAGTAACAAAAACCCTAAAAAGTACAACGAACTAGAAAAAGTATCAATTATTTCTGTAGCTTAAGAAAAGGCCAAGAATGTTATACAAAAGAGGAAGAACCTAGAACCATATTAAAACAAAAGGAAATCCCTTTTTAAAATCAAACCCCATTTTTAAAAACCCATATGAAGGAAAAAGAAAAAGAAAAGAAGAAAATAGTAAAAGAGCTCAGCTTTTCTTATTCTCTGACTAAAAAACAAGGGGTTCCTAAAACCCCATGAAAAACCCAGAATCGGTAGCTAACATGAGAGTTGGTTAAGGAAAAGATCGCATAAGAAAGGAAAGCTAACCAATAAGTGAAGAAAAAACTGTAGTCCAGAAACTGATAAATTTAGGATATAAAGAGAATAAAAATGAATAAAACAAGAAAAGGGAAGAGATTTTAATTTGTGGGCACAGCCGGAGCCAAGTTGCTAGCAAGAAGGTCACGAGTAGAGGCAGATAGAAAGAAAAAGATCTGCTGATACATGGCAAGAGCACAGAGAGACAGAATGCCACCCTCTGGGCTGGACTGAGAAGTTAAGGGATGAGATTACAAGAGAACAGGGGTAGAGACAATGCTAGTTCCCGCTGCGGGACCATTCCTTTTGGTCTGCTCTCTCTCTTTCCAATTATTTTGTCATGCTTATTTACATCATTGGCCCTCTCCTTATTTGTTGGCTTAAAATTAATTATTCCCTATTTCACAACCAAGATCTAAACTACTACTTATTAATCTTACAATCAGAGAAAAATAATCATGGTAGTTGTGATCTTCCAACGCACTAACTCATATGACTTACTTTCTTTTTCTTTTTTTAATTGTTTTTTTGAAGGTTTTAAAGTAAGAAAGTACAAGTATATTTGTATGGTATACCTAATTTTTTTTTTTAAAAGAAAAAATTAAAAAGAATTTGATGGTAAGAAACCAATTTCCCCCCTCCTAAAAGTGATTTTAGCATACAAGAATCCCATTTTACTATGTACTAAATTCAAAGGGTATACGAAGAAGTTAAAAAGAAGATCACAAGGGATATGATAATAAATGCGTTTATTTTTGTATTTTAAAAAGTTTTTTTTTTAGATTTGAAATTTTTTTTTTATTTACTTTTATATTATTTTAATATATTTCTATTCAAAATTACTTTAAAAAATATCTATTCTCAACTCCAATTTGCACCTCGCCATGAGAATAGATTAATTTAAGTGGGATTTTACGGGGCAGATTTCTTATCTGCTGAGATGGCAGGATCTCATTGGATATCTTAGATTTTTCAGTGCTTAGATGGCAAGAAGTTTAATGGTTAGAGGATCGTCACGTGTATCAAGGCAGAGATCGGGTTTCTTTTGGATCTCACGCACACGGGAGCGAGAGGGAGAGGCAGAGCCGCAGAGAGCAATGATTTGAACCTTTTTGGTTTCTTTTGCATTCCTCTGTGTGGCGGATGGGGAGCACACGTTGGGCTTGCTAGCATCGTTAATTTCTTGTTCCTTTTCTTTTTCTATAATAATAATAATTTTTTTTAAAAAAAAGAATGATCGTTGTCCGTTGAGATTGTTTGGAAAAAGGCAATAGAAATCTTAATTTCCTTAAATATCTAAAACAAGGAAAATAATTTATGCACGTAAATGGGCTAAAACTTTATAACATAAGAGATTGATGTAACTTGAATATATAACAATCGATAAACTATGGATTTCATAAATCTTAATATAGTATAGAATATAGTATTTATTGTTTTATTTAGTACAAAATAGAACGCTAATGTTTTATTTTTATAAAAACAAAGTCATTGTATTCTGCTCTTTTAAGGTTTTAGGCCGAGGCGTTTCCTTTTCGTGATATTTTCTCCAGATATCCCAATCATCCGCAACATAGACACTTATGCCACCGTAAATATCTGGTCTGTCTTTAAACACATGTCACATTCACCGGAATAACCTGGATCTTGTCTTCTTCCCCCCCTCTCCCTCGCCAGTAACTCCCAATATAGATTATTTATTGTTGCCGTGTGGTGTTGGTTTTTTTAAAATTATTATTATTTTTTTAAAATTAATTTATATTTTTTATATTATTTTAATATGTTGATATTAAAAATAAATTTATTGTTGAGATATAAGAGCATGAAGGAAAATTTCTCATGTATTCTCGTTTTCATGTCGATTAATATAGAAATTGATTTAAAGTTATTCCTCATTTAAAAAAAAAAACAAAAACAGAGAGAATGTTTTTTCTTAACTACACTTAAATTGGATTTTCTTTTTCTTTATATACTCTTAAACTCAAATACTGAATGAATAATAACGTGAGAAAAAGTAGCTCAATGGCCGGCGGTCCATTACTATTAACAAAAATACTAAAATGATGATATTTTTATTGTGTATTATCTCATAAAATATTATTGATTTCAATAATTTTTTTTATTTTTTTATTTTTATTTTAATTTTATCCTTTAATTTTTTATTTATTATAAATTGAGTTTCATAATTTGTTTCAATTTATTTTTTTTAGGGTTATCATAGCCTCGTAACTCAAGTCATGAATTTAACGGGTTCACCTAGTTAGCTCATGTTTTTTTTTAATTGGATTTTTTTTCAATTTTATCTTTTAATATTTTGATAATTAAAAATTAAGTTTTATAATTTATTTTAATATATTTTTTATAAGATTATCCCGATCTTATTACCTGAGCCATTAGTTTAGCAAGATAACTTAGGTTGACTTGGGTATTGTTTTTATTCATTTTTTAAAATTGATTTTTTTTCAATTTCACCATTTAACATTGAATTAATTAAGAATTGTGTTTCATAATTTGCTTGATTTGTCTTCTATTATGTTATCTCAGCCTTATGACCTGATTAATCATGAGTTTAGTAGATTAATATGAGTAAACTCTAATTATTTTTTTTATTTACTTTCTATAAGGTTATACAAGTCTTATGACCCGAGTCACAGGTTTAGCGAGTTCACTTGAGTTGACTCGAGTTATTTTTTTGTGTTATTTTTTAATTGATTTTAAAAAAAAAATTCATACTTCGACATTGAGTTGTTTGAGAATCGAGTTTCATAATTTATTTTGATTTTTTATGAAGTTATCCCGGTCTCATGACACTGATCACGGGTTTGACAGATTAATTCGGATTGACTCATGTCTTGTTTTTTAATTGAATTATTTTTCTACTTCATCCTTCAACATTGAGTTAATTAGGAATTATACAATTTGTTTCGATTTATTTTCTACAGGGTTATCATGATCTCATTACTAGAGTTGTGGATTTGACAGATCAACTCGGGTCAATTCAACATGTTGGTGTCTCAGTGTTTAAAAAAATATCATCTTAGATTTTTTAATTTAAATTAAACTATATTTTTACTGATTATTTATATTTTCTTTCAACCAATCAAATTGAATGAAATCAAAGATACTTTGAATTTTTTTTTTTTTGTGCAAGATAAAAACATTAGTAAATCCCGAGTATTTTTTTTTAACCTTTTAAAAAACTTATCCGAACTGTAAAGGAGCGCAGGGCAGGACACTAGTCTCTAAGAATAAGGGTTTGAATTGATAACTAGTTGGCAATCGGGCATTGATCACTTTTGGCAGCAAAAGTACATCCTCTAGTTGCAGCCTGAATACGGAGGCAAAAGACAAAATGTGACAGTACCTTATCCTTCCAAGGGTGAGTTGGAAATCCCATAGCCTTTAAAATCAGATAACCTCTAGCACAAGGGTTTATGATCACTGTAGAAATTTCATGATGCATGTGACTAAGTTTCGGTGCTGCAAATATTAGCCAGCTTCGTATGTTATCTTGTTCATCATGGGATCGACACGTACGATAGAGGAAGAAACAGAATACATGGTACTAGATCTTCAAGATCATGTCTTTTTCATAATCATTCGTGTCATTGTTTACTCGCAATCTAAGGAACCCGATGGTTTCAGGGTATCTGTAACTTATCTTCTTAGACTAGTTCTACAGGAAAAAAGAATGGTAAAAACCAGGTATTGAGAGTAAAAAAACTGGGTTATAGGTGTTTTATAACCATGTTTTTGAAGGCCTTAATATGATGATATTGGTTGGACTTCTGATACAGGTTATGATGGTTTTGAAAACTTATTTCCAAATAAATTCTAGCTAGTTTGTATCACCAAACGGATCAGGGAAATTTAATTTCAGATCTGAATTGGCAATTTAGGAAAATCACAAACTTATTCAAAGTTGCTTAAGCCTTGAGTGCTTTATCATACACAGGTGTTTCTGAAATTTGCTTCTTTCTCATTGCTTGGTGATGTCCGGTTATATATAAAGAAAGGAAAGAAAGAAGAGAGAGAGAGAGAGAGAGAGAGAGAGAAAGAAAAAGAACTGGCTTGCGGAAGCAAAAAAAAAAAAAAAATACCACAAAGCACAAAAAGACAACATAATGGTTAAAATAGAGTTATCACAATAAAACCCTAAATCATAATTTTATTTCTAATATAAAGTAAGATAAGTACTCGTTTTATAAGATGTTTACATTACTTTTAAATATGTCAGAAAACTACCATTCCAAGGCAGAAAAAAATCAGAATTCTAAAACAAAAAGGAAAGATAACTAAAACTATAAAAATAATATAAAATCAATAAAAAACAACAAAACTAACTCAAATAACATCTTCACGGCCTAAATTTTGAGGTCTTTCAAGACTTGGCTTGTTTGAGCAAGCCAAATTTTTTACGAAATTAGACATTAAAAATCATTTAAAAAGTTTTGAGCTCAATCCAATAATTAAATTAAATATTATTAATATATTAGTCTAGCACAACCAGGCCTTCTATTTGACTTATCCAAATCTCACTATCTATGAATATGTTATCCGCATGATATTTTAATGGAAGATCGTCATAAAATTGTAGCAAAACTCCATCTAATTGAACTCCATCTAATTGCTCATAACCTTTATTTTTTGCTAGCTCAACTACGTCAGAAAGGCAGACTGCTAGATCACCACACCAAGAGGCAAGCCTTGCTGAGATTAATTCAATGAAGCCAAATAATACCACCATAATACGGTGGCCTCCTTCACACGCCAAACAATTTCCCTTTCTTTTCCCATTGAGATTCTCCATTCTTTAAAAATTCTCAATTGAGTTCCTAGTTTAGCCCAAGCAGGAAGAGAGAAGGAGAAAAATGAAAAAAGGACCCAATTAACTAGGCTCAACAAGTAGCTAGAGCCTAACCGAACCAAGCAAATAAAAAGAAAGAGAAAAAGAGAAGAAATATTGGCATGTCAAATAATATTTAAGCATGTTCATGCAACCGTAATCACCTAGCTACCAGTATTCTTTGTTCTACACTATGCCCACCTGATTATTCATTTTACAAGCTATTCACGGCGACAATTCCCGGGTGGTGTCTCATAAATTGATAATGCAGTGTCTACATGAACAACTTGTTGTACATGTTACGTTAGAGGTAAAAATAATTATTCTGTATTATTATTTCTGTATGATATGTCTACGATTCCATTCTCTACAAAAGACAAATTCATGTAACTTGGAGTGTATAAAATACCTAAGGTTACTAGGTAAAAACAAAAGATAAATCCACACAATAACACATAACCACACACATAGGAATAATAAAATACATTCCTTTTAAATTCTAGTTCTTTTTACTATATATATTATTTTTCTTTTATGTATTTACTAACTTAGATTTCAGAGAATCCCCTATCTCGTATAAAAAATTTATTTTGTAAGAGTACATGAATAATCGGCCCAACCCAGCATAAAAAAATAATTCAAAACCCGTAATTGTATACCATGACTTCTTTATTGGAGGAAACATGATGAAATTAATGCTATTTATTTTAGAATATCCATCGAATTATTTCTTAAAATAATATCAAGGGGGTGTCTTGCGATACCTATGAATCAACTCTATCTCATGGCACCATGAAATGAAAGATGGTGTGAAAGATTGTCCCATAATGATCCCATGCAGCGTGGATTAATGAAAGACTGTGACATCCATGCTAGTTGCAGGTTAGCCATGGAAAACTCCAAGAGGAGAAGAAATGACCCTTGGCTATCGAAGATGGACAGATACAGATGTAGGGCTATCCGGGCTAGCTGCCCATTAAGCCTGCCATGCAAAAGAAACTGAACCATTTTCTTCAATTGTGCAGAGTCTGCAGACTTTATATATGCCTTAGCCCTAGTACCATCACGACCAGCTAGAGCAAAACAGGCTGCTCATATCAGCCATGAACTTACCGAATGTATATTAATTGGAGGACCGTGTGCCCCGTCCTTTTCAAAATTGGAGAGTGATAAAGAATTAACATGCTGTTTCAGGTTCATGCCAAAATCTTCATGAAGTTCATTTTTAATTATAGAAAGACTTTTTGTCTTGTGAAGGCAGATGTAAGTAGATATACTCACAAAGATTACAGAGAGAATATACTTCAGTTTTATAGACCTTCATACGTGTGTGTGGGTGAGATTTTCCAATATATCTTTGAATTGCATTTGTTTATTATTTTTTCCCCCGTAAATTATCTAAATTAAAACATTTTTTAATAAAGTATATATTTAACTTAATGAAGTTATAACTCTTTTATTTGAAAAGGCATTACATATAAAAAAATTTAAAACTCATATGAAATGCAATAACTACTTAACTTTAGAGATGATTTTCAGTCAAAGCTTACACTCCTCCTAGTTATGCCTTTGACGGTGCGAGGGAGAGAGAGAGTATGTGTTTAACGAGGAAGATGGCTGCAATTTCTTGGTAAATTTATAGGTTTAGAGGAGGTAGAGATTCGTGGTGATCGACTTCCCAACATGTCCACACTGCTCACATAGTGCTCCATTGATGGGACAATGCTGAACTCCTTCCACATGGACTTAGAGAGCAACATTCCCTTGTTGATAACACCCAAGACATTACAAGTAGAGAACACCCCAACAAAAATTTGTGCTTAAGGTTTCAGTCCTCCATGTTTAGATTGATTAAACAGATCAATGGCATCCTCCCCAAATCCATTCTTAGTGAGCCATGTTATCATGATATACCATTAAGTCAAATTGCATTCTTGCATATTGTCAAATACGATACATATTTTTAGTACATTTCTAAGATCTTATTAAGCTAGCCAACATCCAGAGGAGATTGTGATCTTACAATGCAGTCATATCAACAAGTGAACTGGATATAAGGTATTTTGGTTTGTCTGAAGCTATAAGTCCTGTTGATCTTAGTAGTTTGTCATTTCTTCAGGGTGTAGCCCGAAACCCGGCCAATTTAATGTCAAAATGCTTCTTTTAAAGATGTATATAACTTATTTGTTAAAATACTTCTTCCAAGCACCGTATTATTTTGATGATTTAAGGCTATTTAGTTATTAAAATAAAAATAATCAAATATTTCATATATTCGAAACTCTAGCGGAGCCACGATAAGTGTGAAAGAAAGCGTGGGATCACCCGATCAGGTAATTGTGGAGATAAAAGGAACCTCATTGCAGGTTCAGACAGCTCAACAACTGATTCAGGTATCACATTTCTCGGCATATATCTCAATTGCCTAAGGTCTTGTAGTCTTGTAGAGTATTTGGGATGGATACTGATTTTCATAGATAATCTTCCGTTCGTTTTAACTATTGTTTTTTGTCCAGTTGAAGTGAGCTTTTGTAGATAAGTTAGAGGGAAAAGCACTGTGGAGAATGGAAAAGCATATCCTATGACAAGTTGGGACAAAAATGTGGGAACAAGTGGAGCTTTGTGAACATGCTTCTCCCTCTAGAGCATAGACATAACAATACGTGTGCAGACATAATATTTGTTTTATTGTCCGAATAGGTCTTTGGTTGGAGCATGTAGTTATGGCAATAATAGTTCCCTGCTTTTCTATATATGCATAGAATATTTATGAATGGCAATTTCTCACAGGAAAACATTTTTTTCAATATTGATGATCCGGTTTTGCTTATAGAATGCTGAACGCTCATCCATGCTATGAATTCTCTTCTGTTTCCTGCAGGAATGTTTAAGCAATGCCAGCCATATAGTCACCAGAAGCTACGAGAAGTATGAAAGCGGTGTGCGATCTGTGTACAACGACGAGACATCTTATCCTGTAAGTTCAGCGGTGGGACGACTCTACGGTGATTATGGATCTTCTGCTCTAGGAGGCTATAGTGGTTATAGGATTTGAGCGGGCAACTCGTGACAAAATATGGTCTGAACTCTTTCTGACTTTGAGACTACTATTCAGGGAAGGAAATCCTCTTGGGACGTAGTTTTTGTAGGGTCTTGGAAATGTCCACCTCTGCTTATCTGCCATCATCAGCTAAATAGTTGTAAGTTTTGAGTTTGGCGGAAAAAACACAAGCAAATGCGATGAAATATTTGCAGTTTACCAATTTCTTTTTTTTCGGAATTCATATGGCAGCTGCACTTTTCCTATTGCCATATAATTATATAGCGAAAATAAATAAACAAAAAAAGAACGAATTTCTCTATGAAAAACCCAGATGTTTTTTGAATTGAAATGATGTCTGTCCCAAGTATTCTCATACTATATATATGGAAACTAAATGATTCTTTCATAATCAGTTTGAGGTATCTTTGGATTACCTCGTGCTTGTCAAAATTCAAACTTTTTATTTCTTTTAGCCTTGGATTATCTTGTCGTGCTCCTTCTATTATCCGAACTAAATATTTCCCAAATTCTAGGTATAATATTCATAATCGAGCTGAAGGACGGTCATTTTCAATATCTAATTCTTAATTAATATTTATTACCATATTTTTTTGAAAATTAAGTGGGTCGTATAAAAATCGAGCACTGTCCATTTCTTTTTTTTTTTCTTTTTTTGAGCCTTGATTTATTATTTTCCTCCAATCCCAGTAAAACTCCCTTCTAGTAGTTTAGGAAGGAAGCGTTATCTATCTCCAAACCTATTCCCATCCATCCATTCATACAACAAAGAAAGGTCTTAGCCAACATAGCCCCTTCCCCTTCCCCTTCCCACCAGAAAGAAGAAGAAATGCCAACCTTGAATCTCTTCACAAACATACCAGTTGATGCTGTTACAACCTCCGATATTCTCAAAGATGCCACCAAGGCTCTTTCTAAAATCATTGGCAAACCTGAATCTGTTAAGTACCCTGTTTAACCACTTTCCTTTATAACTAATTGTGTCTTTGCTTCAGTTTTCTGTCCTTGTTTTTCTTGTAAAACTTTAAATGACTGCGTTCTGTTTGATGAAATTACTCTGTGACACATCAAAATTAGTGTTCGGTACACAGGGTTGGACAGCTGTGCTTGCACTGATGTTTTGTGTGTCCCACGTGAATTTTTATCTTTCTTCTTGTCGTAGGATAACCTTGTTTACTCTTCTCCAGTCTAGGCGTGCACATCAAATGCGTCTTTCTTTTCATGTGTTTAGTTTAGTTT
>Ga0307509_10003837_pt1 | contig 22281 bp, 27 predicted proteins | sample 10_EM_MG_FD_202245 | JGI IMG/M metagenome (GOLD analysis project Ga0307509, IMG submission 202245) | Populus trichocarpa ectomycorrhiza microbial communities from riparian zone in the Pacific Northwest, United States - 10_EM | ecosystem: Host-associated > Plants > Roots > Unclassified | place... | reverse complement strand
AGCTCGAGTCGTAGCTTCTGTGGCTCCTGAGACAAATAGTCGATGGTTTGGCTTTTATCATTGGTGGGTTGTTCATGGTGTGAACAGGGTTGACGAGCTCACCCTTTTCACCTTCTCGGACCATACTAGCACCGTACGGCATTTGTTGGCACTGGCATATTTTTAGCGATGAGAGGGCGAACCAGGGACGACAATGTGGTAGGGTTCAGCCACAAATTGAGTGATTTTGATACTTCTTCACCAGGCTCGCCTCTCCCGGCGTTTCCCAGTAGAATAAAATGATACACATTTTCGAGAAGCAGGGGAAGAAATTTCATGTTTCCTTTCACCAAATAAGTTACCCCAATCGTGTTTCTTGGCAAAGACTTGCAACGATATCTCAGATCCCCTGTCTCCTCTACGGTACCGGTGCTGAACAGTAGCGTGGTAGCCACAACGGTCGATTGTGCTATGTGGTTCAGAATTCCCTACTCTGGGAAAGGGGAGAAAAACACTGCAAAAAAAGAGTAGCCCCTCTGAGCGCCATGCAAAAGCAAAAAGACTTCAGGCCCTACGGTACTATTGTAGAGGAAGCAAGTCCAACGACATAGCACAGTTCCTGATTATTACAGTTCTTACGGCAGGCAGTAACAGGGTGATTGCCAATCATTATACATGACTAGTCCACAAATGATGCTGGACCTGTCTTTAATAATGGCTTTTACTACACTCTTTACTCCAAGCACAAGTTCGTTAATGCTTACCATAGCTTTCACACTTTATTCTCTAATATATCCCTGCAATAATCCACCTACATTCTTTTGCCTTCCCCCATATACTAATACCGGTACCTCCTTGTTTCTCCCTCAGCTACAACCTACGGTAATCCGTGACATCCACGCCTCCGAACCCCTTACATGGCCAATCCAGGCCCTCGGCTCTTCAATATGGCAAATGTGTAATATCCTCATAAAAGTACTCTTAAGCCAGACCTGGCCAATATCATTTGCTGGCAGCGAGTAAAAGTGTGATGATCCCTTCATAGATGCTAATACGCACGGAGCAGGGGGGGTGGTTCCCCGGTTTCTGGAAACTGAGGAAAGAAGTTTGGAGGAGACTGGGAGCCGCCCTGAGAGGAAGCTGCTGATGGAGATGGGGGATGTAGAGGAGCGAGTTGAGGAAGTTAAAGAGAGGGATGGGGGCAGGGCTTGATGTGGGGAAGGTAGAGTCCTAGGGTCTACAATTTGATATAGAAAATACATAGGGAGAGGCCTCAAATACTGGGAATAGTCAATTATTAAGTTTTTTAAAGAGATATTTTCGTGCAGATAAGATAATAATAAAGGCTCCCCCACCAGCAGTCACGGCTGCCCCCCCCCCCCCTCTCTGTGTCCTTCTTTGGGAACCATCAAAGCCTTTTGATTCCTGTCGCTACCTACCACAATTCATCGGGATTCCCCGAAAAAGTACATGCCGGGCAAGATATAATACTTTGGACCTTTCCTCCAACTCCCTCCGCAGTGAAGTCATAACATCGGGGAGCCGTACCGCGTGGTCGATCCCGATATCGCCCATACATAGCGAGATGAGAAGGCATCCGGATCCCCACCCAGAAAATCCAAACCACTCGAGCACAATACTCCAAATTCCGCCCGGAATAATTAGCGGCCCAAGGTTTTGACCCAGGGTTTTGCCTGGCTATGTGGTTTTAGTGGTTGATCTGTTGAGCGCGGCGCTCGGGGGTGCTGTTGCTGGCCGATTAGCATGCCCGAAGGGCTGAAGTTGTCGATTGTGTACAGTTATAGACAAAAGTGAGTAGTATTTTATAACCACAAGAGAGGATTATACCAGAGGGGGGCATATCATGTGTCCACATTTTTAGTAATCCCCAGCACCTAAAAAAATATGAACGTATTCCCTCCGGTGTGCCGCAAAAACTCTAATAATCTATCGAATCGTGTGCTATGTATTATAGCTAGAAATTCCCTTCCCGGGAAACCGGGTGAGACCCCCAGCAGAACCACCCTTTTCCCCCTCTGGAAATAGGAGGACTCGGAAAAAATTGCTGAATCTTACTAAATGAATCTTACTAAATCTAACTGGGGAAAACCCAACGACATAGCGCATGCTCCAATTATCATACAAGGCGTTGGAACGACTAGGCATACTGTAGCACTACTTACTATACTATACGGTCTGATCTTGTAGGATCACAGCAGTTCTTCTCTCCTTCGTGCAGGAGTATAACACTCCCACGACACAGCTTATATTCTCTATCTTTTCCTGCGCGTTGAGAACTAGAGCCGGTACAAGTGTCTTTGGGTGATCAGTTCCCTACAGGTGCTCGAGATGTCTTTGGTGATACTCTTTACCGTAAGTGCCCCCCCCCTCCCCCAAATGGGGGACTCCAAGTCCAGCCCGCCCGATATTCACAGCAACCCTAATGTTCCCTAGGCCCTGTGAATACTACCTAACTAGACCTAAGGGGTAGAGTTCGTAGGAATCGGGTATAATAGAAGCATAATTGGGGCCTCCGCCACTATGAATAGGCTTAGGATTGGGCCTTATCTGGTTTGTTAGGGCCAAGGGGGGGTAAGGGGACGAGGGACCTTTTGGGATTTGACAATTCGGAACTGCGGGAAGTACTGCACCAAAGGCTCAGGGAGGGGAGTGTTGGATTCCCTATGATCTATGCGGTCATAGGAATAACTATTTTCACACACTATGCTATTATGTATAGGGTCGTGGTGCTAGCACCATTCCCTTACACCTATTGCCACGACACCCGACATTGGATGTGTGGTCCGGTTCACTATTTCATGCTATGCCGTTCGGCACAAGGCACCGGTTCAGATGCGGGTCTTCACGACGGCAATAGGACTCCAGGAGTCATAGCTAATTTTTTCTCTGTTCCTTCAGAGATTCTGCTGGATTCCCGTCATTTCCAGAATACTTCCAAGCAAGCGCCCGTTCATTGGCTATGGTTAGTGGGGTCCCTCCCAGTTTCCGGCGATGGTGGTTGTCCAGGGAGATATATATACTGTATATCTCCTGGTATGTCCTTAGCCAGCATTTCTATTGGTCGTCCAGTCCGCTCTTTCTCTCCTTCCAGTTCTGCTCGGCCCACGGCGACCTCACCCCGTTTAGGTGACGCGATAGGGAGTAGATGGTTTAGAAATATGAGCTGGGATAGCAGAGCCGGCGAACGGTGGCATCCGCCGGGGAGCTCCAACGGCCTCGGTGCCCAAATACCTGCAGTCCAATTGGAATGATAGCGTACGACCAACTCCGGTTTCTTTTATTAATTTTGAAACGAGACTGTATAACCCATCAGCGCTCTAACTAGAAAAGATCTCTCCCACCCAAGCAACAAAATCCTGCAGGTTTATCTGTGTTAGGATTCAGGACGACTCAATGGAACCATTCTCTACGAAGTTTTGTCTTTCCGACTAAATTCAGTGCTAGGCACCGACTATAACCCATGGTTTTCGGCAAATCTCCCTTCCCAAACCTTGGTTTGTTAGTTTAAACTTTATAGCGATCAGCAAGCCAAATAGCCCCTACATTGTAGGACTTGGTTTTGTTGATGGCTTTCACGACGGCCTGGCCTCACTTGCAGTACTAGTCACTTCGGCTTGATCTCTCCATTTACTCTCATACTTTCGTGGATATGTTTCTCCTAGCACATTTGCCTTACGGCATGCATAGAGCCCTCTGGAGATTCACTCCCTATAATACCAAGATTGAATACATTTTCCAATGCCACTATTAACCTATTACCCCCTCCACTTCTTTGGACCCTTCTTCTCAACCCTTCCCCCCAAAGTTTTCTTCACATCAAGTCCCTTTTGTCCACTAGTCTCCTTCGCTCCCTTTCCCCTAGTACCCCCACCGACAGGAGAAGTCCCACGCTTTCCGCTCTTCTTCTCCTTCTTCTTCTTCTTCCCGATGCCAAGCTCCAGCTCCTCCTGCTTATGGTAGTGATCCTCGTCATCACTGCCCCCGAGATCCCCCTTCTTAGTAGAGTGCTTTGCACGTCCATCCTTCCCACGCCCGACAACATCTGTCCCAGTATTCCCCTGGATGTGGCCACCCTTGTCACTGCGACGCGGAGGGCTAGTGTCCATTTCGGTTGTGTCGGTATCCTCCTCAGATGTCTCTCCATACATCATAGGTTCAACGTCCAAAAAATAAAGTTCCATTCTCAAGATGCTCTCATTTAGGTGTCGATAATATCTTGCATTTGGAGAATCTTCTCGTCACGTTCTTTCTCGCGCTCGACTAGATCCTTGAATTGATTAGTGAGATTCTGAATGGCCATGCGGTCCTCCAACGCCTGCTTCTGTTCGCTGGGAAGCTCTGGGAAGGTTAATCCCAGTCCAAGGGCAACAGACGGTGAGGGGCAGTCGCGCTTGGCCTGATTTTTTTTTCCCATCTTGCTGTCGTGCTATTATTATTATTAGCCTGCCTCCAGCTCAGTCAAATCGGTCTCAGAGTACATACCGAGTTTGTTATTTGGTTATGTGATGTAGAAGCAAAGTCCGAGGTGGAAGGTTGTTTTGGATTATTATTAGAAGGGAAGAAAAAGTCCCTGGGGTGGAGTGGATAGCAGTAGGGAGAAAAGAAAGAAAATGGGAAGAGCGGAGGTTGTGCGGCGCCTTATGTACACAAAATAGTTCGTGGGTGTTGGACTGTTGTAGGGCTAAAGTTTGGGGAATACCGCCAAAATAGAATGTTCGAGCTCTCCCATTCTATGGGGTATGCCCCTAGCCCGTGTCATTTATTGTTGAACAGCCTTCGAGGGTTTAGGGGCAAGCTACAATTTCTGTTAGGACAAGAAACTTGCCGCACAATACTCTAGCATCCAGAGCCCTTATTCCTAGAAGCAACTACATCTCATTCCTTGGGTACCATTAGGGCCCGTGCAGGAAGTACTATCATACCTCAATAATATGACAGAAAGTATGAATATGTCAGGGCATCATCCAGACTACTTGGGACATCAAGATCTAGGAAACCGCAAGTGTCATATTAACATATATTGATGCAATGGATTTTTATAAGTAGGGCAGTCTCAGGTGCATTACATAGTCAATTCAATTAAGGAAGCAACCCTCTCTCTTTCTCTATCAACACCACCCCATACATCTTTCGAATTACCTCGCTCTTCGATTCCAGCTTCTTGTATGTGACCTCCAACGGTTCGAACGGTGGGTTTACATCTAGAATGGTACGACACATTACAATATGGTATGGTATGGTAACTTACTGTAAACTTACCAGACACCATTAGTCCGGCTGGTATCAAAAAACGCTCGAGATCTCAATGGAGAGGTAAGAAGGGAGGATTTATACCGGTCGTACAGAGGTGGAAACGAGAACCTACTCCAGGTCTCTAGATATGTAACTAATATCAACTTTTCAATACACTCGATCTTTTTACCAACAATTCATAAAACCAGACACTAGTAGGTTTAATGATAAGCTCTTGTGCCAGCCTAAGTCATACTATTCTCTTCAATGGTGGACCTAGTACTCGAGGAATCACCCACCTCAACACCATCTTCTCGCCTCTGTCATGATGCCACGAAGGCGAGCTTTCCCTCTAAAACCTCCCAATAGCTCACTAAGAAGCACCCCCACACCCCAATATCCGACGCGAAGAAACCATCCACCAATCTGGTACTAAATCGCATCTAACTTATCCCGACAATTACCCCCTCACCACCCCCCATCAATCGAGAAAACCGAGTGATAGTTCATGATCGCACCTTGTTCCCCCTATCTCTCCTCCAACAGTAACTACGCACAAAACCTCCCCCAAGCCAGGAGCAATCCCATTTCCAAGTCCTATCTATCAAGATATCATACCGCTCCGAGTGTCAACGGTAAGCAAGTTGCATATCACACCCATCGCTACCCACCCGACCCTCCTTCCAGTTCTGCTCGGCCCACGGCGACCTCACCCCGTTTAGGTGACGCGATAAGGAGTAGATAGTTTAGAAATATGAGCTAGAATAGCAGAGCCAGTAAATAGTAGCATCCTCCGGGGAGCTCCAACGGCCTCAATGCCCAAATACCTGCAGTCCAATTGAAATGATTGTATACGGCCAACTCTGTTTTCTTTCATTAATTTTGAAACGATACTTTATAACTATTAGCGCTCTAACTAGAAAAGATCTCTCCCACCCAAGCAACAAAATCCTGCAGGTTTATCTGTGTTAGGATTCAGGACGACTCAATGGAGCCATTCTCTACGAAGTTTTGTCTTTCCGACTAAATTCAGTGCTAGGCACCGACTATAACCCACGGTTTTCGGCAAATCTCCCTTCCCAAACCTTGGTTTGTTAGTTTAAACTTTATAGCGATCAGCAAGCCAAATAGCCCCTATATTGCAGAGCTTGGTTTTGTTGATGGCTTTCACGACGGCCTGGCCTCACTTGCATGCAGTACTAGTCACTTCGGTTTGATCTCTCCATTTGCTCTCATACTTTCGTGGATATGTTTCTCCTAGCACATTTGCCTCACAGCATGCATAGAGCCCTCTGGAGATTCACTCCCTATAATACCAAGATTGAATACATTTTACAATGCCACTATTAACCTATTACCCCCTCCACCTCTTTGGACCCTTCTTCTCAACCCTTCCCCCCAAAGTTTTCTTCACATCAAGTCCCTTTTGTCCACTAGTCTCCTTCGCTCCCTTTCCCCTAGTACCCCCACCGACAGGAGAAGTCCCACGCTTTCCGCTCTTCTTCTCCTTCTTCTTCTTCTTCCCGATGCCAAGCTCCAGCTCCTCCTGCTTATGGTAGTGATCCTCGTCATCACTGCCCCCGAGATCCCCCTTCTTAGTAGAGTGCTTTGCACGTCCATCCTTCCCACGCCCGACAACATCTGTCCCAGTATTCCCCTGGATGTGGCCACCCTTGTCACTGCGACGCGGAGGGCTAGTGTCCATTTCGGTTGTGTCGGTATCCTCCTCAGATGTCTCTCCATACATCATAGGTTCAACGTCCAAAAAATAAAGTTCCATTCTCAAGATGCTCTCATTTAGGTGTCGATAATATCTTGCATTTGGAGAATCTTCTCGTCACGTTCTTTCTCGCGCTCGACTAGATCCTTGAATTGATTAGTGAGATTCTGAATGGCCATGCGGTCCTCCAACGCCTGCTTCTGTTCGCTGGGAAGCTCTGGGAAGGTTAATCCCAGTCCAAGGGCAACAGACGGTGAGGGGCAGTCGCGCTTGGCCTGATTTTTTTTTCCCATCTTGCTGTCGTGCTATTATTATTATTAGCCTGCCTCCAGCTCAGTCAAATTGGTCTCAGAGTACATACCGAGTTTGTTATTTGGTTATGTGATGTAGAAGTAAAGTCCGAGGTGGAAGGTTGTTTTGGATTATTATTAGAAGGGAAGAAAAACTCCCTGGGGTGGAGTGGATAGCGGTAGGGAGAAAAGGAAGAAAATGGGAAGAGCGGAGGTTGTGCGGCGCCTTATATACACAAAAGAGTTCGTGGGTGTTGGACTGTTGTAGGGCTAAAGTTTGGGGAATACCGCCAAAATATGATAGAATGTTCGAGCTCTCCCATTCTATGGGGTATGCCCCCTTTCCCGTGACACTTATTGTTGAACAGCGTTCGAGGTTTTAGGGGCAAGCTACAATTTCTGTTAGGACAAGAAACTTGCCGCACAATACTCTAGCATCCAGAGCCCTTATTCCTAGAAGCAACTACATCTCATTCCTTGGGTACCGTTAGGGCCCGTGCCGGAAGTACTATAATACTTCAATGACAGAAATTTTGAATATTTCAGGGCATCTCCTAGACTACTCGGGACATCAAGATCTAGGAAACGGCAAGTGTCATATCATACTAACATATATTGATGCTGATGGTATTATTATCCCAGTAGTAGAGCACTGCTATAGGAGCAGAGATACCGCAGGCTGATAGGCAGCGCGGGCATGTATGGAGGAACACAGAAGTGTGGACGGGTGAACGTTCTACTAGGGCAAGCACGGATGTTTAGGGCATATGCGGAGACATATGGGTATCACATGTAGAGAGCAGAGTTTTCCCTACTAGAGGGAACCGTAGCTAGCAACCTCCATAGACAACGCAACTCAATACAACTCCAACATCTCCTCCGTTCAACACATTCCTAACGAATCGTGCAACTACCTCCAACAGATGCAATGGATTATTATAAGTAGGGCAATCTCAGGCACATAGTCAATTCAATTAAGAAAGCAACCCTCTCTCTTTCTCTATCAACACCATCCCATACATCTTTCGAATTACCTCGCTCTTCGATTCCAGCTTCTTGTATGTGACCTCCAACGGTTCGAACAGTGGGTTTACATCGAGAATGGTACAACACATTACAATACAGTATGGTATGGTAACTTACTGTAAATTTACCAGACACCATTAGCCCGGCTGGTATAAAAAAACGCTCGAGATCTCAATGGGGAGGCATGAAGGAAGGATTTATACCGGTCGTACAGAGGTGGAAATGAGAACCTACTCTAAGTCTCTAGATATGTAGCCAATATCAACTTTTCAATACACTCGATCTTTTTACCAACAATTCATAAAACCAGACACTAGTAGGTTTAATGATAAGCTCTTGTGCCAGCCTAAGCCATATCACACTCTTCAGTGGTGGACCTAGTACTTGAGGAATCGCCCACCTCCCACTTCAACACGATCTTCTAACTTCTGCTATGATGCCGCGAACGCGAGCTTTCCCTTGAGATCTCCTAATAACTCACCAAGAAGTACCCCCACACTCCAGTATCCAACGCGAAGAAATCATCCACTAATCTGACACTAAATCGCATCTAACTTATCCCCACAATTACCCCCTCACCACCCCCCTTCAACATAGAAAACTGAGTGATAGTTCATGATCCCACCTTTTAGTTCTCCTCCGACAGGAACTACTTACCAAACCTCCCCTAACCCAGGAGCAATCCCATTTCCAAGTCCTATCGAGATATCATACCGCTCCGAGTGCCAACGGTAAACAAGTTGCATATATCTCACCCGGCGCCTACCCACTCGACCCTTCCGGTCTGGCGGGCCGGCACATGGCAAGGCCGGCGGCTGTGGAGGCACCAGGGGACTTCCGGTGGATTCATGCAAGCGAGGGGTACGATAAACGTGTGTTGGGTGGATGGGCGGCTGGGGAGGCGGCGGGGGGGCGGTAGGGCTGGAGGCACAATTGTTCGGTTGGTTTATGGAGGTGGGGGGGGGGGTACAGATACACTATCAAGATGTGATAAATCGATGGTATGGCAGGTAGTAGAGACTGGGGGAAGATAATGGCTTAGAGCGTTATGGTGTAACTTTAGCCTAAGCGACAATTCACGGGCATCGCGCGGTAGGAATTTAAGGGTCGATTCTGTGATACTGGGGTCTCTCTGTGCTCGAGTACCCGTAGTTCTGGGCGCGATAAGCTTGGATGCGGACATCACCCGGCTTGGTAAGCCAACTCTTGGCTTTTTCTCTTCTTTTTAGGTAACTTTTTGGCTTCTTGTGGATTTCGCCTCCTAAAGAAAATGACAAAAATGAATACGGTAATCCATGCCTCAAAAACAGGCGACTTAGCCCAGTTTAGAGTAGCACGATGTCTCGCCCTGCGGATATGTGGGCGGGGCACTCTCTACGAGTGGTACTCGAGTAATATTCTGCCGGTGGCCTTTACTGGGTGCTCCCATACAAAACGCTCTAAATTCAAGCATAAAGATCATGGTCTTCCAGTTCATACTTCCTGAAATCAAAATCTTTAGGTTGATGCGGCAGGTCTTTGACTGCATTTCTATCAGCTTAAAAACAAGAAAAACCTGGTTAGGGATGACTTTTTGACCCGGAACCGGAAGATCAATTTTCCGAATCACAAGTAAGTTTATCGCTACTGGATAGTTGGTCGGGCAATTCTTGAGTGTGCCCTGGACTCTTCCCAATTTATTGGGGGTTCGTCGCTCCAAATTGTGCGTTCACCAGGATGCCGGCACGCACCCCGGCTGTTTAGAGCTTGTATTTCACTGTGCTAGTACGAGTACAAGTATCATACTTGTAGAATTCTAGTGTCCCGGTCTATTAAACGGGATTTAAATTTAGTGTACAAGTACTAGTATTACAGACCTTCTGCGTTATTGCCCATCCAACCAACTACAGGCCAGTCAGGCCAGTGCATAAGTTATCCCAGGTTCGCTACAGTAAACATTCCCTAAACTACTATGCCCCACCTTTTCCGACACAATCCAATCACACCCACAAACATTCTCCATCCCCAACATCCCAACTAACCTCTTATCCACATCAATACCAACTCCTTACAAATACCCCTCACCCAGGTGCCCCTGCAGCTTATCCATAACGAGACCTTCCATGCGCGCGAATGTGGAATCCAACCCGTTCTCTGCAGTCTCCTTGAGCATCTCGGCCCTGACTTGTCCCAGACTTTCCCATGAATCCGTGCAGTCTTTCCTGATGACATCCGTCAGGAGAGGAGGCCCGCATGGTCCCTACCTTAGATTCAGTGCATTAAGACTTGATGTGCCCTTGATTGCAGAGGATACCTACTCGTAGAGACCAGGGAGGGCTGTTAACTCGACTCGGTCGGTGTGCGTAAATTAGGAGTAGATAAAAGAGTCTTATAGATTGAAATTTCTCCCCAATCCAGCGAGGCCAAAGAGTCCTACCAGACCCTTAGACTCCAACACCTTCTCCGCAATCATTCTAGCAGCACAGGAGCCGAATATCATCAACTCCTCCACTTTTCTTATGTCGGAGCAGGTTAGCCAAGTCACTTATCCATCAACACGATCACCAGCAGAAAGTATGACAGGAATATAATATCCCGCTACTCCAGCTACTTCAAGAACGCCATTTCAAATTTCTTGCTAATAAAGTGCGCGTACGCCCCCCGCCCAATCCATTCGCATAATGCCCCCGCTGGTCCCGAACAATGTGCTCTAACCTAACAACAGGGTCAGGGCTCAACTATCACGAAATATGTGTGATAGAGCATGGACCACATTGCCGTTCCTTAAATGCGGATAGCGGGCTTACTCTATCCGCAAATCAATGGTGGCCCCGATGCCGTAATCGTGAACAAACCTCCTATGATCATCGGCAGTTGCGTTATCTATCGCAGACTAGAATTAAAAGGCTCACATAGAGGGGAATTATACACAAGAGGAAGGCGAGATAACCACTGACTCAGACATCCGGAACGATAAAGTGTCCGTCCCTCCCATGAGCCTGAAATGGGGGTTTTTTTGTTGTTTCTTTCTTGCGAATCCGTCACCGACGCTAACCGGCGAACGAATTATTGATTCGGGGGAGGGGAGGTAATTTCACAGAGGTGCTCAATGAGGCAGGAGAAGCCTTGCTAGGTCACAGTCGCTCCTACACCGCGAAGGTTATCGATCAAAGTGAGAGGGCACTCGGTCTCCGTGGTGGTAAGGCCCATCATGGGGCGGATACACAAAGCGAACATCTCTGTGGTGTTATCCGGTGGGGGAAGGATGGTGCACTCTTTTGCTCCTCGTGAGTCTGTTCCCTTTCTCTCTCTCTCTCTTCTCTCTGCAGATTCCTTTTGATTTGGGACGGTGTGGGGAGATTTCTCCAATTCACTCGCTCCCTTCCTCAGTTACCGATAAGCTCCGCACGCAAGGAACCCGCTTCAAATCGATTGATACAAGTACCGTTGGGGAATTCAGCCCTGGGGTTGAAAATATTTACCGGTGATGGTATGATAATATTATGCAAGGCTTTCCAGGCGCAAGGCTTTGGTGAGTGGCTCTATCTAATCAATCGAATCAATTTTCCCCCCCGCACTCTGCCCCTCCCAACACAGCTCGAGCAGATTCCGGTACTGCCGGCCGCGAGGGGCTACCGCAGTTATCCACCATTTTAAAGTATTTTGCTATCGATACACCAGTGCTACCCAGGAACAGTTCGGAGAGGCTACCGTGCGGTAGTTAACAGGTGGAAGGACCCAGTCTGCGCTCCCCTGAAAATCCTTTCAGTCTGCTTTCTTAGAGACAATGGCTCCTGAGAAGGCTTGACGCGTCCCGACACGGTAGAGCGGATGTTCCGGGTCTCATTAACTTTCCAAACTAAAACCTCCAGGTGCGACCGATGGATACATTATTCAGGTGAAATTTGGGTCTAAAGTACCGATGCTGGCACAGTACGGTACCGGTATCAGCACGGTATCATAGCACGATAGCAACGTGCATGACGGCCAAAATACTATCAAGACCACATCTTACCAGCGATCAAACTGTTCATACACCAATAATCTCATTTTTCCATCATTTTTCATTTTTATTTTGAACTTTCCTAAGCTACAATATATACAGAGAGTGTAGAGATCTCAGCGGGGTATGTTTTGTTGAAATTTCTGGTTTATTCCATTTCTACTGACAACATTATATACCGGTATTCTCATACCTGATACATTCTTCTTGCTTTACCTGTACTAGCAGTAGTGCACTCTGGACATTACTCGCACCGCAGCTAGGACGTTCTCCTTACTACAAGTTTTGAGAAATAATTTGTATTGAATTTTTTCCCGAAAAGTATGAAGACAAAATGAGGGTATCAAAGAGATACTGTATTTTTTGGCCACCGTTCCAAGGCTGTAAGGAAACTTCTCAAACACGACTGCACTTGACTCTAGTACTGCATGGCATGTCCGAGAATAGATCTGCCGAAATTCCACAAGTGCAATCTGCCCCAGCGCCGCGAAATTTTACGAAAAGGTAGTGCCCGTACAAAAAATAACTTGCTATATTTCGCGACGCAAGAATATCGCAAAATCAGAATCAATCATACAGCAAGAGTGCACTATCAGCTACTGTTTTACTTGGCCATGTGATACGGTATCCGTTCGCCCATTCGATGCGGCGGGACAGAGGTACTGCACTCGATTGTTGGGAAGGGAAGCTATTGACGAGGGAAGAGGAAGGAAGGGAAAAGGTTACTTTGGCGCACCTCAGCCCTAATCTTCCCTTCGTACTCAACACTCGTACTCAGGTAGGGTATTCTCACCTTCTCGTGTAAGTGTATGATACTAGCACTCGAGTGGTGCACATACCGTACCATACGGTATCCTATTGCTTCAATCAGTTGGAGAAGCTCTCCGCCCTTGGGAAGGGCAGATGCGATATGGGAAAGAAAAAAAAGGAATTATCTCTCTGAGCCCTACCCAAGTGCTCTTCTCACTTTCAGCCCCCACATTTAGCCCTGGTTCATTGGCATTCCCGTTTTTTGCCAAATGTTCCTATTTTGGAAGCCCGACAGGGTTCCCTCCATCGCTGGCAATGAACTAGCCAACCAGCAAGGCGAAGATGGTGATAGGTACATATGTATGCACAATTACTCGTAGAATGTTGCAGTTCTTTCACCTCTCCCTCCACGGGTACGAACGGAGAGGGAAAAGGATAGGCCTGGAATACAGTACAAAACCAGGCTTTTGGCGTCCAGCGAAAGACCGGTCGGGTCGAGAAGGACGGCTTGGCTGGGTCGAACGTGATCAACCAAAGACCGAAATCCAAGATAAGCTTAGTCGGGTTGTGTGGGGGTTTACCTTGTAATATTTGTCTTTCTCCATCTCCTTTATTTACTAGGTATCATATTTCCTGTCACCGGTTCATGGAATAAAGAAACATATACCCACGCACCTCGAATGGTAACGAACTAAATCTCTAAAAATGCTTCCTCTTCCTCGTTCGTTGCAATAGAGAACAAAAAAGTGAAAAGCAAAAGTGCAAATGTTTCAGGCCAGGAACGATTGAAGACGACACATGGCAGCCACGAAATGTCAACTGAGACATGGTGGGCGGCTATTTAAAGGTATGACAATCAACGAGGAAAAAGTATGGGAAGCCGGGGGGGGTGAAGGTGCCGTACCGGTATGGTACTCGAGTCAAGGAAGAGAGAGTTGTGGAAAAAAGAAAAGTACCGTAATGGGAAAAACTCAAGGAAAGACATAAAATCTGCAGACGCATACCAGTCTAGTACTGTACCGGTACATAGGGTGCACCCCGCGGGGAAATGCGCTCGTTGGTCGTTAGCAGCTGAAGTGAAAATGGTGAGGAATGAGATGCGCCTTTTCGTGATGGGCTCTTGATTTTCAAGGAATAAGCTTCGCTAAAGCTAGTACCAATACAAGAGACTACCTCACATCATAGCACATGAACTACGGTATATGACACCGGCTGTTCACTTGTACTCGCACAATACTGCAGAGTACCGGTACCGGTATGTTTGCACGAGTTCCCCAGTAGGTTCCAGATAGGGACACCTCTCCTCAACATTTCCCGCATCACATCGGCTGTCGGGCTCCCCACGTCGACACGGTCAGGTGAACATGAGGGTTTCACATCTTCTAGAGCAACCTTTCAGCAGTTCACCTTTGCGTACCGGTACTGGCAAAATTCTCACAAGGACTGACTGCCGGTACTAGTGCTAAAGCTCAACTACGGGTTATTTCGCCCGGCCCGTAAACATCACTACTCGAGAACCGGTAGATCCCGGCAGGGACCTCACGGTTTTGTGCTGGCATGTGGAAGGAGCCCTAGCCCTACTTTGTCGCTGGCAGAGCCAGCTGGACTGAAGATTGAGGGTGCTCCGCCATGCAGTTAAACTTAGTTGCGAATTGAGTAGCATCATACAGTACCGGTACTCGGAGATGATAAGATATTTAACAACCGAAAGCGGCTCGGGTGTCGTGCTTTGTGTGGTCACAGCCGGCTTTGTTTCTCCGAGTGGATGGCGCGATTCGGCTTTTGCTTGTGTGCAGGAGAAATTACAGTGCCGGCATCCCTATCACGGGTCAAATACTTGAGTGCGGTATTGCGACCTGGGGATACCTTTATGTCAAAGTCCTATTTCGTCTGATGTCTGATTACGATCTTCAGAACACATGATTTTATCCTGGTGGGAACGGGTAGTTCCTTTTGTGCTGAAGAAAATCCTCCACAGTGTGACATCTCGTGGAGGATCTATTGGTTTCCCCTGTCGATGGGTGGACCACGGCGCTTAGAATAGATCTTACTATAATGGTTGGAGTTATTACAAATGCTAGAAACGAAGAAACAATGGCTCTGTGTGGGTGTGAAAATTTGACCGACAAATCGTACAGTACGGTAGACTGCGCATTTCTCAACCAGGCCGACACTGCACCGGACTCAGTCATGAACTTCTCAGCACTGGCCAGTTGGGATAAATTGCCGGGCTAGAGGGAATAACTTAAATAAGGTCCCACTCTTCTGTAAGACGATCTGATGATGATATCCAATTAGGATGCACCTAGGGATCTTAATTGGTTCATCATTTTTTGCACTTTCTTTTTTTCCTTTAGAAACAACTTTTGTTTTTTTTTCAAAGAACTGACAAGGGCGCTTGAAAGTGCTCAAGCGAGAGGATGCAAGTATTCAGGGATCTTTGCTTTTTTTGGGAAGATTATCCTAGGGATACCGTTGTTGGCTGTTGGGGGACCCATCCACTCACCGCCCTCTGTTGGCCTTTCACGCAGGGGTAATTCGCTTCCCGCCCAAGCCTTTCGCTTGGACTGCTCCTTGCGAGAAGAGGATGGGATTCATGTTTCTTGCCCCCCCCCATGGGTGCGGGGGTGTGGATATCAAAAGATCTGTCGGTGTGTGAAGGGAAATAGAGGTTGATTGGGGTGGGTGTCACTACAGCACAGCTGCATCCTTTCCCTCGCTGCGACTTGTATCACAGCGCCATACTTGTAGCACGACCGACTCTTGTTACTCCCTGGCTAAAGTAATAAGAACTGCTGACATCCCATCAACCCTCTCTTCTACCATCCGTGCGAATGTGTATATGTGAAGGAAAACGAAAGGAAAAGCTCTAAGGAGCCTGGGCTATATTACGACACATTCTTTCCTTTTCCTAATAACCCACCCCGAACGGCTTTAATAACGGGGGGAGGAAGAAGCCCATCACCTTGACCAAACCACCAAGCCCCCAAGTTAGCCCTTTTCCTTCCAGCAGGTATTCATCATGGCCGCCCCGACTGCTATCATGAAGGATGTGCTGAACCCAGCACTGTACAACAACGACGACGTCGAAGTTTACTTTTACCAGCAGCGGAAGCAATGGCCATGGACGAGGGGAGGAGTGCATGCATTGGGTTGGGTCTTCTTCGCTGGCGGGCTGGTCCTGATATTCGGGTTACTTAACCTTCGCGATATTCTGCTGGATAGGCGACGACTAGGATACACTCTAGCAAATAATAACAAGAACAGAGTATTATCCAGTGAGCGATCGCTATTCGACCGAATGTCGCTACATTTCCGCGCCTTTTGTTACCTCCGTAGTTCATTAACAGGCCTCGCAACAACATCTTTCGGCCTGGGTGCCCTCATCCTGGCCGGGTTCATCTACCCCCTTCTGTATGTCTTTTCTCAGCATCCGTATTACGAGAGGGAGCCGAGATTTGGGCCTCCTCCGCTTTCAGGCAGAAGCGGGATGATTGCTCTTGCCATGACGCCATTTATCATCCTACTCGGGATGAAGGCGAATTTGATCAGCATGGTGACGGGCATGGGACATGAGAAGTTGAATGTTTTGCATCGGTGGTTGGGATTCGTCTGTGGTTTCTTCAGTCTGGTCCACTCGGTGCCGTTCATTGTCGAGCCGTTGAAGAATGGCGGGTGGAGCAAATTGATAGAGACTTTCAATAACCATGTAATGTATTGGAATGGAGTTGGGGCACTTGTATGCATGTTCTGGTTGACTTTTGGTTCTTTGAATTTTATAAGGTAGGCTTCCTTCTTTCAATACTATCTACTCGACGCTAACTATATATAGGGCATGGTGTTATGAGGCTTTTGTTCATATGCATATTATTTTGGGAGTGGGGTACGTGGGGTTAATGTTCTGGCATTGCGCCAACATGTTGACTTCGGTTCGCATCATCCCTCATCACTCAGGGCCCAGTGACGTACTGACACGCCATCACAGTGGCATTACCTTTACGCCACATGTATTATCTGGGTCTCGCACCTCGCGTACAGGTTCATTTGGAAGACCAACTGGTTTGGTCCTCGCACCTTCCAGGGCGACCGAGCACACTTCACGCCCCTCACGGACGACGGTGTAAAGATCACTGTACCAACACGCATGCGATGGCAAGCCGGGCAACATATCTTTATTCGGATACCCGGTATCTCGCTGCTTGATAATCATCCGTTCACCGTGGCCTCTATCATGTCTGATGATACTAAGGATTGCGAATATAACGATCTGGTCTTGGTATTCAAACCACATAAAGGCTTCACTAGACGTGTATTTGACATATCCAGGACTCGCCCCGACGTCTCCTATAGGGCGTATCTGGATGGGCCATATGGTGGATTGTCACGTAAGCTGGAAGCATTCGAAACGGTGCTCATGGTAGCCGGTGGCTCAGGCATCACCCCAATCGTAGCGCATCTTCAACATTTAGCATCCAAGATCCGTAAGGGTGAGGCTTTGACAAGAGATATCAGAATAATCTGGACGGTCAAGCGCTTTGGTATGGTGTCACCTTGTACAAAACCTCAGATAAACTTCTTACTGATAGAATCTAGAATCTCTCGAATGGTTCAAAGATGAAATCTCCGCCGCCGCCAGAAGCCTTCCAAGAAACATGTTACTTTGCCAGTACTACGTAACCGAGGAAACAGCCGTTGCGCTTCCTAAGGGCCCCGTCTCCGCAACCCGCGAATGGCCACAAAGCCCCATAAGCCCGAGCTTCCGCCAACCCCCACCCGCACTCCTTCGTCCACCCGGAACTTCAGAGGCAGGGGATGATTTCCAATTCCAGATGATGGAGAAGGACATTGGCTCTTCCTCTGACGATGAGCCTCACGAGTTCCCATTTCCCGCTGTTCGATCCGTTACTCCGGTTCCGCCCATGGGAGATGAGGTGTTATTGGAGTTTGGAAGACCACCGTTGCGCCATGGATTACCGCCTTGGTCGGAGACTTTTGGAAGGAGGACTTGCATTTATGGTATGCCCCCCCGACTTTTCTGCACTTGAAGCATCATGATTAACGAAAGTAGTGTGTGGTCCGCACTCTATGAAGGTTGATGTTGCAAATGCGGTTGCAGACATGCAATCTGACATCTGGGTTTGTGAAGAGCGGGAGGAGATTTACCTGCATTCTGAGACCTTCGGGTGGTAGACCCGTTCGCGGGTTTCCGGCCTTCTCTGCTCAGCTGAGCTGGAATCACTCTCCTTACCTCTCAGCCTCAACAACCCGTCGAGAAGCCTTCACGCACAACAACACACGGCGCATCGGCCTTTCCTTCTCTTTGGTTTTTATTGAGTTTTTTTCTTTCTTCTTCCGCTCGCTTTAACTTCGCTTACCCCTTACTTCCTCCCTCCCTCCCTATCCGGGCCGAGAAACGGCGGAGAAGGGCAAGCAAGTTTGTGTTTCTTTTTTTGGAAATCCGCTGGATTATGGATACACACACGGTCTTTACTTTAGTAGTTTTAATTAACGGATGGACGTTACTGCTTGTGCCACACAAAAAAGTAACATTGCATATTGTCTAGAGCACTTTTCCTTCTCTTTTATATTATTCTCTTACTGTTTTATATGGGTTTTGGAGCATGGTATTGTGGGTCTGGTCGGTGCTGGATATGGTTTTTGGTTTTCCCCGATTTCGCTCTTGATTTTTTTCTCTTTCTTTTTTCTCTTTTGTCCCCCCTTCCAATCGTGGGTTAGTGTGAGTGTATATACGGGACCCGGCACTCCGTGAATATGGGTAGTTATGATTTGTAGATTATTTTTATTACTTTTGAATAAACTCTGTATTTATTACATCTAAATCCTCATCTCATCTCATCCCCATCCTGACCATCCTAGGAAAAGTACTAAAAAATAAGGGAGAATCCGGGCTATTTCTGCTGTTTGCCTACCAACCTGATACTCGAAAGAGGGGGGAAATATACCTTGAGGAGGGGGGAATTGGGGGCGCACAAGATCATTAGAAATGTTGGCTGGTTGGATAGTTGGTTGTTGGTCGGAGCAGGACCGTAAAGAGAAAGAAAAAAGAAAAGAAGGAAGGAAGCAGGGATCATTGCACTGAGTCGGGTCCCTTGATTGAGATATGAGCCCTGATGGATTCCCGTCCTATCAAGGCAAGGGAACATTCCCCTTCGCGTCCGATTTAGAGTCTGTTGTGCGGATTTTGGTAGTCTTGTGGCATCAGTTAGTGGGAGGAGCTTCTGCACTTGCACTAGCGAGTGAGTTCGTGTGCAGACTACTAGCGAGACACTGCTCCATCGTGAACGGTGTCTCTGGACATCTATGCTAAGAAAAAAAATAGAGGCTCCACTCAGCCTTTGCAGGAGGATTTTCATAATTGGGAAACCAAGAGGTGTCAGGAAAGAGACTAACTCAGTAATCCAAACCTATGCAAGGTTAGGGTGGCAAAAATTAAACAGCCGGCTAATGTGTGAAGGCTTGATATTTACTTTGGTGGGACTAACTCTCCCTTGTTTCTCATCGATCGTTAGTTCATGCGATAAAAGGATTTCTACAACTACTCGAGTACACGAGCATCATTCATCCGTGCCTGGTGGGGCAGAATCTCGCTGCTACAGTATTGTACCGCTGTCGGGATCGGGAATAGTCTTCGACCGGGGCATGACGAAAACTAAGTGGTGACAAGCAGGGATTAGTCATACTAGTACCGTAGTTGTTTTGACGAATTCACTCTTTGCTTGCCATATACCCCTGTCCATCACCAGCCGGTATTCGTCATGCTTTCGTTGGAGACTGCATCGTCTTATACCGGTAGGTTGATTGGCACGCGAAGAGAGGTTGAGCTGCCTTTTAGGGGAGAGGGATTTTACAGTTTTTTGACAGATGAGGGTTCAGGGGGGGTACCGGTAGACATTTTATCCGTTGAGTGATGTTTGGTAATACGGTCCGGTACTCGAGTACAGTAAAGGTATTCAGCCCTGGGGGTTGAGAAACGGTTATGCAGGGCCTTTCGAGGGGAAAACCCATGGTGTAGCACACATTTTTGCATGCGAAAAACTGACAGATCAACTGAAAAAACTTGGCACTAGAAAAACGCTTTTTCCAACCACCGGGGCTGAATGCCTCTCCCGGCAGTGGGAAACCTTTTTCAATCCTTTCTGGCAGGTGCCTACTTTGTACGAGTACTCGAGTACTGTCCAAGGCGGGGGGAGATGTTTTGGCACTCGAGTGCAAGACAGGGATTATTTCGCGGGTTAATTAAGGTTAACTGTTCATTGATGGGGCCTCGGTATTCGGAGACAAAGTTCTTGAGGAGGATTGGTGCTTTCCTAACGCGGTATAGCCTGAGAGCTTTGGCCGTGTTGGATATCTCACTAGTTTTCGCGATTACGTTAACCTGCTCAACTAAACTTCGAGTGCAGTGATTTACAGGGATAATTCGGCAGCGAATCACAAGGGTTTTTGCGGTTATCATAATTTGTTGAAGATATTTGTTCGGCTTGAGTTGGGCTACCCTGGCTAGATTAGTTCGCTCTCTTACTTGTAATAGCCAACCAGTTCATGCTTCGCGTATCACAGAGTACTGAACTCCGGGGCTAGCACTAAAGAGCAGGGGTAACCATGGCCGCAGTTGTGTCCCAAAACTGTTTAGAACCCATCCACAATGCCCTGTTCCCTACAAACACTCCGTGTACCACAGCCCCTCCTTTTTCCTATCAAACTCCCACACTCAGGTCTTCAAGCGAATCTCGAGGGTATGATACAACATCCCCGGTGGAGTTGGTGAACAGTTGATTTAGGTTGACCTAGAAAATAATCCCCTATCTTGCACACTACGAAAACATCTCCCCCGGCACTTGTGAAACCTCTTGACTGTTTCCAAAGACACCATACAAGTATTGTATCTTTCAACTCCAATAAAGGCCAGCTATCTGGTGACTGTGGTATTAGTCTGGGGTGCTGTGCTTCGGGGGGCACGGCCGACCCTCCCTCCCTCCATACCCCGTGATCCCTTCGAACGAAACAGCCAATAAAAACATTGTACCAAAGGTTGCCCCCCGCCGCCTAAAACACCCAGGCCAGGCTGAGTTAGGCAGGCTAGTCCAGTAAAGGTGTCTAAATAATTGGTTTCCCAACCATTCACTATTATATCACTTCGGCATGTTTTTGTTTTTATTTTTTATAAAACATTATTCACTTTGCGCTCTCCATGCTAAACTAAAGCGTCTGCGAAAACGCCTCTTACCCCAAAAAATAAAAAAAATACAATCCCCCGTCAAATCCACTTCTCTAATATCCCCAATCACCTTTATTTTACTCTCCTCTTCTCCTTCCCCACTTACTCCTCCTACCACCTATCTACCCCCTATTCCTCCTCTTCCTCGCCCTCGCCAAAATCTCTCTTCTCCTTTTATCCCTCTCCCTCATCCACCCCCCCTCCCCTTCTTCCTCGGCTTCAAAAGCATTCCCTTCTTCCCACCATCCTCCCATTCCCCCACCCCCTCTCCATCCAGCCCGCCTCGGCATGTCTTGTCGGTGGTGGGAAGTATCTTAGGCAGCCCTCAGGAGACCCTCGTCAGTCCATTTAGTCTCTGGAGGAGCTGTGCTTAGGGGTTGTTACACTAACTTCCAACCATTTGTTCAACCATAAACCATAAGCCCACATCTGCCCACTCACAGTGTGATTCCGGGTGCTAGGTTACGAATCAACGCTTGACTTCAACCTGGCTTATTGAAATGTAGACCATCTCCTAATACAGTAGTAATCTGCATATTTGTCTCCTAATCGGGAATGAATGATTGTGCCAAGATATTACTTACTAAGGTTCCCCTCAATGCTATTAATCAGTGCCGCCCCTACAAACTTTAAATCAGCCCAGCCCCCGCCCAAGTTAACATTCCCCCCAAAATACCCCTTCCGTGAATCTCTAGAGAGCAATAAATTGAAAATGTTCGCACAAGATCTTAAGTGTGGAAGTATTCAACTACACGAGCTCGAAGTTGGTGCCATTCTCAGTTAGTTGGGCCCAGAGCATGCCCAGCGAAGGATAAAAAAGTGCATTACTGCGCCGAATATTTACAGCCCAGAAAGGTGGGACTCTCCGTGCTGACGGTCGAGCTCTCTGTCTGTCTGTTTGTCGGTCGGTCAGTGGGGATGTTGCTTACGTGTGCTGATGGAAGCACGTCACTCATTAAATCTTCCACCCCGAGAGGCATAGCACGCTCTTATATTATAATTTGGAACCGGGGGGGGGGGGGCAATATCGATATTGAGTACGGTA
>Ga0307509_10003836_pt1 | contig 22281 bp, 24 predicted proteins | sample 10_EM_MG_FD_202245 | JGI IMG/M metagenome (GOLD analysis project Ga0307509, IMG submission 202245) | Populus trichocarpa ectomycorrhiza microbial communities from riparian zone in the Pacific Northwest, United States - 10_EM | ecosystem: Host-associated > Plants > Roots > Unclassified | place... | reverse complement strand
ACGTAATGTTTGTTCCATGGCAGCTCTCCTTTGTGCGAACGACGTCCAAATCGTTGCACCAGGCTCCAAATTCCGCCACCGTCCCCGCCATCCCGGAGCGCTGGCCTCTCGAAGCCCGATTAGAAGAGCCTTCCTAACTGACTTCGAATACCTCGGAGAGGGCGGAGGCCGGCTCCAGAAGATCGAGGTCACCCGTAATCAGCACTAAAGGGTTACCCGATTCAGCCATTTGAATGCTCCCACCTCATCAGAGGCTCGCTGGCGCCTGAAATCAGACCGAGTGCCTCTCCATATCAGAAACGTCGCCTTCCTGCCGATGCCCCAACGACGCTTGGCCCTGGCCAGCAAAACTCCCTTCGAAATGTTGGGCGTCTCCACAACAAGTCGACGCGTCGAGCGACAACAAGCTCGTCCACAACTTTCGGTAGACTTCGTCAAACTCGACGCGACCACCATTGGCCCAAGTGGTCAAACTGTCATTCCAGTCTGGCCATCTGTGGCTCCCGATGACAAGCCTGTGGCTCTCATACACTCCACCAGTGCACGTAAGCGGAAAACGTAGAAAGCTGTCAGAGACAGCTCTCCCGTGATCAGCCCAAGCCACATTCCCACGGCGGGAGCCGTCAAGACTCGGGATAAAACGAAGCCGGCAGGAATACCAACTAACCATTGTGAAGCAATGGCCATAAAGAGTGGCGCCCTGGCGTCCTTCATCCCATTCAGAGCCCCTGCAATTGGTGCCTGAATGCCAACGACCAGAATCAGCATTGCCCCAGGCAGCAACAGTTGCACCACGGCAGCAACGGCCGCAATGTCACCGGTCGGCAAGAACACTCTCGCGATGGATGCCGCATTGAGAATAACCGCGGCTCCCACCAACATGCTGAGCATGATCGCTATGCATGCACCAACCCTGACAGACCGCTGGACGCTCTCCAAAGATAATCTTCCAAGCCCATGGCCCACACGCACATTGACCGCACTATTCGTGCCAAACGCAAACGCTCCCGCTAGGTCAGCTACCCGAGCCACTATAGCATGAGCTGCGAGCGTCGCCGTGCCGAACGGAATCAACAAGAAGGAGACCATTGGCATAACTCCCTCCCGCAGCACGATACGTATCGAGAATGGGAGGCCCAATGCCATGATCTCGTGGCAGGCATTAAGATCGAAACGGTACGGAGCGCTGAAAGTTTGACCAAATGTGTCGGAAGCGGTTGCCAAGCCCCAGACCGCCAATAACGTAACGGCAAAAGCCCCGGTAAACGCATATGCCAAGCCCGCCCCGAAAACCCCCAGGGGCGGGAAGGTTAGTCCGCCAAACGTAAGCAAGTAGGTGAGCCCAGCATGAACCGGAATTGCCAGGACCATGACAATCGTCGTCAGGCTCGATTTTCCGGTCGCGAAGGCCAAACTCCGGATTGCTACATAGGCAACCCAAATTGGTAATCCTGGAGCTGCGCCTTGCAGATACTCGGCCGCCAACAAACCCGCTTTCGTCTCGCCTCCGAACAAAATGGAGACCTTGTCGATCAATGGAAGTACAATAGCGAAAGGAATTGTCACCAGCAGCCCGATCAGAACGCCCTGCTGCCCGATGATTTTGACGCGCTCCTTTCTCGCAGCTCCGAACGCGGCTGACGCCAATGGCGTCACTGCTGTCACAATGCCAAGGCAGAAAAGAAACGAAGTCACATAGAAGGTGAGCGCGATACTCACCCCGGCGAGCGCATCAACCCCCAACCGGGCAACAAAGAACAACTCTACTACAGTCATTGCGATCTGGGCTGCAAATGTTGCAGCTACATTGACCACAAGTCCCGCCATCATGATGGCTTCAGTGCCATTCGCCGATTTTAGTCCATTCTCCATCTGCATTCTCGCTGCCTTTGGTCTAGGAGGGCTTCCTTTCGCCGGAGGCGAGAAGCTTTCGCTAATAACACTCACATCGCGGGGGGCAGTATTCTACTTCAGCGCTTGCGCACTCGCCTTCTTGTGACACCCGACGTTTTTTTCACCTCCGCAGGACTACACACGTCTACCTCGGCGCCGAGCCATAGCTGACTAACCGCCTCGAGGACAATGTCACTGCAGAACGTTCCGACGAAAACATCGCTCTAATGCCCATGTCGAAACCAGACGTTCTCTTAACTTCGCGATGCAAGGGAGGCAACTTAATTCGCTTGACGCACGGGGTTCCGCGCACACCAACAGTCTTCCTGCTCCTTATGGTAGCTACTGAAGTAGGTAGCTATCGAGAGCGCTGAAGGTTGCTATCCTGCGCGACACGCGGAAGCGCGGTGACAACCGCAACCCGCGCCGCTCAATATTTGAGCACTGCGCGTTAGAACGCTGCACGTACTGTCGATGTCGCGACCTGTGTCATGTACAAGAAGCCACCTCGGAGAGGGTGATGTCTTCGCTCCCGAGCGAGGCTACCGGTTGTGATGGGACCAATTCTTCAAACAACCTGGCGAGTCTCTACCCAGCCTTCGCATCCATCGACGGGGAAGCCGCTGTTCGATCCGACTTGTGCCTCCGGTCTTGAGGCGAAGAGTGGCTCAGTCCTCCTTGCGATGTTGGAGTAATACGAGCCGGCTACCCAATTCATGGCGGGATCAAATTCGGTCGATCACTTGCGTCTTCACTATGGCGTTCACATGCCGGTTCAGCAACGCTATGAGACCATGATGCCAAGCACACAACATCCGAAATAAAAAAGTGCCGACTCAATACGTCGCCGAGCAACACGATTTCGGCATTGACGCGATTCGCCGCAACACTCACTACTATCGGAAATCTCGCATTCAGACTCTTGCTGGGGAGCAAAGACTGCGAGATCGCGGGGAATCAACGAGGGACGAATTGCACCTCCGAGCGACATGGTCGCCAGAGGTCATGATTGACAAAGGCGTCGTTGATGATCATTTCGAGGAGATCCTCGCCATTCCAGCGGCAGATCTAGCCTAATATCATACTGTAAAAGCATCCGGCTCATCCGGACGCCTTGTCAGCGTCGTTCGCGACGAATGCTATCGATGTCGTCGCAATGTTCGATATGCGGCAATTCGAATGGATGATGGGCGATCGACTTGCGCCGACCGACTGGCGCTATCTCATCTACATCGGGGCGCCAGTATATTCGTGGCTTGATGGGTGCCACACGGTCACTGGAAGGCGCTGACGTTCATCGCTGCCTTGCGGTTCGATGGCATGACCACTCCCTATGTCATTGATGGCGCGATGGATGGGCCAACGTTTATTGCATATGTCGAGCAGGTTCTCACGCCGACCCTGAAGAAGGGCGATATCGTCTTCATGGACAATTTGCGCACCCACAAGGTCGATGGCGTGCGCCAGGCGATTGAGGCGGTCAGCGCAAGCGTGCGCAATCTACCGGCCAGCTCGCCGGACCTCAACCCGATCGAGCAGGCATTCTCCAAACTCAAAACGGCAATGCGCAAGGGCGCGGCCCGCACCGTTAAAGCACTCTGGAAGCTGATCGGCAGGCTCATCAAGACATTTGCCCCAGAGCAGTGCGTCAAATATTTCGACATGCCGGCTATGGACTCTGATCCGCATCAAGTGGAAAATGCTCTAGCGTAAGCGGGAGACCCCCCGGCTCTGCCGGGGAGGCAGCAAAAGTTTGACATATACGGCGGTCGCCCATCGCCGAGACTTCCGATCGTGAGCCACCACGCACACGAAAGGAAGCTTGACGATGGACGAGTACGCGAGCCTAAGCCACAGCAAGTGGGAGTGCAAATATCATGTTGTTTTCATTCCCAAGTGCCGCAGGAAGACGCTGTACGCAAGGCTGAGAAAGCACCTCGGAGAGGCGCTTCACAAGCTGGCGCAGCAGAAGAAAAGCCGGATCGAAGAGGGGCACTTGATGCCGGATCACGTTCACATGATGATTTCGATCCCACCGAAATATGCGGTCTCACAGGTGATCGGTTTTATCAAGGGCAAGAGTGCCATCCATTTGGCCCGTGTGTATGGAGAGAAGAAGCGCAACTTTGTCGGGCAGCACTTCTGGGCAAGAGGCTATTTCGTCTCGACCGTAGGTCGAGACGAAGCCTCGATACGAGAATACATCAAAAACCAGGAGCAAGAGGACGGCCGCTTGGACCAAATGAATTTGTGGCGCTGATCGGCCACCTTCAGGTGGCCAACGAATGCAGGGCCGCGTCAGCGACCCTGACCGCCGCTTCGAGCGGCCCTATTCCTAAAGCCCCCGGCTCTGCCGGGGGATACTTACTCCCCCGCGACCGGCAACAAGACGCCAATCTCATTATCAATCGGTCAAGGAAGCAGCCAGTTGTGGCCCGTCAGCATGTCAAGGGAACATCACCATCGACACGTGGTGATGCCAGCCATGCCAGGATCGGCTCTCATTGTGATCGAGCCCGAACTCGTTTTTGGCGGTCTCAAAGCTGTCCTCGATCGCCCAGCGATGGCCCTCGACCGCGACCAGCGTTTCGGTGGCTGTTCCTGCCGGGCACCAAGTGGTGAAGAATGCGAGGCCATTATCTGCGATGCGACGACGGATCAGCAGACCGCGTGTCCACAAATCGTCATTTGCGGTGTTGAACTGCTCGGCATCGAGATCGGCCAGTTCGAGATAGCACCATTCAAGCAGCCTCGGTCCTTTGGTTCCGTCCCCCTGCCGACAGGCGTTTCCAGTCGGACGAACGTCGCGTCGAGGCGATGTCGGCAGTGCTAGAGACTGATCGCCGCTTGCCCCAGGATCGGAGCACAAGAACGCTGCCGATTCCGAGCACATAGCCTTTGCCTGCCTGGCGTAGTTGCTGCTCGATATCTCCGACACCGTAGACCGTATCGGCAGCAATCCACTTGAAAGGCACAGCCGCGACTATCGCGCGTGCGATCATTGCCATCGCGAGCTTGGTTTGGTGGCAAAGCCTGTGTCGGCAGGCACGTATGTGGCTTCCAGACGATCGGGATCGTCGGTCCATTCCTTCGGAAGATACAACGCGCGATCGATGAACGCATGGCCATGACGCGAAACGTAACTAGCGAAGACGCCGATCTGGCAGTTCGTAATCTTGCCTGCCGAACCGGTGTATTGCCGCGCCACACCGCACGACGCCTTGCCCTGCTTGAGAAAGCCGGTCTCGTCGACGACGAGGACCGCATCGTCGTCCCCAATTCCTCGATGACATAGTCGCGGACAAATATCGCGCAAGGCATCGGCATCCCAATCCCTGCGACCAAGGATCGCCTGTTGCCGCCATGGACCAGGATCGCCAGCCGCCTCCGCGCGCATCCAACCGGTCTTGCGTTGCTCATCGTCGAGCAGACCTTCCAGAAACAGGCCTGCGTTCCTCGCAACGCGTTCTTGCCCGGACAACGGACGTATCCGCTTCTTCACCTCCCGAAGCGACACTGCCCACAATGCAAGCGTCTCTTCAATCGACGCTGCCTCCGCCCACGATCTTCGAATCATGGTTGCCCATGGATTCAGATGTCTTCAGAAAGGGCAACTGTAATGATTGACAGTTCGTCGCGCCGCCACTTTGCTAGCTTACTCTTGCGCCGTCACACAAATGTCCTATAGTTGCATTAGTCGTTAATATCTACGAGTGGTTGGGAATGCAAATCATGCGGCTTACGTCTCGCGAGAGCGAATGCCTAGAGTTGGCAGTGCAAGGAAAGTCCTCCTCAGATATTAGTGTTCTACTCAAGATAAGCGAAAATACCGTCAACTTCCATTTCAAGAACGCGATGAAGAAATTAGGAACTAATCGACGAAGTGTGGCCGCGATCAGAGCCATTGAGCTTAAGTTGATTGCGGCGAGCCCTCCTCGAGGGTAGCCTTTCGGGAAGTTTGAAGAAGGTCGGTGTGTCATCAAGAAGAACGACCATCGGCCAAGCTGAAGATGAAGCGATATCGGCATAATTCTATCGCCGTTTTCCCAATAATCGGCTCGGGGCGTTGCCGTGGCGCTTACGGCCTGCTCTCCGCCCTGCCTGTCAGTTCAACTCCTTAGCTCATGCAATTAACGCAGGCCGGTACGGCATGCCCATCCTATTTGACCACGAACATAAAAGGGATCGTTACCCGCGGGCCGATAGGAAAACTCGGTGAGCCACTCGTAGAGCCTGGTCCGCTTTGCGGACGTGCCATTCTACGAAAAGATCGTCGATTCACCGGACGCGATCCGAAAATCCTGTCACACGAGGCGTGGTTATGGTTTCGCGATCCAGCGCGCTCGGGCAAGCGGACATCAAGGCTGCAAGGTTGTCTCTTCGAGGAGTAGCAGACCGTGGCGACAGAATCAGCTCGATTGGTCCTTCGCCGTCCAACTCTAGCGGACGTACCTGAGCTGTTCGCGTTCTTGGGCGATAGTACATCGATGCAATACACGCACGTTGATGTATCCATTCGGGACTGCCGACGCCGTGTGGCGGCGCACGAGCACAGACAACGCCAAGATGGGTACGCCGCCCCTTGGACTATTGTGAGCAAGGCCAATGACCGCATCGTCGGCTGGGGCGGCCTATACAATCATCCCTTCGACCCTGGCTGGGGTATGGAGATTGCCTATTTCTTTCATCCTGATGTCTGGGGCCAGGGGTATGCGACGGACTGGTGACGGCCTGCATTGATATTACGGATCCTGCTCTGAAACTACCTGCGGTCAGGGCGTTCGCCCGTTCGGAGAATATTGGCTCTCGACGCGTGCTGGAGAAAGCCGGCTTTGAAATCGTTAGATACATTCCGGAGATGGAGAGATTACTCTATTCACGAGCGCGCTCCGATTGAGGCTCACGCGCTTCTGTGCACGTTTTCGGATGCCGGCATGCTGGAACCATCCCCACGTGGGGATAGCCGGCGTCCGAAAAGTTGGGGAACATCGCCCAGCCGCTGGTGCATGCCTGAGGCGATGTCCTGCCCGCTTCCAAGACCTCCATCAAGACCGCTATCCAACTCGTATCGAACACGCCGCCCACTGGAGCGGCGCCAAGCGCCAATGTCTTGGCACCCGCAGCCGCAGCTTCCCGCATTGTCAGGGTCGGCAACCCAGCGTCTACGCCGCATCCTGGCAGGGTGATCTGGCAGACGCACCATTAAGGCCGCCAATAGGCGAGGCCCAGCACGGTCTTCGCATCGATCGGAATGATCTCCCGCCCGAGGAACAGCGCGTAAGGCCTCTGAAGCTGCTGGAAAGGATCCATGGCGTGGTCAGATGATCGCGATAGGTCGGGACGAGATCGATGTCGTTGGCGCCCATTACCCCAGATCGTTCGAGCCGGGCATCGACGCACCCTCGTCCCCCCCATTTCAAGATAGTCTCGGAATCTTTCTAGACTTTCCTTGCAAGATTTGTGGATTCGGATCGTGGTGATGTCGAGCGGGTAGATTTGCTGAATCTCGCTCGCATTTCTCTCGCGCTCGTGTATGTTTCAAGGTTGGCAATGCTCAGGTTTCAGATCACTCCTCCGGTGTTGGTCGAGAGGCTCGCAGCAGCGAAGGTTCCGCAGGGGCTGGATTCGGGTATGCCACGAATTTGGAAGCACGCCCAAGTCGTCGAGGCGCATTCGAAGGGAAGCCGCCAAGCCGAAGCGGCGCGGCGCTCGATCACCACGATCCGCAAAACGCCTTTCCCTGCGTCTTCGCGGTGCACGCTGCGGCGATGGATGGGTTTCGCTATTGCTTTGGGGATTTGGAGGGCGAGGCCGCGATCGGCTCTGCGCTCGCGGAGTTTCTCGGCGTCTCGCGGGAGATAGGTCCCTATTGCACGCTGTTCTGCATCTTCCCGCCCGAGCCATCTCAATCTCTGGAAGTCTATCGCGCGCGGTTCTGGAATCTGTTGCGACGCCTAAGGCGAATTGATCCCGCGCCGTGGCCCGCCCATATTCCGACCCGTCTTGAGCATCCCGACTGGACGTTTTGTTTCGCGGGGGAACCGCTGTTTCCAATGTGCACGACCCCCAAGCATGTGACGCGACGTTCCCGGCATTCGGATCAGTTCACTGTTACGTTTTAGCCGAGGTGGGTTTTCAATTACCCCCTTCCTGATCCTGCAACTTCCCTGGCCTATTCGACGCTCACCAGGCGAAAGATCGAAGCCTATGATGCGATTTCCGTGTCGCCCGATCTGGGCCAGTATGGCGAGGGGTATCTCGATGCTAGGAAGTACTTTTTCCTGGACGAGAGCCTACCGGCCCCTTTTCCGGACGTTCTGGCGTGAGCGCTTGATCAGGAGTGGCGCGCTGTGCCTGAGGTGAGGACGGTTGCGGTGACTGGCGAAATCGTCGCCGACGGGTTCGCGACCGCCTTGCCGCGATCGCGGCTCGAATGAATCAAAGGCCCTGGATCCGGGATGAGGCGAAGGTCCGCGATCTGGTCGCCGAGGCGACCCACTACATTCTCGGCGGCCCAGAATACCTGTCGGACGGCATCTTGAAAGCGGCCCCCCGGCCGAGAATGGCTTGCGTGATGGGAACCGGTACATCAAGCTTCATCGATGTGGCGGCCGCCTGCGCGCGCGGTGGTCGTCCACAATGTCCCTAATCGTAACCCGACGAGCGCCGCGGAGTTCGCCCTGGGTCAGATCTTCCTTTATCGCGCGGATTTTTTCGTAGCCTCGCCGGCGTGAAAAGTGATCGCGAATGGGTTCGGGCACCATACCGACCGCTGAACGACATGACCGTCGGAGCAGGCGCGACGGGCGGCGCGTTGATCCGCCTTCGACGGACGAACCACTCGCCAAAGATCCTCTATTGCGCGCACAGCGCCAAACCCGAGATCGAGAGCCTTGGATTGGCCGACCGACGGACGTTGCACCGCCCGCACCCACCATTTGCTGGGCGCGCTTTCGTCTGGACGACCGGACCGTCAGCGGGGCTGCAATCTTCATGACGTTATTGGCGAGCACGGCCGCTGCGACCCCCAGCTCGAATCGCTCCCGGCCTTCGGCAAGACAGCGCTTCATGCCGCGACCGCGGAACGACACCGAGATGTGCCCCTCGATACCTGCGCGAAAGCGCTGGTCGTCCTTGAATTCCCGGGTTTTCTCATAGGCTTCGCGGGCGGGCGCTTTGGCGCCGCCGCGCTGTGGGATGCATACCACCTCGACGCCTTGCTGCTTGCACGAGGTCACATTCTTCTCACTGAAGAGGCAGCGATCCGATCCAAACAAATTGGGGACGTCGGCTAAGGCCTGCTTGTGGTGTTCCAGCGAAACAGCCACGTGCTGTTCGTCGACGGGATTTCCGTCCACGTCGTTGCGTGATCAAGCCGCGCGCGCTCTCGGCGAGAAAGACCTTGTGCCCGAACTCGACCAGTGTGTGCACCTTGCCGTGCTTGATGAGGTCGGTATGGGGCTCGAAAATCGAATAGAGCTTCTCGGCACCTGGAACTTGCTCGCCGTTGAGCACGCGACGGCGCGACTGATCGAGCACACGGATTCCCTGGCCACAAAAGTGCTCGATCTCCTTGTGCTTCTCCCCGATAGCCAGATCGGCGATCATATCTTTTCCGCGCGCTTTGCGGGGCTGCCGGTGTGCCGTTCGTGCGCAGTCGACGACTTCCTCGGCAATACCGCTGAATTCGCGGTATGTCCCGGTCTGCTACTCGTGGCGCTGCCTTGCGGTCATCCGTTCAATCTCTTGCGCCGCGCCGATCGCGCCCGATCTCGGAAACCTTTGATACGCCGACGTTCCAGCGCTACGGCGAGGCGACCAACCAAGCGCACGGCGACGCGAACGACGTCCCACAACAGTGTGTTGTCCGTCGGATGATGAATGTCGGTCTGCACCACCGTGATATCGACCCGCAGCTTTTGGCCGTTCTCCAGTCCGAGGTCAATCACCGCCTGCACCACCAGATCATTGATCGCCTTCAGCGTCTCGGGCGTGAGCCGACTGAAGCCGCGGTGGAATGCATCGTGTCGCGGCACCGGCAGACAAAAGAAGTCGGTGAACTGGCGCAGGGTGCATCCATCGACAATCCGCTCGCGCAATTCGCGATAGTCCCAGTTCTTGATGCGCATGAGAACCAGCGAACGCAGGATCTGCAGCGGCGCCAGGCCGCTGCGACCAGTCCCGGCTTTCTTCAAACCCCGCGTCAGTTCGCAGCGGACCAGTTCGATCATGCCCTTCTGGTCGTCAAGAAAATCGGATATGGCCTGCAGCAACGGCTCAAGCCGTAGGCCCTGACGCATCAGTTACCAATCGGCAAAACTGACCTGTCGCTGCACTGTTCTCGACACCGCTCAGCCCTAGTCGGTCTTCTTCACTTCGGCGCGCTCTCGCTTCCGCGCTTTGATGTATCGCGGTGCCGCCTGGTGCAGGCCGGGATCAGCCAAGCGGCAACGTTCAATTGGAAGAAGAAGTATGACGGGCTGCTGCTGCCGACCGAGATGCGGCTGAAGCAGCCCATGTCCGAACGGAGGCACGCACACTTAGTCAGGACGGTTTGCTATGGGACCGGCGAAAGACCAATTCTGTTGACGATCATGCGTCGCTTATGCGAACTCCAACGAGGCAGCTCGTCCACAATCCGATGCGTAATGGCAAGATCGCAATCACCAAAGCACTCTTTCATCTTGTTACGAAAGCTTTCCAACGCCTGGGCATCGAGACGCGCCTCGCGCTTGTCGGGCACAATATACAATTCTATGGTCGCATGATCGAGCTGAACGATCTGGAGTTCGCTAATCCCGGATCCTTTGCTGATCAGCGTCGAGTCGTAAATGCTCATCAACACGTCGCTTGGCACGGCCCCTTTGACCTTGCTGACAAGTCGATCATCTGACCGACCAACTACCAATTGCAGCTTGCGGAAACAGCTCCCGCACGGGCATTGGCTGTTGATGCTGTCGGTGCTGACCAGATCCCCTTGTTCATAGCGGATGATAGGCATCGCGGCGTTGTGAATGTGCGTACCAATTACCGACTGCGATGTGGTATTTGGCACCTCGCGAAATTCCAGATAAACATTGTCTTCCACGATGTGGTAGCCGCCAAACTCACATTCGGACGCAATATGGCAGAGCTCCTCGCTACTATACTCATCCAAAACCTTCACATCAAAAATATCCTGGAATTTATCGCGCTCTTGGCGGGTACTTGGCTCGGAGTTGGTGCTTATACCCTGGACGCCAAATTGTGACAATGAGATGCCGCGCGCGGCCAAGCGGGCTAGAAAGCTAGGAAACGTTGAGATGAATTTCGGCCTCAGATGCCGCAAATGTGCGATGATTGCCTCAGGATCACAGTCCTGAGACACGGCGTAGATGGGGTAATAGCCATCCATCCAAGAATAGACCGGCGCGGCGATGTAGATCAAATAGCGCCAGTCCGATCGTTCAAACCGGCCGCCCATCATGCGTTCAAACTGACGCATGTCATACATGGCAACCATATCGACGGCATTTTCGTCCCGAATTACGCTTGCGATTCGACCTGAGGACCCAGAGCTCCGGACGAGATAGTATTCGTCGAAATGCAATTTATCGAAAGCAAGCATCTCTTCGAAATTATTAACGAACGCATCCTTCCCGATGATCGGCAAACGCTCGAAATCGGACCAGCTCTGAATGTCACCAGGTCTGAAACCGACCGCTCTATAGATTCGATTGTAAAGAGATGTGGAAAGGTAGGCGTGATCGACCAGCTGGGACAGCCGCTCAAGCTGCCAATTTTTCATCACCGAGATATCTGTTGTCACCGCCGCGTGAAGAGCGCCGCGACCGGCTTCCCATCGCCGCAACAATCGGCGTTCACCAGCGAGCGTTTGTAGACGTGTCTTGCCGTATCGATGCGTATGGTGCCGGATCTGATCGATACCGAAATCATATCGCATTGGGTCGAAACGTGTCCGTCCATGGCGATTGAGGTTAACTGGCATCTGCTACGGTTCCGTCGATGGTAAGGGCTAATGAGGGGTTTGATGCTTCCGTCCGCAGCCAAGGCTTGCAGGCGTTGCTAAGACTGCTGGATGCGAGCGATCATCACGAAGCAACATGGCAAGACCAGACGTCGTTTCGCCGAAGGCGTCCGACTAGTCGTGCGACGCTGCCTCGTTGCTCGTGAACGGTCGAGGTGGTAGGAGGTTGTGTCAGCGCAGCCTTGATGATGAGGCCCAGCTCAGCGAACTCATTAAGTTCGTAGCCACGGGAACTGGTCCAAGCGGTTCCTATTCTTAATCCGCCCGCTTCGTTTGAACGCGCTGACGCATCGTTGGGCAAGACCTGACGGCTGGTCAGAATATTGATGGCCTCCAGACGTCTTTCTGCCTCGCGGCCGCTCATGGCCAGAGCCCCACGGACGTCGAGCACCAAGTAGTGCTTGTCCGTTCCTCCAGTTACGACCAAGCCAGCGACGTCGGCGAAGATTCGGACCAGAACCTGAGCGGCGTCTATCGTCCTCTTGGCATATTCGCGAAAGACCGGCGTCTGCGTTTCGCACAGACATCGGGCGGCGTGGACAAGCTTCGCGATTGGAAAACTGGACTGGGTGCCTGGATGAATCGCGCGATCGATAGCCAGCGCCAACTCCTTCCGGCACAGGATTAGGCCGCCATACGGCCCCCGAAGGGTCTTGTCGAGTGACATCGTTACGATATCTGCCTGGGGAATGACGTTCGGAAGGGCACCGCCAGCAATCAGGCCGGCCTCATGTGACAGATCGAGCATAAGCCGCGCCCCCACGCTGTCGGCGATCACGCGCAACCGGGCGATATCATACTGAAGCGGATAGGACGATGATCCGCAGACTATGAGTGGTGGACGCAGGGCCTGCGCCAACTCGTGGCATCGGTCATAGTCAATCTGTCCATCGACGACGCCGAAATGCGAGAACCGAAAATTTCTCCCGGAGAAGTTACTTTTCAAGCCGTGTGTCAGATGGCCGCCGCCCCGAAAGTCCAGTGCAAGAGCGGGCTGCCCCGGTTGCAGCACGGCGTGGTAGGCAGCTTGGTTCGCTTGGCTGCAGGAGTGCGGTTGAAGGTTCGCGTGATCCGCCGCAAAAACGCGGCAGGCGATGGCACTGGCCAGGGCCTCGATCTCATCGTGAATGGCCGCGCCGGCGAAAGGCCGATCACCCAGAAGCCCCTCCTGGATTATCTGGCCCGGGTAAAGGGCGTCGTGAAACGGCGTCGCATTGTCGCTGGCGATCAGGTTTATTACTTGCTTCTCGTAACGCCATTGGCGCTCTGCGAGCACGCGCATTCGCGATAGCATCTCCGAATACACGTCGCTCGATGACACAGCGCATCGTTCCATAGCGGCAATCCTCGTCAAGCTGAACGCGCCCACACGGCGCAAAGATCCTCGATAGTCGGGCCGATACAATCGTTCATGAGGCCCCGCCTTCGGAAATATTGTGGTTGCGACAAAATATGTTCCGTGGGTCGTATTTACGCTTCACATCGCGCAGGCGGGTCCTGTCGTCCGCTTGGAAGAGGTTGGCTCCGCGGAGATCGCCACTCTCATAGTTAGCATAGCGGTGCCGACGACCCGCCGGATCGAGGCTCTGAAACGTGCCATAGACCCAATCCATGTAGCGCTTATCCATCTCGGGATGCGGCCAGCGACCGGCGATCAGCGCGCCACACTTCATGTTTCGAAGCGGAAAGGCGCTGTGCGACGTATCATTTGGTCCGGACGGCCCATGAAGATGCTCGATCAGAATGGAACATCCAGGGCCGGGAGAATGACCGAGAGCGTCGTACAACGTCAGTATTTCGTCGCGCGGCAGGCTCGGTGTGTAAGACGATTTCCAGGCTCCTCGCATCGGCGGTTCGAAGTGGCGGTCGAAGTATTGCTGCCATGCGATGAAGTCCTCCACAGGCGTCGCCCAGGAAATATCGGTAGACAGATGCCGTTCGAGACGCTCAACGTCGCTCGCGCAACCGCTGGAGGAGCAGTAGTCGATCTGCAGAAAGCGTCCCGCGGCCGAGTGCTGCAGAATGGCGGCGCAAGTCATGGTCCGGGGACAGTCCTGGTCCAGGAAATCAAACAATCGGGACAGGACCGAAGGCGCCGCCTTCCAGGCAACGACTCCCGATCGGCAACGGACTGGAGGCATCGGGAAGGTCCTCAGCCGGAATTCAAGGACAACACCAAAGTTGCCTCCACCGCCCCTGAGCGCCCACAGCAAGTCGCAATGCTGCGGGTCTTCCGCTTGAATGACCTCGCCATGAGCCAGCATTACGTCCGCGCCCACGATGCAATTGCAAGTATAGCCAAGACTCCCGACGAGCCAGCCAATACCTCCGGACAAGGCCAATCCCGCGACGCCGGTCTGGCTGACCGTGCCGACGGGCACTACGCGTCCGCGGGGGCAAAGAAAGGAATCGACATCAACGAGGCGTGCGCCGGGCTCAGCCCTGGCCGTGCTGCCGTCGGGAGCCAAACTGACGGCGCGGAACGGTGAAAAGTCTATCACCAACCCGCGGTCAACGGTACCAAATCCTGCCACATGATGGCCGCCGCCCCGGATGGCAATGGGCAAGCCATAATCGGTAGCAATCCGCAAGGCTGTGGCGAGGGAGTTCGGCTCCATCGAGCGCACGATCGCCAGCGGGTGGCAGTCATGCATTCTATTAAAGACCTGCCGAGCGGATTCGTACTCGGGATGGCCGGCCACAATGGCCAAGCCATCCAGGTGATTGCGATAGAGGTCAATGGCCTCACATTCGTTCCGGCTAGGCGGTTGGGTGGCGAGCATGGCACAGCACATTATTGACGGCGGCTTCCAGCATACGCGTCCAGCTTTGGGCGGTGCGCGCAGCGGTGTGGGGGGTAACCACGAACGCATGGTCCGGCAGGCTAAGGAGATCCCACTTATCAGCCGATGGCAGCGGCAGGGGCTCTTCGTAATAACCGTCGAAACCCGCGCACGTGATCCAGCCGTTCTTGAGTGCCGCATGGAGAGCGGCGGGTTGAACGAGAGCTGCGCCGGCTGTGTTGACTAGCATGGAGCTGGGCTGCATTTTCCGAAGCAGTGCCTCGTCGAACATTCCGCGGGTTTCGGGTGTTGTCGGTATGAGCAGGATGACGATGTCGCTGGAGCTCAGAAGATCCGCTAAGGGTGCGTAGGCGATATTCACTGCAACCTCGACGTTGAGCTTGCGGGTTCTGCTCCAGTAATTGACGCGACATCCAAAACCGGACACGAGGATTTGCGCCACCAAGGCCGCTATCGGTCCCATGCCGACGATACCTATAGTCGCCACCGATAGTTCGCTGGATTGCAGGTCAGCGGATATGCCGCTCTTGGCCGCGCCGTTCTGGCTAAACAGCTTCCGGCGCATCCCCAGCAGCAAACCTAGGGTGTGTTCGGCGACAGCGCGCGCATTGACTCCGGGCGTGCTTTCGATGGCAATTCCGCGGCGGCCGGCCGCCTCGGCGTCAATGAAGGAACTATATCCGGTACCGACGAAGGAGATTATCCGAAGGCGGGATGCAATCGCGAGTTCTACATCGGTAAGACATTCTGAGCCGCCCAGAATATAGGCTGACAATGTTGGGAGGATGGTGTGGAGTTGCTCCTTGGAAATATCGCCAGGAATGTGTTCGACCGCATACCCATGAGCGCCGAGGAGCGCGAGATGGGCCGACGTATATCCGTCTCCTGTCAGCAAAAGCTGTCGCATCTCTGGATCCTGGTGCCTGGGCGGGAGTCGCGTCCGCCGGTTAAGGTGTTAGCGACGCGAATTGAGATATTCGTTGAGGATCAGAAGCCCGGCCGCGAACGACTCCTGCTTCTTCATGAGACTTACGCGTACGTTGCGCGAATTGGTCCCTCCTGGATCGGCAGCCCAATAGAACGGCGAGCCAGGAAGAATCGCAAGACCGCGTTCTGCGAGCGCGGCTGTTAGCGCTCGGTCAGTCATGTTGAGATCGGCGCAACTCAGCCACTCGACGCTGATGCGGGAGTGCAGGGAGCGGTGGTCAACCACAAGCGGACTGCCGCGTAAAACGGAGCGAAGCCAGTTCCGGTGTGTTTCCACAATCGCGATAATGCTGTTTTCCAGGCCGATCTTTTGAGTCCTTTCAAATAGTTCGGACATTAGAACGAGAATGAAATTGGAAACACAGAGGTAAACCTCGTTATAAATTTCTTCGAAGGCCGCAGCCAAATCGGCGGAATAGCAGACCAAACTAGCCTTGAGCTCCTGCGTAGCCCAGGTCTTTCCGGTATCTTCGAAAGCGATGAAGGAACAGCCGGAATCGATCAGTAACTGGTAGTCATCATGGTGATGACGTTTGAACGCGCGGAAGCAGTTGTCGAGGATGAGGGTGATCCGGTGGTCTGCGCAATGCTGGCAGATGACTGAAAGGAGAGCCTGGTCGATCTCGTTACCGGTCGGATTGTTGGGATTGACCAAGAACAATGCGGAGCCAACAGGAATGCGCCCGAGCGACTGTCGCGTCAGGTCGTGGTCCGGTCCGTAGAGAGCGTCTTCGGCGATGGCCGAAAGTTGAACGCCCCGCCGGCGGAGAAGCAAGGCAAGATTGTCAAATGTCGGTTCGACCAAGTACGTGGTTTGGTTTCGACCTCTGAGAGTCGCAGCGACTAGGTCGATGCTGTTCGAGGCCGTTGGGCAGATCTTGAAATGTCGGTACCGCGAAAGACTCGGCGAGCGGATCAGCGAGCCAAATTGATAACGAAACAGCTGCTCGACATCTGGGATGCGCGACTGCGCCGCGCGCTGCCAAAGCAGGGGCAGGGTGTCGATCGCCTCCGAAAAATGAGTCCTAATGTCATTGTAGGCGTGTCCATCGGCCAAGCTGATCTCGGCTCGAAGACCGTGCAATTCATAGTCGGTGAGGGTCGGCGCATGCGGATGGAGTGCGCAACTGGGCGAGACTTGGAACGTCATGCGGACTGCCTTTGGCTGTGAAGGAGAGAGATAGAGAGACAACGACGGTGACGCGGTGCGGCATCGACCGGGATTGGGTGGTGTCGTCATACTCCACCTTCGGTGGAGGCCGCTGAATCCAGAAACGACCGCGCGCCGAGTAGATCCGCTACGTCGCGGTAGGGCAGCCCTTTCTTCGCAGCCGAAGGGCGGTGGGTGACGTGCGACAGATAGCAGCAGACACCATTGCGCAGCCGCTCGTCCTCGCAAAGGGCTGCACCTACGCCCTTATTGGCGAGATCGAGGACGTATGGAAAAGTCTGGGAACAAAGCAGCTGGCTTGACGTGCGAGCGACCAAAGATGGGATATGGTCGCAATTGTAGTGCACCACCCCCCCGGTGAAATAGGAATGCTGGAGTGACGAGGAGGAAACGCACGTTTCCAAGAGATCGTGGTCGCAGGCCGTTGTATCGCAGAGAACGCTGCCTGACTGCATTTGATCGACCATTTCGCGGTCAATTAGGAACTCCATGCGGCTTTTTGGGAGTGAAGGCCGCCGGACCGCGCAGTTGAGGACAATGTCAGCCTTTCGAAGGAATTCGCAAAGCCTGTCCTTTGTGCTCTGCGGGTTGCGGACGTCCATCTGGAGTAGGCCCGCTTGCCGTAGCGTTAGGTAATCAATCTTGTTCGTCCTGAAGCGGGCGTTGGCGCGCTGATTGAATCCCTCGGCGTTAGTTGTCGACAGTATGGTCAAAGGAATTCGAAGATCCGAGAAGTAGGAAAAAGCCGACAGCCCAATATTTCCGGTCCCAATAATAAGCGCCGAGCCCCCGGCCAGAAAGTCTTCATTGCGAGCGCAGAAAGTGCCTTTGGCTTGCGCGCACAGGTCCAGAGATTTTTGGGCGAAGAGATAGCCGGTTAGTCGGCTCATCGGCTCCAGGAGTGGCTGGTGACCATCTTGGCCGACCCATTCATAAGCGATGCCGAGGAACCCGGAGCTCGAAAGCTCAACGATGTCCGTCGAAGACATGTTCTCGTCGAAATGCAGGTAACAAAATAGCGTATGGGTCGAGTTGTAGTCAGAAAACTCAGAACGAAGCGGCGCCTTCACCTTGAGAAGAAGGGTGCAGTTGGCGAGTATTTCGCTTTTTTGTGCGATTGTCGCGGAATGCTCCCGATAGGTCAGGTCTGGGTAGCCGGCGCCCGCGCCGGCACCTTCTTCCACGTACACACGATGACCATTGTTCGCTAGGATGCGAGCTTGATGCGGCTGCAGGGCGACGCGGTGCTCGTCTTCCTTTGTTTCTTTCAGCACGCCAATTTGCACTTCGACGCCTCCCCATACAGAGCCTTGTTGGCACGTGCGGATGGAGCTTGTGCCGCCGGCACGCTCCGCCCGCGAGGCGTGCGAGACAGAATTTCTGTATTGAGCAGTTACTCGATATCCGCAGGCTCTGGCTAGCTATCTACCTTGATAGCTATTCGAACAGAGAGCTACTCATTCGAGTAGCTATTCGATCTAGAGGGCTCTGCACTGTGAGGCCGGAATTGAGGCGGCGAGGCTGCGTGGGGCCGCCCCGTGGGATTGAATTTCCCTCCGTGCCAATGATCATGAGACATCTAAGTCCGAAGAGTTTAGCCTCGGGACGCAGGGCAGAAATCATATGGTTTTGCCGAACAGAGACATGGTGCCGTTCGGGCTGACGATGGGAGGCTGGAGGCCGACCACCGTGGCGGCCCCAGCGGCGGCAACTCCCGAACTTTCGGACCAGCCGTGCCGCCGGACGTTCACGGTGCAGGATAAGCTGCGGGTTCTGGCGGAGATCGATCGCGCTCCCGCTGGCGGCACCGGCGCAACCCTGCGTCGGGGAAACCGCGGCATCGTCAGCCAACAGTTGCCTGGTTCGTGTGTAGGGGTCGGGGATAGATCCCACGCCCGAAAGTCGAAGGAACAGTGTATTCGTGGTGCATGCATCCAGAAACTGGCGATCGTGACTCGCTATCACTATCGGGATCCGAGAGGGGACCTCTTTAGCCAGCACTCGAGCCATTGAACTTTGACGAGATCCAAGCGGGTGATCGGTTCATCGAGCAAAAGCGCATCCGGTTCGCGAATGCAAGCACGCGCGATCTGCGCGAGCCGCTTCCAACCTGCACTTTGGATCGCCGTTGGAAGGCCGGGCAGACGTTCTGGATCCAGAATTCGTCGAGCACAACATCGACACGCCGAGCTCCTGCATCTTGGTCTCCGAATGGTTAGGCGCTTCGAATTGCCCCGCGACGCGCATGCCGCACGAGCGGGTGACACTTCCGTAAGTCAGCTCGGTCCGGCCGGCGAGGCATCTAAGGGAGCGTGGACTTGCTGCTGCCATGCTCACGATCAGGCCCACTCAGATCGCCCCCCGCGGTGACGACACTCAGGTCCTTGAACAACGGGCGCGGGCTCAGAACGGCGACATCTTGAACAGTAATGGAGTTCATTTGAACCTCGGATTCCAGAAGCGATGCTTCGGAGGGTTGGGCGTCCTCCACCTATTCCGAAAGCGGTGAGAACAGCAGAGTTATGATGGCCTCGCCGGTCGCAAGTCCTATCCACATGCCAATCACCGGAACTGGTATCAGGCGTGCAAGCAACACCCCCCACGGATTCCAATGAACCATTGCCCTGCGATGTAAATAGCGAGGGAGACCTTTGCGTCGCGCATCCCATTGAGCGCCCCCACAATCGGCCCTTGAACCCCCACAATAAATATCCAACGCGCCGCCGCGGGGAGACGGGCGGCGACAAAGGCAGTGTCCGCGCGGCTTGAACTACCCAGAAACCAATCGGTTGTTGTGTCGGTATTGATCGCTCGGAAAGTGTCAACGATTCTGAGACAGTCCTGTTTTGGATTTAGGCTTGTTCGGTTGGCTGGCGGCTTGGCGGATTGATCCAAGTCGCGATCGGCTTTGCAGGCGGTTGCGGCTCCTTTCTGACGAAGCGTTCGGGGTTTCTGCTGAAGGCACCGTTGAGGGTGAGGCGCAAAACTCTAGTTCTGGGTGGTCCAAAGTTCGGTCTCACTGCACTGCCCCCCGGGACTCTCCCCATCGCTGGATGAAGCAAGGGGCTCAGACCAGCGGGCGGCGTGGATTGATTGACTTGACCGTAGTGCACCTGGTCTGGCGTCATTCCGGACAGCTGAGCGCATTGCTCCGTTGAGTCGATTGCCGCCGTTTCTTGCTGTTTCAGGCCCTTTCGGGTTTGACTTGGCGAAGGCTTTAGCTTGCGCTCCTTTGCAGGGCACGCTATTTTTACTTCACTCAATCGAGAAAGGAGGGCCGCGCCGTGACGACATTTTTTCGGCACTATCGCCAGCGTGGTCCGGTCAACGCCCTGCAAATGTGTTTGCAGGGCTGACCAGAGACTTTTTACAAGACTACTTCTTGGTCTGCCCTTCGTGGCCATGCAGCGTTGCGCATCCTAACGCTCGCGTCTGCATTCTCATCCATTGCCGCGCTTTGACAATAACATCCGACGATGGCTGCATGCCCCCGGATGTCGTGATCGCCGGCAAGACCAGAGAACGATCATGACTCTTATCAACATCCGCAATCTCGGCGTGAGGCTGGGCGCGCCGCTCTTTTCCCGGCTGAACCTCGTCATCAATGCCGGCGACCGGATTGGACTTGTCGCTGCCAACGGTCGCGGAAAATCCACCCTGCTACGCTGCATGGCAGGCACTATGGAAGCGAGCGAAGGTGAGATCACCAGATCCCGAGGGCTGACGGTGGGGTATGTCGAGCAGAATGTGCCAGAAGCTTTGATGGACCAGCCCTTCCATGCAGCCGTGCTTGAGACGCTCTCCGCTGACCAACGGCTTAGCGAAAGCTGGCGGGTAGATGTTGTGCTGGAATCGCTTGAGGTACCGGAGACGCTGCGGCAGAGGCAGCTGAAACACTTGAGCGGCGGATGGCAGCGGGTTGCCATGCTTGCCCGTGTGCTGATGACGGAGGCCGACGTGCTGTTGCTCGACGAGCCAAACAACCACCTCGACCTCATCCAGATCGGCCGGCTTGAAAATTGGCTGAACGCACTGCCGCGCGAGATGCCCGTCGTCGTATCTAGCCACGACCGCGCCTTTCTCGATGCTACCACGAATCGGACGCTGTTCCTGCGGCCGGAGCAGTCACAGGTATTTTCATTGCCCTATACACGGGCACGGGCCGCACTTCACGAGACTGACGCATCGGACGAGCGGCGCTATCAACGTGACCTGAAGGTCGCCCAGCAACTTCGCCAGCGTGCGGCGAAGCTCAACAACATCGGTATCAATTCCGGAAGTGACCTTTTGTTGTCGAAGACCAAACAATTGAAGCAGCGCGCCGAGAAGCTGGAAGATGCTGCAAGACCTGCGCATCTCGAACGGTCCGCAGGGATGATCAGGCTTGCCAATCGCGGAACGCACACCAAGGTTCTGGTCACGCTGAATGAAGCCGCAGTCGAGACGCCGGATGGTCGATTGCTGTTCAGGACCGGCAAACAATTCATCTGCAAGGGCGATCGGATCGTGCTGCTGGGGCCGAACGGGGCAGGCAAGACTCGGCTGGTGGCGATGCTGCGCGCGGCAATCGAAAATCCGGACGTCACCCAAGCCGGCATCAAGGCCACCCAGTCGCTCGTGCTCGGCTATTGCGATCAGGCTCTCGCCGGTCTTGTCGATGCCGACACGCCGGTGCGCACGCTCATTCGCCGTTTCGATGTCGGCGATCAGCGTGCGCGCGCGTTGCTCGCAGGCTCCGGCCTCTCGATCGAGATGCAGGCCCGTCCGATTGGCCAGCTTTCGGGCGGACAGAAGGGGCGTCTCGGCATGCTGTTGCTGCGGCTGGCCCAGCCCAACTTCTATCTTCTCGATGAGCCGACCAACCATCTGGATATTGAGGGGCAGGAAGCTCTAGAGGACGAATTGATGGACCATCAGGTAAGCTGCCTACTAGTGTCACATGATCGTAACTTCGTGCGAACGGTGGGCAACCGGTTCTGGCTGATCGACAGGAAGAAGCTGTTGGAACTGGAGGGGCCAGAGGTGTTCTTTGCATCGGTGGGTACAACAGGTTAGCACCGCACCCCCCTGTTGTTCTACGCTCCAGCGGCCAGGCCGGCTCGGTGCGCGCATGTCGGTTGTTAGCACACCCTGACAACAAGACTGCCCGACCGAGACCGATGTCGGATGTATAGCGGACGTCATCGCGACGCCCTTTCGCCGCCGTTCGTTCATGAGCGAAGCCGCAACAGTCCGCCCCCCATCCACCAAGGGCTACCCAATCAAAGCCGATCAGCCGAAGCTGCGGGCACAATTGCGTCATCCTCGAGCCCCACCGACTTCCGCACATCCACAGCCGAGCGATCAAATCTCCATAGCGCGCGGCAGGCATCCTACCCAACCTCACGCGCGTTCCGCCG
>Ga0307509_10003835_pt1 | contig 22283 bp, 29 predicted proteins | sample 10_EM_MG_FD_202245 | JGI IMG/M metagenome (GOLD analysis project Ga0307509, IMG submission 202245) | Populus trichocarpa ectomycorrhiza microbial communities from riparian zone in the Pacific Northwest, United States - 10_EM | ecosystem: Host-associated > Plants > Roots > Unclassified | place... | reverse complement strand
CTGAGAGACTTCAGGCTGTACTGGATGCAGATGGAAGCCATACAAAATGGTAAAATATTTAAAATATTCTATTGTATTTCTTCTACTATCTATTCTGTAATTGAGTTGTTGTGATCTTTTTCCAGTTTTCAAGTTTTCATTTTGTTGTGGTTGTGTGGTTGCGCCGGGGGGTACGGAAACTTATTAGACATGAGTGTACTTGTTTCAATTCTACTAATACAAAGATAACAGGCTTGACCGTAGGTCGAGGAGGCTGCTAGTTATTAGTCATCAGCTGGGATCGATGTTCACATTCCTACTAGCTACATTAAGTTTAGACCTGAACGCTAATGCATGAGAGACATTTTGCAAGCGTCTCAGCGTCCAGGGGATAATCTCTGATGGGAACATTTGTCGATGCCCCAACCCTCTCCTTCAGCATCGCGAGCCAACCGTCGGCAACAGATCCTCCTACTATATCATATTTTGTTTCCACCAGAACCTTATATTATACCCATGGCCATACCACGCTATTTTTCGCCTTGGTCTCGCCCTTTACTATAAAGCTCTTCTTTATCCCCAACTAATTATGCGGATCACGGCTCTGCCATGTCGACGGCTGTCAACCATTCCACTACTGCGAGTTCCTCCTAAATCCATATTTACAATACGACATGCTCCTTCTCGCTCATCCCACAGATCCCCTTACACCACTTATTCAAAACCCATCCCTAACCAACCCATGCACTGGCCCCGGCTTAATCTCAACTTTGCTCTCTATATTGGTTCGACTTCGCTGGCCCTTGCCCTACATCTGAGCCTGGCTCCCTCGTTGGTGCTCGACTCTAGGGTGACTAGCCCAGAGAAAACTACGGGGCAGTTGATGCTCGAGGAATCTGAGCGGGAATGCCTGGCGTCACACAAAGCTTCACCTAACCAACCATTGATCCTCCGTATCCTCAAGAGAGCTCGACTTCTTGCCATCGAGTGTGTTATCGAACCGATAGCTACAGGACTTCGTTTTGTGCATTTGGTTGTGATCTTCGTACCTGTTATCCTCGCGATACCCTTAGCTTGTGTCGGCCCACGGCAACCTGACCGAAGTAATGAGCGTATTGGTACTATTTGGTGGTATTCCTTTTTGATTAAATCTATGGAGCGAGCTGGACCTACATTTATTAAGGTGGGCCCTCTACCAAATTCATTAATCTGTGCTCCCTGTATCCCAGGGTTTTAATGACTAACTTGGATAGCTGGGACAATGGGCAGCGTCTAGGACTGACATTTTTCCTGCTGAGATGTGTGAGATGATGTCAAAGTTACACTCTGACTCCCGAGCACACTCCCTTCGAGACACGAAACGGACTATATCTCAGGCTTTTGGTGGCAGGCCCTTTGATGAGATATTCGAGGAGTTCGACGAGAAACCATTGGGAATTGGGGCTGTTGCACAAGTCTATCGAGCGAAACTGAGCCCGCATCTGCTGCCAAGGTTACACGAGGAGGGTGGAACGGATTTTAAGAAAAACTTCCGGCGGAAGGTTGACGTCCTTGTAAAGAAAACCCCCCATCAGGGTGTACCTTCCTCGTACGTAGCAATCAAGGTGCTCCATCCCAAGGTAGACCGTATAGTCCACCGGGATCTGAGAATTATGCACTTCTTTGCATCGCTACTCAATTTAGTTCCAACCCTCGAATGGTTATCACTCCCAGATGAAGTGGGCAAGTTCAGTGAAATGATGAGATTACAGATGGATTTGCGTATTGAGGCAAATAACCTTGGCAGATTTCGATCCAATTTTGGAGACAGAACCACGGTCACCTTTCCTATGCCTTACAGCAATTACACTACGCGAGAGGTCTTAATAGAAGAGTTTGCACACGGAATCCCTCTCAGTTCATTTTTGGAATCTGGGGCTGGGCCGTTTCGAAAAGAGATGGCAGGCATGGGCTTAGACGCTTTCTTGGTCTGTATCTTCTCTTGATTAGACATTCCAGTCGCTGATGATTAAGCTACCTCCAGCATATGTTGATCATGGATAACTTTATCCACGCGGATCTGCATCCTGGAAACATAATGGTCCGGTTCTACAAGCTCGAGCCACTCCCTTCTTTCTCACAGTTTTCACTGGTCGTTCCAGACCGCAAGGCTAATCCCAAAGGTGCCAATAATCACAAGGAAGTAACAGAAGAAGTTATTTCAAGACTCATGCCTCATCGTGGGAACCCGCAAGAATGGCAAAAGGAGCTAAGTCTACTAGACCATGAAGGCTATAGGCCACAGCTTATCTTCATCGACACCGGGCTTGTGACAGAGCTGAACACCGTGAACCGTCGCAACTTTCTGGACCTTTTCCGCGCCATTGCTGAGTTCGACGGATACCGCGTAGGTTATCTCATGATTGAGCGTTGCCGTTCACCCTCAGCAGTCATCGAAAATGAAATATTCGCCCTCAAGATGCAACATCTCATTCTCGCCGTGAAGAGCCGAACACTCGCTTTAGGAAACATCAAAATTGGTGACCTCTTGACCCAAGTTTTGCAAATGGTTAGAGTTCACCACGTCCGAATGGAAGGAGATTTCATCAATGTTGTACTATCGATCCTGCTCCTCGAGGGCATTGGCCGCAGTCTGGATCCAAATCTAGATCTTCTTAAAAGGTGCGCCGTTTCAGGCTGACATTTCAAGCTCCTGGCTGAGATATATGCAGTTCTCTACCCATGTTGAGGTCAATCGGTGCCGGCAGTAGAGCCCAAATTCTTGGCAAGGGCGGAAAGAGCGACTTTGGATTGCTGAAGATTTGGATTGCGCTCGAGGCAAGACAATTTATTAATAGCTCTGTGGAGGATGTGGAAAATCTGGTAAAGTATGATCTTTTGAGCCCGAATGTATGAAACCCAGGGCCGAAGCGTGTTGCCCGACTAGGATTCACCATAGCCCTGTGGTTTTTGTTTCGGCGGTTTCTGTCTTTTTTGTACATACCTTCTATTTTTTTCATTTTTTTTTCATGCATGCTCTCTCCCTACTCCCGTGGTTTTCAGAAAGATACAATTTTTTGAGGGGGTTGTTGGGGCTTTGGTGGCAGAGAGCCGGCACCATACACTAGCCTGTATGTGTGTTTAAACTTCCCTAGACTAACAATAGAACTGCGTGCTCATCTAAACCCTCGGAATCAGTCCCTCGGCAGCTCAAGGTATCACGGGTTTTCGCAACGGCGGGGTGCCCTTACCGAGAACTCGAGCGAAGGGGAAAGAATGCCCTGCACCTTCCATTCTTACGGCGCGATAGCCTTCCCTATGTATACTCCGCTGGAGCAAATTCCGTGATGAAAACCCACTCCTTAACGAGTGATACCGCATGATGTATATGTATGAACCATAACGTTATAGTTGATTTCCAGCCATGGGTTCCCAACCACCCCCACGGCCACCCTATCTCCTCTCGGTAGAATGTGCCCAAGCTTTTAGCTGCCCGGGCCCCTCCCACACAAAGGAACTTCCTCCCACCCCTCACCCCTTTTCCCCATAGCGGTCTCCCTCCGTAACCACAGACACGAACAGAATTCCCCACGTCTATCGTTGCTCTCCCTTCCAGACACCCTGCTGATCCCCCCCCGGCGTTGCAGAGCCGGAAAATAGCTCTAGATTCATAGTCGGACACAAATTTATGCTCCACCCTCTTATTTCCTCAGGTATGAAATGGCTAACTTGACTGATATTAGAGCTACTAATTCTATTTGAGATAGATGGAGGTTACAGGAGGGGGTAATGGGAATCCAGAATCCAGGCACGGAATCGCCGAATGGCTACCGGGTCCGAAAGCCCTTAGGGAGGCACTGTGGATAGGGTTAGTACATCCCCCTAAGTGCTAGCCCTACCTCGGAGCCTCATTTATTGCTGTCAGGAGAGGAGGTGGATACAGAGAGGAGCAAGTCCTGGCTTCAATAATGTTCCCAGGACCGTTAGGTATAGTCGGCCTGAACGCAACGCTCAGAGAGGGTCACCATTCGATGCTCACGGGGCCAGGCGCAACTTCAGGGGGCCGACCACCCAGTATATATCACCCTCCAGGACTCCCTCTGCAATCCTCGCCCGCTTGTTCTATGATCGTTGGATTGCGTTCCGGAGGGTGTCCTCGAGACTTCAACGGCCATATCGACAGGGGGACACTAACCTAGCTCATTGTGCTTACGGATATCCCGGGCAGCGAGCCCAAGCGTCCCATTCGTCCACCTTCGGAGTCCTAACAGACTAACAGCAGTACCAAAGCCGGGCCGGGAGGGATGGGTGGGCCCCTTAGGTGTCTCAAATTGCAGAATGTGCCGGTTTCCTACAGGCTCTCTGGTACTGTATGTGAACCAGGAACTACCACTACTGGTGGGTCGCGTCCCACAGGTATTTTAGGCCATCTGCCTGTAGTACACAAAAGATACAGCATCCCATCCCAGGGCGTTCTCACTACCCTCTCTAAGATACCTCCCTGGCCAAGAAAAGAAACCCCGTAAGTAACTCCCGTGCCTTTCTTACCCTGCCTCATTTCCCAGTCCAGAGAATTGCGTTTATCCATCATCTTATCATAGTTATTGTTGCTATCGGTAGTTTCGTCGTCAATCTCTTGACTAAGAAGTCCTGTATCCTTCCCACCGAGCCCAACCTCTATCGCTCTGGTTCCTTTTTAGACGGCCGCAGATTAGCTTAAGCGTTGAATAAGAATACGAATAAAATAAAATTATGGTTTGGTCCGTGCTTTACTCCCCCTTTTTCAAGCAATCCCTAAATAGTTTCTCTCGCGCTCACCCGTGCCCTGCGGTATCAAGCAAAAGCCCTTCCTGCAATCTATATCTACAGCAAAGGTAAGCAGCGGTGGTTTCGTCTCATGGATACAGTTCAGCACAAGATGGTTCGAGTCTATTCATACAGTTAAATGCCACTAACATCACCGCTTCAATTGCTACCAATTCTCTAATTTCGGTTTATAAATAAAGTCCCCCGTAGTCAGCCAGTTAGGCTGCCCTATGAAATTACCAGCACGCGCCACATTTCTGCAAGAAATTCCACAAAAACGTTAATAATGCCAATAGTGAATTAAATTCAAGTAAAAATGGGGAGATGGCTGATTCTTCCAATTGAGCCCCGAGGGTTCAAAATAATTAAGCCAGCACGGTTCCTAACCCCAATTTATCATACCCATGGAAAGTAATCAACTATAAAAACCTATGTTATCCCGGGGTCAAATGTAAGTGAAAACACCAGCACTAGGCTAGGAAAGTGATAATTGAAGGGGAGTATTCTGTACAGCCCCCCTAAGTCCAATCCCAACGCCGCAAAATATATCATATCAATGTTAGCCCATCCACAATACTTTAAAGCAAATCCCACAACAGGGAGAAAGGGTAAGAAAAGGTATACCTCGCATAATCCCCTAGCCAAATCAACCCCTTCTCGCCTCTTGGGGGAAAAAATCCCCCGGGCCCAATCTCCTCAAGTGTGCTGTCAGGCCATTGGTAACCCTCTTATGATACCCTTCTTATTCTGAAGGCTCCTGTGCTCGAAAGCGGGAGTGCTGGGCGGAACGATAAACTTGATGTAAACCTTCAGCTTATGGCACTGCTCGGAGGTCATGCTAATTTCAGTGATGATGAGCCGGGGAGTTTTTATAGTCCTAGAACCTCTGGTTTTTGATTATTATTTTTCCGGTGTAGCCGTAATGATGATGGAATCATCTTGAGGGAAAGTTCTTATCAGTCAAGATCGCTTTACTTTGCGCAGCGTGCTGGCAACATGAAACGTGAGGAGATGAGGTTTAGAGTTGGCGATCACCTCTGTTCCACGTTGTCTCATAGGTCGGTCGATCAGCCCCAACTGCACCATCCACCGATTGAGATCCTATGACGTGCCAACCCACTACCTACCCTTAATCACCGCTTTCCTATATTTCGAAAATCCTCTTAAATACATCAACGAAAGCCCAAAGCGGATAGAATTCAAGTAGAAATAGAAAAGAAAGGGTTTTGGTTTTAAAAAATTGAAGCTCAGTCCTTAGAAACAAGTAACCCAGCAGAGTTCCAGCAATATTTTTATCCACCAGGCGAATAGAGCGATCATTCCCATGCCTAGTTGAACACTATTACAGCTTGCACCAGCATCACTACCCATTCCCTCCCGCTCCTAGTTTCTTCTAACCTTTGCCCATAAATACCACCCCAATACCGCACTCAATGTGGCTGTGAGACAAGAGGGACAATCGCAAAGTGACTTGACTAATCATTAGAGATATAAAACACAGGGGTTATAAACAACAGGGAATAACCAAGATCCCAGAAGATAAATAATACGATGCATTTTTGTGGGTGAATAGTCCCCCCCCCTAAATTCATCACCCAATGGATCCGGCACAATGGAGGCTATCGGAGAATTGACTTCCACAATATCTAAATCGGCTTCGACCCTATGTTTATACTTGCAGCATCATAGCTTTTCTATACCCTCCGCTACGCCGGTGGAAGCACCAGCATGCCAGGACATGCTTTCCCGAGTGATTCCACATGATCTTTCCCACAGGCAAACCCCATTTGGAAACCATAAAGTGTATATTTAGCCCTAAACTTTTAATTGGTTTCATCACTCCGAACCCTATTCCCTCTCCTCGGAATGTAAGATACCTATCATGCCTTTTTTTGGCGCTCCAGCCGGCCTATATAAAGGAGCTTTGCTCGGTCCTCCTAACCTTTCACATCAACAACCATCTCCATCCACCACCACGCACACAGCACACACACACAATTCTGGGCCTTCATTCTCTCTTTTTGGGGATATTTCCCCCGTGGGGGGGCGTACAGAGAGGACTATGTCCTAGCCTCACTAATACACTCCTACCATCAGAGGTTGTCAGGCAGGAGTGTAGCTCTCGAGACCCAAGCCATTTGATGCCCCCAGGCTATGCACGTCTTAGGAGGCTGACCACAGAGGATGCATCCATCACTGCCCAGGCCCCACTGTAATTCTTGCCCCCGAGTGGTTCATTGATCATTGGATTGCGCAGTCCTAAAGGCACCTGTCTGTATGTGGATGAAGTACCATTCTTAACTTGGCTATCCATAGCGTTCACAGATACTTTAAGTCACTTATCTAGGTTTTGCAGTCGACCCTTCCGCACCCTTCGCCCCTTCCCAGATTTCACACACCTCTTGTGCCCGGTACCGGTACAAAGGACGAGGATTTTAGCTCAAAATTTAGCCAAAGCTAGAAAAGGCCTAAATCTTGGCCGTGGCCTAGCCCATAATCTTTTGGGCAAGTTTTGTCACAAAATTAGAGACTTTAGCTTGTCTGATCACATATTCTTTGCATCACACAGGTAGCAATATTATTTATTCAAGTACCTATAAAAGGCCATGAGAAAACCATTAGGCCATGAGATGTCTCTTGCATGTATGAACGACCCCTCCCTATTCAGGAGGACCAGAAATAGTGTACGCAATCCCCGCCCCTTTGTGTTATTGCATTATCTGCATTATTAGGAGAGGCGTGTTTGGATACATAGTGGTTATCATCATGCTGGGGGTCATTAATCTCCAATGGAGAAGCCTTATAATAATTCTCCGCCGAGCTCATTCCCATTGCTCGAGCCACTTAGTAAAAAGGTTACATATATTATTCCAAATATTTAATAAGATTAGAAATGAAACCTAGTTTGGCTTCTACTATGATACCTTACATTCACGTCCCAGAAATCCTATGATACGATATCTTCTCCGGTAGCAGTTATTCCACTCCCGCCCTAATCCCGTAAACCGAAGTTCTCTTTTTTGAAAAAGTCAACCAAACCCAGAACCCACCCCTCCCCCAACTCGTCCCCAGAGAGTAATAAACAACGTATGATATATCCGCACCCGCCTCGAGTTCCTCGTCGTTACAAATCCCATTTGAAACCTAGCACTCGCCCGAAGACCTCCAAACCACTTGATAGTCCCACAGCGATCATGTAGCACTGCTCCAATATGATACTAGGAGAGAGGGGAAACAATCATAGAAAGGGCAGAGCCTTAGATATTAGACCATTGCAGTAGAGCATAGCTACACAATCACCCTTCCATTTATGGCCCTAGGAATTCATGGAGGCCCAGAAAACAGAATTTCTAGGCTCACTACGATAAGCCATAGGCTAGCTTATGGGACATCAGCTAATCCTCGCTCGCGCCACAGGATTCTTGATTGGATCTTCATTGCTAATGTCTCATAAAATATGTGAAGATCCATCAATACTACCGTCGTACTGGCAGTTCACGTAAGATTCTACTATCTCCTCATGCCCTTGGAAAGTCCCCTAACTATGAAGCACCTGAGTAATAGCTCTTCGGCTAGAGCCTCGGGGAATGGCTTGCAAAATTATGATGTATTATAAGGCTACATCTATAGTACTGTACGAGTACTCGAATAGATCTTATTGAAATACACATGTGCGGTTAGCCAACATTTTCTGGCAAGGTAGTTGGGAAAGCCCATTAAGAATGGCAATAAACAAAAGGTGACGAAGGACAATTTTCTGCCTGTGGGCTTCACCAACTTTCTTTCTGATTCTTTCGCCACCAAACGAACCGAGATCAGTCACTTCGCTTAGTCATGCACTTGCTAAGACAACTAGTGCTTGCCGCCTTCTATTCTCTTGGCAACAAGAAATTTTCGGCAACCTCACACTGACCTCTTCTCATCCCTTCCTCAACCTCTCTCACCACCACCCCTTTCTCTCAATAGCAACCTTCTCTTAAACACTTTTCTTCCCTTATCCATTTCTCAAGATCTCCATCTTGACAACTGATTAAGGTGCCCCTCGCTCTCTTGGGCCTTCCTTTTTTCCGAAATCACGCCCTCGCTTCTTCTTAGTTTTACTTGAAAATTTTGATCATGGCCTACGATGCATACCGTGGCAGTGGAAACAGTTATGGCGGTGGAGGTGGTGGCTACGGCGGAGGAGGCGGCGGATATGGCGGTGGATCTAACGGATATTCTAACGGGTTCGTCTCTATCTCTATCATCGGGAACATGTTTGCACTATTTAAATACAAGACAAACATTTCAAATACGTGTATTTTTTTAAAAACACTATCGCTAACCTTGTCATAGCGGACCTCGCAGCGGTGCCGGTGGCTACGGAGGTGGTAACTCTTATGGCGGTGGTGGCTATGGGGGTGGTGGTGCCGGTGGTGATCGCATGAGCAACCTTGGTGCAGGTCTTAAAGCTCAGTCATGGGGTAATATTCCATTGAATCTTATGTCAAAAACCCCACGGAGACTAACTCTAGATAGATATGAATTCCCTCCCCAAATTTGAGAAGTCTTTCTGTAAGTTTTTGATCTCTTTTATTACGAGTGTTCTACCTACTTACATTTCATAGATAAGGAAGCACCGACTGTTGCAAGTCGCACATCCGCAGAAATAGAGGCGTTCCGCCTTGAAAAGCAAATGCGTGTACAGGGCCGCGATGTTCCTAAGCCTGTTGTTGATTTTGATGAGGCTGGATTCCCTAGTAAGCTCTAATCTTTCATATAAATTCCTTGGGTACGCGTTTACCTGAAATGATACTGATGTTCCTGGCTTCATAGGCTATGTTATGAACGAAGTTAAGGCCCAAGGATTTGCTGCGCCAACGGCCATTCAGTCTCAAGGTTGGCCGATGGCGCTTTCTGGGCGTGATGTAGTTGGTATCGCCGAAACGGGCTCCGGAAAGACGTTAACCTACTGCCTGCCTGCTATCGTTCATATCAATGCTCAACCACTCCTTGCACCAGGAGACGGCCCCATCGTTCTTGTCTTGGCGCCAACTCGCGAACTAGCTGTTCAGATCCAACAAGAAGTTGCTAAGTTTGGGAAGTCCTCTAGAATACGTAACACGTGTGTCTACGGTGGAGTTCCTAAAGGGCCTCAAGTTAGAGATTTGTCCCGTGGCGTTGAGGTGCTGATCGCAACTCCTGGTCGTTTGATCGACATGCTGGAGACTAGCAAAACGAACCTTCGCCGTGTTACCTACCTTGTTCTTGACGAGGCTGATCGCATGCTTGATATGGGTTTTGAGGTGGGAAATACAATTGTTGGTGTAAAAGCTTGACGGACGAAAATGCTGACACAACCTTAGCCCCAAATCAGAAAAATTCTCGGTCAGATTCGCCCTGATCGTCAAACTTGCATGTGGTCTGCGACCTGGCCTAAGGAAGTTAGACAGCTTGCATCCGATTTCTTGAACGATTTTATCCAGGTCAACATTGGTTCTCTAGAGCTCTCTGCCAATCACAACATTCAACAGATAGTGGAGGTCATGAACGATTATGACAAGCGTGATAGGTAAATTATCCTTGCGTTTTCATAATTTGGTCCCTCACTAACGCTTTCTATAGACTCATCAAGCACCTTGAGAAAGTAATGGATGACAAAAATAGCAAATGTCTGATCTTTACAGGTACCAAACGTACCGCTGATGATATTACGAGAGTATGATCTACAAAATCACCGTCTAGTTGCCTTCATATGATTCTAACTACTATATAGTTCCTTCGTCAAGATGGTTGGCCTTGCCTCGCCATCCATGGTGACAAACAGCAGACCGAACGCGATTGGGTTCTTAACGAATTCAAAACGGGCAAGAGCCCAATAATGGTTGCTACCGACGTGGCCAGTCGTGGCATTGGTATGATATTTGCACGCCTTTTCTTTAACCCCGTTTCCCCCCGTGTGTTAGCGTACAGATGCTCTTCTCTCGATACTCCGCCGGACTTGCTGCCATATCTTGCTTCTATTCCGGTGTCTGTTGGTTTTCTCCCATGAGAACTTTATCTCGGGGTGCAGCGATATAAGTTTCCAGGCCTTTTCCATTGGCCTTCTATTGCCTCATTTTCGTAATGTGAGGTAATGTTGCCTGGTTATTCGCTACTGCGCTGCACATCCCGAGGTTCAAACAGCACAGGATCCTGGATTTATGCAATGATGAAGTTATTGAAGGCTGTGAGAGTGAGACGCAGAATGCCGCCTTGCACAGGAAGTTTTAGTTTTTGGCCAAGTGTTTTTCGCTAGTGGTGTGATGCTAACTTGGTACGTCGCAAGATGTTCGTAACATCACGCACGTTATTAACTTTGAGTGAGTATAAATATTCCATTGCCAACCAAGATTAAAATTTTACTAATTGCGACCTTACAGTTACCCAAATAACTCTGAAGATTATGTTCACCGCATTGGCAGAACTGGCCGTGGAGGGTGAGTTCGATATCGTCCCATGTATCTACCAAGAAGGAAGCTAACCTAACCTGCTACAGTGCCCGTGGAACCGCCATCACCTTCTTCACCACAAACGATGCAAAGCAAGCCAGAGACTTACTCACCGTCTTGAGAGAAGCTAAACAACAGATCCCGCCAGAATTGTCTGACATGTCCAGATCTGGCTTTGGTGGTGGTGGAGGCCGTTACGGATCATCCCGCGGCCGTGGCGGCCGTGGTGGCGGAGGTGGAGGTAAGCTTTTACGCTGAAACCCCTAGGTAGTTAAATTCCTAACAATGATCTTGTCTGCAGGCTTCACCTCTTCTAACAGTGCACCTCTTGGACGCAGTCGGTTCTAGTGCTTTCACCCGACATAAATAACTACCGATAGGCCTAGATTTCTTACACAGAATACTTGGGGTTTCATAGATTGGTTTGCTTCGCTCACATAAAATCAGGGGTCACGCTTCAGTATGGTATAGCTTTTTTCATTTTATTTCATGCTTTTCATACAGTATTATCCATTACTTTTTATCGTCTTTCCTTATTGCTATTACTTTTTCCGAAATTTTCTGAAACCATGGTCTGGATCGTCTGCGGTGAGTAACAAGGTTACCAGTTGCAGTCGAATTGAGTTTTATGGGGATTATGGGATTGTGAGATTCAATTTTCAGCAGCTTGATTGTCTTACGTTACATAGTAATAAATTTGGACGGATTTCTTCCCAGGATTTTTGTTTTTTCTCTCAAGTGATGGCTATATTCTTTGCTGGGTGGGAAATTGGATTGAGGGTGTAACATGGGGACTTTAACCGCGGTGTAGAATACCCTTACAGCATGGCTATTACTATGCTAAAACTAATGGAATACCGGTACTCGCCAAGTTAGAGAGGGGAGGAGTCTTATTCTAGGGCTCAAGTCTTGAAAGAAAAAAAGCTTCGGGGATGATTGAATGATTAGGGGGGCTTCCAGATACGGGGAACGAGCGAGAGTCCCCGATATGTAGGATTTTGATGTCTCGGTAATCGAGGGTTCTGCCAGTACAAGTACGAGCACAAAACGAGTACTTGTACGAATACAACTGGATTTGAATAACACTTTTTCCTTCTGGCCCTCCCCACGCCTATAATTCGGGATTCTCCGAGCAGGGTCCAAAAATTGAGCCAAACAGAGAGGGCAGCATCTTGCTTCGGATCAGCAACAGGCAGGAAAGAACTGGAACAACCAAGACCGAGCTAAGGTGGGTCCATCGATTGGCCGACGGAGAGTGTGGAGGAAGGCAAGATGCATATAAAGAAAGGGCTAGGGGTTATCGGCACGGTAGTCTTCGATTGATCACTTAAGGAACATGATAGTCTGTATGAGGGGGATGACACAAATTACAGAGATACCGGCGGTAGGGCTATCAACACGTACTGAATTGATGTAACTTGCGCAGTCCACATGCTGCAGGGCTCGGTACTCGAGTACAGTCTTGTAGAACTTGTACAGTACTAGGGGGTAGGCAAAAGTCGGGCGCACCCCATATACAGTAACTATGGTTTTCTACCATACAAACGGCTTTTTGTGGCTTTTTTTTGTATGTGAGCAAAAGTCGGGCGCACCCCCAGAATAGGAAATAAACCAAGAAAACCCGTGGCACCGCGCCAGACTTACCCTTGTACCCGTGTACTCGTATACTGTTCAAGTACCTCTACGGAATGCGCAGGACGGTTTCCAAAAAAGACAGAAAATTGGGACCAGACGGCCACATACGCATATGCTACACTGTATCGTACCAGTACCTACCGTATCGTACTAGGAGTATTGACCGTACGGTACAGTATGATACCAGCACAGCGCCGCAGTTAGAATGCATACATAGACTTTGGATAACCGGACAGAGGGTTAGGTAGGGTTACAAGTTACAAGTCGACAGTGGCAATGAAAAAAAAAAAGGAAGGAGCATAAATCATGCTACAGGAATATGCACCACTTTGACATAGGTGCAGTGCGGGTTCAAACTGTCCCATATCCCAATGCACAGCATCATGGACGAGCATACGAGTACTCGAGTACAGATATATAGGCAGAGGACAACCCCGTCCGCACATTACCGCAGTGTAGCTGCCGGACCGCAGAGCACCGGAGTTGAACGATTATAGGCTTTTCGCAGAGAGCAAGTACCGTATGATAGATAGTGCGAGTGCTAGTGCTGTATTCGAGTATACGATACGTACCATACCCAGGGCATATCCGCCCACCTGCAATACCAACTTTCACACATTCCGATACAAGGGTAGGTATTCATTAACCGGAACTGACAGGGATACATTTAGCTAGTGAGCCCCAGATAACTGTTCCATAACTTCCCTTTTTTTTTTTCCTTTTTCCTTTTTTCCTTTTCCTTTATTTTTCTTCTTTTCTCTCAGCCACGCAGACTGTATCTCACAGCATCGGTTACATCGCAGTGGTTGGTTCCCGGAAGACCTTACGTTCTTGTACCACATTATCTCGAGATACAAAGAACCGAAGAAAGGAGGAAGAAGCACGGGGCACGGAGCATGGGACGACAGAAAAAGGAAAAAAAAGGAAAAAATCACCACCTGTCTATCATACGGTACCTTGGTGTTACTGTTGCCGTGCGAGGGAGGGTGCAGTATGGGTATCGTCAAACATCAACCATCAATCGATATGGTGCGCACTGTACGAGCAGGTACTGTGCACCCGAGCGACTAAGCAAGCAGACATACCCGCTCAAGTGCTCTATCCTATTCGACAGTTAGTATCGTTCATACTCGTACCAGTACATTCCTTATCATACCTTACATACAGGCACTGACACGTACAAAGTGGTCGACACCGCATCGCGAACCCTTTCTTCCCTTCCCTCCTCCCTTCCGTCGTTCTTGCCTTCTTCTCGGGTCAGCCCCCGGGAGTGAAGCGGCAATATTGAGACAATTAGGTGTCCATTCATTGTCTTCCTCCCTTACTTTCGTTCTTTTACTCTTTCTTTCATCCTTCCATTATTTCCTTTCATCTCTTCTGGCGGGCGTGAGGTCCCTTCTAGTAATAATTACCGTGTCCCAGTACTTTTATTTCTTATTCCATCTTTTCAGCCTCGCTTTCTTTCTTTCTTTCCGGGTTTTGCTCTTGATCATAACTTCCTTTCTTGGCGGGATCACTTTATTCTGTGAGGCGCAGGGAAGGGTCGTAGACGTGGCGGGTCTTTTCTTTTATTTTCTTTTATTTTCTTTATTTTCTTTCCTTTCTTTTTGTTCGGCGAACTTCTTTGGTGTGGTCTTCGCACGGTGTGTTATATCATAGGAGGAGTACCGTATCGCACCGTATACTCGAGTACCCTAAGATGGAGAAGGAGGAGAAGGCCAAATGATGATGGGCTTTCCACGCTTCTTGGAAACATTATTCCACCGGTGCAATTGCCGAATCCGGGAAGCCGTAGGGCCCGTCCACAACTCCCCTTTCCCCTTCTCACCTTTCCCTCTCCCGCTGGATCTCTTTTTTTAAAAGATAAATAAATAAATAAATAATAATATTTACGTTGATTTGCGGATACGATGAATGACGATGATGATGATGCGGTACATGATATCAAAAGGGAAAAAAAAGCGGCGGCGACGGGTGCTGATGATACGTAGAGATTGGATAATCTTCGGGAATCGATAGCATGTCCGTGTGCACTCATTCGTATATATCATACCGGGTGCGTGGGTATCAGAGGGATACGACACGACGGAATGCGAACACGGTAATGATACGGAGTGATTCCTATGATACCGTCCTATACGGAGCGAAGGTTGGAGATGTCGATATTTGAATCTCGACGCCTATTGCATCTATCACCTCCCTCCTCCGGTCAAGGTGATACCACACATTGACGAACTTTCTTTCTTCCTTTCTTTATCTATTTTTTTCCATCCATCCTTCTTCCAGCGTCACACACGACAGCTGCTTGTATTCTGATACCCAGCCCAGATACCGCACAACCCACAAAAATGCCTTCGCTACAATTCCACACTCCCCACGGTTCCACCCTCACCACCAGCACACATACACCAATTGCGCCCCGTGCGATGCCTGTATATACTTTCCAGCTAAATCCCCTCCTCCTCCCCTCATTTGTGTCCTTGCAATTTATTTTATTTTATCTTATTTTATTTCCATAATTATATTTATATATTTTATACTTTCCACGGACTGCCTTCGCCTTTTTTTTTTTCCTTTTATCCCCATTCCCATGACACACGGCGTCATACTGTGTCAAAAGAAATATCGGCAATGAGACCGGATCTCGGAATTAGGAAGGGCGAACATCCCAAAAGAGACAGGTGTAGCCTCCGACCCGCCGTTGGCGGAGGAAACTGGATGGATAAATTTCGCAACTGTGGCTTGACCGCTCGGTGACTTTTTTCTTTTCTTTTCTTCCCTCTTTTTTTTCTTTTTTTTCTTCCCTCTTTCACTTTTCTTGTAACTGATCTCCGCCGCCGCCGCCCCCGCTCGTCACCCTTTCTATTTTGTTTCCGGGTTCGTGACATCGTCCCCCCCCTTTTTTTGATTAGAGCCTGTCTTGTTTCGTCTTTTATAGGGAACCACATAGGGAACCACGGAGAAGGTGAAGATATAAAGTTATGATATGATACAGGACCTAAGCTTTACAAGTAGGCAGGGTAAGGGGAAAAAAAAAGCGAACGACAGAAAAAGGAAATCACCTGGTAACAATAATAAAAATAAAAATCTGATGTGGTGGTTCTTGGTGTCTGTCTCTTTGGAGGGGGAGGTTTCTCTCTGGTGGGAATCCCCACTTCTGGTAATTCTAGCGGCATTCTAGCCGCCCAAACAACCATGTCATGAATCGGGCCATCACCGCGTAACGCAATCAAAGCCATTCCCAGCCCCTCTCTCCACTTCCATCCGTCACTTCTTCAATCATTCACAAGCACCAGCACCAGCACCAGGACCACACCTTCCCCCCTCCCCCCCCTCCCCCCCCTTTCAGCCCCTCCTCCTGCACCACCACCACCATGGTTCCACCCAGCACCCAAGCAAGCAAGCACCAACGAAGCCAAATTCCCACACCATACCCACACACAATGACAACCCGACCTCACCTCCTGTACCACCACCAGTACCGCAGCGAACTATGCTGCACTTTACCATAGCCTACCGTATTATTATTATTATTATTATTATTATTATTAGTTTCGCAAAAGTCGGATTGGAGCTTTAAGACCCAACCGAGCCAACCGAAGGGCAAGAAAGAAAGCAAAGCAAAAGGGACTTGTGTCTCAAAAAGTACAATTGGGCAGGAAGCCTCTTAATATTATTATTACCATAGTATTACGAAAAAAGATATAATCACTTTAACGGTAACCCAAGGTATTCGTACATGTACCGTACTCGAGTGCCATTACCCTTTCCCATCCATTTTTTTCTTCTCACCCTTGCACAAGAAATTCCTTCGCGAATCCTTCTTTCGCATCCCGACTGGACCTCTCTGAAACGTGACAATGAGCATCCTCTTCTTCTCCCCCTCCCTTTCTTTTTCTTCCAAAGGGGGATAAAAAATAAAAAGGCGGGGAGGTTTGGGTGGGTGGGTGGGAGAAGAATAGGAAAGTTTACGATACAGTACCGGTACCGGTACTTGCAGGCAGTGCTTGTACTCGAGTAGGCAAAAATGCAGCCGACGCCTTGTGGAATATTCAATGGAATGTTTCTGCCCTGTTCTGTCTGCCTGCTTTTGCACTGCCTGTTCCCAGATTTGATTGTTATTTATTGTTGTTGTTATTATTATTATTATTATTATCATTATTATTATTATTCCCCATATATCAATATCATGATACCGGTATCTTGACAACAACTGCGATAGCGTAGTCGCAGTGCAACTGCTTCACCCTAATAGTAGTAACCACGATCGGCAAACTCTCGAATAAAGCAAAGAAAAGCTGCTCACCCCCCCCCCCCCCGGCGCACACACACGCAACACACACATTCCCCCCCATTGTCCAAAGCCACGGTTCCGGGACAAACTCATTCACCCTGTTTGTTTGTTTTTTCTTTTTTCTTTTTATTTATTTGCATCTCTTTCGAACACTTCCCTGTCGCCCGCCCACGCTTTCATCATAACACCTCCGTAGTTCCGGTCATAGGTTAGGTTACATGGGTTAGGCTTGTTCTTCCAGTACCGGTACCTAACTTACCGACAGCTTCTTGCAAAACGCACAGCACCGACACAAGACAACCGGTCGAAGCTTTTTGCTTTGCTGGTCAAACTTATGTAATGTTGGGGATGTTGTTTAATTCGCTACCAATTGAGTTGATCCCGGCACTCGTAGTTCGTGCCAGTACAGTAAGTTACTCGAGTACTAGTACAAGGGTAGGCAGTGACCCATTAGCCGGAACCGACAGGGCTGTCTTTTTGCTGGGTAACATCATATCACTGTCCCATAATTTCTTCCCGGACCTTAGGCCCATGAATACAGTATGTTTACCGTACTCTTCTTTTCTTTTTCTTTTTCTTCCCTCATTTTTCTTTTTCCATGATTCAATTTATGTTTGTGCGTTCGAATTTTCATCATGGGCGTGATGCTTGCTGCGTTGCGTTTAAACTGGGTTTTGAGATGGTGGTGCTGGTGGTGCGTGCACAGGCGTTTTCTTTATTTATTTTACTTTTTATACCCCTTTCTTTAACTATTCTTTCAAACATCGTGAATAATGTTTTGTTTTTTTGTTTTTTTGCTGCGGTGATGGGTGCGGTGAGGGTACCGTATTGTACTCGAGTACGTACGTGCCACTCAGAGGCGAGGTGAGCGAGGTGAACGGTGGCGGCTACCGTTAATCCAGTCCCCCCCTTTTCTTCCCACCTCACTCCTCGATTCATTGATTGATCCATTTGCCTGGCGTGTTTCCCGAGCTTGCACGTGCTCTTCGGGCGTGCTATGTCTTGGCCATGCCCATGACATGTCCAGTCGAGAGTGTGTGTGAGTGTGAAGGAGACGTGATGGCCGCCTGCGAATACCGGTATCAGGGAACGAATGAGATAATTTTCAGTTGTCTGCCCATCGTCCCTGTTCTCACATGTTGTACCGGTATACACGCAATAATCAGATAATCAATCGACACCCGTCCACCGTCCACCGCCCACCGTCCAGCACCACCACTACCGCCGCCACCGCTCTTCTATCCTCGCATCGCGCTTCTTGAATAGGGAGTTTTGAACTGTACTCGTACATACAGCACAAACAGCGGGATACCGGTACCGGCACCGTATGTTTGTATGTATTATATGTATGTAGGTGGGCGTAGGTAGAGAAATTTCTCCGATCGCTATATCTGAATTCCCGTTATTTATCTATTAATTTTATTCTTGGTGCTTTTGCTTCCTGTCCCCTCTGTGATGTGATACCGGTACCGGTATGAGGTGTCCGATTTGTTCTCCGGGCTGATGTGTGGTGGGTGTGGATGTGATGTGAATGTGGTGCACGAGTATGGATGAGTAGGTAGGTACGGGTATCGTTGGTGGTTGGACGGATGGATGAAAGGAAGAGGGAGGAAGGGATGAGGCGCAACGGCGGAGCCTAAAAAATGATGATAAATACATAGCGTATGCTTGGTTTGTCGCCGCACTGCCAAGTAGGAGTTGGATACCTCAGGTGTCAAATCCCATACAAAGTGTTCAACTTTGGCTCGGCCGCGCTAGCATCGTTACCTCGAGCAGGCTATAAGATTTCTACTCGTATGACTGCGATGTCCGTGATATATATTATGAATGAATAATGGGTGACGGGGGGGGGGATTGGCAGCGATCCCAGAGTTCCTAACGGCCAAACGCTTCTAGTTGGGAAGCATACCATACCGGAGCACGGAACTGATATAGCATAGAAATGGAAGCCGCCGATGGAAACTCTGGTATGAAGAAATGGCCTTGTTACCTTATGCTACGGGAACCGATGCAAAGAGCTATGATGCCATCATAGGTGCTTTTCGCCAACAAGTTATGCTATTGGATTGGTGCAGTTATGTCTCATGGGTTTCCGGATGGTCCCTGGCAAGGGCGACAAAAAAAAACATACCTGTATCATACCTCTCCTTCCTACCCTGCCTCCATACCAAGAAATGCAGTCGCACCTTGCTATAAGGAACGCCAAGGGCTCAGGGTCTCTCGTTTCTCATAGCGAGGTTTGGAAGAAAGTCCTTGGCGAAGACCGTTTGAATGGGAGCAAGGGATATTATGTATTTGTGTCGCTGCTTTAAAGGTTCTTGACTTTCTCGAATAAGCATAGGCATTGCTTAGCGGTACCTTCTCTTGCTCTGATAAAGCTAGGTTGCAGAAAAATTTAGATTATTGGTCTTTATACATTTTCCCTTTATCTATTTACCAACAGTGGTCACTCTCGCTGTCTAGATTACTTGTTGTAGAAGAGGATATTTGGTTAGCTTCTTATTAGAGGGACTGTAGGAAGAAGATTAGACAGGATTGGAATGCTCCTTTTTATTATTTGTATGATACTCGAGTAGTGTTTTGGGCCTCTCAGTTATAACATAGGTTGTACCAGTATGTAGTACAAGTAGATGAGCCCCCGGTCTTGTATCTATATTAATCCATGGATTTAACCAAAATAATAATTTAAACACTTTTTATAATATTATTCTCACCTGCCTACCAGTACTGTGCATTGTCCTCGCTTGGGCTTGCCAAGCTTTTGCGTTCCGGGACTTTCCCATCGCAACTGTCAACTGTCTTTCAGTTCGTACTCGAGCCGGGTGTTTCTCGAAGTGAGTGGATGAGCGAGCGAGCGAGAGTGTATGAGTGAGACCAGCGATGAGGAAATAATAATTTCTAATGGGTTGATGGGGGGTTTTTTTTTTTTTTGTGCTGCTGGTGATGGAGTGGTGTGCAGTGAGCAAGGTTCATGACAGTACCCAGGGAATTATTGTGGAAGCCGGATTATTATTACCACTGCATTATCATCCATCCAACGCTCAAATGTCGATTTCTAGAATATTTACTGGTTTTTGTGATAGAGTTTCCATTCCTATGACCACTTCAGCCATGCGATGCAAGCTGCGGCGATTCTTCATGCCCATCCTCCTCCGAGGTTTAGGTAACCGATGATGATTGATTATTTATGACTGTTGTTTGCGTTAGATGTATTTATATCTTGTGATGATTTTTTTTTTCTTCTTTCATTTTCTCTCTCTCTCTCCTTTACTTTACGGACAATCTACCAGTACTTTGAGAGTGAACCTTAATTCTCTACGCCTCCACCGTGTCCTTTGTCTTCCCTTTTCTTTTCTCCATTCTCTCCTCTCTACCCTTCTCCCCTCCTTTCCTTTCCCTATTTTGCCGTACCGTACAAGTACTGTATTTCCTTTTCAGACAGCGCGACGCAGCTGCTTTTCTCTGCTTGCCATCGTCGTCATCTCACAATCCAGTTGGGAAGTGGTTAACTGCAGGCAACCAAGCCAGACCGCCTGTTACCCACCACCCACATATGTTACCCACATCACACAACGTGCAACCCTTGCCTTCTCACTGGCCGTGCTGGTGTCTGCTTTAGCCAATGGATCCTTCCCAGCCTGCGTATATCGCCTATGTTCAACTGTTCGAGTAGGAGTTCATCCTCATAATCTGCTGAGTGTGACTATCGCGCAGTGTCATGTTCTCGAGGACACCACAGAATTATTTAATTCAGTTCGATACACCATATCACGTGTGATATGTAATGGGGCCGTGCTTTTCCCTCTTTTTCTTTTCTTTTCTTTTCTTTTTTCTTTTTCTTCTTTTTCTTCTCTTTCCCTTCCTCTTCCTTCCCCCTTCCTCTTCCTCTCTCCCTCTCGCACACTTCTCTCTTCGGTAATCGGAATTGCCTGGTTGTGTACCGTTAGGGGTTAGGAAGGGGGAGGCGGGGGTTGACTGCCAGATTCTCGATTTTCACAATTATACCGATTATCCCGGATTGAATACCTTTTGTGCTGTTAGACCATGGCTTTCTGGGTGAATTATCATCACCAGGTATATTCTTTTCTGTTGCTTTTCGTTACCGACAAACGCTCCTGGGGGCGCGCGTTTTCATGTGCTCCAAGTGTTTAGAAATTGTACTAGTGAATAACGTACTGGCATCTTGCATTTGGTTCCTGAGATTGAAGCTTATCCTCACTACAATTGACACCATGGGTTCGAAGCCTTCGTCAAATGCATCCACAATTCCATTTGTAGTCTTGTCCGGAATAGTCACTCGCTCTGAACTTCCTTGACTGGTATTTTTTTGCCAGCTGTACCCACTGTGCCCTCTCCGCTCTGAGTGGTGTATCGTTGATTGATTCTTGTGGGCATCTAATCGCAGTCCTACGGTAGACTACCGGTATGGCTTTACCCCCTTCCCCCTCCACTCTGTACCGGTATTTATCATTGCTTGCCTCATCCACCACCAAGAAGGAGAGACTCATTGTTCTTTCCTAGCACCTCCCTGTTTGAACGCTGTGATTTCTGTGATTTGATCCATCCTTCCTGATGAGGTTTACAGCAATAATATTGTAATATTTTGCTTTTTTTTTACTTTTTCGAATAATTGGGCGATACAACGAGAGGCCTTTGTGCAAGCCGTTGTGCTGCATAAGCAAGTGGGAATCACCGTCCCCAATCAAAAAAACGGCAGACCCCCTCCCACCCAGTTGCCCAGGCATACGCCGAGCTGCACTTCAAAAAAAAAAAAAAAAATCATCCCAGTCCTCGAGAAGCACCCTGGCTGCCACCCACTCACTTCACCTGATCCTGCCCATAGACTACTCTTCTCTCGCAGAAAGTCTTTTTTTCTCCTGCTCGAGTACACTTCCACTCTCCTCCACACCCCCCCCTCTCAAAGAGAGGACGTTGGCCTCCCTTTCTGCTCGTCGAGACCTCAATCTGTGAGGCGTGAGAGGGGGCTTGCTTGTATCTTTCTCTCTTTCCCTCTCTTTCCCTCCCTCTTTCCCTCCCTCCCCACTACATCTCCCTTCACCCTTCACCCTCCTCCCGACCCCCCCCCCCCCAATCTCCTTCTCTTCTCTCTCCCTCCTCCT
>Ga0307509_10003834_pt1 | contig 22288 bp, 22 predicted proteins | sample 10_EM_MG_FD_202245 | JGI IMG/M metagenome (GOLD analysis project Ga0307509, IMG submission 202245) | Populus trichocarpa ectomycorrhiza microbial communities from riparian zone in the Pacific Northwest, United States - 10_EM | ecosystem: Host-associated > Plants > Roots > Unclassified | place... | reverse complement strand
AAATGAAAAAATGAAAAAATGAAAAAATGAAAAAATGAAAAAATGAAAAAATGAAAAAATGAAAAAATGAAAAAATGAAAAAATGAAAAAATGAAAAAATGAAAAAATGAAAAAATGAAAAAATGAACAAGTGAAAAAAAAAGGTCACAGTAGTTAGAAACAAACCATCTCGCCAACACCGCCAGAGATTGAAATCTGAACACCAGGGCAATCATCGTGGGATCCACCACCACTCCCTCTCCTCCACCTGCTGCTGCCTTGGAGAGTGATGCTATAACCCCTCCTCTTCTTCTGGGGCCTACCCCCTCCGTTATGGGGTTCTTGTTTCCGTTCATCGTTGACTCCCGCTAATGAAGTTCGGTTCTCCCCGGTTACCCCGCACTTCCTTTGTATTTCGCTTAGGTTTTGCACGGTCGGCACTCCGTTCCCTTCGCTCACAGTGGGCGCTGAGCTTTCCAAGCCCTTTGCGAAGTACCTTTCCGTCTCGGTTATGTGGTCCTGTCGGTGAACACTTCGGTTAGTAACTTGAGCACTTCATCTTCGTTTCGCATTCGGAAAAGCCTTGGCCGCGGTTACTCTAGTCGGTCATCTCAACTGTTTGGACTAGTCCTTCCTCCTCCCATCCTCCTTCCTCCACCCTCTTGGCCTTCGTCCCGTTGCTTGGTTACAGCTACACCCACCCCTCTTCTTACCACCCCCTCAGCTGGCACCTTACTGCCCCTCGCCCATGGTGGATCTTCGGTCGCTATACAAAAACCCGCCTCGGTTACACCCGTCCTTTCGGCCGTCGCTAATGCCGTTTTGGCACACCCACCAGGGACCCCTCATCACCCTCTCCTCCATCCGCCTGCCCATCCTGCCATTTGGCACTGCATTCTTCCCCGGCACCACTCAGGCGTGAAGGTCCACACTCTCACTCCCTAGCTCAGGCTGATACACGTCACTTATCAGACGTAATTTTCCTTTGTCAGGGGTTCATATATTTCTTTTGTTCACCTTCATGGTTTTCGTAGATGTCACTAAGGGTTCTCCTCTCCTTCCTGCGTGTTTCTTTCCTTTCTACTTCCTTTGTATGTACGCGTATGTTCGTGGGATTTGGTTGGGCGATAGGCGAGATGTGCTGTTAGTCTCATACAAGAGCGACTTGGGGGTTTGAAGGTTTCCTTGGGTGAGAAGGGTACGGTTTTTGTTGCCCATAGCGTTAAAGCTGAATGCTGTCTTTGTACCTTTTTTTTTTTTTTGAATCATGTGATTATTGATTCAGGTACCAAATCCTGCTTGCAGCTTGAGCTATGGCATATAAAAAACCTTAATTCCAAAAACTAACAAAGAAAACGACAAAATTCAAACAACACGTACAAAGCTCTCCAAGCGGGATCATCAGAACCCTGTTGCATCACCAACGATGACTAACAAAAGAAAGTAAATCAAAATCCTCCTGATAGCTTATAAGAAAAACATACATCAGTAATCAAACCCCCCAGCCCTATTTCCCCACTGTTGAAAACAACTAGGACACAGGAAAATTCATAAAACAAAGAGTAAATACCCGGAAGAGAAATTAGACCAGGGGAGTTAAAAGTAGCTATACCCAGAAGGCCCTGGCCAAGCTAGAGAGTTTTAAGGCGTTAAGCGCTATCTGGGTCCGATCCCGGCTCAGGGGTAACAGTACTAGCCCGGATACGCAGCATGGCTCGGGCGAAGCCTGTGTGAGTAGCGCAGAGATACTCAGCCAACTCCCTGAGGAGGGGAACGGAGAGCCAGAGGGGAGCGTCAGGACCAATGTCATCCACACCAGAGAGATAGGTGAGGCAAGGCCAGACCTTAGCAGGACAGAGGAGGATCGCGTGTTGCAAGGACTCATTGTCTTCCTCGCAGAAAGGGCAGAGGGTGCTAGAGTCTCTATTCCTCCAGGAGTTACGGGCAGCAAGGTGGCTGGCATGTGTGCGCATCTGGTGAATGCGGCCGCATATAAACCGAGGCAGGCTGGTGAAGGTGTGAGGAGTGAGACAGGGACTGTACAGGTACGTCGGAGGAACTGGCGGCTTATGTTTAGCCAGTTGGTGAGGAGTAGTTGTTCCAGGGGAGCTCTGAGGGCTTGGTTGGTGACTGACGGTTCCCTTCCCAAAGGTAGGGGTATGAGGTCGGTACAGGCGAGCGGAAGGATAGGGATCTCTGCAATGAGGTCAGAAATCTCGTGACAAATAGGGTCCAAAGGCAGGTGCTTTGCGGAAGCATCCACCGGGCGGAGCCATGAGGTAAGGTGGATGGCTTTAGAGGAGCCTCGGAGAAGGAAACGATGGTCGTCCGCAGAACGTCCCTGGCCCCAGGTGGGCCCAGACTCAGGTATCCGGGCTGTGGCAGGAATAAATTTTGAAGGAGGGCAGACCAGGAGGAGGGCAGCTGACTGGCGGCGGTGTTCACAGATAGAGGAGAGGGGTGGTAGAGAGCCTTCTCGGTATAGAGCGCCAGGGGTGGTGGAGTAAAGACAATTAGTTGTCCACTGTAGTACTCCATGCCAGAAGGAGTCAAGTTTCTTAAGTGTGGTCGCGTCGGGGGTAAACAGGTCGCAGCCATATGTAAGGATCAGGAGGATGGTGCCAAAAACTAATTTTGTGTTGCACGCGGAGGAGAGGCCTTTGCCAGCTGCCCTGAGCTGTCGGATTGAGGAGAAAGAGGCCTGGGCAGGTGCCTGCCCTCTTCCGAAATGGATAGAAGATTTGATTGCAGGGGTGAGCCAGTAGCGAAGCCACCTTACAGCTTGTGATGGTGGAAAAAGCATGTCGTTAATCACTATGGGGGCAAAGGAAACGTCTGAGCGGTCCTTCATGGTTCTTCAGTGAATGAGTTCAGTTTTGGGGAAGGAAAAGGCCACCCCCACCTCGGCACCATGTCTTTGGATGATGCCAAAATAGTGTTGAAGAGCGCGGATATTAGAACGTACAGAGTCCGAGCTGACCATGATGGTGAGATCATCGACATATGAAATCGCCAGACGTTGAGGAATTGTCGCATGGAGGCTGGCTATATTAAGCACAAAGAGAAGACGAGAAATCAGAGAGTCTTGAGGGGTGCCAACAGCGACCAGGCAGAAGACCTTTGGTGCCCCTTGGAAGATGAGCCGGCACTGGCATCTGGAGAGAAAAGACTTAATCCAGGCAACCAGATTGGCGGAGACCCCTCCTTTGGCGAGGATGCTAGCCAGCTTGTTTGCACGCACATTGTTAAATCCACCTTTGACATTCAGGAAGAGAGTCGATTCTTTGAAGGAAGCAACTTGAAGTAGGCGTACTTCGTGGGTCAGGGTAGCAACAGCATATAAACAGCCCAGACCGGCCAGGGACCCACTCTGATTGGGGTGTTAGAGGCCAAGGGAGCAGGCAGCTGGGGCGAGACAAATGGCAGACACTCTTTCAAGTATCTTGGAGATGGTTTCGAGTAGGACAATGATGCAAAAAGAAACTCGAGTACGGTAATCAGGTTTTCCTGGTTTGTCCAGGATAATGCCATTGGCCTTCTTCATGCCTTGGGGGTGGTATCCGTGGGTGAGGAGGGGAGTGAACAGAGATGGAAGGATCCGCACATTGGCCTTGTGGACTCACTTCCAGATAGAGTAAGGAACACTACTCGGGCCAGGTGTGACGTGTTAGAGGACTTTTGAAGTGTAGAGGACATCTCTGATGGTAGAACTGGGGGAACGTCCTTAAACGCAGGGAGGATAAGGGGAGGAGGAGGAGAGGGTCTGGGAGGAACAAAATGTTGTAGAAGAGTATTGTTAATTTCCGTGGGGGAGGAGGCGTTCTCAAGTGTGGGGAAACGGTCCGGAGCTCTGGCGGCTGCAATCTCTCTTGCATCCCAAACTGATCGCGAGTCAATATCGGCCAGAAACTGCGAGCAGTGGACTCTTTTGGCAGATTGAATAGCCTTGAAATACCTGTTTCTAGCCATACTAGCCAGGGCAGGCGTAGGGGACTCTTTCTCATGAGGTGGCAGGTATGATGATCTAGGCGGCGTAGCTGGGTAAGTTCTGGAGTTCACCAGGATGTGGAGTAGGAGGACGGACGTTTGGTTGGGGTGTTGGAGGTGATGAGGTGCGTGTTCTTGGCAAGGCTGTCGGCGAACCAGAGGCCGAGTGTGCCTGGAGTGGGGAGAGCAGGGCGGGTTGGGAGTGTCAAATCGGCGAGCAGAGCGGCGATGTGATCCCAATCTGTGTATTTCCAATTTAGGCCCCTGGGCGGGGACTTTAGGAGCGGAGTAGAGAGTATGATTGTGAGGCCGGTGTGATGCGAACCTGTCGGCGGGAGGGAGGGGTTCCATGAGAAGAAATACGGCAGCAGGGCAGAGTTGGCAAAGGACAAATCAAGGACTGCAGGGCGATGGTTGGTAGTGAAAGGGAACCTAGTGTATATCCCGGGTGTGTTGAGGAGAGAAAACAACTGAGCTAATGCCCTGTCGAAATAGGGGGAACTTATGAACTGGTCGTAGTCAGAGAGCAAACGAGTCGGGTCCGAAGCGGAGTGATGAATGTTGAGGTCCCCAAGCACATGTGTAGGAATATCATACTGGGGAAATAACTCAACGGGAGAAACTGACCTAATGTGGCCACTAGGGATGGAGTAGGCATTGTACAAATGAAACAAATTATTAGAAGTATCAAAAGTCCCTCGGGGGAGTGAAAATTCACTGCCATGAGGTTGCCCCTTTCAAAAAACATGGAAGAACAGAAATCACAGTTAGTAACCTTTCGTGAACATAAGTTGCCACACGTGCTTTATAACTGTCAGTTGCCGGGGGAAAACAACATTTACAGTTGCGAAAAACAGGAGGACAATGCTTCCAAAGTGGAATATCCTGAAGAGCGACAATATGGGGAGAACTTTCTAACTAAGTAAAAAAAACTAAAAAGAGTTTGAAAAACATGACTGCTACCGAGACAATTATGCTGAACAATAGAAAGATTTAAACAATCAGGATAATGGAATGATTGAGATGGTGAAGGACTCTGTGTTGGGGCTAGGCTTCTCTCTTTGTACCTTTTTTCTTTTTTTTCTCTTCTTTTTTCTTTTCTTTTTTTTCTTTTGAATCATATGATTATTGTTTTAAGGTACAAAATCTTGCATGCAGCTCGCGCCATGGCATAAAAAAACCTCCATCTACCCCTGGGAAAAGGCCAACCCCCCAAGTCCCTCTGGTGTGGAACCAACCGCACATCTCACCCCCAACACGAAACCCTTGACTAACTAAGAAGGTAGACTAAAGGAATCAAATCAAAGAACAAGCAGGAAGAATCTGGAAAACCCATGGCATGATCATCCGAACACAAGAAAAACAAAAAGCAAACTTAGCGGAGACCACTTCAAAAGTTTCCGCACACACAGCACGGGAGGGGGCAGGCTCGGCATGATCGAAGTCCTGGGGAGGCTGAAGGGGCCAACTGTGTTGGCAAAACACTCAAAAAGAAGAAGGAGATAGTGCAATACCATCCTTCCAGTTGTGGCAACAGATGGGGTAACGAGGAGCACGAGAAAGGTGGACTCCATACAGAAATGGAAGGCACCTAGGTCGGTAAAAGTGGTTCAAATATTTCTGGGCTTTGCAAATTTCTATCGATGATTTATCGAAAACTTCTTGACAATATGCAAGCCAATAACAGAGACACTAAAAGGAAACAAACAGAAGTTCAGCTGGGGAGGAGAGCAGAACATAGCATTTGAAAAACTAAAACAGCAGCTTACAACGGCACAGATCCTGGCACATTTTTACCCAGAGCGAGAGATGGTGATTGAGACCGACGCAAGCGATTTTGCACTTGGAGCAATTTTATCCCAATAACAGGGTAGAAAACTTCACTCGGTAACATTGCATTCCCGGAAATTGAATTCAGTGGAACCCAACTATGAGATTCACGATAAGCAACTCCTAGCTATACTGGAGGCATTCATGGAATGGAATCACTGTTTGTACGGTGCGGATAAGCGGATTACAGTTTATACCGACCACCAGAATTTGCAACACTTTTTGACAATGAAAAGTGGAATCAGAGGCAAATCCGCTGGGCGCAGTTGCTTGCATCGTTCAATTTCAAAATTATCTATCGACTGGGATCCCGAAGCGGTAAACCAGAAAGTTTAAGTAGACAACTGGAGTATCGTCCTGAAGAGGGAGCTGAGCACACTCAACAGTCAATCCTAAAACCGGAACACTTTTTAATCAGCCTTGTACAAGATGAGCCGGTTCAGGAAAAGTTGAAAAAATGAGTACTAGTGCAATGGGGTGCAGCCAGTCAAGTGATGAAGATGGCGGCAAAGGCTACGGTACCCTCAAGGGGCTCAAGACTTTTGGCAGGACACGACTTATAAGCTCAGGAGGACGTGCTAATCCTAGCACAGGGACGAAAGCTTATCGGAACCGGAATTGCAATAGGAATACCGCAAGGGACTTATGCTAGAATAGCCCCAAGAAGCGCCCTAGCATACAAGGAAAGTATAGGAATCGGCGGAGGAGTGATAGACGCCAACTATACAGGAGAGGTCAAAGTCATTATGATGAATCATGGCAAAAAGAATTATGAAGTTGAGGAAGGGGACCAGATTGCACAAATGATCATCGAAAAAATAGACATGTCAGGAATAATGGAGGTAGACAACCTACAAATAACCCATCGGGGAAACAAAGGATTTGGGAGCACAGACCTACCACCTAAGTGAACCATTGCAGTGGAACAGGTACAGCCGATCATGTGTCAGCTATATGCGGATAGCAGGGAAAACAGGTTATTTAGCAAAAGCGACATCGGACGAAACCCATGGCTTCCTGCAGGCAGAGGTCATGGTATCAAGCGCAATGATTTCAAAGGCTCTATTACGAGAGTACGAACCAGAACTCTTGAAAGAAGTTCAAAACGCATCAAGAGACGATATGGACTGGTTGGCTAGAGAAGCGACGCTAAAAGATCTAATAACCCGTGGAAAAGAATTACCCACAAATTGGCAATACAAGGACCGGTTCTCCTACTTCAAAAATCAGCTATATATACCTGCGAACGATGCTCTAAAAAACAAGATTGTGAAAGGAAGCCACAACTCGAAGGTAGCAGGACATTTTGGGATGGAAAAGACGATAAAGATAATCACGAGAGATTTTTATTGGAAAGGACTCACTGAATGGATAAATGATTAGATTTGGTCATGTGATACGTGCCAACACAATAAATCACCACGACAGGCACAATGGGGATTACTTCAACCTCTCGAAAAGCTATACGCAGCATGGAACTCTATCTCAACCGATTTCATAACTCAACCACCGGAATCACAAGACTACACTCTGATCATGGTAGTAGGCGACCGATTCACAAAAATGGCACACTTTATCAGTCTCCCAACAAATGCGACCGCAAAGGACGTCACTAACATTTTCCTACAGGAAGTTTGGAAACTCAACAATCTACCCATGGAAATCATATCTGACATAGATGCCAAATTCTCGGGATAATTTTGGGAATCACTGTGCAAGCTGCTAGGGATTAAAAGAAAAATGTCGAGAGCGTACCACCCACAAACGGACGGTCAGATGGAAAGAATAAACCAAGTGCTGGAAGGTTACTTAAGAAATTTCGACAACTATGACCAAGAGGACTGGTATCAGCTGTTACCATTAGTGGAATTCGCGTACAACAATTCCGCAACCAATGCACATGGAATGTCACCCTTCGTCGCGAATTATGGTTATCATACATAGACAGAAGGGATGCGAGAGCAACAAGCTCAAAATCCAGGGGCTGAATTATATAGCCACTGGAAGAAGGCGATTCACAAACGAGTGGTAAAAGCGCTGAATTATACACAAGAGGCGATAAAAAAGTCCTATGACCAAAAAGCATTACAACGCCCCGACTATATGGAAGGCCATTTGGTAATGTTAAATGGAAAAGGTATTCGTACAAAACGACCCTCGAAGAAATTAAGCCCATAGCTCTGTGGTCCCTTCAAAAGCATAGAAGGAAGGGGACAACGCGCTTTCAAACTCGAAATATCACCTATATGGAGGATACACCCAACCTTCCATGTTTCGCTGTTGCAACCCTATCGAACCTCCATCCCAGAAGGGAGAGAACAGCCTCCACAAGAGCCAGAAGAGATCGATGACGATCTCAAGTGGGAAGTGGAACCGATTGTAAAGAGTGAAATAACCTCTTATACAAGGAAGGTTCGTGGTCGTAATAAGCGAATGCCCAAACTAAGGTATTTTGTTAAATAGAAAGAGGGTTCTGAGGACGAGAACACCTGGGAACCACCTGAGAGTTTGGAAAATGCTCAGGAGTTAGTAGAAGGTTTTCACCAGAACAACCCGGATATGCTGAGTGGGGCTGTTGTTCAGATGGGAAGAAAGGTTTTCCTCATGTGGACAAGTCAACGCATGAGGTTTTTTACCCTACCTTTCAGAGTTCAAAAAGGATTTCATTTGTTTTTAGAAAATGATAGAAGAAAGATCTTAAAAGCATTCGAGGATGAAGCTGAGAGAGAGGGAGCTCGTGTTAGACATACCAGAAGGCGCAGCCTTCCATTACTGAACAAAGACCTATAGTTACCCTACCTTAGGAGTCTGAGTTCAAATGGACAAGCCAACACCCCCCTCCCGCACCAGCGTTGGGACGGCACTACATCGGCAGACACCGCTGTAGTTGCGTCCCCTCACCAAGGACATGGTCATTGAAGCCCTCCTCGTAATCCCGTATATGTCACGGCCGTCCATCCAACCGTATCCTGTTCGCAGGGTATATGAGGCAAGGACTCTAGAGAGCTTACGCAAGTGGTTCATGCCAAATTGGTATGCGTCGCATAAGGTTACTAAACACTAAAGACGACAGTCACAAAGGTGGTCACTAAGTAACAGGACCTTTTTATGGACAATGGTTATGCAACACATTCTATACTCCAAGCTCCTGCGATGCAAGTCGCAGAAGTGAATGGTGTTGTTGGACAAGGTAGTTTGAGAGATCAAGCATACCCCCACTCACAAACGTCACTAGTATTCTCGGAGACTGACGGAGCCATATGATAATAATATGACCATGGAGAGATAAGGGCCATTGGTGCGATTATAAGATCAAGTCTATCTTATGCCTCGCAGCTGTCAAGTGCAGGATACATCTGCAATGCTGAGAGGTTTGATAACAAAGCTGGCCCCTTTGTGGGTTCGATCATGGAGACCATTCTGCGTATACAATGGTGAGCAAGACTTCATGCTAACGAAGATAGATTGTGACTAATGGACTGATATGGGGGAGCACCATCAGGAAGATTCATGGTGTTGGAATTCGGAAGTCAAGTGAGATAACAGAATTGTCAGGGTCAAATGGTATTCGCACTTTTAGAGAAAAGCTGGAGATTGTTAGCGGGTACTTGGTTAGTATGATAGCAGCCTAGTTGGTTTACTTTAGGACTGAATACTTAAGGTCTTGGGTTCAACTCTCATCCGGATCATAGTTATTTTATATACATGACGGAAGGATGCAGAGAGCTCTGAACTTAAGATTCTTCTGAGGGATGCTTATGTAGCACAGAAAGGAGAAGTGATCTTATTATACAAAATTGTTTACACTAGAAAATCTTTTGTCACTCTATCTATCTCTACCTTAGACATTGAGCCTTCCTAGACAATCTCCGTCTACCATTATGATTATCGGCCTGAGTTATCTCACAAGACTTTGAAATAGGCTCCAGCCTAACAGTCGGTCATTTCTAGCGTCTGGGTCTACCCCTCTGCTCTCCTGTCTGGTTTTTGTCCCGTTGCTCGGTTACAGCTAAATTCTTCTCCCTCAGCTGGTTCCTTACTATAAAAGGTGGCTCCTCTCGCCCCCACGGCTGCCACAGTTGCATCCTCAGTTACGCTCTTCCATGGTATAGTACTACTTTCTTGGTCGATGTCAACACCTTGGGCTCGGATTAATTGATTGTGGCAGCCCTCATCTGTGCTACTTTTGGCAGGCCCCTTCAGGGTCTTGTTTTTCTTCCTCATGTCTGGTTTCCTTCCTTTATGGTCATCCTTTCCTTCTAGCGTTTATGGTATATTTACTTTGTTACAGTTCCGGAGTCTATGGCAAGGGTTTTCCTGTTGTTTCCTGTGTTACTGTTATTTTCCAATCTTCTCTGTGTCTGCGTGAATGAGGGGTGAGGATGCTTCAGGCGTGATCTGCAGTTGGCTCTATACCAGAGGGACTTGGGAAGATGGCTTTTTCTCTGGCGCCAGTAGTATATTTTGTTTACACCATAGCTTACGCTGTATGCGAGTTCTTGTACTTTTTTTTATTTTTACTTTTTTTAATCATGCGATTATCGTTTAAGGTACCAAATCCTGCTTGCAGCTTGCGCTATGGCATATAAAAAACCTCCAACTACCCCTGGGAAAAGGCCAATTCCCCAAGTCCCTCTGGTATGGAACCAACCACATATCTCGCCCCCAACAAGAAACCCTTGACTAGCAAAGAAGATAGGCAAAAGGAATCAAATCAAAGAACAAGCAGGAAGAGTCAGGAAAACTCATGGCAAGATCATGCGAACAAAGGAAAAAACAAAATGCAAACAATGCACAACCACTTGAAAGGTTCCCCTACAATCAGTGCGGGGGTGGCCAAGCTCGGCTTAACAGAGAGCTAGAGGGGCACAACAGGCCCACTATGTTGGCAAATACTCAAAAAGAGGAAGAAGATAGTGCAATACCATCCTCCCAGACTCAAGCCGTGATGGACCATGGTCATAGTCCGAAAGGTGAAGAAGTAGTTATGGATACCAGCCAGGTAGTTGTGGGTACCAGCCAAAAAAGTAAAGAAGCAGTAGGGTGCCAGCCGATCCGACCGTAGGAAGAGGAGGAGAGAGCGGGGTAGACCCATCTCTGTGCCGTAGAATCAATCGGAAAACGCGTTCCGCTCTTTACTGGGCAGCCTCTTAAAGAGAAAGAGAGTAGAGAAATCGACGGTGGCCTGTTGAACTGTTTTCTCTTACTGCGAACCGTGTACTTGGCCGTCTGTAACATAGGCGTTGAGAAGAGTGTTGCCGACCGTGTGGATACTCTAAGCGAGGCTCAACGCCAATGCTGCATCGGAAGAGGGAACATCATCATTAAAAGAAGACGAAATCCATCAACGCAGGGAGAAGAAAGCCCAAAGGGATAAGCCTAAGAGCGGGAGATGATGAGGGGAGATGCACTCCACCCCCTAGGGCGAACCAATAACTGGGGGTGGAATTGGGAAAAGTGGTGATAATCTCGTGGTGATGAGATTTCAATCACCGGGTGTGTAGAGAAGATGGAGGATGGGTTCTTGTACTTTAACAACGAATCCAGGATTAAAAATCAAATAAAAAAATCAAATAAAAAAATCAAATAAAAAAATCAAATAAAAAAATCAAATAAAAAAATAAAAAAATCAAATAAAAAAATCAAATAAAAAAATCAAATAAAAAAATCAAATAATAAAATCAAATAATAAAATCAAATAAAAAAAGTCAAATAAAAAAATGTCAGAGTAGTTAGACAAGAACCGTCTCCTCTACACCTCTGGCGATTGAAATCTCAACACCTGAGAATTCATCGTCAACTCCGCCACCCCTCTCTCCTCCCCCTTGATGGCTTCTGCCTTGGGGAGTGATGCCATCCCCACTCCTCTCTCTTTGAGGGCCCTCCCCCCTCCCTCCACCGGGTTCTTGTTCCTGTTCATTGTTGACTCCCACTGATGAAGTTCCGGTCTCCCCCTTACCCCGTACTTCCTTTGCCCCTCGCTTAGGTTATTGCACTGTCGGCATTCCGTTCCCTTCGCTCACAGTCGACGCTTAGTTTTCCAAGCCATTTGCGAAGTACCTTGCCGTCCTGGTTACATGATCCTGTCGGGGAACACCTCGGTTAGTAACTTCACGGCATCGTCTTCGTTTCACAATCGAGGAAGCATTGGCCGCTGTCACTCTAGTCGGTCGTCTCAAGTTTTTGGACTAGTTCTTCCTACATCCACATCCTTGGTTTTGGTTCGGTTGCTCAGTTACAGCAACACTACCCCCCCCCAGCTGGCACCTTACTGCCTCTTTCCCCGGCTAGCACCCTACTGCCTCTTCCACTTCTAGCTAGCACCCTACTGCTTCCCTCTCCAAGCGGTGGACCTTGGATCGCTATACAAAAACACGCCTCGGTTATGCCCATCCCCCACGCCATCGCTAATGCCGTTTGTCTCTGCTACCGGGGACCCCTCTTTGATGTCCTCGCCCCCCCCCATTCTCAACCTGCCACCGGGCACCGCTTCGTTCCCTGGTACCACCCCGTTGAGCAGGTCCATACTTTCATTTCCTAAGCTTTGGCTGATCTGCATCATCTATCAGATGTACATTTCCTTTGTCCGGGGTCCATACTTTTCTTTTGTTCTTATACTTTTGGTTGCGGATGTCGCTAAGGGTTCTCCTCTCCTTCCTGCTTGTTTCTTTCCTTTCTACTTCCTTGGTATGTACGTGTATGTTCACAGGATTTGGTTGGGTGCTAGGCGAAATGTGCGGTTGGTCTCATACCAGAGGGACTTGGGGGTTGGGATGTTGACTGGGGTGAGGAGGAATAGGGGTTTTGTTGGCCATTGCGATAAGGTGCATGCTTTCTTTATACCTTAACCAATCAAACATATATGATTAAAAAAAAAGAAATGCTCACAGTAGTTAGACCTCCTCCGTCTCCGCTACACCTCCGGCGATTCAAATCTCAACACCACGAGAAATTATCCTCACCTCCTTCCACCCCCCTCTCCTCAGACATGCCACATTGCCTCTGCCTGACTTAAGCTATTTCCACCCCCTCTTCCTTTCCCTTCTGATGGTCAGGCCTGGAAACCTTGTTCCTAGGGGTTGGTTGAGCCTGCCTTCTCCCCCTCTTCTCTGGGCTCACTTAGGCAGCCCTCCACTCTTGGCAACCCCTCACCTGATAGCTGTTGGTCCTTCGTCTCGGTCGATCGGTAAAGTAGTTGTCCCCGGTGGCACTGCTCTCGGGTATTGCACTATCTCCTTTGTGCTTTGTTGATACGGTCGTACTTTTCGAAACATCATGACCCCGCTTCTGTCAGCCTTCCCCGCACTTCTCATGTTGATTAGCCCTCCACTCTCCACCTCCCCAGCTTTTGGATCAGCTGCCACCCTACTTCACGCGGCTCTACGCTCACACCTAGCCTGTGTCTCCCTTCTGATGTTCTTGGAGTAGGAGGGTCATATTATCCTTTCTTTCCCGCCTCCGTTTCCCAAAATAGCCGACCAGATCTTCCTCTGACTACCAAGAGCTCTCCTTCATTGGGCGACACTTCCCTCGAACTCGGTTGGTCTTCCTGAACCTCGGCTGGCGCGGCTCTATGCCTCCAGGAATATTTTTCTCCTCGTTGCATCCCCGAGACCCGTCTTACAGGATTCCCTATTCCTTCGGGAGCTGGGCCCAGTGGGGGTAACTACGGTTTAGCTTTTAGGTAGTTTGACTCTGGGGAGTCGGTTTGTTTTCCTTTGTCTGTGGTGTCTACTGTTAGTTGGGGAAGTTTTTCTTTTAGACTAGGCTTTCGCGGGGGTTATTGGTTCGTGGTATTCAGGTTCATTTTCTCATCTCCTTCTAGTTTCTACCCATAGTACCAGGCGGAGGTTTCCTTGTTGGGCAGGATCAGAGGGTTTTAGCTTGGGGATAGCGGGATGGACTGTGGTTGGAGGTTTTGGACCATATAGGCCTCACTTGCTTGAAGTATCCATTGTACCTAACACCGTGGGATGTGCACATTTATGCCTGCTTGCCCCAATACAAAGAATAAACAAACGAGATTAAAAAATATAAAATAAAATAAAAAAGGACACACTAGTTAGAGCTCTTCACGCAACCATCTAAGTAATATACCACTCAGATACTGGGGCACGGGCCAAGCCCATTGACAGTGACCTTCCAGAGGCACAAAATATCCAATACCTTTACTCTCCTTATCTTTATGTTATCTTGCTTAAGTGTGCGAGCCTTCTGTGCCTATAACGATAGGACTTCTCATGATCATGACACCTACTACGAACAAAAGCTACTAGTACACGAAGTAGACTATGTAGACTAGATGGCTAGTCTATGATAGTTAAGATAGTCGTTTCCCATTAAGAGTACCTCACGGAAGTCGGTTTGTTACAAATAGCATGAAATTTATTGCCCTAGTGACCTAGGTCACTGCCAGGTAAAAGGGGAACCCTTCACAACTTTCAGAAGATTTGGCGCTGCATCTGATTGCGTCCTGAGATTTAGGCGTGTGCCAGGTGCATCCTGAGGATTAGGTGAGCGTCAGGTGCATCCTCAGGATTCGGTGTGCACCTGGTGCATCCTGAAGATTAGGTACTTTATCCAGGTAGGTTCTGAGGATTAAGTGCAGTGTGAGGTTTTGTCCTGAGTCTGGTGTGGCAGACCGGTTGTATCCTGGCGCCAGCAAGGTACTATGTAGCGTCCTGATTCACAATTGACTTTCTTTGCGTCAGGTGCATCACACATATAGGATGCTCAGGAGACAAGTTATTTTCTTGCTCATGTAACTGCAAAAGTTCAGAAAGCTCACTTGGGCATAGCAACCGGAAAGAATAACAAAGGGGGAAAATGAGGGTGCTTGAAAAGTTCATAAATGAAATATAATGATCTCAAAAACAAAGATTAAAGTCAGGAGAGAATCCCTGAGGTTAAAGACTTGAAGGCATCGCGAGATTAGAATCAGAGACCCTTACTGGTCAGATTGCGGAATGTGACCTGTCACAGGATGTGTGAAAAGGTTGTACTTGTCCTGGGCAAGAAGTACCTGAAAGTTTAGACAGATAACAGCAATATTTCGGAAATGTTTCCAGGATGCTTCAGCGTGGCTAAGCAATAGCTGGGAGGCCCGTGTACATAGCTGAGAGGCCCATGTACCTAGTGATAAAAGTGCTGTTGAGGCCGGAATGTTTACCTTTCCTGCTGGTAAAGACCTTTCTATCTGTTCGAAAAGCTAATTTTTGACGTGAAAACAATTGATATAAAATTAAAAAAAGTGACTATCATAGAGATATGAAGATAGTTTACTTACGCATACCTAGATACCTGCTGATACCTCATATAAGAAGTGCTGCTATGTACATGCATTATGATTTCGGGCTGAATGGACTTACTGGCAGATTGCCGATAACCAAAACCTCGACCTCAGTATGGTTTATGATATCCGCAAGGCTCAAGCAACACCAAAAAAGAGGAAAGGTAGATCTTTCATCATTGATCGCCCTACACGCCTTCGGTTAGTTGCTATAGTAACAATGTCCTCACCTATCGCCACATGCCTCTGATGGAAATTGCTGAGCACTGTAGAGTTCAAGAGAGTAAGAAGACCATTTGTAAGGCCTTCTGACTAAAGGATATTCTTGCCAAGTGCACAAGATGGATCGCTTAGCCTTTGCCCTCCACGACTAGGACTTGACAAAGGAGGATTGGCCCTGGGTGATCTGGACAGATGAGTGTTACCTCTGGCTAACTGGATCCCATGGTAGAACTTGGGTCACCCCGCACCCAGGAGAAGAGTCAGAGGAGGATTGTATTGCCCAAGTTTCCCAAAACAAAAACAGTTGTGATTTAGGAAGGAATACTTAGGGGCAGCAAAACTCCTCTGGTAGTTTGGAATCGGGAGAACTAGGCAACTATAACTGCAAATAGTAATGTTAACCATCTTCTTACCCCAGTTCCCTGATCTTATTGGTTTTGGGAGGGCCAGAGGAGAGGGGCAACACTTGTAGTCATGGAGGACAGGGCATCTGCTCATAGCACCTGATATACAGCCACGGTTCGGGAGGCATATAATATGCCAAAAATCAACTGGCCCGCCAAATCACCCGATCTCAACCTGATTGAGACTGTTTGGCATATTTTCAAAACTATGCTAAACAAGCAGCGCCCCCATCCTGCTAGCTATTAAGAAATGGTTGATGCTATTATAGAGGAATGGTAGAATATCCCCGATTTTGAGGTTTTGGAATTGGTGGACTCAATGCTGTAGAGAATTGCTGCCGTTATTGCAGCCAATGGTGGTCACACGCACTCGTACTCTGCTCTCCCTTTTTTTTCTTTTTTTTTTTTTAATACTGTATATATTGAAATTTAGCTCTACAATACGCTCTTCATGCTCTACTTCCTCAATTTTCCGGACCCCGCTTTTTGCCTTCCTAATTAGGAAGGTTCGAGCGGGGTTCAACACCACACACAAAAAATCTCACGATCCTGCCCGGCCAGTAGATACACACCCCTCTGAGGACCAATACCCCCGGGTTGGCCTTAGCTACTACACATGAACGGTTTCTTGATCCTTAAAACAAGAAAAAGGGTCTGCCCCACATACCTACGGCTGGAGCGATGAAGTGGGCGCGTATTAGTTTTACCAAGTTTTTTTTTTTTTTTTGAAGTCTACTGGTGGTGTTTTTCTTTTCTGCCTGCCTTTCTTAGGGGAGGATGTGCGGTTGGTTCCATACCAGAGGGACTGTAGAATTGGAGGACATTGGACAGGATTGGGATGTTTTTCCTTTGTTAGTGCTTTGGGCTTTCTTTGCCATGGGATTTTTTCCGGATGCAGCGGTTTGTGCCCAGGGAAGTGTTTACTTTTGTTTTCATGTACCTAAAACAATACCACGGATTTAACAAAAAAAAAAATCTACAATACGCTCTTTCTATCTTGTAAACTACTTTGTTGATGTTCAGAATTGCCAATCTGGCACCCCTGCATTCCCCTGTCTCACCTCACCCCAAAGTGGCGTTTACCTCCCCCCTGTTTTCGGGTAGTCTACTTCTTGCCTGGGACAAGTATCTCCTAGCTCAACTACCGTAACCGAACTTTAAGCGTACGTTTTCTCTTAAGTGAGACCTGAGCCCTAACCTGTGACTCTTTGCCGTCGCAACTAGCTTGAACTAACCAACTTTCTTGCTCCAAAATCGCTCTACTGCCTTGCAAACCTGGTACCCCCAAACCTTCGCCGCATCGTTCTCATTTAGGGGTAAATTTTCTGACGACCGAACAACCACCCTTCTCACTCGCCTCGTATTCTTCCCGCAGCCCGCTTACTGCAGCTCATTGACCTTTGACCTCTCAACCCTTCACGGAATATCCCCTGCTTGCTCAATCCTCTTTCATAATACCCCGTTTGATGAGCCTTGTCCTCTTGGCCTAATCAACACAATCGAAATTGTTCCCCGTCACGTCCTCATTATCCTCTGCTGGTTTGTCGTCTCACAATCATTCACAAACCCAAGCGCCTGAACAGGCCTCCTCGTCTACCCCGACCTCGCCCGCATTTGATCCGTTACTTTACGCCTTTGCTCTCAGCGATCAGCAAGTAGGCTCCCGGAGTGACCGTCAGGAGGAGGTGACGGACAAGCATCCTGAGAGCTCTCAAGCTTCGCCTTCTTACAGCAACCAAGATCCTGAACCTCCCCCACCACCTTATACTGAATCTTCTTCCCCGATCCAATCTTTCACTTTCTGTATGGCTGCTACTGGAGGATCCGCCTCTATTATTACGCAGGTTCAGCAAGGGGGCCCTTCTCTTACAACCCTCGGTGGTAAGATCACTGGCCATTCCTTGACAGCATTGCCGGCCTCTGTTAACCTCCCTTTTGTAGATACAGCAAGTGAAGAGAACCTCACTCTAGATCTTCGGTACCTATTCTTTTCTGCTTTCGCCCCCCCCCCTTACCCCTCATTGGGCCTGTTGCCTGCCCTTATTAACTTCACTGATGACCAGAGGCACACAATTCCCCCTCTCCCGTGATGAGCTGTTAACTCTGCCCGAGTTCGTGTTACTCTCTCTCTTCCCCAATGGCCTCTTTCCCGATGGCCAGGTGAATTCTTTTCATGACGAGGGCGTGCATTCAGTCGATGTAAGCCCCCCTCGACTCACGCTCTGGGTCTCTACATATTTCTGATTTGATTCCAGTTCGACCCTGTTTGTCTCCAGTATATGTTGGATTTCTTTCGCCAAGTATCTTCTACTATTGCCTCTTCCAACAGCGGCCCTGACGACGCCGATGTGGAGAATGGTGCTTCCCCTTCTAGCCCCACCAATGTTCTTCAAGACCGAGCTGGCATTATCGTCTTAAGAGAGGATCTTGATTTCTACGTCATTCCGCCGCGCAGGGACATTTCTCATCCAGATATGATCTCTGTAAAACGAAGCGCAGGTAAAGTTCTCTTAAAACAAGATGGTATTTTCTCTGGCCTCAGGAGAACCGATGATGCCGGGACGACCGAGCAACATCTCATCGAGATGCTGACAGCAGGGTAAAAATCCCCACATTTCCTCACCTGGTTTACTCCCCCAATTTTAACTTGCCTGATTTCTTAATAGTGGATTCAACACGGATGATAGGTGGGGACACCGAGCTGGTGAACCGAACAAAGCAGTCATCTGTAGTCTTGCCCTCGCCAGGCTTAGGACTGACATGAGATCAACGACAGGCGATGGCAAGGACAGCAGCACTGTCGGTATGGCTCAGAAGCTACTTCTGTTTTGGAGAAAACCTGCTGTATGAGCACTCCTAGTTGACAGACAATCGTTCACCACTATCTACGGCTAACACTGCATAATGGAAACTTACAGAGACGATGTTGGTGGGAAGGTATGGACTTAGAAGGCGTGGAGGGCGTAGACGGTAAGCTGAAGGTTTGGATTCGTCGCGTTTGGACCTTAGAAATGGTCAGTCATACTGCTCCCCCACACCCTCTTCTATCCCAACCCACCGCTCCAGCCGCGGCCCAAGCGCTAACTATCCTAAAGAGTGTGATTGGCCTGCGTTGACAATGTCCTTTTTAACACATGACAACCCACCATCTCGTTTGCTGCGCTAGGTCCAGATGATTTCTTTGCAATATCAGGCGTCTCGCCAGTGTAATAATCTTTCTCCTCCTGTTTATCTTTTCCTCAATGCTCTCCTGTCCTTGAAGGCTATATTCTCTCAGATCAACCCCATCTAAAACGAAACAGACCCCTGAATAACGGGAACCGCGCGTCTCTTCTGCCTCGACCTCATGGTTAGCCCAAGGGTTTCTCTTCTCGCGATGCTTTTTTCTTCAGATTGTCACGTTTCGGTCCTCATATTTTATTTCCCTCTATTTCATATAATCCTATAACCCCTCCTCCCCTCCTTTCTTTCCTAACTTATATTTATACCCCAGGCGCCGGTTCATTTGTCACCTACCCTTGAGATCCCAGTTTTTGCAATAAGACACCCGCGATTGCACTCTGATATCTAGCCAGGTCACGGTCGGGTGACGTAGTTCCCAGCCCCTAATATAATAGCTAGACTGTTTCTCACATTTTAGTCTCTGCTTGGTCTATCACTGGGTTTGAAATATGCTCAATTAAAAACGAAAGAAAACGTCCAAACGAAAGCTATGACAAAACAAGTCGAAACAGAATTTCGTTGTGTGACCCCGCCTACCATTAGTCCCGGACGTCATAATATCACAAATTAATACCATACAAAAATTGCAGCGGCAATGCACAATCTCAAAAAAGAATGGTACAGCATTTACAACACAAGTTTCTATTTCGACTACAGATGGCTAGCTAGATATGTCAGCTTAGGCTTGAACGCTTCTTGCTTCTCCAACGCGTAAATATACAAATTTCCTCTCGTCAATCCCCCCAAGATGTGGCAATCCCTCCCCTTTTCCTGCCCACTTACCGCGTCTTCTGTATTTTCGGTATGGTAAGCTAGCCCCGCCGTCACACGTATTCTGCCCCTTGCATTTTCCGTCCGCGACGGATTGCCCGTACGGTAGTACACTGTCCAATGGAGGCTGTAACCATAATACTACGGTATGCCAGATCAAATAGGTATTCACTAGGACCCGGGAATGTTTTCATATACCTTATCATTCCAAGATTTAGTGTCCATGTATCCGAAATTCATTGTAGGGCCCGGCACTTGTATATCTATATAACAGAGCAGTTGTTTGTCATCGCTTTCAACGAAAAAAATACAATCATCGAACCGCTCAGCTCACCGAGTGACACATTGTGATGCTGAATTTCGACTGCCCAACTCATGCTGCCGCTTTCCCTGGACTATAGATCTTAGAGTCCGCATCTCTTAATTTCCCCTCATGCCAAGCCGTGATATTCTCCCCTACATATGGGCCGTATGGTGTTGGAAACGAACCTGTTCACGTGTTCAAACGCCCCTCCAAAAGACAGGCAAGGCGATCACGTGTTACAACAGCGCTCTGCGTGGAGTCAATAATTATCTCCGCCGACAACCATAGTGCTTCACCTACGACCTGGTTGGCTTGGCTCCCTCGACTCCGGGGGGGGGAACTAACTTATGATAACATTGTGCGAGTGCTCCCCGGTTCTTTTCTTGGGAAGTTTAAGGCCCCTTGGCGTTATGGGTCGCCCATGGCGGGGGAGACGAAATACAAGTATTTTCTCTGTCGTGCTTGCGAGGCGCTGGAGAGATAGACTACCGGTAGTGAGTTTGATCATTGATACCTAACATGACCTAGACTCTGGAAAGTAATCAACAAGGCTAGCAACAAAGGCGAAGACTTCCTCAGAAATCACGCATTATTGCGATCAGCGCTGAGCAGAGATCCCGAGGTCACGTTACTTGAGGGGCAAGACTCAAGGAAACCTCGCGAGGGGGGAGTTGGCGTAGGTATGCCTCCTCGAGATTCCACCGTCGTTAGACCAGACCCCCTTTGTTGCTGCTGCCTCCTCTTTCACCGCCCACAAACCAGCTAGGAGTGGGGCTAATTCTTCTGTGTCATTGCTCACCCTCCTTCGGGTTTCCACAGGGAAATACAGGTTCGCTTAGAGGCGACCGAACGCCACACCCTGGGCGTGTGAACGTGTGTGCGGTACTATCGTAGTCCTGGGCAGAATTAACTTGTCTCGCGGCTTACCCCCGCCTCGATTCATAGATACATATTCCAACTTAACTCCGGCCGAACGTTCTACGAGTGATAATCGATGAACAATAGCTGGTATGCTGATCCTGCTTAAAAGAAAGATGGCACTAAATTTAAAAAAAATGACATTTTTCTTGTATGCTGAACATGCCTCCATTCTTTTTTAAAAAAATGATGGAACAATGCCATAAAAGGGAGGAAAATGGTATTTTTCATGCGTGCTGAGCAGGGCCTAATTTATTTGTTTATTTGTTTATCCATCTATTGGTTTACTTGCTTACCCGCTGTCCCAATCGCCTATTTACATGACAACTCCATCACTAGTACACGGAACACTACCGGTATTGCACAATTTCTAATTAAACATGTCTCAGATTATGAACACTTCTATTGACTGGTGGTAGGGAATCTTTTGTAGCTTTGGCTTGACCCTGAAGCTCTGAATCCTCCATCCGTATCCAAAGTCAATCACACCTAGTTTCACAATGTGAGATAAAGTAACATCTAAATTAGGATTCTTGGATAACTTTTACAATCAAAGTATCTATCCTCTTGTAAAACTCTGCAGAGTTGACCTATTTACCAATAGTAGAGTTGGTATGGCTTTTGATTACAGAGTTTGAAAGAGGAAAATAAATCAATAGAGAAGTGCTATAATAATAGAAGAGAACATTGAAAGCCAAGAAATTATACTAAGTAAATAAGTTACTATATACATATTGATGGAAAGTCTCTAGAATTAACATAAAGCCTAGTGACAAAAAACTCAGGCTGATGGGCGCATATATGGCAACAACACCATCAATCCCAGATCTTGACCAATACAATACCAAACAACCATGCCTTCCCAAAAGACTGGCTTCCTATTAGACATTGAAAAGGGACAAATAATTGCCCTGAGGTCTAAAAATGACTCTTTTTCCTCCATTTCCAACCAGCTTAACCGCCCTCTATCTACTGTTAAAAACTTTTACAAAAGATATAAAATAACGTATTTGACCTAGTTATGGGACACTGCCTAGTTATGGGACACTTTTTAGATTCAGTGTCCCATGAATAAATCGATAAATAACTCAACCAATACTAAATGAAATAGTCTGTCAATCCACATTCAAATAGCTAACATGTATGCAAAGATAATGTATGAATTATTCTGTTCCATTGGCAACAGAGCAAAAGCTATAGTAGAATGGGTTGAGAAAGTATTAATTTTCAACATGGTGAATAATTGATTTTATAGAAAATTGATAAAAAATGGTAAAATTATTCAGTTTGCTGGAGGTGGTAGAGGCATATCCTCACCTAATCCTACATGTTGCAAAATATAGATTCAGGTTCTGAATGGAC
>Ga0307509_10003833_pt1 | contig 22293 bp, 13 predicted proteins | sample 10_EM_MG_FD_202245 | JGI IMG/M metagenome (GOLD analysis project Ga0307509, IMG submission 202245) | Populus trichocarpa ectomycorrhiza microbial communities from riparian zone in the Pacific Northwest, United States - 10_EM | ecosystem: Host-associated > Plants > Roots > Unclassified | place... | reverse complement strand
CCAAATCCGTCTCCTCCCTACATGTAGTCATCGATTCCATAGTTATAGAGCCTTCGTGAAAGTTCGGCCTCTTCGTCTCCGGTCTGGCGCTCTTCGATATATGGATTCTTCGTGAATGTTTTCAACATGTATAAAGGTATGCGGGGAAAACTCGATAAAATTGATCTCTGCTTCTTCTCTTACTTAACCTCTACAGTTGCATGCGAACAGGACCCTTAAGTACAAAAGACAAAAGACTTTGCGTGTCCAAAGACCCTACTACGGCCACCCCATCCGTCACACTTGTGGAACCATCCAATAACCCCTTTTGTTGTTGTCACTGGTTACTGACCACCTTACCCCTCTTTTGCTCACAGCTTACCCCGCCTTTCTTCACCGCTTACCCCGCCTTTCTTCACCGACTACCCTGCCTTTCTTCACCGACTACCCCGCCATTCTTCACCGAGTTCTAGACTCACCGGTGTAGTCTCCGCTCACGTTCTAGCATATTCTAAATGAAAGGAGTGGTCGAGTGGCTGAGGTACGCGAGCGCCGGCGATTAACAATACTGGGGACAGGAGTTGAGTACGCGGGAAAGGTCTTGTATTTTCTATATAAACCCAGTGTCTTCCTGTAGATAGAGAAGTAAGCAATCCGGAAAATATACAACAGTCTCCTCCTCTCAGATTCTTTCTTTCTTTCTCGTGCACCCATCTCCTGCAATTGGCGCCTCATAACAACATGGTTTACCTCCCTACTTGGATACTAGGGTTAGTCGGTGGACAGTATTTTGGAGGGTGCGAGGGTGGGGTTTATAGGCCATATGCACATGCAGTGGTATATTTGTTAAAAGAGAAGAAATTCCGCGAGCACTATAACGATGATAATTTATGAATTCCAATTCTGCAAGGTGTCCTTACTGGCTAAACTCGAATCTTTGGCTATCCAGCTTGTTGGCACTCCCTAGCATCTCACATGGGAATGTCGGAGAATTCAGTTGAGCAGAAAATGTAAATCAATTGTGACAACTGGTATACATGAGAAACAGAAACCAAGCATCGTCTTTCTCAGACTCCCTTTTCCCCCTCCCGTTTTCTACGCAAGACACTAGCCACCCAGGTCTCACCGTTTATTCAATCAATCGCCCATTCTCAAGTCTCGTTCCCTGCCATCCGTACAGTCACAGCAGCTCACAAAATCAGGATGGGTCGCCACTTTTGAAGTCACAGTTGGGCAAGGTTGACTTACACTATTCATATTTAGGATTTGCCTGATTTGGGGGGTTCAGAAGAGCGCCAGACATGAGCAGCATACGCTTCGAGTTCCTTCGCAGTGAAAACAATATCGCCTTGGCCTTTGCCTGGGTCGCGAAGGAAGAGATTCTTGAAGCGGAGACGGAGGGGGGCTCCGGTAGCCTTACCATCGACGATTTCGACATGGCCGGTTTTTGTTGGCACAGTTATGGTAGGATGAGGGCGGTCCTCACTAACTTCCGGATTCGGAGTGGTGGCTAGTTCCCATTTATCGAGAGTGATTTTTTTGTCGGTCCAGGAAACGCAAATGAGGAGAACGACCTTGACCTCTCCCATGGAGATGTCGAGCCACCAGCCAGCCTCCACCTCCAAGCGTTTTATGGATTCTGGAAGCCCAGACTCCATTACAAGGGTGGGCCAGTTCTCGTGAGAGCGGAGGCGGGAGTATGGGGTCCATGTGCTATCCGCTTCTTTAGAACTCCAGAGTCCCTCGAAGGTTGTACCACCCGTGCAACAGAGTCGGTCGGCAAGACCCATATTAAGAACCTTTCCGTAGATCATGGTGTTGAACCGCCCTGTAGAAATTGGTTGGGCATGCGGTGGCTGTATTTTGACAATCAATGTATTCGCGGGCTCGATGTGAAAGAAGCGGAGGGATTTGTAACTCCTGCTGCAACTCCGACCGATAGTCGCAAGCTGCTTTTTTGTCACCGGGGCAAACACTGCGAACTGGCCACCATTACCAGCAAACAATCCGTCGGTTTGCGAATCAATGACTTTCTTGAACGAGACAGTACTTGTATAATTTTTCCGTTCAACCCCTTCCAACCCAAGGCTGGTATACCGATGTTGGAGATCTAATAGACCGGCCATCGCGGTTTGAGGTAAGGAGAGGTTTGGAAAGGGGGCCGGGGCGACATCCACTTGCTGTTCAAGTGTGGTAGCCATTCTTTCCAGTATTTGGTGATAGATATTGAAGTGATGATGGTTAGGTGGTCCCAGTACGGAAGGTGGGGGGGGTGGGCTGTTATGGTTGGGAGGAGGGCAGTTGTAGCATGAAATGAAAGCGTGGGAAAAATTATATTTATGTGACGTCACCATCGGTTATCACAGCAGTCCACGCGATCAGCTGTCTGGCGTTGCCGCTCTTTGCCAAGACGTACTTATACTGTATGATAATCGTACCTCAACCCATGGCCCGAGTTTTTGATGTTCGTTGCTGCGCGGTTAATTCGGTCCACGGACAATGCCTACCGTAGCCCCATAGCTAGCCATTGCCTAAGACCCGTGATTCGGGTCAGGACCTGTGAGTTCCTTACCTAACCGCTTGCGCCACTCCCACCCCAAGGGCAACGAAATTAACCGCACCCTGAACCGCACAAACCATAATCCCACAATCCCGTTTAGTATGCCTAACACAACCTATCGCCCGTCTCGTATCCTGCGCAAGCCATGGTTCTGCCAATTTCCGGCACAGGCCAGTCATCACAACTTTTGGCCTCAAAAGATTTTCCCGGACGGGGGAGATAATGACAAATCATTCTTTGTTTCGATAGCAATGACTCCTCATGAAGTGCCGTCCATCCTGGCCGGGTGGAGAGGGGCTGCGCTATCATACCTTACTTATTCGGATGGGGTGAATAAAACTGTGCCTTTGGACCCTGAGTATCATACCCGTCACTCCTTCGCCGCCCCTCTCCCGCAACCCTACAATCTCTTACATCATCAGCGAGAACGGCCCTATTACAAAAGAGACCTGTGAAAGAACCCTATCGACATCGTCAAGTTTGTTCGGAGGCTTTCAACATGCAATCATTGGCCAGATTCGAAGTGTAATTGGGTCCTGGCATTCCTTGCGTTTTCCATATCACTACTACCCCAAGATATACCTATATATCGGGCTCCCCCCCCCCCACGCACATTCAATTTATCGTATCATCCCCGTTTTCCTCTCCGTTCTTTCTAGCCCACTCTTATAAACCGACTAGGCTAGACTCCAGCATGAGCCGTTGTGCTTCGAAGGTCGGCGACGACACTCGCGAATCAGAGGTATCGACAGAGTCTCGACTTGAACACTCCTCCTCGCCGAACTCTATCAAAGCATACCCGGAATCCCCCACCAGCCAAGGAATCTAGGGCCAGAATGAGGCCGCCAACTACCAATCTGCGTTGGAAGACTTTGAGTCTCTCCAGCTACAACTATCTCGGATCGAATCAAACAGGACCGGGGGAGCGTACTCGCGGCGGAATAGTGGCTACAGACAGTGTTCCCAAGCGTCCAGTCCGTCCGTCTTTTGCCTAGGACGGGATGGACGCCAATTGTGAGGCCTTTGGACGGGACGGACGCCAAATTGTAGTCCGTCGTAACCCATGCCCGGGACGGACGGCCGGGCCCTGGAGGCGTTTCAGGTGGCGCAATTTTTCGGTTAATTCCGGATGACGGCCGGGCCCTGCAGGTAATTGACGAGGACTGCATAAGACGGGTGAGGACTGCAGATGATGGGTGAGGACTGTAGGTAATGGATGGGCCCTCTAGGTAATTCGCGAGGACTGCAGAAGACGGGTGAGGACTGCATATACCGTTCGGGAGTTACCGATCCGTAGAGGACTGTAGGGACATACAGTCACCTTCTTAGACGGTAGTCTTTCCCAAAGGACGGACACCCTTGCCCTACAGCTTGAGACAGAGGCCCGGGACGGACGGGACTGGAGTCCTGTAGGTGCCTACAGGGCGTACGGGACGCTTGGGAACACTGGCTAGAGCCGTCTTTCGCGTTTCCGTTTATCCATCCCTAGCGATGGCCTCCAGGACCCGGCGGAATCTAGTGAAGAGAATGCTTTTGAGGCCTCTTCCGAGGAGGCTTCTGCCGAGAAGGGCTTTCAGCTTGACTGGTTTATGCGTGAGGGACGCTTTGAGAAACGCGAGAATGGGGAGTCGATGGAGAAGATTGGGGTTGTTTACAAGGATCTCACGGTGGGTGGGATTGGCACTTCGACTTCATATTTTAAGGTCCTCTCGGATGCAGTTATTGGGATGTTTGGTCCGGATTTGTATCGGATTGTTGCGGGCTTCTTCCCTCCACTCATGGTTGGAAATAGGCCTCCGACAAGAGAGCTTATTAGTGGCTTTACCGGGGCTGTCTGAGATGGCGAGATGATGCTCATTCTAGGAAAGCCGGGAGCTGGCTGTTCAACCTTTCAGAGGGCTGGTAAATTTGTCGCATTCCATTATCACTCTAGATTTTGCTCAAATTTGTGACAGTTGCAAACTAGCGGGCGTCATTTGCTGCAGTTGAAGGACAGGTTCATTATGGTGGGATCCCGGCGGCAGAAGCGGCTAATGTAAGTCATTCTATCAATTCATCTCCCGTCCATCCATTGCAATTCCTGACGATCCTGAGGGACAATTAGCGAGGGGAGGTGATCTACAATGAGGAGGATGATGAACACTTCCATGTCATTGTTGTAAATCACCGGCACTCACTCCGTTGCTGGCCATCGGACATCACTCCTACTTCTCCGCTCTTACCAATCACTTGGAAGATACGAGAAGGTTGTCAGAGGTTTGACCGGAGCCACACGCTCTTGTCGCATGCACGATGAGGTGTTCATGAAGCGCTAAAAGTGGTGAGGAAAAGAGGGCAGAAGGGGTATGCAGATGGCGTGAGGAAATATGGAAATGGTGTGATGAGAGTGTGGGAACGAAAGAAACAGTTGTCATTGAGTTTTTTGTATTTAAATGGCTCCCCTCAGCCCACAAACTGTAAGAGGCAGGTCACCGAATTATATATTCTCTATTGATATCCTTTTTGTCATCTACTTCACACAGGCTTCCCTATTGATAGCGATATTTTGTCTCATAAAATTTCAGTCATGATGGTTCATCAGACTTTGGAGTTTGTGCTGTTAAAAATCCTTTTAACGAGCAAGTTAGTTGGGAGAGGGGCAAAATTCTGGGGGAAGTGATTACAGTACTTGCTCAACGTGGCATCCAAATGTAACAGAGAGGTTCCCCCAGCACGGAGTGGGCGACGAATAAACCCGCGACCACGCAACCACCCAAAACCCGGAGAACCAGATATCACCGACCGCCAACATACCCAGCACGTCCAGAAGGCACCCCGAGACTTTAACTGATAGCTAAGTTAATACCGCGCTCGATTAGGCAAAATCACTACGGATTATGACCGATGTCACCAATCGAACAACGATCGTGAACACGCACCAGGCCGGAGAGGAAATATACAATCTTATGGATAAAGTATTTCAGATTGATCAGGGAAGGATGATCTCTTCCGGTCCCCGCTACCGTAGCAAAACAATATTTCATTGGTTTAGGTTTCGACTGCCCAGAGCAACAGTCTGTACCCCGGAGGCGATGTTCAAGGCCCAGGTGCGGACATTTGATAGAACAGCCGCCGATTTCCTAACGACTATTACCGATCGGATTGAGAGACAAATTTTGAATCATCAAAGTCACCTACAGTCTGTCGTGATTCGAGTCATACAGTATCATTCGTCAAGCAAGTTCTCGCATGTACACCCCGTGAGTACTGGCTTCATCGAGGGGATATGCAGAGGATCTGGACTGTCATCTTCGAGCATTGGGAGATAGCCACAACCCCGAATAACAGTCACTCAGAGGCACCCCGGCCCCACAAGAACCAGCCCGACACCAATTGCCACTGTCGAACTTACTCCCACACTGGTCGATTGCAGTGGGCTCCGGGGAGGCGCTCCCGTGATGATGGGATACACCCAGGAGGTTGCCAGTGCATGTCCGGTCGCGAAAGTCTTTGGCGGGAGTGGCCCCGGTGAGGGTATTGTCTGGACCATGCTCGTTCCCATCCGCTATCACTGTGCCAGAGCCCTCTGGTTTAAGCCTAAATCCCAAGACTTCCTGGCCACTGCCTAGGCTCCCGGAACCCGCACGACTACTGCACCCATGACCCAAGAGCCCAACAGCATCGCGGATGACTTTTGGAAATTATGCCGTTAACCAGCGCAGACTCGGGCAGGGCATTGGGTACATGATGGAAATTGGCATCCCGTTGAAGGCCGAGAATATCAAGAGCTTCACTAGATGGGTCACCGACGATACCCTTAAAGAGGAGGCGGAGTAGATAAAGGCTGTAAAAGCCCATCCCATCTTGATTTTTATCAAGGTTGGGAATCTGGCTGGGGATTGGTTTGGCAAGTACCTCGGGCGGGTTCATGTGGATGGCAAGCACAGCCCGAAACAGAGCTGTAGGGCTGTAGATTGATGTGTCTGCTTTTATCTTTTTGTTTCGTTTGACAATAGCTTTCTTGTTTCCTCTAGCTTATCAGGTGGGTAATTTTTCCGGGCAATAAAAACTCTGATGGAAATAAAGCAACCTTTTTCCTCCCTACATTTGCGATTAGTCTCGGCTGGTTTGCCCTACAAATTCAACACTAAGGGCTCGTTTACCGATCCTCCAGGTTGTGAAATTCTGATGTGGAATTAGACCAGCTAACTAAGGGAAAGCCTTCAAAATATCCCACACTGTCAAAACTGTGTAAATTGTGTAAAGTCTGTATCGGCGGCCGAGCCTTTAGCTCCTGTAATCTATGACAAAATACATGGACGAGGAGTCGTGTTTCCTAGACAGAGTTCAGCTTAGGGAGGCTATCCCGCCGAGCTATTTCCATCTCTACCTTTTGTACCCATCACCGGCAACCGCGGACATCTGGGCATTAATTCCTTTTCAGGCCCAGTCCGGGCAGATAGCGCGCACGATCCCAGCCAGTCGGGCTTGCGACAGATTCCAAACGCGACCTGTTGTGAAAGTTTTGTAAGTTAATGGAGGACTTCCCGTAGGAATCTGAAAGACATTTAGAAGGGGTCTCGGCATATTTTCACGCTAAAATCTAGAAAGTCAACTTTTAGATTCCAAATTTTCGAAAATGTTAACCACCCCCTCCCCCCTGGTTCAGAATTACAAAGGCTCTGAAATCTAGAAACTTGTATGCAATTGGTCAGCCAGCGCTCAGGCTGGAGTTCTCAACGTACTAGGTGTTGAAATTTTGTATATATTACCTAGTATATTTCATGACACTACCATGTATTTCTTTACTTAGTTTGTATTTCAGCCTCACCTGTCCACTACTTACATTACTACAGCTAAGACCTATATTATAGCATTTTATTGTTTATTTCAGGGTTATATCTGGCGATTTAACATGTGGTTTCCTATCGGGGTTTCAGGACTTTACAGTTGTTTATGCCTCTCTTATGCACCACTGTTGGTCACGATATTCCTAATAATCTCCTCTCACCCTGATGGATTCACGCACATTATTAGGGAGTTATTTGGCAGGTTTTCAGGGTCAAACATGTTCGCACTTATGTTTCTTACAGTGTTTTGCCTATATTTATGGTGGGTTGGAACAACCCAATGCCAATTGGGAAAGCCCATTGGACAGGGCTGGGAGCACGGGTTCGGCTGCAGGGAATGGCGAAAAAAGTATATCTGGTTGCTGGGACAGTGCGGGGTCATAGCTCAGAAGCTATAGGTCCGTGGACCCCCTAGACATATCCCACAGCAGAATCCCGTGCCTACGACATCACTATCCTCTCTACACCTCCCGGTTATTAGTCCCTATACCACCCGTTCTTTAGTTCCTTACATCTCGCGTTCTTCATTTACCCTACACTATATTACTCCCAATAGCATATTTACACCAATCATGGCCCCAGGCAGAGCATCTACGTGTGGAGGCAGTACCACACGAGCGAGCAGGAATAGAGCCACCGGTGAAATCCGAAAAAACACGCGTATCCGCCAGCAACCCAACCACTATGGTCATTCCACAGAGCAAGGCGCTACTCCACCCCGAAGCTGAGCAGAGAGCAATACCACGAGTGATAGTGATACAGCAGAACCAAGCATCCCAGAATGTAGCCACTCTCCCAACTTATCAACCAATACGCTTCAGCAAAGCCGGAGCCCTACCCATCAGAATAGCCCAGCTCGGCGGGATGAAGCACCAAATTCTTCAAGCCCACCAGACACCAGACCTTCATCGCCAGCCACCGTCGAGGGCTCTGTCAATCTAAGCACAATGCGAGAACTACTCCATTCGCATGAACAGGATATTGGCGACCGAGTAGTCCTACAGCTAAGCACCCATAACCTACCTCAACCAAGTAGCACAAACAGCAATCTCCCCTCCACATTTCACGTGCACCCAGGCACCCAGCCATCTATCCTAAATTCAACTCACTCACGAATAGTTGAGTTAGAGAGCCAGCTGGCGCAGCTCCGGGCACAAAGGGAGCATCAAAATATAACCGACGAGCCAAACCTACCCAGTACGTCCAATCCCACCTATACCTTTACTAGCACACGATATGTGAGCGAGAGTGCATCTGGAATCGTCGAGTCAGTCGAAAGGCTATTTCCAGGGGTAGAGAGAACTACCCTACAGCAAATAATCAAAAACCAATTTAAGCCAACAAACATCTACCGCTTGCTAGCTAGTGAGAAAGTGAGAGCAGAAACACATCGGACGATCAACATTGGGGGTGTAGAGTTTGAGCAGGCGGAGAGAGAAGGAAAGGAGAGTGAATACCGTATGAGTATTTTTTTCAAAGCATGGGCTGTCTACTCCGGCATTCTTATCAAATTAGCACCTCAGGGGCTACATGGTGACCTAGCTACAGCACTCTGCATCTACCCAATGAACCTGTATGAGTTGTTAGAAAAGTATACCTAGGACGGGGTAAAGTCCTATCACTTTCAATTTCACCGCAAAAGAGTACCGAGTGGAAAGATCATAGACGAACCGAGGGAGTGGCAGCTGCTGGATAGTGAGCTAGTTGCCTCCAGATGCTTCGCACACCCTATCGTACGAGGATCATGGTCAAATCCCCAGAAACAGACCACCCATACACCCAGCAGAGCATATGAGCTACCTATCCGCGAACCAGGCCCAGGACCTTCCTTTACCTATCCGGATTCAGCAGCAAGCACATTTCCCTCCTCCGCTACCAGAAGAACAAACTACCATCAGTCATGCATATCCTATTGCTTGGCGGGCCTGGTCGGACCAATCCTGACTAAGTCTGGTCTGCTGATCCTGACCATCCCGTCGGTCCAATTTCCATGATTAGACTAGACTTGACTTCCGACCAGACTGGCTGGTGCAGTCCAGTCTTGCTCGGACCATTCGGAACCCTGATCACCGATATATCATAACATTATACAAGCTAGATACACCAATTTCTCCAATTTGTTTCGTAATGTGTGTCGAGCAACCCACTAGCAAAATGAGGACAATATAGGAAAGGGACAAAAGGAATCTTTTCTAGTACCAGCTGACCACCAGTTATATCCAATATGGCATCTATGTAGATTAGGCTACAGTTACCTCTGGTTTACCTCCCTACTAGAGTTCGTTACGGGACCGGGAGTTTCTCCCTCCTTTCCCTGCCCCTTCCCCAGCCCGGCCCCCCAACTCTCCACACCGGCCCCCATCCAAAATGGGTGCCCAGAAACTGGGGACCGTCCAGGGAGTGACTATGGGTTATGTCCCGGATGGGGTCACGACGGGGATGATAGAAGAAATATCCCCCCCGCCTGGTGAAAGGTTGGGGAATGGTGTGTGAAAACCCACCACGCCCCACCCCATAACGAACGTCTCCCTACTGGGATACCAGTCTTAGTCCGTGAACCCAATTTTGGAGGCTGCGAGGGTGGCGCTTTTAGGCCATATGCACAGGCAGTCGTATATTTGTTAAAAGTGAAGAAATTCCGCCATCGCTTTAAAGATAATAATTTGTGAATTCCAACCCCGCAAGTCGCCCTAACTGGCTAAACTCGAATATCTGGTTACCCAGCCGTTGGCACTCCCCGACACCTTACATGGGAATGTCGGAGAATTCAGTTGCAGAGAATGTAAATCAATTGTGACACTGGTGTGCGGGGGAAACAGAAACCAAGTCGTCTTTCTTAAACTCCCTTTTCCCTCTCCCATTTTCCCCGCACGAGACTAGCCAACCAGGTCTCACCTGTCCACTCACTCAATCGCCCATTCTCAAGTCTCGTTCCCTGCCACCCTTCCAGCTTCATCGGCTCACAAAATCAGTGTAGATCGCAATTTTTGAAGTCACAGTTAGGCAAGGTTGACTTACAGTGTTCGCATTGAAAGTTTTCTTTACTCAGAAAATTGACAGACATAAGCACCATCCCCGAGCTCCTTCGTAGTGAAAACAATATGGCCTTGGCCTTGGCCTGGGTGGCGAAGGAAAGTTTTATTGAAATCGAGACGGAGGGGGGCTCCGGGAACGGTAAAATCGACAATTTCGACATCGCCGGTTTTAGCTGGCACAGTTATGGTTTGTTGAGGGGTGTCTTCACTAACTTCGGCATTCGGAGGGGTGTATAGTCCCCATTGATCAGGACAGACCACTTTGCCTCCACGGGAAACGGTGATGAGAAGACCGAGCTTGACCTATCCCCTGGAGTTGTGGCACCCGCAGCCAGCCTCCACATACAAGCGGGTTATCAATTCTAAAAATCCACACGACATTACTGAGGAATTCTGGGTGGGCGTCGGTGATTAACAAGAAAATGCACAATGGCAGAAGATTGCTTTACTTCCATCAGAGTTTTTATTACCTGGGAAACTTACCCACCTGATAAGCTAGAGCAAAAAAGAAAGCTATTGTCAAAAATGAAAGAAAAAGATATAAGCAGACACATCAATCTACACTTCTAGAGCCCTGTTTCAGGGTGTTCTTCCACCAGTCTGGTGTCAAATGTATTAAACTAGGATCGACGGGGACAACAGTATGGCGACAACGGAACGAAACGGTGAAGACAAAATACCCAGGAACTCACACCTAAACGATCGCACATAGAAGAAGGGGATAAAACTCTTCACTAACAACAAGAATAGTCTCTCGCATCTACAACACACAACAACAACATCCATCTAACTAAGGACAAAAGGATAAGTATATATCATCCTTTCCTATCAGGAAAGGCTGTGCCCCTGTCTCCTCTTTTCCCAACTTTTCCGAAATCTCATGCTAACAATAGGCAGATACAAACATTACTGCATACAACCTCCGCTCTTTTTCCCAACTCTCATGCATGAACAAACACCCTTATCCATATATCCTCATACCAATTTTCCGTGTGTCAAACCTTCGCACACCCATCTCCCTTCTTTTCCGGCCTTTCTTACAGCCTTTCCGCGTCCCGTCCGATCGCGACATTCCTACCTCGGAAATGCTTTCCCAACTGTCCAAACACACGCTCTAAGCCGTGTCCATATGCCTGACTCTTCAGCTTATTTCGGAACAGATGCCCGAAGCCAAACCACATCCTCGCAAGCTATCTAAAGACAAAGGAAGTATCCTAAGAGTATGGCAAGCAGCATAATTTCCAACAAAATTGGTTTAAAAAGTAAAGGTCAAGCGCTAATTCCACCCTATATCGTACAGCACCGCCACCAGATATTCCCTCTAACCCCACCCGTATCCTTCAGGTTCAGGGTTCTGAATCGTTCAACTAGTCACGTCTTAGAGGCAGGACTAGGCTGGCTAGGCCTGGTTGATGGCGATGACTAATTTGGATAGTCTGGTAAGGTTTAGACTGATCCTGGACTAGTCTTTAATAAAGATTGGATGAGAGTCGGAATGGCACCAAGGTCGACACTAGCTAAAAAAGGATAAACAGCCAGAGTAGGAGATTACAGCCACTTGTCACATTATATATCAACAACCTGTGAATACAAGTTGATAGAACATCCCTGAGAGGATAGCATGTAGTGACAATGCGATTAGCCGATGGATAAGTGGTATGGAATACCTGTATTCTTGTATCTGGTCATCTAATATCACATACTTAGTGTTCCAAAAATAGTTCGATACTCTAGAACCTGTTTTCGTCATCCCCAACGTAAGCCAGACACTATCTCCACCATATAATCCACGGAAAGAATAAGTTTAATTGAGAAAAGCTTTATATAAATGAAATATATTATGAAGATAATAGAATATCCTATTCCTTGGCAGGCCTGGTTGGACCAGTCCTGGTAGAGTCAGTTTCAGTAATCCTGACTGTCCGGTTGGTCAAATGTCCACCATTAGACTAGATTTGACTTCCGCCAACCATTTGGAACCTTGTTCTGGTCATCACTTCCTATTCCCACCAACCCCCCCTATCCAGTTACTTCTTCCCACCCCTCCCCATTGGCTGCCGGCCTCCCTCCTGACAGAATTAGTACTGATTTCCAATTTCAGGAAACCTGTTTGCAAATACCGAGTTCGTGTATGTCACCTTAACTCCATAATCTCCAGAGATAGCTTGTCATTAAACAGATCATAATCAGGGTAATGAAGAAATCCACTCTCGCCTCATCCTTGAAGCCCAGAGCATTACTCTGGGCTTAGGCGTTGTTTGTATCTCTTACTGCTCCTGGACAATTATTCTTCTTCTCTAGTATGGTGTGATCAAAAGGACTATTTTCACATACCCAGCAGTGTTGTGGAACCACAACTTTCAATCTGTCCCCAAGTGTTTCAGACTTTCTCAGGCACAGACTTCAAGAGCTATAGTCAGTCAATTATGACGCGTACTAGAGGCTATAGGATATTATGCCCTATGTGCTTCTTTTGAGTTTATATCTCCCTAAAATGTGCTGCTGTTGAGAATTGCAACATGTTCAATAAGTCCCATTGAGAGTAGGGGCCTATACATTATGCCTCAAGAGAGAGCTCAGGTGAGTTCTTATTCGAGGATTTCATCGTTCGGTGATTAAATAATAATAATTCTAGGGTTAAAGGCTCTGGGTACGTGCTGCAGGGACAAGGTATGTTAAAAGGGGAATAATATGTCTTTCTGATTAGTTTGTTGGGAGAGTAGTTGTGAGAGCACGAGATATGACCATATCAATCAAGTTTTGATTTAAAATATAAGGGGACTTGTGTTGTATATTAAGGTTGAGAGGAGAGTGAAGATAGATATAGCAATCTTGGCTGGAGAGGTTCGTATATAACAAGTAACAACCTATGTTTCACATTGTTAATTAAGATTGTGACAATCTTAATTGTTTCTTTAGAGCCTCATTATAATTGTTGTTATCCTTTCAGTTATCTGATAGAGAGGTTATATATATGCTTCCCTATCGATTGCAACTTGTATGTTATATATAATTTGAGGATAATTTTTAAGTAAGGAACTTAATGATAGTTAATGTATAACATAACCAATGAGACTATACTCGAAGAAAGTACTTCGATGGTTGTGTGAAGAGCTCTAACTATCGTAATCCAATCTCCTTTATAGAGAGACTCTTCCCACAACCCTAACCCTAGTGACTCCCTTATTGAGTCACCTGCAATATACCTTGAGCCAATAATAAATCATAAAACTCATCATGTGAGTAAAGCGCTCATATGAGCGAAACTCGTGACTCTCAATAGAGTCATATGCAAAAGTCCTTACATCATTTGTGACTCACACTCGTGAGTCACCAATTAACAAATTATAACTTTAATAATAATACTCAATTGCGAATCATATGAGAACTATAAGTCCAGTGATCTTATAGTGTGAAATATAACATACCAATAACTAATAATTATTAGTAATGTCAAATTATTTCCCTCCTAAGTTACAATTTGTAACAAGAGAAAAGAGAAAGAGGAAATCAATATAAAAGAGGATGAAGTCAAGCATCACTAGTAGAAGGTAAGAGGGGATGACACAAGCTGTCACAAGGTATTACTCATGAGTAAAACAAGTGGCAATATCAGAGTATGACTGTAACTACAATTTCCAACACTCTATGACCTTTGAATAAGAACCTGTTAACCTTGACACGGCCGTCTAAGAGATTGAAATGATGACCGGCATTAAGGTGAGCGTGACAGTGGAGATGGGTGGGACAAAGTAGATAACCTATACCTACAGAAGGTAATGTAACCTTTGGAGAGTCTGGCTACACAAATCTAGGAAAACACTTTCTCACCATTTATCTGAAAATGCTTGACACACCACTATGTAGTTTAATGACCAATTACAAATTTAATTTTTGAAAACATACCAGCGTTCTGAAGGGTTGGCAGAAGACAGGGCTGGACTAGAAAGTCAGGTCAAAAGTCAGGTCTAGTCTAATAGTAGAAATTAGGCCGACCAGCCAGTCAGAGTTATTGGACCCGCCTTGCCAAGGGGTTGTCCAACCAGGCCCATGAAGCAATATCATATATCTTGAAACTAAGATATTCTTAATTAAACTCATTTCTTAGATGAATGGTACAAGTTGGAATGGAGATAGTGCCTCACTTAGATTTAGGGTGGCGAAAATAGGTTGGCAAGCACTGACCATTTCCTTATGCAAAATGGGGGATATTCTATAACCACTATGATAATCCTGGTATTGTAGACAACTCATCGCTCCAAAAATCAAATTCCACCATGTGCTATCCACTCCCTGGTACTCTATGAACTTGGATTGATTTGTAATCTGATATACAGCCATAAGGTACTGCTATCATTTACGCCGAGTATTGGCCTGAGTATTTTGCAGTATCCTAAACTGACAGTTTGGTATGCCGTCTACTCCTGCCAATTTATATTTGAGGAATATAATTAAATTTTCCGGTAGTGATGGCAATTACTATATATTTATTTTATCACAAGTTGAGGGTGCGCATGTCATTGGTCTGTTTTTTTTGCCTAATATTGGCACTTAGATTGAATCTGTAATAATAAGTGGTGAAGGAGCGGTCCAGACCGGATTGGACCGCTTGAGCCTGTCAGGCTGAGTGACTAACATCAAACAAGGCTCATGTGGGTGATCCTGTTCCAAGACTTGAGAGTCAGACTTTTTGAAGCCCTGAAACATACTATTAGATAAACAGGCTTTAAGCTATATACCAGAGAGAATATTAGCTAAACATGGAACTCTTCTATTTTCTTTACACACCTTGAACTCAATAACTTTGTCTGACAGTCAGCACTGTCTCTTGTTGCTAGATTGCCATTTCTAGGTTAATGGACTTTAAAGCATTTAGCCAAACATGTACATTGATCATTTCCTCAAGAATGTTTGACCCTCTTCTTACTAACTTACTAATCAGAATCATTTTCAAAATAAACATTCAGAAGATTGATCTCCAGTCTAGACATTGGGGAGGAATTAGATAGATCAACTGACGTAATTTAGTAGGTACTGGAAGACCAGTCCGCAATGCGGACGTAATATGTACCTTTGGTAAACTAGAAAGGTGTCATTGATTGGATTATAAGGATTGACCAGTTGACCAAATATAGAGTACTATACAGGGAATTCTCTTTTGATGCAGAGTAGTTGCCCGCCTGCTTGTGGTGTGTTGGGGTAGGGTTTGTACTTCTGACCACTATGGTTAATTATCGTAGAATGGGGTTTACCAAAGGGCTAATATAAACCTGACCTTAATCAAAATAATATAAATGTGGAAAAGAATTGAGAATATTTTCTCTTTCATTACTAAAGAACTATGATGTATCAGGTCTGTTGCTATTACATCCTGAATCTACTAGGTGCAAATTTGCATATAGTGTGTCCAGTATGTCCAGTATGTCCAGTGTGTACAGTGTTTCCAGTGATTGAGGACCATACCTTGTTGTATCCTGAAACCGCACACCATATTAGGGTTCATCATTTGTCTCTCGACAGCTTCGGGAGAAAGGATAATACAGCACATTCTATCCTGATATATGCCACTAAGCAACTCTTTCTCCAGTTCATCATGTATCCTACCTCAACACGATCACAAATCAGGATTACCAGTAACTGATATTCACATCTGAGGACCCCTGACTATCCTCTGAGCCTCTTAGAGGCTGAACAATGTGTATTTCTTGGCAAAGAAAATATGATTATCCTCAGCACCAGATGAGAAAGGTATTCTACCCTTAATCTTAATTTTGAAATACAGCGTCATATTTTCAGCACTTGATTATTCACAGAGTGAAACTGCTAGCTTACTCCAGGCTGAAAGCAAGTAATTGCCATGACAGTCTCTGGTCTAGCATAGTTGATGGAGGGTTCTCGGCCCTTATCCTCTAACACGATGTGGCATACTCTAATCACCATACTGAACATCCATATCCTGGGGCATACACGGGACTACTCTACCCCAACCACCAAACCAACTGTGAATCTGATACTGGGAGGTAGCTGGGCTCGAAGTCAGCTACACTCTGGTGTATGGTAGGTCTCTGTCACATGAATACTCATGATGTCGCTGCCTCTTCTGTGAGAAGTGTAAGGCACTATGGCGACCCCAGAGCTCAATGGCAGATTTCTTCAGAACTGGGGGACAGATCTATGAATATGTTAACAGAATATTGTTTGGCTCCCCAGCATCTAGACACTGGTATAAGATGGATATGTTGGGCAGGTCTGTGCTGATGAAACCGCTATCTACTCTGTGGCAAACTCCAGAAATGGTGTCCGGGAATGCTGGCGATCTCAGAACTTGATAGCAGATTCCACCACCACTACTGATCTGATTCACATTTGGTTACCTGGTTATTCTTAGGCTGACCACCTGCTACCAGCAGGTATAATGTATATCCTGGTCATATGAATAATCATGAAATCGGTATCTACACTGGAGGGGGGTGCTAATCATCCCCTAGGGAATACCAGCCACTCCAGGATTCCATGTCAGATTCCTTCATACCCACTTGACCGATTTGCACTCTATTACTTAGAGGTTATTGGGACCAAGGCCAGCTACCCGCAGGTATGGAGTCCATATGTGTCACATCAATACTCATGAAATTGTGGTCCACTCTGGAGAGGGTCCTAAGAAGGCTCAAATGCTGCTGGTGATCCTGATATTGAGGGCAGATTCCTGCACAACTGTGTAAGTGATTTTGATTCTGTCACCTGTACATGATTGAACTAGATGCCAGCTACACACTGGGATAATGTATGTCTCTGTCCTATCAATACCAATGAAATAGCCACAGCGTTTGAGGATAGTCTTAAGTGCCCATGTAATGACTACCCTCAATACTGAGTTCCTTCATATCTAGTTAACTGATTTTGATTCCGTAATGTGGAGATTGTTGGGCTCGACGTGAGCTAAACACCCATAAAAGGTAGTTCCCTAGCCCATTATCCTCCAGGAGTCTGCCTAGCCCTCTGGGCCGGGTGTTCAGGAGAAATACCATATCGTTCTCTGAGCTTGATAGTGGATTCTGCAACAACCACTAAACTGATTTTGATTCTATAACTTGGACATAAGGGGGCTTGCCACAACCCACAAACCTGAAAAAAGCATATCCATGGGCGGATGTGGTCTATGGGGCTATTGGGTCCTAGGTAGGGCTTGTTTTGGATGCTTTGTGCCTGATTCTAGGTATATTTTCCTCTATATTAAACAACTGGTAAGTATAATAGATTGAAAGCATGATATCTATGGAGACCCATATGATCTGGATCAGAAACAGGTAAAGGGGGGACCCTTTGGCAATTTCTGGGGGATTGGGTGCTGCAACAGAAGGTGTTTAGTGTATTAGGTGCTACACCTGGTTGCCTAATGAGTATTATATTTGCGTCTGGTATATTATGAGGATTAGGTCCTGGTTCAGGTTCTATCCTCAAGGTGGTGTAGCACACCGGTTTTGTCCTGGTGTCAGTCTGGTGGAATGTTCTAACCTAATTCATATTTGACATTGTGGATGTCAAGTGCATTAGGACATAGAGGACGCAAAGTATATATTTTACAGATGTATATAATGAAGCCAGCAATTCAGGCACTAAAAGAATTCGGCCAGCTGCTGCTACCATTGACTGAAACAGTAGAGCTTGTATTTCATATGTTGCTCCTGAATCAGTATTCCAAATAGGGGGTAGCCTTGGAGGCAAGATACCATAGAAGAGGAGTACTCCTGGATGTAGCATGTGGAATATGCAACTCTCACTCACCTTTCATGAAGGGGAATACAAACAATCGTAAGGATCTAGAGTAGTTATCAGATGGGAGATGTGCTATTGTAAGGATATGAGACTTTCAAGGGGGCGATATCTATATTCCATAACTTGGAGCAAAGATTAATTGTCCTTCTGGTACATAACGACTATTCTGGAATCTCTTGAAATTCTGATAAGTAACTAACAGATAATGAAGCCTCAATTATATTCATCGACTTATATCCTGTAGAGCATTACATCAGCTCAATATTTGGTAATCGCAATAGTGTAGTTTCCATGATATATCAAGCAATGCGCACTGCATATGTAGTGAGAACTGGAAAGCTTTTATAGGAGTTCGATAGGATGGCTCAATTGTGGCAGACTTTGAGTGGGCATCTAAATCAAGAAATATTTCTAATTATTCATTGTTGATTTTCCAGGTAAAGATCCATGATAAGAAGACTTTCCTGGAAAGTAATCTTGTCTAATACCAGAGTGGTGAGCATGCCTGGAAGTATTTATACTATCCTATGATCAAATTTCTAAATAGTCATACTAGCCTCTTAAAGTTTCAAATCATATTCTTCTGGGCATACAATTAAACTAATAGTCTCAAATAATATCTGCAGGCCCTATGCTCAAGCTATTAACATGTAATCAGATACTTAAACCACTACAGCCAAATTGATACTATATCATCTTAAACTCCGGATACTAAGAATAATATATAGAGAATCTTAGACTCAGAATCATACGGCCAGAATTCCCTGCTCAGAACCATACACCCACTATCATGTGCTCAGAATTATAAACCCAGAATAATACTCCCAGAATGATAAGCCCAGAATCATATGCCCAGAATCATACACCCAGAAGCATAGGCATCAAGAAATATAAGCTCCCAATTATAGGTTTAAAATTATAGGCATAGAATCATAGGCATGCAATTATATACTTAGAATTACATACTTAGAATGATATACTAAAACTATGTTAATAAGACTAGCACTATGTATCGAGCTTTATATCATCAGTTTATAATATATACTAGTATGATTGTCAGATGAGGATTGTATGATATGATATGTAATCATAGATTGCAAGGAAATATATTACCAGTCACAGAATTTCATCCAAACCGACAGATGGTGCCCCATGTAGGGTTAGGAACAGGGGATTATGGAATCGGGGCCATCTGGCTAATCCACCAGGAAGCAAATTCTCTACCCTGCCTGATGAACAGTATAGACCCTGTATCTGGAGGGGTAGAGGGAAGTGGCAAAACATGGATACCAGGCCAGTTCCAAGGGCAATTCTGACCAATCACAGCCCGCCCCAGCGGTCAGGAAGACTAATGGCATAAAAACCGATCATTTTCCAGCCAATAGGTAATTTTCACCTTTAGCTTGATTAATGGTTCACAAGCTAAGTTATAGAGGTCCTGAATTGTGCTCCTGGCATCGGAAACCAGCTGTGACCTTTTACCAGAATGCCTGGCCTTCAACGAAATAAATCAGGTTAGCATTGTTAAGTCTCAAATAGGATCTTCTTGGTTAATTAGAAGACTTACAAACAACATTGCTGTCTTTGTTATCTGTATATTTCTACAACCTAGCTTGGTAGCTGCCTTTACCAAATATTGCTCCAGAAGAGTATCGTTTTAAGGTGGCTTCATAAAAGCAATTAACAAATCATGTGTAATACTGGAACATATTTGTAGTATTCTGAAAGATTATCCTATAATCACAATGAAAGAAATTGCATTTTGATTACAGTCAGGTGACCAGGACCCCAATATCTGATGCTGGGAGATCCAGATTAACACTACGTAGTGCAGAAAGTTAGGATATGTGTGTGATATCTGTGTGAGGTGAGATATTCGTTAATGACAACTCGTACAAGAGAGAAGAAGACTTAAAGGGAAACACTCTTGCCAAGCCCACTCTTGCACAACCAATAATAGACCTAACGCCAACAGAGTAGGTAGACTCTAAGCTAACCTATAGACATGACCTTAGTGGGTAGCTATACCTCAACATACTATAGAGGTAATTGAGCAAACACTCCCCCTTCATGTACCTCAAATCCAGTTCTTTATAGCAACAAAGAACAAAACAGAATGATATCTATACTCCAATAGATTAGAATATAATAGTAGAAACAAAGGAAATTATTGGTGTAGTCCACATATAGGACCAACCCCCAAAAACTTGCTTACTAGAGGTTTGGTTAAACCATCTGCAATCATCTTATCCATCTGCAGTGATCTATTACCACCTCCTTTCCATCCTGAATAATTCCCTAATCTGATGAAGTCAACTGCCAATATGCTTGCTATGCGGCTTGTAGGCAGTCTCTTTGAAGGAAGATGAGTCGGCTTGATTGTCGTTATATAGCATACCAACTTATTGTGATAAGTATTTGATTTCTTGCACTAGTGTGTGAAACCAGACAGGTTCCTGAATAACAAACCCACTTATCATGAACTCAGCATCGCCCATACGTGAGGGAGTAATCAAATCGTATTTTGAATGCCATGAAACAATTTCAGATCTGAGTAAAAGGATGTAGTGGGAAGTGGACATTAATGAACTCACATTTGCAGCAAAGTCTCAATTGACATATCCAGAAAACTTAAAACATTCTGTTTCATCCCCTGGCACTTGCAATTCTCCAGACTTACTGATCTTGAGATGGTTAGTCCTCTTTAGATAGTTTGGAACCCACTTCGTACAGATACAGTGAATTAGAGATAGGTTGACATTAAATCTCCCCAGGTTCAAGACTGCAAAGATCATATCTGGAGGATTGCCTTCAGCAATCCCGCATATACTCCCAATCAGTTTTTGGTCAATGTCCTGACTACAAGGTGGATCTCTCCTCATTGACAGCTTCAGTTTATCATGATCCATCAGTTTTCTGACTGGTTTACACTACATCATAGCCACAGTTTCCAATACTCAATTAAGATAACCTTGTTGTAAGATGTTGATATGCCTCTCCTCCACCTTCCTCGTTATTATCATTCCCAGTAACTGACCAATGGGCCCAAGATCCACTTGATACAACTTGGCCTTCAGCTGCTGGCGTACATGATAGATAATCTTTGATATACAAGTGATCAGAATATTATTGACATATAAAGACAAGACAATCCCATGTTCAAAAGTGTAGAGACAGTAATCGCATCGTCTATGGCATGATCCTATTTTGCCTATAAGAATAGCCTTAATTGAAGTGTACCAACATCTGCGCAATTGCTTTAATCCATAAAGACTTCTATTGATAGAAGCCACTTACCTGCTTCTCAGAATCCCTTCCGGCAGTGAAACATAAAGTTTCTCATCAAGATTACCTCTCAACAAAGCTATGCTTTCTAGGGGGCGAGGCTGGGAAAGCCTGTGGGGATGGGTAAGCAGGGAAAGTGGGGAGGGTGGTAGATTCTAGAGCAGGACATCATTCATCATTTGTGGTGTTGAAGGAAGAGGGGAGTGGGCAAATAACTATGATTTGTTGGTATTAATAAATAGATTAGTTATCATAATAGGGTGGTTAGGCGGGCGTAAGTGACAGGAAATAATAGAGAAAAAATCAAGTTCAAACTCTCAATCACGTGGCACCATACATACTAGTTAAGCTGAAATTATACAAGTACACCAAAAGAATTATTCACGATCATGAGACATATTTCATGTTGTCCCCCACTATTCCCACAGTGCCAGGCTGCCCCTATCCATTAAACTAACATGTCTTGTCCTGTAAGGCCAGCCATCAGGCTGGGAACAGGGTACTTAACTAGACTCTTCTCCCTTGATTTCAGTAGGCATATTCTTTCATATATACTTATAGTATGTGATTCTATATCTAATCCTACGAAGATTCCTTCTATAACGTAATTTACGGGGTTCCCGCTCAGTACCCAGATGCCGCTCACCATGGCAACCACTGGAACACCAAATGTATATTTTATTATCTACACAACTAGTAGTAATACCATATTGAAAATTTGTTAAAAAGTACTTTTAAATATGGAGAATCAGAATCTGGAGTTTACATTTAATAATAATAAATAATGCTTCTTGTATACTCACTTGATTCCAAACTGGTTGAAATAGTA